>Ga0307508_10000555_pt1 | contig 44419 bp, 34 predicted proteins | sample 9_EM_MG_FD_203089 | JGI IMG/M metagenome (GOLD analysis project Ga0307508, IMG submission 203089) | Populus trichocarpa ectomycorrhiza microbial communities from riparian zone in the Pacific Northwest, United States - 9_EM | ecosystem: Host-associated > Plants > Roots > Unclassified | place... | reverse complement strand
GCCTGATTGGCCGCGGCCGTGCACTGGAAGTGCTAATGACTGGCAGCTACCTCAACGGCGAACTGGCCGAGCGTTACGGCTACGTCAATCGTGCGCTGCCCGACGCCGAGCTGGATGCGTTCGTCGATACGATGGCGCGTCGCATCGCAGGGTTTGACAAGCAAACCTTGGCCGACATCAAGCGGCTTGTCGACGCCAGCAGCCTGCCGACGAACGAGCAGATCGGCGCCGAGTGGGAAGCCTTCCTCGGCTCGGTGAAGCGTCCGGACGCGCAGCAGCGCATCGGAAAACTGATGGAGCTTGGTTTGTCGACCAACGCGGAGCTCGAGAAGCGTCTGGACGACTACACCGGCAATCTCGGCGGGTCGTCCAAGTGACTCGCGACCGCTGCGCTGCGCAGGACCGACAGTCTGACGCGCGAATCGCTCACGTCGGGCCAGATTGAGGTGTACCACCTTGCGTATCGTGCGTGGGCCGCATCGAACAGCGGGCGCGCCGAACGCCCAATTTGATCAGAGGAAGATTTATGTCCAACAACCAAGCTTCACAGACCGCTACGGCGGAACGGCGACTGAACGAACTCGGCATTCAGCTGCCGGCCCCACCACAACCGTTCGGCGCGTATGTCGAGGCCGTGCGGGCCGGCCATCTGCTCTTTCTTACGGGCATGCTGCCCACGGCGGGCCGCGAAGTGAAATTCGTTGGACGCGTGGGCGCGGAGTTCGACGTGGAAGCGGGACGCCAGGCGGCACGCCTTGCAGCGACGAACGGAGTTGCCTTGGTCCGTGAGCACCTGGGCTCACTTGACAAGGTCATTCGCATCGTCCGTCTGGGGGTGTCGATCGCGACGGCTGGGGACTTCCGTGATCATCCCAAAGTGGCGGATGGTGCCTCGGAGCTGCTGCAGGAAATTTTCGGGGCAGACAGGAATCCTTCCCGTCTGGTGATCGGAGTGGCCAGCCTTCCTCTCGGCGCAGCGGTCGAACTGGAATTGATCTTCGAGGTGGAGCCCGACTGAAGAGTCTTGGTCAGCCGGCAAAGAACGCCTAGGTTATTCCGAATAGATAGAAGCCCCTGTTTTCGACGTTGACCCAGGGCATTCACTGCTTCGGGCCGTCGATGTCGCAATCGGGGTGGTCGTGAGCGTTGTTCAGTGAACCAGAGTTCGGCGTCTGAACCAAAGCAAACTTCAACGGAGATCGAAATGACAGACCAGCCCATACCCGCGACATTCGGCGTCGATCACATCGGACTGAGCGTCCGGGATCTTGAAAGCACACGTCGTTTTTTTTGTACCTGCCTGGGATGGCGCGTTGTCGGCGAACGGCCCGACTATCCGGCCGCGTTCGTTTCCGACGGCCACGACATAGTCACCTTGTGGCAGGTCGAGGTGCCGGAACGCGCCGTCGCATTCGACCGCCGCGCCAACGTCGGCCTGCACCATCTCGCGCTCGCGGTCGCCGACCGCGCCGGCTTGGATACCCTCCATGAGCGAGTCGCCAAATGGCCGGGCGTCGTTGTGGAATTCACTCCAGAGCTCTCGGGCAAAGGCCCGAAGATTCATTTCATCGTACGCGAGCCAAGCGGCGTACGGATCGAATTCGCCTTCGACCCGCGCCTCGAGGAAGCGCGCAAGCAGCGCTGACTCAGTCGAAGGAGTTCGCCGAGCAATGGGCAAGTCGCGCCTATTTACTTGGCTCACGGCGACGATGTGCAGCGCCGTCGCTCGAGTTCTTTCATCGGCGTGTCCCCAAGACCGAGAGAGCTCTTCGCGCCATGGGTACTGTTCCTGGGCGCTCGTGAGCGCTGCTGCCGCGAGTCCCAATTGGGCAGGCGCACTCTGGGACATGGGCAAAAGCGCGGACCGCACTGAGGTAATCAGCCGGCACTGGCGCACGTCCGCCGATGCCGAGCACTTCTACGAGAGTATCAATCTGGAGCCGGACAAAGAGACTCCAGAAACCAGAATACGAGAAGCTGGAACCCGGCAGCTTCGCAGGGTTCGCTCGGATGTTCGTCTGTACGCCGCTCATGATGGCTCTGTCGAAGTGCGTGTTCGGGAAGTTCGGGCTTTAAGTCGCTACTATTTATTGTCTGGCTTCAAGGGGTGATGCGGTGGTCGAAATCAGACTCCGATGGCTTGCCGGTCTTCACGAAGACGACAACGGCAACTCGACTAACGGTGGCGTGTGGTTTCCCGATACGCCGACCAATCGTCGTGACCTCGAAATTGTCATGGAAGCTGGCTGCGAGACGATGGGTGTTGGCAGTCATTGGCTTGAAGAGCGCGAGGCTTAGATCGTCGCAAGCTCTGAGGTCGCGTAGAACTCGCCTTCGGCTTCGACCTCATGGAGTGTTGGCCCTGCGTTCACGACGCCGACACCACCAAGCCTGCGGAAACGTCTCCACCTGCCTGATCGGCGACTTGACCTCTTCCCAGCTGGACAGGATGAAGCTATTACCGCTCATTCGTGTCATGCGAATGTGATCGAGCGCGGGCAACGCGAAGTGCCCCGGACTATCGCCCGTCAGCATGGCTGACGATCGCCTGCTCGTTCGACTTGCCGCCGAGACGACTTCTCACGCTCAGCGTTCGACGTACGAGCAAAGCGTCCGTCAGCTCTTCCTTCGGGCGGTTCTCGCCCGTGAGACGCATCTTGATGACACCGATCAACATGCTGTGCAAATATACAGTACCATGGCAGCTCGCTGTCGAGGCAAAAGCGGTCGCCTATAACATCCGATCGGGTCGCGAGCAGGGGAAACAAGATGCCGATGGACTACAAGCAGTACCAAGCCGAGGTTACGGCGGACATCACTGACGTGCTCGCGTCGGCCAGTTGTCAACCGATCCTGTTCATCGGCTCTGGCTTTACACGTCGCTATTCGGGCGGCCCAAGCTGGGAGGAGCTGCTCAAGAAGCTTGCCCAGAACTGTCCCACTATCGACAAAGACTTCGCGTACTACAAGCAGCTCCACGATGGTGACCTGAAGAAGATCGGTACTCTCTTCACGGATCTCTATCGAGAGTGGGCGTGGTCACCGAAGGGGAAGGCCAAGTTCCCCGCTGAATACTTCACTGAGGCCTTCGGCAAGGACATCTTCATCAAGCATGCCGTCGCTGAACTCCTCAGCGGCCTCGGTCCTAACGCAAAGGGTTCGTACGGTTCGGCAGCACTCGACGCGGAGATCGCGGCGCTTAAGTCAATGAGCCCGCACGCAATCATCACTACGAACTACGACCAAACGATTGAGCCAATGTTCCCGGACTATCTACCGGTGATTGGCCAGCAAATCATGCGGCTCGGCTACCTTGCTATCGGTGAGATTTTCAAGATTCACGGTTGCCGGTCAGACCCTCTGTCGATCATCCTCAATGAGGCTGACTACGCCCGTTTTACCGCGGATCACAAGTACCTTAGTGCGAAGCTGTTGACCTACTTCATCGAGCACCCGCTCGTGTTCATTGGGTATCGAGCCGAAGACCCGAACATTAAGAGCGTGCTCTACGACGTGCACCGCATGGTCGGCGCTGGTTTTGGACTCGTGCCGAACATCTACGTTCTGGAACGGGACTCCACGCTCACCGACGCGTCCTATCCAGCTCGCGACAAGGTGCTATCGGTCGGCGAAGACACGAACATTCGGATCAAAAGCATCTCGGCGTCTTCGTTCGAGTGGGTGTTCAAGGCGTTCGGCGAAACAGGTGATCTCGAAAAGGTCAACACGAAGCTGCTTCGCTCGCTGATGGCACGAGCCGTGGAACTGATTCGCAGTGACATACCGAAGAAGCATGTTGAGATCGACTTCAAGACGCTTGACCACGCCGTAAACAGCGGTGAGAACTTTGCGAAGCTTTTCGGTGTGACCTCGATTTCCGATCCTGCTCAGGTCAACCTCAACTACAAATACACGCTGACGCAAGTGGGAGACGAGCTCGGACTAGGTGGGTGGCACAAGGCCCACCAACTCATCCAGGTGCTCTTCGACCAGAGCGCGTTCGACATGAAGGCATCAGACAACATTTATCACATCAAGATGAGGACCGGAAAAGCAGCCGGTAGCGTGACGAACAAGTACTCGGAAGCCGCAGTTGATCTGCTGCGTGCAGTGATGAACGGTACGCCCTACAAGCTCACGAAGGACCCGGTTAAGGTTCCGAAGTGACGGTTCAGTGATCTCACTACGCCACAGCGTGTACTGCACCCCTGCTGTGCGCGGATGCTCACGAGAAGGCTCTGCTGACATGTTCCCTGATTGCACCCGCGTCGATCGACTCATGTGCCATTCCCCGTCGGCCCGAACGGCCAGTGCTCGTCGCACATAACAAGTTCAAGCACCGTTCGCTCAACACAGTCGAGGGCAGGGCAGCGCTCATTCACGCCATGGCTCACATATTGAATGAACGCTATCGACTTGCAGAGAAGTACCGAGCGCCGAAGCCACGTGGCCAGCTGGCCCATTCAATCTTGAGGCGCGGCGCACTGCTGGCTTCACTGAGGAAGAGCTTGGGAGGTCGGACTCGCATAGCTCTGCGAATGAGTAACAAGTTGTGTCATTACGTCGTCGACATGACTCCCCCTTTGCAATCCCCCTGATAGCGTCGATACCAGATACCAGATAGCTGATACAGGGATAAGCTCTGCGGGACTTTTCTGTTTTGAATCAACAACATATCCAAAAAACCACGACTGTCTCATAGTGGAGCAAGAAGTAAATACATCTAATTCACATTTCAGATTTCATGTTTTTCTGCATCTACTCACTGAGTGAGTCAGACGCGAAAAGTGTTGGACATGGCTATACTTCGGTCACCGACACGAGGTACACGCCATGAGCACTTCAACTTCACCACCCGTAGTAGCCACGCCAGTCGCGGCAAAGGTCACCCTGGATTCGATCGAGGCAGCGACCGTTGCCGATGCAGGCGGAAAAGCTGTTAAAGGCGGCACCAAGGGCACGCGCAAGAAGCACAACGCAGAGCAGACGACGCGCGAGCTACGACTGCTTCACTGGCCCGACGTGAAAGACGACCGGCTCTGGTTGCTCGACGGCGAGCGAGGTGGCTTTGCACAAGTGCCGCGCACGCTGTCACTATTCAGCGAGGTAATCATCAAGTACGCCGTCAAGAAGAAGACGGGTGTGTCGAGTGCGGCAGGCACGACCTTCAACGTACTGTGGCTGCACACGCGCGGCCAAGGCATCGCGCGAATCGAGAACGAGTCAGACGCTGCACTAGAGGCCGGGTACGGTGGTGAGCGTGGCATCACCACATTCCGCAAGCACATGCGCGTGTTGAAGGGCTTGGGCTTCGTTGACTTCGTCGAAGAATCGCGCGGCCGAGTCAAGTGGGTGCTGCTATTCAATCCGTATCACGTGCTCAAGGATCTGTACGCGACCGGCCTCGTCGAGAAGACTCACTACGCCGCGATGTTGGAACGACTGTCGGCAATCGGGTCGAGCGACGAGATGAAGGGAAGCGATCATGCAGCCGAGTGATCGGAATGAGTTCCTGGCCGATTTGGATGCGACACAGGAATCGCGCGTGCGTCGGAAGCTCATGCTCGGTCATTACACCGGCTGGCAGATCAAGGTCGTCGAGCACTGGCTCGAACAACGAGTGGCAGATCGTGCGGAGGAACGCGCCAATCACCAGCTTTCAATCGTTCGCGGCACAGCGTTTTGGACGAAGACCCGTGCAGTCTGGACGGTGGTCGGTGTCGTGATCGCTGCAATCTGTCAGTTCTGGGTTCATCGCTGAGTCGAACTCCTTTCGACTACGGTCGCGGATGGCCTCTTGACCTTTTCGGTCTTGACGGTGGGCTTGGTGGTTTGCGTGGTAGCCACCATTACTATTCCTTGAATATATTATAAAACCACTACCAGCATGGCATTAGCAAATGGACGGTCTGTGATGCACACGTTATGTGCGCATCTATTAAAATATTACAGCGCTACTAAAAATAGTATCTATAGAGAAAATGGAAACTGTCAAAAGTGAAAAAAGCACCAAACTTATTATTTCAGTGATCACTTTGATCGAGCAAACCATTCTTACGCATGAATTCCTTCAGATCGTTGGCGGACATCGGTGTATTGAAATTACTCGCTCGGCGAAATATTTTTCGCCGTAGCATGTCTTGGCTAAGCGGAGGTATGAGTCGCCGCTGATCGGCAAGGTAGCCATCTAAGATTTCCTTGTGTTTTGGCAGCATCAAGGCCTCACGTCAGTTGTGAGCGCCTTCTTGAGTGCTTTGACCATTCGGGCCGCCTGCTCCTCGCCTTCTTCATCGACAAGCGACCTGTAGAGGTCAACATCGGCTTCCCTGAATGCCGATTCAACGCGTTGCGATTGCTGGGCTGCCTCAAGATCGTCGGCATGATCAGGTATGAGTAGTCCCTTGATCTTCGCTTTGAGTTCGCTTTCTCTACGACTAAGTATCTGGGCAAGTTCCATGAGTTCTTTCCTTTCTGCCAACCACTTAATGACAACCCATACGAAGCCGAGGGCTGCCGCGAAACTCAACATGAAATTTGCCGTCGCCGCGAACGTGAACGCGACGCAGCTCTTTAGAGGTACCGTGCTATTAGTACCGGGCCAGACCGGGTAGTTCGTACTCGTGACAAGTTGAATCCAGTAGTGCCATGCTTCTACATTCGCGACAAGTTTATCTTGAGTGGACTTTGCCAAAGTCTCGCGAACTACGACGCAGCCTTCGATCTCCATCAAGGCAAAGAAAATCACGAAGGCGACCGCTGCCACGGCTACGAAGGCCGTGACGGCTGTCGGTTTCCCTCGCTTGGCGGTCTGAGCAGCCGTTGGCCTTGTCAGGTCTGTCCAAAGGTCTTGAAGACCCTTGTTCATAGAGCAGCTCCTAAAGTCGGCTCGACGATAAAGTAACTTTCCCTGCCTGGGCAAGCTCAAATCGAGGAGTGGCCGGTGGCCCTGAGATTCAGACGTGAGTGAAGATGTAGACCGCCAGCGCGTGTTGATGAAGGCGACTTCGATGTAGAAGATGAACTCAGCTATGGACTGCGTCCTACACTGCTCGGATCAGCGCGGCACGGATAGCCAACGTCTTCAGCGCTCACTAGGTTGCGCGTGGCAAGCCCGCGCCTGATTTGTTTCTTCATGCGGCGAGGTCGATGGGCGTGGAGCCCGGTCAGTGCTGCGTGATCGAGGACTCCATTGCAGGAGTTGAGGCCGCCATGTCAGCCGGAATGCGGGCGCTGGGCTTTGTCGGTGGCGGTCACGCCACCATGCCTTGCTGTCTCCCACCACGTAGGGACAGATCGCAAAGGCAGTCGTCGAAAGCAGTTGCCACTAGGCGCGGGGTCTACCCGCTGAAACTGGAAGGAGCGGGTCGATCGGATCAGCCTCCTCGAGAAGTCGCGCCGCCTTACTCGTGGCCAGTTGCTCCCGGAAATACCCGACGAGCGACGCCGTTGACCGATGCCCCGTCATCGCCATCGTTTCGCCGAGCGGGATTTGCTGGCGTCCTGCCTCGGTGACAAAACCCGAGCGCAGCGAGTGTGCAGAAAACCCTTCCTGAATTCCCGCCAGCAAGCATCGCTTCTTCACAATGTCGCGCACCGCTGCAGGGGACAGCGGTTCGCCAACGACCCCACCGCGACGGACCCGCCTGAAGATCGGCCCCGCGTTGATCTTGGCTGCCGCAAGCCAAGCCGTCAGCGCATGCGCGGCGCGGCCGACGATCGGTTTGTCGTTCTCGGCTCGGTCCACGCCGCTCTGATTTGTCTTCGAGTGGGTCAGGGTGAAGGCGAAGGCCTCGCCGACGCGACGCGTGTTCTCCGTGCTCGCCAGCGCTACTTCGGAACGCCGGCGTCCGCCGCTCGAGAACGCAAAGAGGAGCAGGGCACGATCGCGCAAGCCCACAAGCGAGGCATCACAGGTCTCCAGCAATGCTTCGAGCGGCTCACGTGTCAGCGCGGGCTTCTTTCGGGGCTGGGCGCCGCGCTTGACATAGCCGCGCCGCGTCTTGGACAGCAACTCGCGCACCCGGGCTTGCTCGCAGGGGTTCGCGACGCCTTCCACCTGGTGGACCTTGGACAGCACGCTGATGCGATGCACGAGCGTATTCAGCGCCGGAGCACCCAGCTTGGACTTGAAGCCGCCAGCGACGAGCGCCTGATCGATGGTCGGCGACAGTTCGCTGACGAGGCGGCCATCGACATCGAGCCGCTGTGCGTGGTCGACGATGAACTGCAGCACCACGGCTTCGGCGACCGGCAGTGTGATGGGCTGCCGATAGCGCAACGCGTACCAGGCGGCCCAGTAGCGCAGCGCCGACCGGTAGCTGCGCAAGGTGTTCTCGGATTCGCCCTGGCGAAGGAGGGCGGCCTCGGCTGCGCTTGCCATTGGCCCCAGATGTTCCGGGTCGAGCGCCGTCAGCCCCTGGGGCGCCGCCGCCGGGAGGGCGACGGTCTCGAGCGATACATTCGCATTTATCATATGTTCAATGTATGATATATAACGTATTTGTCAAACTAGGCCCGATAAGTATCCATTATCGTGACTAATTATCCCAGCGGCAGGGCGGTCAACCCGGGAGTGGAAACATGGCGCGCGGAATCAGCGAAACCGACGTTTGGAACGCGTGCGATGCGCTCCTCCTGGAAGGCGCACGGCCGACGATCGAGCGCGTGCGGCAGAAGATCGGCAGCGGGTCGCCGAACACCGTCAGCCCGTTCCTGGAGACGTGGTTCAGGCATCTGGGCGGGCGGATCAAGGACCCGGGAGCGTTTTCGGCTCCACCAGGCATCCCCGACCCCATCGTCCAGGCTGCCAAGCACTTCTGGGAGGTGGCCACCGCGCAGTCACGGCTGGACTTCGACGAGCGATTGCGCGACGGGCTCGCATCGGCGGTCGCCAACGTCGAAGCCGAGAAGGACAAGGCGGCTCAAGCCAGTGCCGCGGCGTTCGAGGCCACCGCCAAGGCCACCAGGCTGCACGCCGAGCTCGCCGAACAGGCTCAACTGCTGGACAGGACGCTGCAAGAGCTCGCCGCGGAGCGCGCGCGACTGGACGAGGTGCGGACCAGTCTGGTCGGTGCGGTCGAGCGCTTTCAGGCTCAGGAAGCGAGGACGGCCACCGAGACGGCAGACCTCAGGCAGCAGTTCGATGCGGCGATCCAACGTGCGGACGCTGCCGATCGCCGCGTCGCGATGGAACTCGAGCGGGAACGGACCGCGCGGGCGAAGGCCGAGCGTCATGCGGACTCGCTCCAGAAGAGCCTGGACGCGTCGCGCGATTCCAGCGCGGCAGCCGGCGAGCAGGTGCGCCGGCACGTGGACGCGGCGCGCGACCGAGAGGAGGCATTGAAGGCGCAACTCGCGGCTGCGGCAGCCGAACTTGCGCTCGAGCGGCAGCGGTTGACGCAGCAAAGGGCAGCGAGTGAAGCAAGCGCCGCGGACGCAGCGGCGGCGCGCGCTCAGCTGGCCAGCCTGCAGACCTCTCTTGACCGCCTCGCCGAGCTCGTCGGGGCCGCGAGTCAGCACGACCGCAAGCCGCCGCGAAAGCGAGCCGGCAAAGCGTCCCTTGGCGGCAGCGCTTGAGTCGCGACCGGATCGGAGACGATCGCAACGTCCGCGCGGCGGCGGCTTGGCCAGCGCAACGGGTGACGCCCCGACTTTCCTCGCACAGCTCGGGCGCGCCCAACGGGCCTACCGTCGAGTCACCTCGTCTGTAGTGAACGTGGGAGGATCCGTTGTCGTTGAGCTTCGAACGTCAGCGATGCGATAGTGAACTGAGCATCTTAAGACATCGATGTCAGGCAAGTCGCGGTCACAAGCCGTCCTTCCCGACGCGCTCGAAAATCTCCCTCCGCGTGCCTGCGAAAGGCAGCTTTCCGGCGACGAGCCTGATCCTCTCTTTGACCCGACCCGGCCATCAGCCGACCTTCGTGTGCGACCGCTTGGTGGCGGTTCATAGCACAAGCTTCGCCGGCCTCTAAACGTCTGAAAGAGTGTGCTGATCTTCTGGCGGCGCTGCCCGCTGCGCAAGCTTCGCGTCCTGCTTTAGAGTCCGGTCGCCTTTGGCGCAGCAACGACTTTGCGTCTGGCTGCCAACGAACTCGCGGCGACTGAACGGGGATGATCGCAATGGATCAGGCGGCACACAGAGTCAAGCCAGTTAGGAAATCGCTCACGGACGAACGCCCTCATTTCGCCCACGCAGCGCAGTCAGCGGGCGGCGGAACACTTTTCGCCTCCACAATTCTGTGCATGGTCAACAAGCACACTTCTCACCATTGGCTTGGCAGTTTTGCCGGACGCCTGATGCAGCTGCGGCCTTCAATGCACGTCGGCACAGCTGTGCAGCACGCGGTCACGAGCATTCACCTCGCCGCTGACCTTGATCCGCATCGCGCTGCCGAACTGTTGGTGTTGGCGAGCACGACCTCCGATGCTGCCGGTGTTCGAAACTTCGCTGGGCTGGCGGTGGCTCCCGCAGCGAGGTATCAAACGATGTTTGGTACTCACGTGTCGACTCAAACATCGGAAGTGGTTCACGCCTGATTCGCGAGAGGGGCGAAGGCGTATGCAAACCATCGCTACGGCCATCCCGCACGCTGATGCGGAACCCTTCACCTCCGCCGTCTCGGGTTGCGCATGAACGCCGTGGCGGACCTGACCACGCCCACGGTCATGCCGAGGTCCAGGATGGCTCTTGGCTGCTTGGCGATTGCCGGCATTGCCGCCTATCACCTCGCGCTGATCGGCCCGTTCGCAGTGATCCTGATGCTCAACCCATGGGTCCACTACTACGGTGCTTGGCCCGTTGTCGGCGTCCTGCTCTTCATTTGGTGGACGCTGCAGCCCAATCACGTGACTCCGGGAATCCCCGTCGCACGCACCGAAGCCCCAGCGCTGTTCGAGGCCGCGGATGAGCTGGCCGATCGTCTCGGTGCACCTCGCATCGACGAGGTTCGCCTGGTCGACGACTTCAACGCCGCTGCAGTGGAGGCACCCGTGCACTGGCACCCCTGGCGCAAGCGTCGTGTGCTCGTGCTGGGCGTGCCACTGCTGGCGCTCGTCGACAAGGAAACGGTGCGAAGTGTGATCGCGCACGAGTTGGGGCACTTCTCGCGACGCCATGGCCGCCTCGGGCAATGGATTTACCGCGCGCGCGCCGGATGGCTCGAATATGCCGAAGTGACCACGAAGTCCGTCTCGCTGTTCGAGCGCAGCGCGGCCTTCTTCGCAGGCTGGTTTGCCCCGCGCTTTTCTCGCCTGAGCTTCAGTTACTCGCGCCGGTGCGAATTCGAGGCCGACGCCTATGGGGCAGCGATCGTTGGCGAGCTCACGATGGCGTCGGCGTTGTTGACTGTCGAAGCATTTGGCGATCGATGGCAGAGGATGGAACGGGAGCAGCTGCCGCGCCTTATCGCTCAGCAAGACACGCCACCCGCTTCGTGGATGGCCGAAGTGCAGCAGCAGGTCCTTACCCGGCCGCCGCAGTCCGAGGAATGGGAGCAGCTTCAGGCCAGGCTCTCGAGTGAACATGACACCCATCCATCACTCGGCGAACGGGTCCGAGCGCTGGGGGTTTCGGGCGAGCAGTTGTTGCAGGCCGCACGGCTCCCGGATCGGTCGGCAGGTATCGAATGGATGTCGAACTGGGTCTCGGTCGTGGCGCGCCACGACGCTGAATGGCAGCGCACGCACGCAGGCAGCTGGCGGCGCGAGTACATCCGGCAGCGCCACCAGCGTCGGCATCTCGACACGCTGCGTGCGGCGCAGGACCTGGGCCTCGAGCGTACGCGCCTGGAGCTGGACTACGGCGAGCCCACCACAGTCATGGACCTCGCGCGCTCCTGGCTCGACCACGACGCCCTGAGGAGCCAGGCCGCGTTCCTGTTGGGCTCCGCGCAACTCGCTGCGGGCGACAAGTCCGGCATCGCAACGCTCGAAGCCTGCATCGCCCGCGACCCCGTGTGGGCTGCCCCGGCGCGGGCCTGCATCGGGCGCCATGCGGCGATGCTCGATGGCGAAGCCTCGCGTCGACGCAACAGGGCTTTGTTCGAACGTGCCGTAGACCGGCGCGCGCGTGCGTTGAGCCAGCTGCACATGACTCTGGCGCGAGGTGAACTCTCGCCGGCGCGGCTGGACGGTCTCACGCGGACCGTGCTGCAAGAGACGCTGTCCGGCATGCCGACGGTCGCAGCGGCTTGGTGTGCCGCCGACGAAATCACGAACGACAACCGCCGCTACACCGCCGTTACCTTGATTCTGCGACTGCACACGGAGCGATTGAATGACGCTGGCCTGACGGAAGACGATATGCGTGCGGAGGCGTTCAGGGTGCTCGATGGTGTGCTGCCCGACGTGACATTGAAGTTCGTGTGGAGCGCCTACACCACCGAGCCACTCACGCCGGAGCTCGACTCCTGTCTGGCGGAGTGGGGTCGGTCAGAAGACCCGTGCTGCCTTGTGATGCCGAAGCCGAACGACGCGGTCGCTGCCGGCGTCCGACCCTTGGCCTTGGGCTGAAGCAGATCTGGATTCGGGTCGTAGTTTCAAGTGCCCACGCCGTTGCTCGATCGCACACCAAACCCACAGCGCCGTTCGTGAGTTGCCAATCTCGGCGTTCGGAGCAAGGTCTTATAGGCTTGGGCGCGAGCGCGGCGTAGCGAAAACAGGAGGCCAGCATGTCGGAGATTCTGGGCGGTTGCCGTTGTGGCGCGGTGCGCTACCAGCTGGCGTTGGATGCACTGCCGCGAACATATGCCTGCCATTGCCGCGACTGTCAGACATGGAGCGGCAGTGCGTTCAGCCAGCAGACTTTCCTGCCACAGGAGTCGTTGAGCGTGACCGGTCCGCTGGCCGTTTATGAGCTGACCAGCCCAAGCGGTAGAACTTCGATTCAGCGCATGTGCGCCGTCTGCCACACGCGCGTCTACAACTCGAACAGCGCTCGGCCGGGTGTCGTGGTGGTGCGCGCAGGCACGCTCGACCGAAGCGATGAACTGGACGTCGTCGCTCACATCTGGGTGAAACGAAAGCAGCCCTGGTTGAAGTTGCTGGAGGAAGTGCCGACCTGGAGCGAAGGTGCCCCGGTTGCAGAACTTCTTCAGGCCCTGGCGCCGCGCTGAGCGGCCGCTCAGCGCGGAAGATCTGCCGCTGGCATTCACGACTTGGGCTTCGCCTTTCGGCCAGGAGCAGTCTTCCGAACACTCCAACGAAGCGGACGGTCAGTGCAGCGCCTTAAAGCAAGAACATGTGAATCATCGCGCGACGAACTTCAGGATCGCCCGGATGACGGGCGCGCTGTCGCCACACCACCAAAAGTGATCGGCGCCTTCGAGTGGATGCCAAACTGCACCGGGGATCTTTTGCGCAAGGTGCTCGCCCGCTTCAAAGCGAACCGCTCGATCGCCGCGTCGATGCATCACCAGCGTCGGCACGCCGATGCGGTCCAGATCGGCACGCATGTCGGCGTCGCGCAGGCCGCCAAGAATCGTTTCGAGTCCGCCTGGAGATGCCGCATGTCGCACGATGCGCGCCCACCAGGCGCGCAACGCGGGATCGTCTTTCTGGCTCGGAGCAAACGTCTCGATGCCAACCGGTCCGCCCCAGCCCGCTATGAGCCGCTGCAGCCAGACGTCGTAGGCGGATGCCGGCAGAGCCCATGGGTAGTCGGGCGCGGCTGAGCCCCGCGCGAGCGATCCGAACAGACACAGGCCTTGGACGCGATCCGGATGATCGACGGCGAGGCGCATCGCGCCCAAACCGCCCTCGGACGACCCGAAGATCCATGCGCGCGGCACGCCTGCATGCGCGAGGATCGCCGCGATGTCGGCAGCCAAGGCGGCAGGCGTGCTCGTGGCGCGCAAGCGCTCGGACAATCCGACACCGCGCCGGTCGAACAGGATCACCCGGAAGCGCTCCGCCAATGCCTCGACAAATGCGCGAAAAGGTGGATGCTCCAGCGCGATCTCGATGTGACCGACGAACCCAGGGCTGATCACCAGGGCTTCCTCGCCCGCCCCGAGCGTCGAGTACGCGATGGCGCCAAAGCCACCTTCGGCGAAACGAACGCTCGGCCGCTCCACCCGGTTGGACGACAGCCGCTGCAGATCTTCCGTCAGTCGCACATACGCCCTCTCAGTGTGCGGGCCAGGCCTGATGCCGAACTCTGCTCGCAAGAGCTCCGCGCAGCGCGTGTAGCTGGCCTCGACGCCGGCACTGTAGCCCTGCAGGGCATGCAGCTGCATCAACAGAACGTAGCTCGGTTCACGGTACACGTCGAGCGCAACGAGCACCTCGGCAAGCTCCAGCGCTGGCGCAAACTCGCTCCGCCTGCCGAGCGTGTCGATCAGGCACTCGAGCAGGCGCGCCAGCAGGTGCTCGTGCTCGATCAGGGCTGCCTTGAGCCAGTCGTCGAAGACTTCGGATCCGAAGGCGATGCCTTGCATCAGTGGGCGGCGCGCGCGCGCGATCCATTGGCGGGCTTCCATCAGGGTGCTCTCATCGAACGTCTCTGCGGCGACCGCGCGGCGGGCGAACTGCGCGAACCGAAGTGCATCGATCTCGACGGTCTGCGCCGCGAGCGCGAGGCAATCGTTGTCGGATGACAGGACCCGGCCGCCGAGCGCGTCTTCAATCGTGTAGACCAGCCTGCGCAGGCGCGTGCGCCCGCGCGCCTCGTCGGCGTCCGGCCACAGCATGGCCGCGATGTGTGCCCGTGGCACGGGCCCCGTGTTGAAGCCGAGGTACGCCAGCAGCGCAACGGCACGCTTCAGCGGGAGTCGCGTTTCACGTCCCTGTACGACGGTGATGGGCACACCGAAGACCTGCAGTTCCAACGCGGGCGATGGGGAGGGCGACGGCATCCGTTGTTTATAGCCGGGCACGGGTCTGTTGCACAGGGACGTTGGAGGGACGGCCGCCTCCTATCGTTTCCCACATCGCTCACCAAGTTTCCTGCCTCGACCCGAAGTGCCGAGGCGTCACCCAGTCGTTGCACAAGGAGGTCGCCATGCGCGGACTGCTTTCGTTTCTCTATGGCGTGGTTGCCTACTTGGCTTGTCTCGCCAGCATGTTGTACTTGGTCGGCTTCAGCAGCAACCTGCTCGTGCCCAAGTCGGTCGATCTCGGCGCCAGTGCACCTTGGGTCGAAGCCTTAGGCACCAATCTGCTCCTGCTGGCCTTGTTCGGCGTTCAGCACAGCGTGATGGCCCGTCGCGGCTTCAAGCGCTGGTGGACACGCGTCGTTCCCCCGGCCGTGGAGCGCAGCACATTCATCGTGGCCACCTGCGCGGTGCTGGCGCTGATGTTCTGGTTCTGGGTGCCGATTCCGACACCGGTCGTGTGGCAGGTCGAGAACCGAGCCGGCGTGGCCCTGCTGTGGGGCCTGTTCGGGCTCGGCTGGTTGTTGATGCTGGTGAGCACCTACCTCATCGACCACTTCGAGCTATTCGGGCTGCGGCAGGTCTGGGCGCGCCTGACGCGACGCACCCTGCCGGAGGCCCAGTTCAAGACGCCGCTGCTCTATCGCTACGTGCGCCATCCGCTTTACGTGGGCCTGCTGCTGAGCTTCTGGGCGGTGCCAGTCATGACAGCCGGGAGGCTGCTGTTCGCGCTCGGGTTCAGTGTCTACATCCTGATCGGCATCGCGTTCGAGGAACGCGACCTGGTCCAGCAGTTTGGCGAGCGCTACCGCACGTATCGCGAGCAGGTCGGCATGCTGATTCCGCAAGGGAGCCTTTCGAGGCGGACGCCAGGCGATGGCTCGGGGTCGACAGACGCATGCTCGCGATCAACCAGGAGTTGAGGATGGAACCCGTAGAACACAGTGTCATCAGTTCACCGAGGCCGAGCACAGTTGATGCGGCCCACGACCCCTTCGACGATGGCCGCGCCTTGCAGGACCGCCTGCAGGTCCATTGTTTTGGCTGCGGCACGCTCAATGCACACGGCTTGCACATCAAGAGCCGCTGGCAAGACGACGAGTTCGTGTGTGTCTGGCAACCCAGGCCCGAGCACATCGCATTCCCGGGTTGCGTCTATGGCGGCACGATCGCGTCTGTTGTGGATTGCCACGCCATCTGGGCATCGCTGTCAGTGCATTGCCGAGAGGCCGGTCATGACCTGAGCAGCGGCCCACCACCCTTTGGCATGGTGACTGGCAGCCTGCGCGTGAACTACCTCAAACCGGCATCCGTGGCCCAGGCACTGGAACTGCGCGCGCGCATCGTCGAGCATGGCGAGCGCAAGTCGGTCGTGGCCTGCAGCGTGCGCCAAGGTGCGGTGGAGTGCGCTACAGCCGAGGTCATCACGGTGCGCGTGAAGAGGGTGGGCTGAGATGCGCGCCATCATCTGTAGGACCTTCAACGGCATTGACGCACTTGAGTTCGGCGAGCTTGCGGACCCTGTCGCCGGCCCGGGCCACGTGCTGGTAGACGTTCATGCGGCTGCATTGAGCTTCATGGACACGCTGATGGTGGCCGGTCGCTACCAGATGAAACCCACCCTGCCTTTCGTACCGGGCAGCGACGCTGCAGGGGTGGTGCTGGCTGTCGGCGATGGCGTCCAGCGTGTGTGCGTGGGCGACCGCGTGGCCTGCAGCGACTGGCACGGTGGCATGGCTGAGCGCATGGTGGCACCCGAGTCGGGTGTCGTGAAGCTGCCCGACGGCGTCGGTTTCGAGATCGGCGCGGCCGTACGTTACGCCTACGGTACGGCCCGCTACGCGCTGGCGACCCGCGCGCAACTGCGCCCGGGGGAAACCGTGTTCGTCAGCGGTGCGGCGGGCGGTGTGGGCATGGCGGCTGTCGACGTGGCGCGCCAGATGGGCGCCACGGTCATCGCGGGCACCAGCTCGGCAGCCAAGGGCGAAGCGGCACGCAAGCAGGGCGCGGCTCACGCCATCGACTACTCCTGCGAACCCGTGCGCGACCGTTTGCTTGAACTGACCCAGGGCCGTGGTGTGGACGTGTACTTCGACAACGTCGGTGGTTCCCTGTTCGGCACGGTATCGCGGGCGATGGCCTGGAGCGGCCGCATTTTGCCGATCGGGTTCGCAAGCGGCGAAATACCCAGCCTCGCCATGAACCTGCCGCTGCTGAAGAACTACAGCGTGGTGGGATGCCACTGGGGTCCTTGGGCGGAGCGCGAGCCGCAACAGAGTCGCGCCGCCGACGAACAACTCTTCGCCGCGGTGGCGCAAGGCGTCCTTCGACCTCAAGTCTCGGACGTGCTGCCGATGTTGTCGTTTGCGGACGGCCTGCAGCGCCTCGCACGCCGCCAAGTGATGGGGCGTGTTGTCCTGCGCGTCAAGCAGAGCCCCGACGCGTCATGCGCAGCCGCCGCGTGGCTTCCTGCGAGGCGGGCGGCCTGACGCCGCCGGACTCGCTGCTGACCAGGAGACGCGAATGCACATTGCCAACTTTCACTACGTGCTGATGGCGCTGATCGGCGCCGGGGGTGGGCTGATTTCCGGCACGGTCGGTCTCGCCGGGGGCATTTTCATCGTGCCGGCGCTCGTCGCCCTGCTGGGCACCCAAGCCATGGGCGACGCCATCTCGGTATCGTTCTTCGCAGTGCTACTCAACAGCCTTTCATCGACCATCGAGAATCGGAAATCGCGAGGCAAAGGGGCCTATTGGGCACTCGTCAACGGAGCCGGGTGGTACACATCCGGTGCGGCGGTTGCAGCCCTGATCGTCGCCATACTGTTCGGGCGGCACCAGGACGCGATATCGAAGCCGCTGCTCGCGTCGCTGCAGCTGCTATTGGCCATTTGCATGCTCATCCCACGGCGGTGGTACGAGAGTCTGCGCGCGGCACGAACCCGGCTGAAGGACGCCACGGTGGGATCGATCGTAGGTGGCGTCAGCACGCTGATCGGAGTAGGCGGTGGCACCTACACGATCTTCTACTTCCTCGTCCATGGCCGAGACATCAAAGACTGCACCTTGACGTCCAATTTCGTCGGCATCTTCATCGGCCTGATGGGAATTTTCGGGTACTACGGCGGTACGCTGATGTCGACCGGCGGTTCGCTAGCGGGTGACCACGGCATCAGTACGCTGGAAAAGGGGGTCCTGATCGGATTCGGTGTCATTGCCAGTCCGCTCGGCGTACGGCTTCAGTCTCGGCTGCCCGCTCCCGCGATCAAGAAGATCGTCGTGATCGTTCTGGCGTGTTCAGCGTCCTACGTCCTGCTCCGAGCCTAGTCGCGCGTCGACAGTGTTCGCGAAGGGACCTCAGTTCATGACAGACGCAGCACACGGTGAGGGACCTGGATATTGGACATCAGCGCACGCCGTGTGTGCGAAGTGGCAGCCCGACAACATGACAAAGAGAGTTCGGCTCGATGTCCATCGGCCAGTCGGCACTTCGTTCAATGAAGTAGCCGATGTCGCGCCGAGTGCAGCGTCGGTAATCACTTCACAATGGAGTCGCCATGTTCAGTTTTACCAGCCCTGCGTCGGGCCTTCGTCGCCGCACTGTCCAGTGCGTGTGGGTCGGTGCCGCGGCGCTTTTTTCGGCTGGAGCCTTGCTGCCCGTTGCAACGCAAGCCCAAGATGCCAAGCGCGAGGAGGAGGTCAAAAGTGACGCAGCCCCCCGCCGTGCCACCATGGCATTCGCGGTGGCCTTCCCGATCCAGGCTGCGGCGCTTCAGCTCATCGATGAGCCGATGGGCTTGGCCTGGACGGCGAGCGAGGTCGCACTAGCTGGAGCCAGCGATGCGACCAGGGTCATCAGCAAGGCTGCAGACGCGAAAGGGGGCGAATGCCGAACCCGCTGCGAGGCGATCGCACGCGTGTGGCTTCGCCTGGTTGCCGTCATCCGCGCACAGCAGGAGGGCCAGGCCCATCCGTTTGTTCTGAGCCTGCACGTCGTCCAGTCCGACGACATCGACGCCTTCTCGGTGCCCGACGGGACCTTAGTGCTGAGCGAGGATTTCGTTCGCAGGCGACAGCTCGACGATGCCCAACTCGCCTTCGTGCTCGCGCACGAGGCTTCGCACATCTTGCTCGAGCACGAGCGGCAGACGCTGACCGCTGCACTGTCCTTGCTGCCTCGCAACGTGTCGCGCACCGTCGACGACATCTACGTCGAGTTCGGCTTCAACATTTCCATCTTCAGGTTGCTCGAGCCGGTCATGCACCAGGCCGAGTACGAAGCGGACGAGCTTGGACTACAGCTCGCGGCATTGGCAGGCTACGAGCCCGTGGAACAGCTCCGCTTCATGGAATCCGAAGCCGCCGCCGGCGAGCCGCGTCCTGCCGTGGTCTCGACGCATCCCACGGCGAAGAGTCGGCTCGCCAGGCTGCAGACGCGGTTGCCGCTCGCCGAACGCATCTTCGAGTACGGAGTGCAGCGGCGCGAGACGACTCGCTGAGCGTCACGCAATCGCGGGGAGCGTCGGCGGCCGCGCGAGCAGGGCTGCCTTAGAGGCGCCGCCGGGGACGCAACCCGAGCGGCTCTGTCACCAAGTCGGCGTAGCAACGTAGTCGCGGCCGCGAAAGTAGATCCGATGCGCCGTTTTGTCGCCACCCAACGACCCCTTCGAGACCGCAGTCGACGGTCAACCCGCTGCACGACAGCACCCGATCTTGCCACCGCCGCCGATGACGATTGCCGGGATGCCCAGCGACATCGGCACGTTGGCGTCGATGCTTCTGCTGATCAAGGCTGTCTTATGGCCAAACGCCGTGTTCGAGCGCACCGCGGCCTCGACGATCGTGGCGTCGGCCGGCGTGTGGCCGCCGGGCCGGTCTCCGCACTCGTCAACGCCGGCGTCGACGTGCGCACCATCAGCGTCTACCCGATCCATCACGACTTCTGGGGCTTTTCTAACAGTTAGGAAGCCCTCTCCTCGTGTTTGGTAGGTGCGCCGGCCTTCACGTCGGCCCAGCCCCGTCTGGGGATCACCGGCCGCTCGCTCCGATTGCTCCCAATGCGACTCCGCGTCGGCCAATGTCGGTCATGCGACACAGAGCAGACCGGGGCCCGAAGGCTTCCTTGGGCAAGACTCGGCCATGAGTTGCCGGCCGCCGGGGGTGCTCCAAAGCGGGCCGTCAGCTCATTCTCCCTAATGTGAAACTACCCAAGTGAGAGAAGACATCGCAAACTTCTGGCAGAAAGGCTGAGAGCGTGACCAGCGGTGATGCCAAAACAAGCCATACAGTCCGGAGAGGAGTGCGGGGCCGCACTGTACCGGTGCTCATACGACCTCGTCCCACGCCGACAGCGGCGGACGGGTAGGGTCGACTTCTATTGCTGCGGTCAGATCATTCGCCTTGCGACGCGGACTCCAGTGGTATTGTTTCGTCGGGCGCTGGCATGAGTGAGGCATCGCACCTCTTTCTTAGTTACAACAGCCGAGATTTCGACAAGGTTCGCCGCGTCCAACGCTTCCTTGCTCAGCGGGGCGTCGAGACATTCTTCGATCAGCAGAACCTTCGCGCGGGGCAGAACTGGCCTCGTGCGCTGGAACATGCCCTGAGAGGGGCCAGCGGGGTTGCCGTCTTTGTCAGTGCGCAAGTCGGCAACTGGCAGTGGCCCGAGATCGGATTCGCGCTCGATCGTCAGGCTATTGATCATGAATTCCCTGTCATTCCAGTCTTACTCGACGGTGCTGACTCGAGCCGCTCATTCCTATTTCTGAACACCTGGGTAGATTTACGTGGCGAGCGCCTGGACGACCCTGAAGCGCTAAATCGCCTCTGTGACGCAGTGCTTCATCCAGACACGACCCCAAACTCACAACTGCCCGCTCTCAATCCCTATCGTGGACTCGAAATATTCGACGAGACGCATTCCCCATTTTTTTTCGGCCGTGAAAAGTTCATCGATGATCTTTTCGAGCGGCTGACGGAGCGCCGCAGGAGATTCGTCGCCGTGATCGGCGCCTCCGGGAGCGGCAAGTCCTCCGTTGTGCGGGGGGGACTCATCCCCAAGTTGCGGCGCCGGCGTCCGCCGAACGAAACGTGGGACGTGGCGGTATTCACCCCAGGAGAGAGGCCTTGGTTTAGGATCGCCGACGCTCTGGGTCCGCTACGTTTTCCGGAAAAGGCCGATGCAGACCTCGATATCGAGATCGACAGACTCGCGAGCGCGCTGCAGTCAGGTGAACTGCAGCTTCAGTCCTTGCTTGATCGCATTTTGCGGCGTCAGGGCAAACTGCATTGTCTGCTGTTGGTAGTCGATCAATTCGAGGAAATTTTCACTCTCACTCCGTCCAAGGAACGAGCGGCCTTCGTCGAAAGCTTGGTAGGCACCCTATCCGTTGAAGGGCTTGTGCTTTTGCCAACCCTACGTGCCGACTTCTATGGGCAAGCGATTGAAGCCGATCGGCGTCTAAGCGACTTGCTCGGGCAGGAGCAAGTCACACTTGGGCGTATGACCCCGGAAGAGCTTACTCGGGCGGTAGTGGAGCCCGCGCGCCTAACGCGCCTCGAATTCGATCCCGGACTCCCAGAACTGTTGTTGCGCGATGCAGGCAACGAGCCTGGCAACTTGCCGTTGTTGCAGCACGCCTTGCTAGAGCTGCACACGCGGCGGCGCGGTAGCCAATTGACGATCATGGCGTATCAAGCGATCGGAGGCATTCGCAAGGCCATTGCCAATTCGGCCGAGCGCGAGTACCAGCGCTTTGCTCAACTGGGCCAGGGGGACTTGGTGCGCCGCATCTTCACTCAACTTGTTCGCTTGGCAGACGTCTCCGATGGGCTGGAAAGCACGAGACGCCGAGTAGCGGTTTCTGTGCTCCCGCTAGAAGCGCGTCCGATTGTTGACGAGCTTGCCAGCTACAAATTCCGTTTCCTCGTCAAGGCGAACGAGCGCTTCCACGCAAACGGACCGACGGAAGGGATGGAGCGTGCGGCGCCCAGTCAGTGTGAAACAGTCGAGGTCGCCCATGAAGCGCTGATTCGCGAGTGGCCCCGCCTCATGAATTGGCTTAACGAGGACCGCAGCTTCTACTTGTGGCGCCAGCGCCTTGATCAATTCCACAATGAATATCTAGAGCACGGACGCGACGTCGATTATCTGCTCCAGAGTGCCGCGCTCCGAGAGGCCGAATTTAAGACCACGGACTGTATGCCAGAGCCGCTCACCCCCGCGCAAATCGACTACATCCAGGCTAGCCTCGACCATCGAGAGCGGGACAATGAAGCTCGAAATGCCCTTGAGCGTGAGGCAAAGGAAGCACGTGAGGCGCAGCAACAGCAGGCCCTCGAAAACGCGGAGGCGCAGCGGGCGCACGCAGGGCTGGAGAGGCAACGTGCGCTTGCCCAATCTCTTATCGATCGTCGGCGAAGCATTATTGCCATTGCTGCGGGCCTGATAACCATACTGCTTGCCGTGCTGTGGGCCTTCGGCGGCTTCGCTTCCGGATTTTAATGACTGAAAGGGGGCGCGATGCTAAAGAGCCTTTTCGAGCAACTTGGTGTTGCCTTCTTTGGACTCATTACAACTGCACTGGTCGTTGCGGGAAATGTGATGCTCGGCCATTGGACCGGATTTAACCTAGCTAGTTTTTCTATAAACCTTATCCCTGTTGGCGCGATCGCCGCTGGTGGACTGGCTGCTTCGGGGTATTATATTGGCGCCGTGTATTCTCATAATCGCGCGAATGGATCATTGCTTATTCTAATGGTTATTGTCGCCGGACTGGCCGAAATTTTCACGTATTGGTTTGACTACGCAACTTTAGAAGTTGACGGCCAACATATTCGAAACTTGGTTTCATTCACTGAATATCTTTCATATGTTGTGGAGCACACCCACGTTAGTTTTGTCGGTCGGAGGGTGGGCTATCACAGTATAGGAGAGATTGGGTGGCTAAACTATCTGTTGGCAACCAGGAACTTCATTGGATTCTTAGTCGGCGGTTTCTTTGTGTATATTATGCTGCGATCGAAGACGGTGTGTCGCTCCTGCAACCTTTATTTGAAGTCGTTGAAGGAAGGTCGACGGATATTCTCTGATTTGAATTCAGCGGTTGAGTACATGAAGCGTTTCGCGGAGCAGTCGAATGCCTCTTCTACGATGGCCGATTTGAATCAGCACAATGACTCAAATGAAAAGGCCGAGCCCGGATCGATCGCTATTACAAGCAAGTTGCGGGGCTGTCCAGTATGCTCTTATAGGGTCGTCAACCTCACGGGCGCGGTGTACTCTGGCGCCGAGTGGAAAGAACTCGACAAAATGTCGATTTCAGCAGAGTTGAAACCTAATGGCGACATAGACTCTCTTCCTGTTACGTTGCACGTTGATCCGTCGGAGTCGAGGAAAGGCCCGGATACTTAGGTGGGAGATGGAGGTGGAATCTCATTGGCCGCTTCCGGCGACACCCAACGACCGGATCGGGTCGGCTGCCGGTGCTCACGTCACCCAGCTGCTCGGCAGCTATGCGACATAGACCTGAATTTGGAGTGCCGAGCGGCAAAGTGGAGGCGGCTGCCAGTGACCAGCGTTTTGTCCCCTGCTGGCCTCGCTAGAGATAGGCAGCGACCACCTCGCCAGCATCAAAGCGTCAGCCTGAAGCCCTCAACCACCGCAGCCGGCGTGGTGATGGAGCCAAGCTGACGCGCGCCGTAGGTGTCGCTGCTGGGCGTGAACTCTGGCGCGTCGGTGAGGCCGACGAGACCCGAGCCGAACAAGCGCAGCGCGTCGTCATCGAAGCGCATCACGTTGACCGGCGCCATCAGCTTGCCCCCCTCAACCCAGAAGCACGCATAGCGCGTCATGCCGGTCATGCGGCAGGCTTGGCGATCGCTGTAGTTCAGGTACCAGAGGTTGCTCACGTACAGGCCGGTGTCCAGCGCACTCAGCAGATCGGCCTGGGCGATCGAGCCCGGCCCCAGGTGCAACGCCTCGGGCGATTCCTGTGCCCCGACACCGTTAGCCGCGACGCCGTATTCGGCACCGGAGCGCGGCGAGTTCAGGGTGCCTCCCGAGGCCGGCAGCTTGCCAGCGTCGACCAGCACGACGCAACTCGGTCGCATGAAGCCCTCGGCGGTGAAGGCCGGTACGGTGCCCAGTGCCACGGCCTCGTCGAGATTGAAGCCCGCATCAAACGCCGCCTCACCGCGCTCCAGGCGCATCAACGAGCTGACCCCGGTACGGCGCGACTTCAGCGAAAAACCGCTCCATCCCAGCGTGCCGAGCAGCTCGACCATCGCCGATGGCGAGAACGCAGCGCGGTAGGCGCCGGCCTGCAGTGTGCGGACCTCGCGGGCCAGCAGCGGCATGCGGCGCGCCGCTTCCTCAAGCTTGACCGCGAAGGCGGCGTCGTCCCAGTGCATGCCGGCATAGGTCGTCTTCACCGCCTTGTCGGCGCGGTGGTACAGGCACCAGTCGAAGTGGAAGCTCTCCACCCGGTGCCAGTGGCGCGATCCGAGGCTGTCGGCAAACGCATGCGCTACCGGGCCGCCGGCATAGAAGCCCACCAGATCCTGCTCGAGCTTGACGCCTGCCAGGTCATGGACCAGCGCGATCACGCGGCCGGCCTCGGGCAGTGCGCCTCGGCCGTCATGGCTGCTGTGCGTGGCGGCCTGGGGGTACGACAACCAGGGATCGTCGGAGATCAGGTCGAGCTGACTCACCAGCAGCTCGCGCTCGGAGCGCAACCGCTGCACATCGAGTGCCGGCTCGCCGCCCAGCGTCAGCGTGCTCTCGGCGCGGCGCTGGCCGCGCTCGACAGCGAGCGTCACGTGGGCTTGCTGCACGGACGTGGCCTGGCGCAGCGCGGCATGATTGAAGCGCAGAAAGTCGCTGGCCTCGGCGCGCAGGTAGAGGCTGGTTCGATCCACCGACGGATCGAGGCGCAGCAGCGCGTCTGCCAGAGCCTCGAATGAGACCGGATCGGTGTAGGCACCGGAGGACTGCAGGCTGCGATTCACAGCGCGCCTCCAAACACATCGACGTTGGAGAACTTACAGGCCGGCGATGCGTGGCCGACGCGAATCACCTGCGAGGGCTCGCCCTTGCCGCAGAAGGGGGTGCCCATCACTGCGGAGGTGTCTGAATTGCCGACCATTGCCAGCGAGCGCCAGAAAGTGGCGCTGATGCCGCGGTAGTTCGGGTTGCGCACGACCTCGGCGAGCCGGCCGCCGCGCACCATGCGTGCGTACTCGCAGCCGAACTGGAACTTGTTGCGCGAGTCGTCGATGCTCCACGAGCAGTTCGTGTGCATCACGACACCCAGCTCGGTGCCCGAGATCATCTGCTCGAGGCTGCTGTCGCCGGGCTCGACATTGAGGTTGCTCATGCGATCGATCGGGGCGCGATTCCAACTCGCAGAGCGCGTCGTCGCGACCCCGCCGATCTCGAACCCCTGGGCTTTGGCGCGTGCTTGCGAGAGGCTGCCGCCGAGCGGGCGCTTGAGCAACCCGTGCTCGATGAGCAGCGCGCGTTCGGCTGGCGTGCCGTCGTCGTCGAACGCGAAACCGGCGAATTCATGGTCGCGGCCAGGGTCGAAGCTGACGTTGAGCAGCTCGCTGCCGTACTGGTAGTGGCCGAACATGTCGAGCGTGACGAAGCTGGTGCCGGCGAAGTTGCGCTCGTCGCCGAGGATGCGGTCCAGCTCGAGAGGGTGCCCGATGCTCTCGTGAATCTGCAGCATCATCTGGTCGGGCATCAGGATCAGATCGAAGGTCCCGCTCGGGCAGGCCGGGGCCGTGACGAGCTGGAGCGCCTCGCGCGCCACACGCGGACCTTCGCTCTCGCGAAAGCGGGCCCGCTCGAGCACCTCGATGCCGCCCTGCTGGCAATACCCGTTGTACTGGCCGGCGCTCGAGCGCACCTGGGTCACCCCGTTCGCATGCGCTGTGACCTGGACCGAGGGTGTCATGAACTCCCAGCGCTGCTCGGTGCGCGCGCCGTCGCTGGTGAATTGAAGCTGTTCGGTCTTGACGTTCCACAGCGTCGCGTGGCGGTCGACGATGCGCGCATCGCCCCCGGCGGCGGCGCACACCTCGCGCAGCCAGCCGAGTTTCTCCGGCAGCGTGGCGCTCGATGCCGGGCGCTCGACCTGGCTCGCGTAGCGCCCCGACGCGGTCGGCCGCGTCATCTGTTCGTAGTCGATCACCGTGCGGCCCGCACTGGCGCGCGCCAGCGCGTGCGCCCGTTCGAAGGCTGCCCCCAGGCCGGGTTCGGAGAGATCCGACGTCGCCGCATAACCCAGGCCACCGTCGATCACGGTGACCATGGCACCGTTCTCGTGAGCGCGCTGCGGCGCTTCGGCCACGTCCTGGCGGACGCTGAGTTGCTCGGAGTATTCGCGCACGCCACGCACGGACCAGTGGTGAGCGGTTGCGGGCAATCGCCCGGATGCGCGGCGGGCGTGTTGTTCCAGGGTGTCCAGCATGATGGGTGTGCAGTGGATGGAGCCGGCCTCGTGAGCCGGCTGCCGATTCTGCCCGTCTTCGGGCATTCAGCCCGCGACGGTCTGCCGCCGAAGTGGCAGGCTCGATGCGACCACGATGTGTCTGCGCAGGCCAAGGCCGGCGAGTCCCAAGAGCATCAACGCCCAGGTGGATGACTCGGGCACTGGCGGAAGCGCTGACAGCAAAAATCCGCGCGGATTTCCGTCCAGCAACCCGTATCCGACGATCTGACCCGCATCGTTGATCCCCAAGGCAATGTCCAGGCGCCAGCCGGCTGCACTCACCGGATCGACAAGGTCGTTCAAATCCATCAGCCCAAAAGCGCGGTCGAAGAGAAAGGCACTGCTTTCTCCTTCCACTGCTGTTCCGAAGTAACCCGCGACTTGTCCTCGATCGTTGATCGCGGTGCCGACGCTGTAGTAGCTCGGTGCGAGGCCGCCCAACGAGTTCAGGTCGGTCATCCCGGTCCGTGCGTTGTATAGAAAGGCGTGGAGCGCAGAGTCTCCTGGCAGATCGACCGCGGAATATCCCACCACGTCGCCGGCGTTGTTGATCGCTTTCGCGAAGCTTGTGCCGCCACCCAATGTTCCGAGGTCGTGCAATCCGTCGCGGTCGTAGGTCGTGGCGTGAAGATTGTTTGTCCCCGCGATGGTGCCGGCATTGTTGATGGAACCTCCATCGCTCGTGATCGGAGGCGTGCCAAGGTCGCGCAGGCCACCAGTCTCGTCGTACAGGAAGGTGCGGTACGAAAACACACTGGTATCGAAGCTGTACCCGAGCACCGTTCCTGAATCGTTGACGCTGCTACCGCCACCGCTTTGGAGCGGCCCAGGGCTGAGGCTCCCCAAGTCAACCATGCCGGTCGCGGCACTGTACAGAAATGGCTTCGAGTAAGCCCCGACGCCCCAGGACCCGGTAACCTGGCCGGCGTTGTTGAGTGCGGCCGCGTAGACCCCGATTGGCCCTGAAGGATTTGCGCCCGCCGGAGGGAACAGCCCAATGTTCAGCATGCCCGAACCCGGTGTGTACAAGAACGCTGACGACCGGCCGTCGTCGCCGAAAATGGATCCGGCCACTTGTCCGGCGTTGTTGATGGCGACACCGTAGCTAATGCCCGGAGCGAACGCGTAAGAGCTGAGATCCGTCAGCGTGTACCGGGGCTGCGACTGTGCAGCCGCGCAGCTGAAGAGAAGCAGCAAGGTCAACCCAACTTTGCGCGTGAGGATCGGGAGTTGCATGGTTGCTCCAATCGAAACTGCAGGGAAAAAACCGTGTTCCATCTGACAGCGCGAGATAGGACGCCTGTACCGTTTCATGTGAAGACGTTGTAGGCGAAGCAACCGTCGGCAGCTACTGTCATACCTTACAGGTGACCGAAGAATTCGCCCGCCACTTTAGGGACGCCGCTTGACGCGAATCGCGGAAAGAACTTGAGGCCGATCTCGGGGCGCATGTTGCGCACGGCGTACACAGCCCTTGTCAATCCAATGATCCGGGCGCGCCGATCGCCCGCCCGAATCCGACCAGTCGTTCGGCGCGGAATCACGCGTAGAGGCTCCGGATCGGCGTAGCGGGTAGCCCAGCACGAACTCGCGGGCAAGCCGAGGCCGCTATCCCAAATGACGCAGCTGAGAAACATACACCGCGGAGCGCCCGCAATGGGCCGGGTCCGACAAGCGCTGGTTCCCGCGCCCGAAGGCCCTTCGCGAGGAGGGTTCACGCCGGCTTCATTGGCTCCGCACGGCGGCTTCACGGCCGTCCTCTACATTGCGCATCGGGTCTCCGTGTTAGCGGTAAGCCCACAACAGAAAAGCCTGGGGGACGAAGATGCAACTAGCGGGATGGGGGACAGGGACTGAAGCGGCGCCAGACTCGAGCGGCACGAAGATGAAGGCGCGCTCAGCGGCATGGTTGACCGGCATGCTGCTCGCGCTGGCGGGCAGCGCGGCCTCGGCGGCAACCGTCCAGACGTTTTCACCGCAAGGCGAGGTGGCGCGGGTGCGGCAGGCGCGTGCCACGTTCTCGGAGTCCATGGTGCGTTTCGGCGACCCGCGACTGCCGTCGCCCTTCGAACTGAAATGCGTCAATCCGACGCCGGTGACCGGCACCGGTCGTTGGGTGGACGACAAGACCTGGGTCTACGACTTCACGCAAGACGTCCCGGCGGGCGTGCGCTGCGAATTCAATCTGAAGCCCGGACTGAAGTCGATCGCGGGGCAGCCGGTGAACGAGCCGACGCAGTACCAGTTCAGCACGGGCGGACCGTCCATCGTGCGCGCCTACCCGCAGCCCGAAGAGGGTTCACCCATCGAGGAAGAGCAGTTCTTCGTCTTCCTGCTCAACGGCCAGGCGACGACGGAAAGCATCGAGAAGAACGGCTACTGCGAGGTGAGCGGCATCGGCGAGCGCCTTGGGCTGAAGGTCATCACAGGCCCCAACCGCGACGCGATCATCAAGGCCGTGAGCCTGGTGCCGCAGCAGTCGCGGGCGGTCGCGGTCCGATGCGAGCGGCCGCTGCCCAACGACTCGACGGTCAAGGTCGTTTGGGGCAAGGGCATTGCGACGCCGTCGGGTGTGCCCAACAGCGCAGACCGGCGTGCGCAATACACGGTGCGCAAGCCCTTCGCCGCGAGCTTCACCTGCGAGCGGGTCAATTCGCGCTCCGACTGCTTGCCGATCAAGCCGGTGCGCCTGGAGTTTTCTTCGCCAGTGCCACGCAAGTTCGCCGAGCGCATCGTGCTCATCGCGCCGGACGGCACGCGCAAGCCGCAGATCGAGCAGCAGCGCGGCGAATCCAGCGAACAGCTCTTGTCCTCCGGTGAAGGGCCGCTGCGCAAGTTTCTTTTCATCTTCAGCCGCAACAAGGGTGAGGTGACGAGCGACCCGTCGGAGAGCGGCGTGAGTGCCGTGCAGTTCAACGCGCCGCTTCCGGAGAACGCGAACCTGCGCATCGAACTGCCCAAGGACTTGCGCGACGACGCCGGTCGTCCGCTCAGCAACGCCGACCTGTTCCCGTTGCAGACGAAGACGGCGCAAGCGCCGGCGCTGGTGAAGTTCCCGGCAGCGACCTTCGGTGTGCTGGAACTGAACGCCGAGCCGATGCTGCCGGTGACGGTGCGGCAGGTCGAAGGTGACCTGTCGGTGAAGCGCCTGAGCGTGACGCCGGGGGCCGTGCGCGACCTTCGTGTTCAGGACGACGCCTCGATCATCGAGTGGCTTGCGCGGGTGAAACGCTACGACGAAAGCAGGCTGCAGCGTTCGGCCGTCGAAAGCGAGCTTGGCATTTCGCTACCCGAGCCGGAAAAGAAGAAGCCCGCACGCAAGGCGAAGCGATACGGCGAAGACGAGGAGAACGAGGACGACAGCGCGTACCTGCGCAGCACCGTGCAGACGCGGGCCGTGAGCCTGTTGAACCGCGAGAAAACGGCCAATCGGCTGAGCCTGCCGCCGACCGACGCCCGGGACACACGTCCCTTCGAGGTCATCGGCATTCCGATGGCGCAAGCCGGATTTCACGTCGTCGAAATCGAGTCGCCCAAGCTCGGCGCGTCCCTGCTCGACAGCACGGCCCCGATGTACGTTCGCACCAGCGTGCTCGTGACCAACCTCGGCGTGCACTTCAAGTGGGGCGCGGTGAATTCCACCGTGTGGGTCACCACCCTCGACAAGGCCCAAGCGGTGGCCGATGCGCAGTTGCAGATCTCCGACTGCCGCGGCGAAGTGAAGTGGACCGGACGCAGCGACGCGCAAGGCGTGGCACTGGTCGACAAGGAACTTCCGCCGCTGCACTGGCAGTACTGCAATGGCGGCGGCGATGGTGGGCGCGAGCAAGGCTACTTCGTCAGCGCGCGCAAGTTGGACGCCGCGGGCCGTGCCGACATGGCCTTCGTGTGGTCGACGTGGAACCAGGGCATCGAGTCATGGCGCTTTCACGTCAGTACCGGCAACCGCGGCATGGCATCGCAAAAGCTTTATCACTCGGTGCTCGACCGCACGTTGTTGCGCGCCGGGCAAACGGTGTCGATGAAACACCATGCGCGCACCGAACAGATGCTGGGCCTGAGCCTCACCGCCCCCAACGAGCTGATGAGCGAGGTACGCATCATTCACGAAGGTTCGGGGCAGAAGTTCACCTTTCCGCTGAGCTGGCGCCATGGGCGTTATGCGGAGACCATCTTTGCCATTCCCGCTGACGCCAAGCTGGGTGTCTACAACATCGTGCTCGCGACGGCAAACCAAGCCTATGCCACCGGAAGCTTCCGGGTCGAGGAATTCCGCTTGCCCGTGATGACAGGGCGGATCATCCCGCCCAAGGCCGCGTTGATCGAGCCGCAAGACGTGGCCGTCGGCGTGCAGTTGAACTACGGCAACGGCGGCGGTGCGGCGGGCATGGCGGTGCGCGTGTCCGCGCAGATGCGTGACACCCATGTCGCGGCTGCGGTGCACGCCGATCGGTTCCCGGGCTTTCGCTTCGAGCCGCCGCGTGAACCAACCGACCCGAACGCGCGGTCACCGTTCGCAGAGGAATACGTGGACGAGGACGACGAAAGCCAATCGGTGCACACGCGCGATGAGCGCTCGCAGCTCGTCGCCAACAAGCTGCCGCTCACGCTGGACAAGAACGGCGCCGGCAACGTCACGCTGACCAAGCTGCCGCCAAGCAAGCGTGCGCGGGAACTGCTGATGCAGGCGACGTATGCGGATCCGAATGGCGAGATCCAGACCCTGAGCCAAACCTTGCCGGTGTGGCCGTCGGGCATCGTGGTGGGCCTTCGCACCGACTCGTGGGTGTCGGTCAAGCAGAAGGTCGCCACGCAGATCATCACGCTCGACACCACCGGCCGGCCGGTGGTCGGGGTGGCGGTGTCGGTGCGTGCGCTGGCGCACAAGACCTCGTCGACGCGTCGTCGGCTGGTGGGCGGCTTCTATGCCTACGACAACCGCAACGCCGACGAAGACATCGGCGAAGTTTGCAGCGGCACCAGCGATTCGCGCGGGCTGGTGTTCTGCGATGCGGAGATGAAAACGCCGGGCGAGATCGAACTCATTGCGCAGGCCAAGGACAGCGGTGGCCACGTGGCGCAGGCCGCTGCGTCGGTGTGGGTCACCCGCCAAGGCGAGATCTGGTTCGGCGGCGACAACCAGGACCGCATGGACGTCATCCCCGAGCAGCGTTCGTACGAAGCAGGCCAGACGGCCAGGCTCCAGGTGCGCAGCCCATTCCGGCATGCGACGGCGCTGGTGGCCATCGAGCGCAACGGCATCATCGAAACGCGCACGATGGAATTGAACGGCCGCGATCCGACCATCGACATTCCGGTGAAGGCCGACTGGGCGCCCAACGTCTTCATCTCGGTGTTGGCGGTACGCGGCCGTGTGCGCGACGTGCCCTGGTATTCGCTGTTCACCTGGGGCTGGCGCTCGCCTTCGCAGTGGTGGCGGGACTATCGTGACGAAGGCCCGTCTTATCAGGCGCCCACGGCGATGGTCGACTTGTCCAAGCCGGCTTTCAAGTACGGAATCGCCGAGATTGAGGTCGGCATCGCGGCACATCGCCTGAAAGTGGACGTGACACCCGACAAGGCGAGCTACGCGATCCGGGCCACCAGCCAGGTGCGTGTGAAAGTGAGCCTGCCCGACGGTCGACCCGCGCCCGCCGGCACCGAGGTCGCGCTGGCCGCCGTGGACGAAGCCCTGCTCGAACTCAAGCCCAATGACAGCTGGGACTTGCTCGAGGCCATGATCCGCAAGCGCAGCTACGGCGTCGAGACATCGACCGCGCAGATGCAGATCATCGGCAAGCGCCACTACGGCAAGAAGGCCGCACCGGCGGGCGGCGGCGGCGGGCAGTTCCCGACGCGTGAACTCTTCGACACGCTGCTCTTGTGGAACCCGCGCGTGGTGCTCGATGCGAACGGCGAGGCCTTGGTGAGCGTGCCGCTCAACGACTCACTGACGGCCTTTCGCATCGTCGCGGTGGCCGACGTGGTGCAGGGCAAGAATGCGGCGATGTTCGGCACCGGGCGCGCCAGCATCCGCGCCACGCAGGACTTGCAGATCGTGTCGGGCGTGCCGCCACTGATCCGCGAGGGCGATCGTTACCGCGCGATGTTCACGCTGCGCAACACCACCGGCACCGCCGTCGATGCACAGTTCAGCGCGCAAATGGGCACGACGACATTGCCTGCCCAAACGATGCATATCGACGCCAACGGTGCGGCTGAAACCGGTTGGGACGTGGAGGTGCCCTACAACCTCAAGCAGATCGAATGGACCGTCTCGGCCCGGACCGGCGGTGCGCGCGACCGCATGAAGTTCCAGCAGGCGATGACGGAAGCGATTCCGGTGCGCGTGCAGCAGGCCACGCTGATGCAACTGGACAAGACCGTGGCCATCCCGATTGCGCCACCCGCCAGTGCCGTGGCCACTGCCCAAGGCAATCTGCGCGGCGGCATCGAGGTCACGCTCAAGCCCAGGCTGGGCGACGGACTGCAGGGTGTGCGCGAGTACTTCGAACGCTATCCATGGTCGTGTATCGAGCAGCGCGCATCGGTAGCCATCGGCCTGCGCGATGCGAACGCGTGGCGCTTTGTCGCCGAGCGCTTGCCGCTGTACCTCGACGACGACGGCCTTGCCAACTACTTTCCGCCGGCCACCGGTTGGCGCAGCACGGGCAGCGATTCGCTCACGGCCTACTTGCTCTCGGCCAGCGACGAGGTGAGCAAGCTCGGCTACGACTTCGCCATACCGGACGACACGCGCTCGAAGATGGAGCGCGGCTTGATTGCCTTCGTCGAAGGCCGAACCAAGCGCGATTTCTGGACGCCGGCCTTCTTGCGCAATGGCGACCTTGACGTGCGCAAGATCGCGGCGCTCGAAGCGCTGTCGCGTACCGGCAAGGTGAGGCCGAAGCTGCTGGATTCGATCCAGATCCTGCCCAATCAGTGGCCCACCGGCGCGGTCATCGACTGGCTGGCGATCCTGGACCGCGTGACGGAGATCCCTCAGCGCGACAGCCGCATTGCCGAAGCCGAACAAGTTCTTCGCGCGCGGTTGAACATGCAGGGCACGCGCCTGGGCTTCTCGACCGAACGAGACGACAGTTGGTGGTGGTTGATGGTGAATGGCGACGTCAACAGCGCGCGCATGATCCTCGCGGTGCTGGCAAAGCCGGCGTGGAAGGACGACATGCCTCGCCTGGTCACGGGAACGCTGCAACGCCAGCAATACGGCCATTGGTCGACCACCGTGTCCAACGCCTGGGGATCGATGGCGATGGAGGCCTTCTCCAAGCGCTTCGAGCGGGACCCGGTGGCCGGCAGCACGCGCGTGGGCTTCGAACCAGGCGCGGCGCCGCAGGCCTTGGACTGGACCAAGTCGGCCGCGGGCGGCACCGTGTCACTCGGTTGGCCGGCGGGCTTCGCCGTCGGCGGCAACAAGAGCGACACGACCGTGAAGGTGGCGCACGAAGGCAGCGGCAAGCCGTGGATCACCTTCACGAGCAAGGCAGCGGTGCCGGTGGTCGCGCCGTTCTCCAGCGGCTACCGCATCACCAAGACAGTCACGCCCATCGAGCAGAAGGTGCCGGGCAAATACAGCCGCGGCGACGTGCTGCGCGTACACATCGACCTCGATGTGCAGGCCGACATGACCTGGGTGGTGATCAACGATCCCATTCCCGGCGGCGGCACCATCACCGGCAATGGCCTCGGGCGCGATGAACAGATCAACCGCGGCAGCGAGAGGCAGGACAACCGTGCGTGGCTCGCCTATGAAGAGCGCAGCTTCGAAGCCTTCCGGGCCTACTACCGCTATCTGCCCAAGGGCGCCTTCAGCGTGGAGTACACCGTGCGGCTGAACAACCCGGGGACGTTCGGGTTGCCGGCGACACACGTCGAAGCGATGTACGCACCCGAAATGTTCGGCGAAGCGCCGAATGCGCAGATCGTGGTGCAGCCATGATCGAAACCTGCCAAACGCCGCGATGAAGATGCGTCGATCGGTCATTGCAGCGTTCGCCCTGGCCTGGTGTGCCACGACGGACGCCTCGGCGCTGCCGGGCTTCGAGCAGGTCAGGGCGGCTTATCGTTCGTCGGACACGGTGGTGCTCGATCGCCACGGTGTACCTATCCAGACAGTGCGGTCCGATGCCAGGCTGCGACGCACCCAGTGGGTCGGCGTGGCCGAGGTGTCGCCGGCGTTTCGCCAAGCCTTGCTGCTGTCCGAAGACAAGCGCTTCTACGAACATTCGGGTGTGGACTGGTCCGGCGTGGGCGCAGCGGCTTGGGGCAATCTCTGGAACAGCCGCACGCGAGGCGCATCGACGGTGACGATGCAACTGGCCGGCTTGCTCGATGCCGATCTCGCGACGCCGAAGGGTGGCCGCAGCATGTCGGCAAAGGCCGGCCAGGTGCGAATGGCGTGGCAGTTGGAACATGCCTGGACCAAGAACCAGATCCTCGAGGCCTACATCAACCTGGTCGGTTTTCGAGGCGAGTTGGTGGGCATCGGTGCGATGTCGGCGGCCTTGTTCAAGAAGTACCCGAGCGGTCTCGACGCTGAAGAGTCCGCGTTGGCCGCCGCCTTGATCCGCGCACCCAACGCCAAGCCGGCAGAAGTGGCGAAGCGAGCGTGTGCGGTCCTCGCCGTCCAGGGGCGAAGCGCGTCGTGCACAACGCTTGACACCTATGCGCAGCAGGTGCTGGCGGCCCGAAGTGGCGAGCCCATGGATCGCGAAGCGCAGATCGCGCCGCACATCGGCCGGCGACTGGCGGCGGCGGCCGCCGCGTCCGGCGCGTCGGCACCGGCCACCTTGCGAACCACACTGGATGCCGGCATGCAACGCTTCGCACGCGACACCTTGCGCCAGCACCTGGCCGAAGTGCGTGAGCGGCATGTCGAAGATGGTGCCGTCATCGTCATCGACAACGCGAGCGGGGACGTGCTTGCGTGGGTCGGCTCGAGCGGCGGGCTGTCGCAGGCCGCGGATGTTGACGGCGTCCTGGCACCGCGTCAGGCGGGCTCGACGCTGAAGCCCTTTCTTTACGAGATTGCGATCGAGGAGCGTTGGCTCACCGCGGCGTCGGTGATCGACGATTCGCCGGTCGGGCTCACGACGTCGGCCGGCCTGTACATCCCGCAGAACTACGACCACCACTTCAAAGGCCCGGTGACCTTGCGGACGGCACTGGGGTCGTCGCTCAACGTGCCGGCGGTCCGCACGTTAGTGATGGCGACGCCCGAACGGTTTGCGCAGCGCTTGCGCGCCTTGGGTATCAAGCTCCAACACAACGGCGACTTTTATGGCTACAGCATGGCACTGGGTTCGCCGGAGGTGACACTGGCATCGCTGACAAACGCATACCGTGCGCTGGCGAACGGCGGCGCATCGTCGCCCTGGCGCACTCAGGGCGGCGACCAAGTTGCCGCGCCCGTGCAAATCATGGATGCGGCAGCCAGCTTCGTCGTGTCCGACATCCTCGCCGACCGCGAAGCGCGTGTGCCCACCTTCGGCCTCGACAACGCGCTGGCTGCACGCTACTGGTCAGCCGTGAAGACGGGTACCAGCAAGGACATGCGCGACAACTGGTGCGTCGGCTTCTCGCGCCGCTACAGCGTCGGTGTGTGGGTCGGCAACGCGAACGGCGACCCGATGTGGGACGTGTCGGGCGTGACCGGTGCGGCGCCCGTGTGGCGTGCCGTGATGGACGAGCTGCATCGCCGCGACTCCGCGTTGACCGCGCAGTGGCGCGCGCCGGCGGCACCGAGCGGCGTGGCCTTGCGCGCGGTGCGGTTCGAATCGCTGAACGAACCGCCGCGTGATGAAGTCTTCCTGCGCGGGACCGAGCAGTCGGTAGTGACTCCGGCGACCGCAATCGGCAGGGCGCGCACGCTCATCACCTCACCCACCGATCGCAGCATCGTGGCGCTGGATCCCGACATTCCTCAGCAGTCGCAGCGGCTGCGCATTGCCGCAGTGAGCGGCACGCCGGCGAACTGGAGCTGGCGCATGGATGGCAAGCGCATCGGTTCAGCATCGACGACAGTTCACTGGTCCTTGTGGCCAGGCGCGCATCGGCTCGAACTGATCGATCCGATGGGGAAGGTGGTGGAGAGCGCCAGCTTCGAGGTCCGCGGAGCGGAAGTGAAGAACGCGCCGGCGAGGCAGATCCAGCCGTTTGAGCGCGTGGGATCGTCCTCTGGTGCGAGGTGACCGTAGGGTGGGCTAAGTGCAGCGTGCCACGTGATCGACAAGGCTTCGGCTCGGCATGCCGCGGCAGCGCGATCGAGCGCGCCGGCACGCGCTGGTCGCTTCCAGGCGCCAGTCCAACCGGGTGCAGTCGGCGAACTGCAACGGTGTCACGCCGTGCGACTCGGTCTCCTGCAGCATTGATGCCGGGGTTGGTGGCACGGGTGGTGAGGCGACGGCTGCATTCGGTCCGGTTTCACGGCTTGCTGCCTCCGAACAAAGTCAGCTTTGCGGCTTGCAATGTTCATGCGCTCTGCTCGTTCAGTAGCGGAGTCTCCTAACTCCATCGCGCCCGCAGCCGCGAGACCACGTCCAGCTTCACCACAGGCGTCTGCACAGAGCTTGCGTCTCCGATCTCATCGGGCCGAGCAGGTCCGCAAGCCTCGAACAGCGAAGCGACCTCTGGGGGAATGAATCGTGTCAACGAGCTATATACGTGCCGATCGCCAACGCCCGACTGCGAACTCACATAGAACCGTTGCGGCACCAGCACCTGCAGGTGTCGCTTGGCGCGCGTCAGCGCCACGTACAGGAGCCGTCGTTCTTCGTCGATCTGCGCCTGATTCCCGGTGGCCATGTCCGATGGGATGCAGCCATCGACCGCGTTCAGCAAGTGCACCGACTGCCATTCCATGCCCTTGGCGGAGTGAATCGTCGACAGGATCAGATAGTCCTCATCGAGCAGCGACGGCCCGGACTCGTCGCTCGTCGCGGCAGGCGGATCGAGGGTCATGTCGGTCAGGAACTGCTGCCGGGACGATGACGCGTTGGCCATCCGCGCGAGCTGCACCAGGTCGGCCTGCCGGATACGGGCGTCATCATGCAAGCGCTCGAGATGTGGCTGGTACCAGAGATTCACGAGCTGCACGTCGTCCGGCCATGCGCTGACTGACGAGCGCAGATCCGCGATGAGCTTGGCGAGCGCCTGCCATTCGAGCTTCGCCGCTGCCGGTGGCTCGAAACACTGCAGCTCGGCGGCCGGGTCCGTGCCCACCTCCATCGCATCCAGCAGCCGTGACGCTGTCGCCGCGCCGATCCCCGGCACCAACTGCGCGACACGAAATCCCGCGAGCCGGCTCCGCGGGTTCTCGGCCCAGCGCAACACCGACAGCACATCCTTCACGTGCGCCGCCTCGAGAAACTGCAGCCCGCCGAACTTGACGAACGGGATGTTCCTGCGCGCGAGCTCCAGTTCGAGACCGGCACTGTGGTGCGACGCGCGGAACAGCACCGCCTGCGCGGTCAGCTTCAGCCCAGCCTCGCGATGCTCGAGCACCCGGTCCGCGACCCAGCGCGCCTGCGCCGCCTCGTCTTCGACGGTCACCAGTTGCGGCCGCTCCGACGACGCGAGGTCGGTCCAGAGCTTCTTGGCGAAGCGCTCGTGGGCGAGCGCGATGACGGCGTTCGAGGCGTCGAGAATCGGTTGCGTGGAGCGGTAGTTGCGTTCCAGCTTCACGACCCGGGCAGCCGGCATGAACCGCTGCGGGAACTCAAGGATGTTGCGGACCTCGGCCGCCCTGAAACTGTAGATGCTCTGCGCGTCGTCGCCGACCACGGTCAGGCCGCGCCCGGTGGGCTTGAGCCCGAGCAGGATGGACTCTTGCAGGCGATTGGTGTCCTGGTACTCGTCGACGAGCACGTGGTCGAAGCGCGCCGCCACGTGGGCACCGAGTTCGCGATCGCTCATGAGGTGCGACCAATACAGCAGCAGGTCATCGAAGTCGACGACGCCTTGCTTGTGCTTCTCGTCGACGTAGGCACCAAAGAGCCGCTTGAGCTCGGCTTCGTGCTGCGCGCACCACGGATAGCTGTCCAACAGCAGCGAGTCGAGCGGGGCCTGGCTGTTGACCGCGCGCGAATAGATGCTCAGGCAGGTGCCCTTCTGCGGGAACCGACTCTTGCCCTTGGTGCCGCCGAGCCCGAGCCGCTCCCGAACGAGACCGAGCAGGTCCTCGGCATCGCCGCGGTCCAGGATGATGAAGGCCTCGTTCAGGCCGACCTGCGCCGCGTAGTCGCGCAGCAGCCGCGCGCCGACGCTGTGGAACGTGCCGGACCAGGGCAGCGACGGTGGCCGCTGCGTCGAGCTGAAGCGCAAGGCCTGATGCAGCAGGCGGCCAGCACGGCTCTCCATCTCCTTGGCCGCGCGCCGCGAGAACGTCAGCAGCAGAATGCGCTGCGGGTCGGCACCGGCCAGCACGAGCTTCGCGACGCGTGATGCCAGCGTCATCGTCTTGCCCGAGCCGGCGCCGGCGATGACGAGCAGCGCCTGGCCTTGCCGATTCGGCTGGTCGATCCCATGCTCGACCGCATCGCGCTGCTGCGCGTTCAGCGATGCGAACGGGTCCAGCGGGGGTGGGGGTGCGGTTGGCATGGGCAGCGGCGTTGACGAAGGGATTCCGCGGACGGCATACTGTACATCCATCCAGTCTCGGTGAACCGCAGCATCCGGGGCGACCACGCTGGAGGAGGCAGGCCATGGTCTTGGTGGGGACGTGCTCTTGGACGGACAAGACGCTGATCGGCTGCGGTCGCTTCTATCCGAAGGGGCGCTCGACCGCGGCGGCGCGACTGGGCTACTACGCCTCGCAGTTCCCGTTGGTCGAGGTCGACTCGAGCTACTACGCGATGCCGTCGGCCGACAACTCTGTGAAATGGGTGGAGCGCACGCCGCTCGACTTCATCTTCAACATCAAGGCCTTCAGGCTTTTGACCAACCATCAGACGCCGCTCGAAGTCTTTCCGAATGACCTGCAGATGGCCTTGTCCGGCCTGAACAAGAGGACCGTCTACTACCGGGATCTGCCCGACGAGATTCGACGCGAAGTCTGGCGGCGGTATCGAGAGGCCGTCGCGCCACTGAAGGATGCCGGCAAGCTGCACCTGGTGCATTTCCAGTTCCCGCCGTGGCTGTTGCGAAACCGGGCCGGCCACGACCACGTGCGGCACTGCGTGGAGATGATGGCGGACTACACCGTGTCGGTCGAGTTCCGGAACCGGATGTGGTTCGAGGACGAACACACAGCGTCCACGTTGGCGTTCGAGCGCGAGCTGGGCGTCGTCCATACGGTCGTGGACGCGCCGCAGGGATTCGACAACTCCATCCCGCAGGTCTGGGAGGTCACGCATCCGCGTTTCGCGTACGTGCGGCTGCATGGCCGCAACGCGGGCACGTGGAATGCGAAGGGGACCACCGCGTCCAGCGATCGCTTCAACTATGACTATTCGGACATTGAGCTGGCCGGGCTGGCCAACCGCATTGCCGAACTCGCCGCACGCGGACTCGACATCGACGTTGTCTTCAACAACAACATGGAAGACCAGGGCCAGCGCAATGCGAGGTCGCTGATCGACGTGCTGGAGGAACGCAAAGTCATCGAGGTTCGGCTGCCGTCTTAGCGGAGCAGAGAGACACTGCAATCACTTGCGACGTTCCCACGCTGACCAGCGATCACCATTGCTTGCCAAGAGCCGCCTTCCTGAGTCGACAATCCTGCCGCGGTTTGCGGGCGAGGTGGCCGGCCGGGTGGGGAGTCAATTCCGCCCAACAGACATACCGCGGATCAGCAGGATGGGACGCCGGCTGGGTCCGCCGGCGCGCTGGCCACTAACCAGAGGGGTGGGCTAGCTAGGTGGCCAGACCGGCGAGCTTCAGGATGGCGTAGAAGCTGATGTCGTTGCCGATCATCGGCACCCAGTCTGCGGGGGCGGCGTTCCGGAACGAGCGCTCGTCGGCGTCGACGATGCCATTGAACACTTCCATTAGGATGCGCCCACCCACCGGGCCAAGTTGGGAAACCGAACAAGGGCCGCTGACAAAGTCGTCGTCGTTGAGGTCGCGCTGGCCCACCTCGCGCCAATAGTTCAGGATCGGCACTTGCGCCTCGGCCAAGATGTAGAACCACAGCGGCGTCTCGGTCAAGAAGCGCGCGTCGGCGGCGCCGATGCTCTTGAAGGTGAAGCCGTTCGCGCCTTCGGCGCGCACCATCAGTTCGTCCGCGCCCAGCGGCTTCTCGTGCAGCTTGGCCGCAAAAGTCTGACCGGTGGCGAGGGCATAGCTCGGCAAGTTGCCGCGCTTCAGGTTGAGCGCGGCCAATGAGGCACCGCCCGCCACGCTCGGCGGCAGCGCGGCCAGCGGCTCCACCAGCGAAGGGTCGATCTTGTACGCCCATTGCAATCGCACTGCTGGGTTGTCCTTCACGGCCTCGGGACCGTTCTTGACCGGGATGGCAAAGCTGGGCGTGAAGAAACGCCCCCAATCGTCAATCACATGGTTCGTCGGCAGCGGCTGGAAGCCAACCAGGCTGTCGGCTGTGGTATCGCTGTCTTTGACGAAAATGACCTTCTTGGTTTCCGTGTTGAGCCGGTAACCACGTCGCACCATCGAATGCCCGAAGCGGTAGGCCGCGCCTACGAATTCCTTCGGAAGATTGGTGCGCAGATCCTTGGAATAGAGATCGTACGCCCCCTCGCCCAGGGCAGCATGGCGCTGGGTGAAGAAGTCATAGGTGTGGGTGTTGACGATCCGAAGCAGATAGTCTTGCAGCACGACACGCTGGTAGGTCCAGGTCACCTCCTTGCGAGCACGCTCGAAGAGGTTGTCGGTGTCACCGCTGGCCTTGATCTTGGTCACGACGGCGTTGTGAAACTTGATCATGGCCAGTTGGATCTGGCAAACGATAGAGTTCTCGTCGTTGCGCTTGTCGCCGATGACGGCGCGGCCGGTCGGACCGGTGGGTTGGCGCATCAGGTCCTGGCCACCCGGGGGCAGCAGCAGGGTTGCTCCGTCGACGTCGTACATGTAGGGCTGATCCTGGGGTCCGGCGCCATAGACGCAGTCCAAGTCCAAGGCCGGCGTGCGCAGGTTCGACGCGGCTGCCGTCGGCGCCGCGAAGGACGAGGTGGTGTCCAGGGTCAGGTCGTGGTCGATGAACTGCCCGAAGTAGGTATAGCCGGCGGGAACGGCAAGGTTTTCCTCTGCGTCAGCGCCGTCATTGAGTTCGTCGTCAGTGACGATCATCATCTCGGCCAGCCGTACCAGACTAGCCTCATCGAACGCGTTCGGGTTTTCGGGCAGCAGGCGTGTGAAGCCTTGCTCTCGCTTGCCGACAACGCCGTGACCAAGGGTGGGACTCTGCGCCATCAAGTTCTCCAGTTGTGCCAGGGTCCAGGATGATCGGGTGCCAGGATGTTCAAACACATCCCTACAAGTGGGGACAGAGCTTCTCGATACGCCAAGCGACGCTGCCATCTGCTGTGCTCTGAATCGCCCGTCATGGCGGGCCGCCCATTGCGTAGGCGAGGTACAGCGCCTCCCACATGTCCGGCTCGAGGTGATCGAGCTCGACGGCATCCATGATGGCCTCGATCCACATCGCGAGCATGTCGGGTTGGGTCTGCGCCGGGAACCCTTCTTCGAAGCCCTGCCGCCCAGCCCTGATCAACCTGGGAGTAGCGGCGAGATATACTGTGATTATGTCCAGTCTTGAGCACGTGCACCTGCTCCCCGGCCAGAAGAAGGCCGCGGGCGGGATCGCACCGCGCACAAGCGTCGCGGTCAGTTTTGGCTCACCTGCCGGCGAGAGCGGAGTAGGGCGCCTGGACCTCAATGACATCCTGATCCGGCATCCGCAGGCCTCGTTCCTGATGCGGATTGCCGGGCACTCGATGCGCGAAGCCGGTATCGACGACGGCGATCTCGCCCTGGTCGACCGAGCGATAACCGCTGCCCACGGACACGTCGTCATCGCCGCTGTCGGTGACGAGTTCGTCTGCCGCCGGCTGCACCGGCTCGGCGGCGAGTTGCGGCTTCAAGCCGCGGATCGGAAGTGCGCCGACCTGATCGCGGACGAAGGCGAAGAGTTCCAGGTCTGGGGCGTCGTCATCAACGTCATCAAGTCACTGCCGGTCTGAGGCGAGAGCCGTGTTCGCCCTCGTCGACGTGAACAACATGTACGTCAGCTGCGAGCGCGTGTTTCGGCCGGGCTTGAATGGGAAGCCCGTGGTCGTCCTGTCGAACAACGACGGGGCCTGCATCGCCCGCAGCAACGAGGCCAAGGATCTCGGGGTTCGCATGGCGCAGCCGTGGTTCGAGGTCCGCCATCTCGAGCGAGATGCAGGCCTCATTGCGCTCTCGGCGAACTTCGAGCTCTACGGCGACATGTCCAGCCGGATGATGGCGCTGGCCGCGGAGTACGCGCCGCGGCAGGAGATCTACAGCATCGATGAGTGCTTCCTCGACTTCGAGGGCGTGCCGGGTGATCTTACGGCCATCGGGCGCGACCTGCGCCGCAAGGTCCTGCAATGGACCGGCTTGCCGACGAGCGTAGGCATCGCTGCGACGAAGACGCTGGCGAAGTTGGCCAACCATGTTGCCAAGTCGGCCGACCGCAAGCCCGGTTCCTATCAACGGGAGCTCGCCCAGGTCTGCGACTTCGGCAAGCTGTCTGCCGTGCAGCTCCAGCACGTCATGCACGCGACGGAGGTCGGAGCGGTCTGGGGTGTGGGCCTCAAGACCAGCGCGCGCCTCAACGAAGGGGGGATCCGCAGCGTGCTCGATCTCGTGCAGGCCGATGTCTCGATTCTGCGCAGGCAGTTCAGCGTGGTGCTGGAGAAGACCGTCCTCGAGCTCCGCGGCACATCGTGCCTGCAGGTCGACGACGCGCCGGCGGCCAACCAGCAGATCATGTGCTCGCGCTCGTTCGGCGAACCCGTCACCGAACTGGCCGGCATGAAAGAGGCCGTCAGCCAGTTCGCGAGCCGCATCACCGAGAAGCTGAGGGGGCAGGGGAGTGTGGCTCGCTCGGTGCACGTGTTCTTCAATACGAGCCCTTACCGCAGACAGGACAGGCAACATTCCCCGTCGCTGACGATGCCGCTGACGCGGCCTACCGCCGACACGCGCCTCGTGATCGCTGCCGCCTTGCAAGCCGTGGAGGGCGTGTTCCGGCCGGGGTTCAACTACGTCAAGGCCGGGGTGATGCTGATCGATCTGCAGCCGCAGGGTCGCGAGCAAGGTGAACTGGATCTGTTCGATCTGGAGGCAGACGCGGCTGCGCCATCTGGCCGAGCCGGCCTCATGACGGCCATCGACGCACTCAACCAGCGTTTCGGTCGCGACGCGGTGACGGTGGCCAGCGCGATGCGACAGGGGCAACGCAGCGCGCACGCATCAAAGTTGGAGCGCCGCACGCCGCGCTACACCACGCGGCTCGACGAGATCGTGACGGCGAGGGCGTAGGAACCGCGCAAAACTGCGCCGTCCACTTGCCGTCGATCCGGCGGGACTAGCGCGAAGGTTTTGCCGTTGGATGGCCTTGCGACGGGTGGTGAGCATCGGTGCAACCTTCGCGTATTTCAACCACCTTGGGGTGTGCAATGTGTACCCTGCCCATTTGGCGGATGATGGAAAAACGAGGGAGCCGAATCATGAAACTGTGGACAGTGTGGCAGGACTACGGTGCGACAGGCGAAGGCCGAACGCTGATGGCGCGGGTCGCCCACGCCGAGAACGAGCGAGATGCGCTCGCGGGTTTCGGACGGGAATTCGACCCGTTCTTCGCCAGTGGAGCCAAAGCGCTGGAAGGTGTGCAGGAGAACGAGGTGACGCAAGCGCTGTTCGCCCCTGCGGCGTTCCAGCGCGCCAGGCAGATGGAAGGTCGCGCGACCCTCTCGCTTGCGGCCCGCTTTCACTGCAACTTCAGCTGACTGAGCTTGCGGTAAACCGGCGCTCGAGAGGATCTGGCAAGGCACTGACGAGACAATCGGGCTATGAAGAAGTACGTCTTTTACTCAGCGAACCTGTCGG
>Ga0307508_10000554_pt1 | contig 44420 bp, 41 predicted proteins | sample 9_EM_MG_FD_203089 | JGI IMG/M metagenome (GOLD analysis project Ga0307508, IMG submission 203089) | Populus trichocarpa ectomycorrhiza microbial communities from riparian zone in the Pacific Northwest, United States - 9_EM | ecosystem: Host-associated > Plants > Roots > Unclassified | place... | reverse complement strand
AGAACGTCCCCGCCGCTCAAAGCCCCATCTCTTTTTTCCTTCACACACCTCCCCGGTGTGCAAGGCGGAGCTGTTTTTTTATCGACAACTTTCGGCTCATAGCAGGGCTGGCCCTTGTGGCCATGCCTCTTTGGGACATCCCCCAGTCCGGTTGACCGGGTGGGTTATCGGCGCGGGAGCACCCGCCCTCCGAAATCGTGTAACCTTTGCGGCTATGCGCGGTATTCCCCTGCACACCTTCATATATATGCGTCTCCACCATGCTCCTCGCCGCCGCACAATTCCGTATTCCCTCTTCGTCCGTCGAGGTTAACCTGCCTGTCGCCGTGGACCCCTCGAACGATCACGAACTGATGATCGCCGTACGCGCCGGAGAAATCCGGAAGCTCGGTGAACTCTTCGAACGCTACCATCGGCGGCTCTACGGATTTTTTGTCCGCATGACGAACCAACCGTCTGCCAGCGAGGATCTCGTGCAAATCGTGTTCTATCGCATTCTTAAATACCGGCACACCTATCGCGACGAAGGAAAATTTTCCGCGTGGATCTATCACCTCGCCCGGAAAGTCGCCGCCGACCATTTCCGCAAACACGCGTCGACACCGGCCGCCACCGATCCCGCCGATCTCATCGACCACGCCGATAGCGGTCCCCAGCCTTCCGAACAAGCCGCGGCCAGCGAAGATGTTTCTCTCCTTCGCACCGCCCTCGCCCATCTCCCAGTCGTCGACCGCGAAGTGTTGGTGCTCTCGCGCATTCAACACCTCGAACACAAGGAAGTCGCCCGCCTGCTCGATTGCTCGGTCGGCGCTGTGAAGGTACGCGCCCACCGCGCCCTCAAAGAACTTCGCGACATCTATTTTAAAATCCGAAAGGAGAAAACCGCATGAACTGCCAACGCGTTCAAGATAGCTTTATCGATTATCAGGACGGTTCGCTGCCCGCCGACGAATCCGCCGCGGTGCGCACCCACCTCGCCAGCTGCCCGATTTGCCAGCGCGAATGGTCCGCCTTGCAGGAAATCACGCGCAAAGTCGACACGTTGTCCGAAATTCCCGAGCCGAGCCCGCGCCTGCGCGAACAATTTTACGCCATGCTCGAGACGCATCAGCGCGAAGCAGACGCTCCAAGCCCGTTCGCTCTCGCCCGGAGTCGCATTGACCGGTTTTTCGCCGCGCTGCTGCCGTCGCAGCCCGCGCTTCAGTTTGGGTTCTCCGCCGCCCTGTTGGCTCTGGGACTTTTCGTGGGGCAGCGTTTCCTCGCGCAGCCCGCACCTCTGCCGACCGACAATTCCAAAGCCGAACTCGCGGCCCTCCGTGCCAAAGTCGACGAGATGGGCCAGCTCGTGGGGACTTCCATACTCTTGCAGCAATCCACGAGCGAACGCATGCGGGCCGTCTTGGCGACCATGGACCTGAAAAGTCCCGATCGCAAGCTGCTCACCGATCTCGTGGGGGCTCTCGCCTTCGATCCGTCGATCAATGTACGCCTTTCCGCAGTTGAAGCCCTCGCGCAACACTCGGATGACTCCCTGGTTCGCGCCGGTGTGCTCTCGGCGCTGCCGAAGGAGACGGCGCCCCTCGTACAAGTCGCCATGATCGAACTGCTCGCCACTGCCCGCGACCAGTCGGCCAAACCAGTTTTTGAAAAGCTCAGTCGGGATGAAGCCCTGGATCGGAATGTTCGTGAAGCCGCGCGCCGCGCACTCGCTGCTTTGCGCCAACCTGCCAATCCGAGCGGAAACCCGACCGCCAACCTCGACTCAAATCCCCAACCCGCTCTTACATGAAAACCAGTCCGCAACATTTCCTCCGCCTTCTGCTGACGCTCAGCCTTGGCTCGCTTGCGCAAGCCTCGCTGCGCGCGAGTGACGAAGGCTCCACGGCCACCGCCAAACTTTCCTCGCCGGGCAAACCCGCCACGCTGCGAGTCGATCTGGCGTGGGCCGACCTGCATATCACCGGTGTCGATAGTGACACCGTAACCGTCGAATCCTCCCTGAATCAAAAAGGGGGCAAGGAAACCCGTGACGATGGGCTGCGCCGTCTCGACGAGGACGCCAGTTTCGAACTCACCGAGCACGACAACGTCGTCACGCTCACTCTCGCCGGTGAAAATCCGTGGGGGTCTCATGATGGCGAATTCAAAATTTCCGTGCCGCGCTCCATGGCACTCGATGTTAAAACCGGCGTGGGCGGTGACCTCGAAATCAATAACGTCGATGGCGACATCGAAGTGAACAACATGAATGGCGAGGTAAAACTCGAAGGCATCAGTGGTTCCACCGTGGTCAATACGATGAACGGTGAAGTTCACGCCAGCTACGCGAAGCCACCTCAAAAACTGGTGTCGATCACTTCGATGAACGGCGAAATCGATCTGCGCGTGCCCGCAGAAACCAAGGCCAACATCCGTCTTCGCACTCATACTGGCTCCATTCTTACGGATTTCGATGATGCCGCTCTGAAGACCAAAACAGAAGGCAACAAAGGCGCCGGTGGAATTGACACAGCCCGTATCGGAGCCGAAGCCGCCCGGATGGGCGCTGATGCCGCCCGCGCCGCCGCTGATGCGATTCGCGCCGCTGCCCACGAAGCCCGGGATGCAGCCCGCGCAGAACGTGATGAAGAGAAAGATGATTCCGACGACCGCGGCTCCAATCACGTCCGTGTCCCGCGTCCACCCCGTCCGCCAAACTTCGTGATGCCGCCGGTCATGGGTGGCAAACTGGTCAGCGGCACCCTCAACGGCGGCGGCATCGACATCAAGGTCTCTACGATGAACGGCGAAATCACCCTCCGTCGGAGCGAACCCGCCACAGACACCGCGAGCTCTTCAGAACCCGTCGCCGTGAATTTCCAAAACCCGGATAAATTTACCGACGTCCGCGAGCGCCATAGCAACGAAACCAGCACGGAGATACTCGAAGAATTGCGCCAATACGTCCAACGTACCGCGGGCCCATTGCTGTCCTCAGGGAGCAAATTGACCGTCACCTTTATGGATATCGACCTCGCCGGCGACATCCGTCCCGACAAAGACGACATCCGCGTCATGACCAGCACCACGCTTCCCCGCGCTCACCTCAAATTCCGTCTCGTCGATGCCAACGGGAAAGTGCGCAAGGAAGGCGACCGCCGGTTGAGCGATCTCAATTATCAAAACTCCGGCACACTCATCGGTCGCGATGATCCGCTCTACTACGACAAACAACTGCTGAAGGACTGGCTCAGCAAGGAACTCAGAGGATAATGCCAAGCCTATCTCCTCCGCCAGCACTACCGGACAAATCCACTTCTTACCCACCATATGAAAACACCTCAAATGATCCGTCTGCTCGCCGGGCTCTCGCTCGGCGCCGGGCTTGCCCCGTTCGCGGGAGCCGCCGAAAAGAGCGTCGATAATGTCGCAGTCGTTTTCGACAATCCCGAACAGTTCACCGATGTTCGCGACAGCCATACCGACATGATGAGCAAGTGGGTCTTGAGCGAACTTCAGACCTTCGTTCAACGTACCGCGGCCTCACAGATCGCGCCTGAAAGTAAACTCACGGTCACCTTCCTCGATCTCGACCTCGCGGGCATGATCCGCCCCGACAAGGACAACATTCGCCTCATGACGGCCACCACGCTTCCCCGCGCGCACTTGAAATTCCAGCTCACCGACGCGGCAGGCAAAGTGGTGAAAGAAGGCGAGCGCCGACTCTCGGATTCCAATTACCAGCAAAACATCCTGCCCACCATGCGCAGCGACGCTCTCGGGTACGACAAGGAGCTGCTGAGAAACTGGATTCAGCGCGAGTTCAAGCGCGGCGCCTGAAAAATAAAGGGTTTGTTCCTCGCGGACGGTTACCCACCGTCCGCTTTTTTGTCTATATATGCGGAAGGAAACAGTGGTGGACGGCCCCGTCAGGCCTCGCCACGCTTCCTTTCAGCGATGCCTGCTCCCAAAAATCCCTCCGCTTCTTCCAAAGCAACCCGCGCGCCGCGTAAAGTTCCCGCTCCGGAAAAAACCGATGTCGCCGCACTGGCCCTAAGCGCCACGGGCGACACCGCCGCCCCGCTCTATAACTGGCTGCAAGCGCGCGGTGCCGGCGTTCTGCTCCATCCCACCTGTCTTCCAGGCGGACAGGGTTGCGGCGTATTCGATGAGAATGCGGTTCGCTTTCTCGATTTTCTTCAAGCCGCAGCGGTGAAGTACTGGCAGGTCTGTCCACTCGGTCCGACTGGTTACGGCGATTCGCCCTACCAATGTTTTTCGGCGTTTGCCGGCAATCCTTACCTGATCGACCTCGCTGCACTGGTGAAGCCGGGCCTGCTCGATGCGAGTGCGCTTTCCGAACTCGGACGCTTGCCCGCCGATCAGGTGGACTATGGCGAGCTTTACCGGCTGAAGCCGCGATTGCTCGACGCCGCGTATGCGAAATTCAAGCAGACGAAACCCGCGCTCCCCTACGGCGATTTCGCTCTTTTCTGCCGGCGACACGCCCACTGGCTCGATGCCTATGCCTATTTCCGCGCGTTGAAGGATCATTTCAACGGCACCGTATGGTGGGAATGGCCCGCCGAACTGCGTGACTACAAACTCGCGTTGAATTCGCCTCTGCGTGCAAAACTCGCCGACGCCATCGGCTCCTATCAATTCAACCAGTACGTTTTCTTTGGTCAATGGGCGGAAATCCGTGCCGCCGCCCGCACCCGTGATATCGAGATCATTGGGGATCTCCCCATTTTCGTCGCCAGCGATTCCGCCGACGCCTGGGGCAACCCCGGTTTATTTGAACTCGATCCGAAAACTTTTCTGCCGGTGGCCGTGGCTGGTGTTCCACCCGACTATTTTTCCGCCGATGGTCAGTTGTGGGGCAACCCCCTTTATCGATGGGAAGCGCACAAAGCGGATGGTTACGCGTGGTGGATCGCCCGGCTGCATGCGTCGTTCGAACTCTGCGATATCGTCCGCATCGACCACTTCCGCGGATTCGACGCCTATTGGCGGATCCCCACGCCGGCGAAAACCGCACGGCTCGGTGAATGGACGCCTGGTCCCGGTCTTGACCTATTCCGCGCATTTCGTGCCGCGTTTCCGGGCGCGCGCATCATCGCCGAGGATCTCGGCGTGCTCACGGACTCCGTGATCAAACTGAGAAACGACTCGGGCCTGCCCGGCATGTTTGTATTGCAATTCGCGTGGGGCAGCGACGCGAAGAACAACTATCTGCCCCATAATTCCGTCGCGAATGCCGTCATTTATCCCGGCACCCACGACAACGACACGACGAAAGGCTGGTATAAAGCCACAAATGAAAAGGAGCGTGACCACGTGAGACGCTACCTGCGGGTATCCGGCGAAGACGTCGCGTGGGATTTCATCCGCTTGAGCTACGCGAGCGCGGCACGACTCGCGGTGATATCGCTCCAGGATATTTTTTCCCTCGGTTCCGAAGCACGATTCAACACGCCATCACTCGCGCAAGGCAACTGGCAGTGGCGCTATCGCGCAGATCATTTGGAAAAACTTTTGCCGGGCACCGCGGAGTATTTGCGCGACCTCGCGCTCCTGTACGGACGTTAATTTTTCGCCGAACCACGTTGAAAAAAAATTTGTGCGCGAATTTACCGATTTTTGTTCACGACATAAATTTTCATCACACGTAAAATTATTCGTGCAACCGCGCGGGAAATTCGTGACAATGTGACATGGCCAAGAAAAAACCTGCCAAGAAAAAGGCCGTCAAGGCCGGCAAGAAAAAGAAATAGTAACGTTTACGTTGCTCTTTCAGTTCTCTCGACGCCGGCTCTTAGAGCCGGCGTTTTTTTTGGCTCCGGAACGTACTGCGTGAACCAATACGCTCCTGAAAAGCCCGGAATGTTTACTTCACTGCGGCCCAAACGCGCTGTACGTCGTCGTGATCTTCGAGTTCCTGCAGGAATTCGCCCACTTCCGCGCGCGCTGCATCGTCCAGCTCGGGAAACTGTTTGGCCACGTAACCGATTTCACTGGTGACCACGTGCCAGCCATGCTGTTTCAGCCAGGCGGAAACTGCGTGAGTGGCGGTCCGCTCCGTGATGAAGCGTGCTCCATGCACCTCAGCGGGAATATCGTCGTTCTCGGCGTGCGTGAGCGGAGCAAAATCGTTGGCCCCGGCCTCGATTGCCACCGCTTCCAAGTCGGGATTCGCCCCGGCCGTATGCGCCTCGACGATACCGACGTGATCGAATAGGAACTTGTTGCTGCCGGCGGCACCAAGGACGCCTTTCTTGAAAAGATTCCGGATTTCCGGCGCGGTGCGCTGGTGATTGTCGGTGTAGACCTCGATCACGAGTGCGACCTTGTGCGGCGCGTAGCCTTCATAGACCACGTGGTCCATCGTGATCTTGTCGCCGCCCGTGCCCGTGCCTTTTGCGATGGCGCGCTCTATAGCTTCACGCGTGACGTTCGCCTTGCGGGCTTTTTCCAGCACCGCGTGCAGCCGCGCATTGCCCGCCGGATCTCCGCCGCCCAATTTGGCGGCGACTGCAATTTCCTTCACCAGTTTACCGACTGTCTGTCCCTTTTTCAGGTTAACAATCGCACGTTTTGCATGAAGCCATTGGCGTCCCATAAGGCGCGGAGGTATAGCGCGCGAAACCCTCCCCGGGCAAGGCCGAAGACGCCACGCCAAATATTTTGCCGTGCGCCTGGCCGAAATTCCAATTAAAGACAGCAATGCCCACTACCCCGGCTTCGCTGTTTCGTATCGCCGCCACTTTATTGGCGTTCCCCCTGTTTCTTCACGCGGGTCATCCGTTTCTCTGCACCGATTCAAATGGCGGAAAGGTGGCGGAAGTCGCTGACGACGGAACGATCAAATGGGAATACGCCTGTAATCACCCTCAAGACTGCTGGGCGTTGCCTAATGGGAACTTTCTTTTCTGCCATACTCATGGCGCCATCGAGTTAACCTCCGACAAGAAAATTGTCTGGGAGTATAAAGCGGACGAAAAGACGGAGATCCACGCCTGCCAGCCGCTGCCGAACGGCAATGTACTCGTGGTGGAAAATGGCCCGTCCCGTCTATTGGAAATCGATCGCGCAGGAAAAATCGCAAAGGAGATCAAACTCACGCCGCCGCCCGCAAAAGTAAGCGTACACGACCAGTTTCGCGGCGTCCGCAAAACCACCGCCGGTCATTATATCGTTTGCCGGAAGGGCGAACATCAGGTCGAGGAACTGGACGGCGACGGTAAAAGTCTGCGGCTGATTCCCGTTCCCGGAGATGTCCACGAGGCCCTCTTGCTGCCGGATGGCCATCTCCTCGTCACCTGCGGTGACGGACACAAGGTGATCGAACTCGACGCATCCTTAAAAATCGTCTGGGAACTCAACGAAAACGACGTCCCCGGCAATCCGCTCCGCTTGATGGCCGGCGCGCAACGGCTCCCGAATGGAAATACGATCCTCTGCAATTATCTCGGTCATGGCCATCTCGGCGAACAGCCGGTATTCTTCGAGATCACTCGCGATAAAAAGGTTGTCTGGGAATTTGCTGACCACGCCCACTTCAAGACCATCAATCAAATCCAGCTGCTCGATGTGAAAGGTGACGTCAGCAAGGGCGAGATTTTGCGTTGAGCGGGGACGAATCAGCATCATGTAGCCCGCGCCGGGAGGCGCGGGACCCTGCGCTCCCGCGCAGGGCTACATTCCGGAGCAGAATAGAATGCACGAATGGGTGTGAAATTCGGCTCAATCGGCCCGCTTCTGCGCCAGCAATGACAGTCGCGGCCACCACCAGACGATTTTTCTTTCTTCTTCCGAAAGTCGCATCGCCGAACGGACATGAGGTGACGCCGTGCGGACGGCCTCAAGCACGAGGCGGCGGTTCTCAGGCGAGGTCGCCGCGGTTTCGAAATACCAGTTGAGGTCCGGCTGCTTCATCGGATCCAGGTGGGACTGAATGATCATCAATCCGTTTGTTTTGACCAGTTCCTCCCACGCCGCGCGTGGCAAAAACCGCCCGTGACTCGGGTCACGCCATTTTTCCACCGCGTGCAGCCATGCTTCAGTTTCAGGGTCTGCATCGGGCACGCTGCCATCGATCAACAGAAAATGTCCACCGGGACGAAGCGCGCGCGCGACTTCGGCTACAAATTTACCCGGTGAACTGAAATGATGCGGGGCGACCCGACTTGTGACCAAGTCGAAGTTCGCAGCCGGGAAAGGGAACTCTTCGGCAGGAAACAGGCGGGTTTCGACGACATAACCCGCATCATCCGCCAGTTTGCGGGCATTTTCCAACATGCGAGGAGCAATGTCGCCCGCAATCACCTGCAAGCCGCGTTTAGCCAAATAAAGAGCCGTATGGCCACCTCCCGTAGCGACGTCGAGTGCACGACTGCCTGGTGGAAATGAAATGTCGGCGAGCGCGGTCGCAACATCGGTCGTATCGGCAAGAATGTGCGACCTGCCATAACGATCGCTTTGTCGATCAAACTGCGCCGCCGCCGCGGTCTGGGCCGCATCAAAAGAATTCTTCTCCATGCCGAAATTCAATTCACCGTCGGCACGCACGCAAGTGTGCGGACCGCCGCGCAATTCCTAAGACTAGCTGTGTCCTTGCGCGCCAGCGTTCGGACGGGCAGACATGAACCCTTTCATGGATTGGATCACTGCCACCCTCATCTCCGCCTTCATGCTCGGGTGTTATGACCTGTCCATTAAACATTCCGTCCACGATAATGCGGTACTGCCAGTGTTGTTTTTTGCGAATTTATGCAGCGCCGTGATTTGGCTGCTGCTGATGGCCTGGCCTTCAATCGCACCCGGGAGCATGCCGGCGGCCCTTGTAGTGGCTCCGCTCACCGGTTTCCAGCATGCGCAACTGCTGCTCAAGTCCGCCATCGTCACCGGATCGTGGATTTGCAGCTACTTCGCAGTGAAACATCTGCCGCTTTCGCTCGCGGCGCCCGTGCGCGCAACAGGTCCCATGTGGACTTTCGTTGGAGCGATGCTCGTGCTGGCGGAACGACCGTCGGGGTTGGAAATTCTGGGTGTCGCGATCACGCTCGCTTCTTTCATCGGGCTCTCTTTTGCCGGACGTAAGGAAGGAATCCATTTTCACCGCGACAAGTGGGTGGGATTTCTTTTCGCCGGCACATTGCTTGGTGCTGTGAGCGGACTTTACGATAAATTCCTTCTCGGAAGACAGGGCTTCAATGCCTCGACCGTCCAATGTTGGTTCTCCATCTACCTCGCGGTGCTGTTTCTCCCCCCGGCCGTAGGCTGGAAATTGCGTTGGTGGCCCCGTCACGAATTTCACTGGCGCTGGAGCATCGTAACGGTGTCGTTATTTCTGCTCCTCGCCGACTTTCTTTATTTCGACGCCTTGAGAAATCCTGACGCTCTTGTATCGCTCGTCTCCAGTCTGCGTCGCGGCAGCACGTTGGTGGCGTTCGCCGGCGGCATTTTTCTTCTCCATGAAAAGAACGGCCTCGCGAAGCTGCCCGCTGTGATCGGCGTGGTTATTGGCATCGTTCTGACGATTCTCGGGTGAAACCGAATTACCCGAAGCCGGCGGCAAACTGGATTAAGTTTTTTCCGCAGCCAGCTTTTTCCTGCACGAATTACCATCCACGGACAGCCTCAAAAAGCACAAAAACTCTTTGCCCGTTTTTTGCGCCTTTTGTGGCAACGGTTTATTTTTGAATATCCGAGCGAACCGTCCCGAGCGGCGCTACATGCCAAAGCTAATCCCCAAGGACGCCGATCATCTCACTTTTTCACCCGCAACGTTTCCCCGGTGTCTTCCATCTCGAAAAGATGTGCGCGTTCATCGGGGACTTTGTTTGGCTGGTGCAAAATCATCATCAGCTGACCATCGAAACGGTGAAATAACATCGCATGGCCACCGTCGGCGGCGAAAATCGGTTCGACTTGCTGCCGCCAGGGACCCGCCAGTTTTCCCGAGTCGGAAATGGCGATGCCCGCCGTGTAGCCCATGTAGCCACCGCTCGTCCATAACATCGCTAGTTTTCCCGATTTCATCCGATACAAATACGGACCATCGGTAACGTGACAGCCATACTGCCCGGATTTTTTGCTCCAGACAGCATCGCTGCCGTTAAACAACCGCACTGGTTCTCCGTCCGTTGCGGAAAGATCGTCCTTCAATCGCACATATTCCACCGTGCCGTCCTTGATTTGGACCCACTCGTGGCAAAATACCATGTAAGGTACGCCGTCCTCGACCCACAACGTGCCGTCGAGGGTCATCATGTCCTCGGGAAGCGTGGAGTGATTGGCGAAAGGCTGAAATGGCCCGGTCGGTGAATCGGCCATCAGAATCTGCGATCCCCGTTTCACCCTGGGCAGCCAGTTGCGCCATTGCTCGGGAAATTTTTGGTCACTGTCGAAAGTGAGAAAGAGATAAAATTTTCCTTTGTAGGCATGCAGTTCGGGCGCCCAGATACCTCGCTGCGTCCAGAAATCCGCCGGAATTTCAAAAATCACCCGCGGACCGTTCCACATTTCCAAGTCTTTGCTCGTGTATTGAACCACAGTGCGCCGCCCGTTGGGACCGCGCTGGCCCGCGCTTACCAGATAGTAGGTTTGAGTCGCAACATCCGCCCACACGCAGGAATCTCGCAATCGTTCGTCGGCCAGTTTCACATCGCGGGGGGCCGGCATCGGCGCATTTCGTGGGTTATCCGCCGCAGGCTGCGCGATCAACGCGATGGACACGCTGAGCATGACGACAACAATGCCAAATCTCAGAAGATATTTCATCGTCGGTCCGGATCAGAATTTTTTTCGCTGCAGTTAACCTCCCTGACTGTGCTGCACATAAAGATCCTCGACCTTCTTCCTCGCCCACGGCGTTTTTCGCAGAAATTGCAGGCTCGATTTGATACTGGGATCGAATTTGAAGCATCGAATGTCGATGCGATCAGCCAGGCCATCCCAGCCATATTTTTCCACGAGTACGTTGAGTAACGCCTCGAGCGTAATGCCGTGCAGCGGGTCCTTCGAAGTAAATCCGGGGGTCGTCACGTGAAGGAGTGAAAACGAGCTCACGATTCATCGCAATCCTTCAACTTACTTCAACAACTCGTCCCTTGCCTCCCCGGGCCGGCATACTGTAACCATTACAACGCATGACGACCTACGAACGACTCCGCGCCGATATCATCACCGCCATGAAAGCCCGCGACACGGCGACCGCCACGGCGCTGCGCACGATGGATGCAGCAGTTCAACGCGCGTCCATGGACACCGCCAAGCCAATCGATGAAGCCCTCACGGTTGCCACACTGCGCAAAGCCGTCAAAAATCTCACCGATGCGCGCACCGAATTTGAAAAAGGTGGCCGCGCCGATCTCGTCGCGATCAATTCTGCCGAGATCGCGATTCTCGAGAAATATCTGCCTGCCGGACTTGATGCCGCGAAACTCGATGCACTCGTCACCGAAGTGATCGCCGCCACGGGCGCCACCTCCAAAAAAGAAATGGGCAAAGTCATTGGCGCATTGAAGCAGCGTCCGGAAGCCGGACTGATCGATTTTGGTGCCGTGAGCAAACTCATCCAGGCGAAGTTGCCGTAGCAGTCGGACGATCGTTCTATTCAGTGAAGTAGCCCTGCGCGGGAGCGCAGGGTCCCGTGCCTCCCGGCGCGGGCTACACAGATGAGAGATTCGGAATAATCTCGTTCATCAAGCCCTGCTAATTCGCGCAAAAAAAGCCGCGACGCATTTCTGCGCCGCGGCGATGATTGCACACACACACATTTCTGCTGCGTTCAGCAGAATTCTTTAGAAGCGGAAGTTGGTCCCGACCGTGTAGGTCGTATCGTGCTCGTCATCGTAGTTGATGCCGCCGGTGACGCCCCACTGGGTGTTAACCCAGTAGTTGGCTTTCACTCCGAAGTTCCACGTGTCCTTGTCGTCAATATCAAGGCCGGGTGCGTCTTCGTATTTCACATAAGGCGTTACCGTGACCTTGGACGCTACCTGGAATTCAACGCCAACCGCACCGTGCCAGGTGAAGGAGTTGTCATGAGTACCGGCATATTTGAACCAAGTCCAACCCGCACCGGCTTCAACGTAGGGCTTGCCCCACGAATAACCGGTGCTGAATGCACGGAGGCCGGCGCCGAGTTCCTGCTGACGGGCGCGCTCACCGAGAACCAAACCGGTTTGAGACCAGTTGTAGCTCAGCAAACCGTCCAAGCCGGAATTGAGCGCTTGATTGAATTGGAAGCCAAACGCGTCCGCGTTGGTCGGAGAGTTGTGGAAATCGATGTAGCTATAGTCCAAGCCAGCGTAGGTCTGTCCGAGCAAGCCAAGTTTGCCCGCGGGGGGCAAAGCAGCATCCTGCGCGTGGGACGTCGCAGCCAAGCCGAGCAAAGTAGCTCCGGCGATTAGGAGGGATTTAATGATTATAGTCTGTTTCATGTTCTGTTTGGTTTGTAGTTATCCACGCGAGCCCATGTCCGCGCAGAAGTGCTGATGAACACGAACGCCCCCATGAAGTTCCTTAATGGAAAACTTCCGGAGAATTAGTCGGTCTTCACGGAACCCTGATCGCGACAACTTGTCTGCGTGCGGTTTTTTTGTTTGGAGCGCTTGATAACCAGCACTCTCTGATTAAGGTGAGAGTCCATGAAAGTTACCCGCCTTCTCCCTCTTATGCTCGCCGCTCTTCTATCGCTTTTCTCCCGCGCTCACGCTGAATCACTCAAAGCCGGTGACGCTGCGCCGGAAATTTCCGCCACCACGGAAACGGGCGCCACACTCGATTTCACCAGCCTGTACAAAAAAGGGTACACGTTGGTTTATTTTTATCCGAAAGCCGACACGCCGGGATGCACCAAACAGGGGTGCAGCCTTCGCGACGCTTATGCGGAACTGACCAAGAAAGGCGTTACGGTCATCGGCGTGAGCCACGACAATGCCGCCGCGCAAAAAGCGTTTAAGGAAAAATACAATCTTCCGTTCACGCTGGTCGCTGATACCGACAGCGCCGTAATGAAGGCGTTCGGCGTTCCGAATATTCCATCGACGAGTCTGGCCACCCGGCAGGCTTACCTGGTCGATAAGGCCGGCAAAATCGTTTGGGCGGACTATAAAGCCTCGACTGAAAAACAAGCCCAGGATGTCCTGGCCGAACTGGCGAAATTGGGCGCGTAACGAACGCCAGTTCGCAAACAGTTAATCGTCCAGGCCGCGATTATTTCGCGGCCTTTTTTATTCTTATTGTGTCAATACCCCGAAGCTTGTCGCAGACCGTGAGCCTGTCGAACGACTCCGGCTTGGATGTAGCAGCGGTGGTAACACCGCTGGCCAGCCGTCTGACGACGGCTGCTACGCGAAGACAGAAGATCGAGTTCGGTGGCACGTAGGTTGATCGTAGACACGTTCGCGGCGGGCCCAGCACCGTTGCCGCGTACTCACGTCCCGGCGTTTGTCCCCGCGCCTGCACGCGAGGCAAACGGTCCCGCCTACCTTGGTGACCGCGTCGCAGGTAACCGCATATTTCAGAACTAGAGCTCCGCGTCGCTGACTGTCGCGAGCAATGGCGCCGCGGGATCGAGACGCACGCGTGAAAGCCAATCTACCAGTAGCGGGTGATGATGAGTGATCGTTTCGTCTACGGGCGCGGCGACGACGTCGATGATCCGCACCGTGCCGTCACTGATTCGCACCACGTTGCGATCATGAGTGTCCGCCACGAGCCACGCTCGATCCCGCACAAATGCGAGCCGTGCATGATCGCGGTCGCATCGCAAAAAACGCGACGGCCACGGGATCAATGTCGGAGGCAGCAATTCGCTCGTATCGGTTCCCTCGGGAAGCCTTTCACCCAATACTTGTTTCACTACCAGCACACCCTCAGGCGTTACCCCCACCACCTCGGTCGGCATGCCTCCTATGGCATTGATGACATCTAATTTTTCCAGCAAGTCGCGATAGCTTCCCGGGCACGCCTCGGCGTGAAGGCCATGATTTTCATCCGGTCCATAACGGAACGTCGCTCCGATCCATTGCCCCTCGATCGGACGGAAAAATTTATAGATCGAGTCCTCGTTATCCTGAAACGCCCATGCTTCGACCCCCCCGCCGATATGTCGCAGATGTGGACTGCCTTCCGCCAGCGAATCTTCCGATTCCGCGGGAAATCCGAATAAATCCAAAGGCAAAAGCGGCAAATAACCCCGAAACGAGCGAATTGCGTCTCCGAGTTCCGCCCAAGTCCCGCCGGTGCCTTCCAATAAACTTACGGCGTCTTCGGGGAGGACGACGAGATCGCGGTCTGGATCTGTTTCAATACCGCATTCGGCCGCTGCCGCGCGGAGGCGATCGAACGCTTCCAATCGTCGCCCGTGATCGTGGAGAAGACATTCTTGGGCGGCAATTTCCGGGAGTTGGCTCCCTTTGATGAGACTTGGCCGGCCTGAGAAGTGGTCTTGCATGATTCCATACGGGACTGTCGCGGTTTGGTCGTCCAAACGCAAAAACTATTTGCCCGCACCTTGTTCACAGTTGAAACGCCGGCCCTGATCGTAACCAGCCCGGACTTGCAGCGCTGCTTTTTTGCCGGAAACCTCTCGCTTGACACCCCCCCCGGCGTGCACTGACTTTGGACCTCTTTTCTCATAAACTATGCAACCTACATTCCGCCCGCACCGCAAGAAACGCGCCCGTAAGATCGGTTTCCGCGCCCGCAAGGCCACCCCTGGTGGCCGCAAAGTCATTCGCAACCGCCGCCGCAAGGGTCGCAAGCGCCTCACGGTTGTCTGAGATGAATCTCCGCGCCGGGCAACGTCTGCGGCGCAATAACGATTTTTGTGCCGTGCGTGAGCAAGGCCGCCGCATCGACTGCGGGGCTTTTCTCCTGACTTGGCGGATTCGTCCCACTCAACTCTCGGGCGCAACTTCGCGTGTAGGTGTTGTCGCCTCCCGGGCTTCCGTGGGCAATGCCGTTCACCGCAATCGCGCGAAACGTCGTCTCCGTGAAATTTATCGCCGACACCAAACCCTTGTGCCGTCTGGTATCGATCTTGTGCTCACTGCCCGTGCGGCACTGCTCCGGCTGGAATTTTCCGACGTGGAGCAACGGTTCACCAACGCGTGTCGCAAACTGAGCACTCCCGCCACGCCTCCTTCTCATGCCTGATTTATCCGTCCGCCGTATTTTTTCGCTCCCTGCACGTGCTGCGAGCGGCGTGATCTGGCTCTATCAGAAAACGATTTCCCCGGCATTGGCGGCGTTGAATCCCACATGCGGATGCCGTTTTGCTCCGACGTGTTCGCAATATTCACGCGAAGCGCTGGCGGAACATGGCCTGATCGCCGGACTTTTTCTAACAATTCGCCGACTGGTAAAATGCGCACCGTGGCATCCCGGTGGCGAAGATCCGGTTCCCGCTCGCCGACGCCACGTCTGCACCAAAATTTCCGCAGTTTAACTTCCCTTTCTTCATGGACAAAAAGAACACTATTATCGGCGTCGTGCTGCTCGTCGCCGCCATGGCGAGTTTTTATTTCAGCGCTCGCTACGCTCCGTCCGCCCCTCCCCGAGCTCCGATCAATTCCACCAGCGGAAGTCCGATCGTTAAAAATGAGGCGCCATCACCGCGAACCGTCACATCACCTGCGGATGCCACGTTCACTGCTTCGAAAGCCGCCTCAGCCACGCCCGCGGAGTATGTCACGCTGGCGAATGATTTCATCGAGGTAAAATTGACCAACCACGGTGGCGCCATCGACACCATTGGTCTCAAAAAGCACCTCGCGATTCAGGGCCAACCGGGCCTTTACACACTCAACGCCCAACAAATCGCCCCGGCGCTCAGTCTCACTGATTTTCCGGGCGCCGATGCGAACACCGCGTACAGTGTCCTTTCGCAAACGCCCACGGCAGTGACCTACCGGGCCGTTTCCGACGGCCTCGAAGTAACGCGTCACTACGTGTTGGAAAAAGCCGCCGATCGCGATGATTACCAGATTCGCCACGAGACGACGTTCCACAATTTAACGGACAAAGTACTGCCGTTGCCGCGCGCGATTTTCAATCTCGGCACGGCGGTCCCGCTGAACGAAAACGATTACGGCATGTACCTAAATGCCGGTTACTCGGATGGAAAAGACGCGACTTTCATTAAACGCAGCGACCTCGAGGGCGGCGGCCTGCTTTCCGCGGTGGGCATGAAGGACGGAACTCCTCCGCCCTACCTGGAGCAACCTGCATCAATCGCATGGGCTTCAGTAAAGAATCAATTCTTCACGACAATCTTGACCCCGGATCAACCCGGCACCGGCGTCCGCATCCAGCGCGTGAAACTTAATTCGCTCGCTCCCGATACCGACAAACGCGCCTTTGGCATCACCAGTTTCGCGCAGTTTGATCTCAAGCCAATCGCGGCGGGTGCATCGACCACGTTTGGAGCAAACTATTTTGCAGGACCAAAGGAATACAAACGACTCTCCAATGCCGACGTCTTCAAGCACGGCGAAGACAAGGTCATGCAGTTCGATTCGTTTTTCTTTAATAAGATATTTTTCTCGGGATTTTTCGCACCACTCCTGCTCACAATCATGACGTGGATTCACTCGGTGGTCCATAACTGGGGCTGGTCGATCATCCTGACCACCCTTACACTGAAGACCGTCTTTCTTCCTTTCACGCTAGCGGCCTCCCGCTCGTCCAAACGCATGGCGAAATTGAATCCGTTGATGCAGGCGATGCGTGAAAAATATAAGGACAATCCCCAAAAAATTCAGACGGAAACGTTGCGTTTGTTTAAGGAAAACAAGGTCAACCCGGTGGGCGGCTGTATCCCAATCCTCATCACGATTCCGTTTTTCGTCGGTTTCTACAGCATGCTGCAAAGCGCGTCTGACCTTCGTTTCGCTTCCTTTCTTTGGATCCACGATCTATCGGCGCCCGATACGGTCGGTCACATTTTTGGTCTGCCATTGAATATCATGCCGCTCTTCATGGGCGCGACGATGATCATCCAAATGCGCCTGACTCCGACGCCAACGACCGACAATGCACAGGCCACGATGATGAAAATCATGCCGTGGATCTTTACCATCTTCTGCTACGGTTTCGCTTCCGGTCTGGCGCTCTACTCGACGATCAACGGTCTCTTCACGATCGGCCAGCAAATGGTGATCAACCGCATGCCCGAACCGCAGCTACCTGCGACCGCCGCAGGCAACGACGGATTGAAAAACGTCACCCCAAAGAAAAAAGTTAAATGAACGATTCTGGACGCTGAACTGGAAGAGGCTTGGTTTCCTCCTTCAGCCTTTCAGTCTTTTCCCTTTCATGGCCGGCCATAATAAATGGTCCAAAGTCAAACGGCTCAAAGCCGTTACCGACTCGCGCAGGGGAAAAGTTTTCTCGCGACTTTCGCGCGACATCACGGTCGCGGCGAAAACGGGCGGCGGCGATCTCGATGGCAATGCCCGGCTCCGCACGCTCGTGTTGAAAGCCCGCGAAGCCAACATGCCCGCCGATAACGTCGACCGCGCAATCAAGAAGGGTACCGGGGAACTTCCGGGGGTGGTTTTCGAAGAGATGACTTACGAAGGCTACGGCCCGGGAGGCGTGGCCTTTGTCGTGCAGTGTACAACCGACAACAAGACGCGCGCCGCCAAGGATGTGCGCGCCGCATTCAATGCGGCCGGAGGCAATCTCGCGCAGAGCGGAGCGGTGGCGTTTCAGTTTTTGCACGCCGGACAATTTCTCATCGCGAAGGAGAAAATCCCGGAAGAAAAATTGATGGAGCTCGCATTGGAAGCGGGCGCTGACGACGTCATCACCACCGCACATGGCTACGAAGTCCGCTGCAATATCCACCTTTTCGACAAAATTTCACCCGCATTGACCCAGGCTGGCGTGCAACCCGACAACGCGGAAATCGCGTACATTCCGAAGTCGAGTGTTTCGATTACCGACGGCGAGATCGCCCAAGCGATCGTGAAATTACACGACGCCCTCGAGGAGCTCGACGACGTGCAGGCGGTCTTCTCCAATGAAGATGTGGAGGAAGCGTAACGGAGTGTTGAACCCATGCCGCAATTCATATTTCGCCAATTTCGCAGCATTCCCAGACCAGGGAGTTTTCAAACCTTGCGGCAAGGTGGGCGTCGGTCTCCGCACCGACGCTGATCGTCGATATGGAAATCGACGACCACCTCTCTTTAGACTTTCGTGGCAACGCCGAAACGCAGACCGTCTGAGTTTGAAAACAACCCTGAAGCCGTAATCGTCCAGCCCCGACAGGTGATCCTCCCCACCTCTTGCGATCTCACTGAAACGCCTTCATCATTACGTTTATGAAATCACTTCTCCTGCTTTTTCTTGCTGCGATCCTTCCTTTCAAAGCGTTCGGTGCTGAAGTGTCCAAGATTTCTCCCAAGGAAGCAGACAAGCTCGTCGCAGACGGCAAGGCTGTCCTCGTCGACGTGCGTGAGCCTGCCGAATGGGCGGAAACCGGAGTTGCCGACAAAGCGGTTTTGCTGCCCAAAAGCGATTTCGACGGCGCGCAAAAGCTTTGGAAAGATTTTCTGGCGCAAAACGGCGACAAGGAAGTGATCCTTTATTGCCGAAGCGGCAAACGCGCCGGAGTGATTGGCGCAACCCTCGCCGCCAAGGGAATCAAAGTCGCCAACGCCGGCGGTTTCGCGGAGTGGGAAGCGGCGGGACTGCCAACGCGGAAGGTGGATTCCAAAAAACCCTAAGCCAAAACCTTGGACAAGGATCGCCCGCGAAACACACGAATGACGCGAAAGCCGATCGAAAATCACTTCATTCGGATTCGGAGCACGAGGTTGCTGTTCAGTGGGGGAATTTTTATTCTGTCTCCTAACCAACGGATTCGTCCTAAAAAACGCAGTTGAAACGCGGAGGGCGCGAAGCGCGCAGAGGTGGAAATGAAGAATTAGATTCGGTGGGCAGCTCACCGTCGAAGTGAACACCACAAGGTGGTGTGCGGGGATTCAAATTTCTGTTTTTGCGCTTCTTGTGCCTTTTGTGGCCGATTCATCTGCGGAATCTAAGTTCATTTCGTGCTTTTTCGTGTGTTTCGTGGGCCTATCGATTGAATCGTTACGACGTAGGCTACTCCGTCTTCGCCCCGGCTTTAATCCAGGCGGCGAGCACGGCACGTTCCTGTTCGGTGATTTGAGTCACGTTGCCGAGCGGCATGATGCGCGTGACGATCACTTGTTGATAAATTCTTGGCGCGTTTTGCACGATGTCTTGCGGAGCATGCAATAGCACGCCCGCGGGCGGCTGTGTGACGCCGGGAAACGTGGGTTGTGGCGAGTGGCAAACGACGCAGCGCTGGCCGAGGATTGAACGCACGCGGTTAAAAGTCACTTCACCTTCCACCGGCGGTAGTGGGATAATGCGCGGCTGTGTCCACCAGGCGACGATTCCAAGAAAAACCGCGCCCAACACAGGATATTGCCACGCGTAAACTCCCTTGTGTTTGCGATTGAAGAAATGACGGATCGAAACTCCCGCGGCGGCCATCAGCATCAGGATCGCCCAATTTTTCGGATGACTGTACGTCGCCGAATAGTGGTTGCTGATCATGATGAACAGCACCGGCAACGTGAAATAATTGTTGTGCACACTGCGCTGCTTTCCGCGCTTGCCGTAAATCGGGTCGGGCATCTTGCCGGCGCGCATCGCATCCACCATTTTTTTCTGGCCGGGAATAATAACAAAAAAAACATTCGCGACCATGATGGTGCCGATCGCGGTGCCCACGTGCATGAACATCGCGCGTCCACCCAGTTTCTGTGCGAGAGCCCACGCGAGTAGCGTGATCAGCCCGAAGACAATCGCTCCAAGAATCCCTTCCCGTTTTCCCAACGGCGAACGGCAGAGCAGATCGTAGACGATCCACGAGCCGATCATGCTACCTGCTCCCCAAGCGATGGCCTGCCACGGCGCCAGAGTTGCCACGTTCGGATCGACCATCATCACTTCTGCTCTCAACCAATAAACCAGCACGAGCAGGGCGGTCCCGGAAAGCCACGTCGTATACGCCTCCCACTTAAACCAGTGCAACTTGTCCGGCAGCTCAGCGGGCGCGACCGCGTACTTTTGCGGATTATAAAAACCGCCACCGTGGACGGCCCAGAGTTCTCCCGACACGCCCTTTTTTGCGTTGTCCGATCCCGGCTCGGGCGCATCGAGACTGTTATCCAGCCAGATGAAATAAAACGATGAACCGATCCACGCGATGCCCGCAATAATGTGAAGCCAGCGCACCAACATGCTCAGAAACTCCAGGTAGTGCGCGTCCATGATTTATCGTGTCGCGCATACAAGCAGCGCCCATGCCGGGCGCAACGTCGATTAACCGTCGGATCCGTCAAAAACCCGCCGCGCTGGAATCAACCTGCCCCGTCGGTCTGGCCGGACTTGAACGGGTTTCGCTCGGGCGCTTCGGCGTGCGGAATTGCGCCGAGCAGTCCCCGCACCATCCAATTAACCACTGGGATTCGATGCCGCAGCCAGACCGTCATCGGTTCGGGCAATGCGCCCAGTCCCGCCTTCGGCTCCAGCGCGGTACGCCCCAGCGAAAGTCGCGTACAGCCCCACGCGATCGCATCGTCGATGGTGGCGTGCAACAATCGCAAATAAACGGGTAGTCCTTCCGCTGCCGCCTCGCGATCAAAACCGATGTAGTAACCAATCGCCGTATCGCCATCCTTAACACTGGAGACGAATCCGATAATTTGCCCGCCGCGTCTAATCACGGTGCAACGAAAACATGCCCCGATCGCATTCGCCAACGCCGGCAAATAAGTAGCGGGAACAGTGACGAGTCTCACCGCGGCGTTGCTTTGAACCGCCAGATAAAGCTCATGCAAACGGTCGCTGTGCGCCGAAAGATTTCCCTCCAATTTTTCCACGGTGCATCCTGCTCCCGTCAATTTCTTCACGATATCCTTCATCTTGCGGCGATACTTGGCGTCGAGCGCAGAAAGATAATCATCATGGGTCCGCCACGCAGAATTCAGCGAGAGGACCATGTTGGGCTCGGTTTCAAGCGGCCGGTAGCTGAACGTTCGCAAACTCTCCAAACCCGTCTGCTTCAGAGTGAGGTCCTTGACCATGACAAGATCGGTTTGTCCGCCAAGTCTCTCCGCGCGTCGAATCCGATAAAGCGCTTCAGCAATGGCAGGCCAAATATCCTCCGGACGCACTCCCTGCGCAAAAGCCACGCCGTGAAATCCCCACGATAACAAGTTTCCCGCGACCAGCATCCGTTCCCGTAATCCGGCTGCCGATTGCGTCATGGGCGCCATTATTTTTCGCAAGATTTGTCCGGCTTTCCCACCCGCGTTCTTTTCGGATTTTTGGGCCAATTGATTGCCAGTCAGCGTTACGATTTGAGCGGCAAGCACCGCCACCGGCCGGTCGCCATCGAAAATCAGTGCGTACCGTGGCTGGATATTTTCCGGTCCGTGCGCTTCGATCACCCGCAACACTACCCTGGATAAAAACACGCCGCCATTTCCAGCCACTGAATCCCAAAATTCAGCATTCAGGTAATCGATTTTGTCGGCAAACGCGAAGCCCAGCCCAGTCGGCCGGTGGCGCCGTTCATGGCGTTCCTGCAGATCGCGCAACGACGATTTTAGCCGCCGCAATGGAGAATTCCGCGAGGCTGATTTTTCTTTCACGCGAAAACTTTATCGGGCCGCAACGCCCCACCCTTTCAATTTCGGCGCTTGCACCACGCATACGCAGTCTTCGCCGTCGTCGGTGTGCAACCAATGGAGATCCAGCTCGGGAAATGCCTTGTCCATCGCTTTCCGCAATCCGCCAACTTCAAGGACCACGATCCCATGCGGCTGGAGTCGCTCGACGGATTGTTGAAGCAGCTTGCGAATGATCACGAGCCCGTCCTGTCCGCCATCGAGGGCCATCTTCGGTTCGTTTTTAAATTCCTCCGGCAAGCCGCGAAGTTCCCGCGTGGGCACGTAAGGCGGATTGCTGAGAATGATATCGTACTTTGCGCGCGGCACGGCGTCGAAGACATCCGAGTGGTGCAGCTTCACGCGTTTCGCCAGGTGATGGGTGGCGACATTAAATTTCGCCACCGCCATCGCATCGGGAGAAAGCTCGATGGCATCGACTTTCGCTCCAGGAAATTGGTGCGCGAGTAAAATGGCGAGACACCCTGAACCCGTGCAGACATCGACCACGCGTTTCACTGGTTTCTTTGGCGGCAACCAATGCGGCAGCTGCCCGGGAATGATCTCCAGAAAATAGGACCGTGGAATGATGACCCGTTCGTCGACGTAGAACCGATGTTCGCCCAGCCACGCCTCGCGCGTGAGATAGGCGGCTGGCACGTGGTCTTCGAGACGACGTCGGAAGACTTCTGCAATGCGTTCGTTCTCCTCCACTGTGAGTTTGCGGCGCAGCACCGCTGGTTTGCTATCGAGCGGCAAACCCAGCGTGTGAAGCAGTAAGTAAAGTGCTTCGTCATGCGCGCTGGTCGCGACCTGGCCCAACGCCACTTTGTGGCGGGCGTAAAGTTTTTCTGCGCGATGCAACCAATCTCCCAGCGTGTGCGGCTGAAGCGCCATGATTATTCCTTGGTCACCGGAGCAACCGTATGCGCGTGGTTACCGATGTGCTCGGAGCAGTAGCACTCATCGTTGGCGCATTTCGAACAGTAGCGGAAATCAATTTGTGGATGCGTGAGTTCGGTTTTTCCGCAGACATAGCACTTATGGCGGGCAACCTGGCTTTCCTCCCGGGCAGTGGCCTGACGGCTTTTGAACTCCGTTTGCCGGCGCCCGGTTTTGAGTCGCTGAATGATTTCCCCGGAAAAGAAGAGGAGAAAGTTGCCCACTGAAGCGAGCACAGCCAACCGCATCGGCCAGGTGCCAGTAACCATGACGAAGCCATAGAGCAGCCACTGAATCAGCGCCAGCCACTTGATTTTTACCGGCAGGATAAAGAAAATTAGCATTTCAAATTCCGGGTTCAGAAACGCAAAGGCTAGAAATACACTGCCCCCAAGAAATACATTGGTCGCGTAACTGGCCGGAAATAGAAAGGCGACACCGATGGTCAGTGCCCATCCGACGAAAAGGAAAAGGTTATATCGAAAAACGCCCCAATATTGCTCCAACGCGCTTCCCATAAGCCAAAACATATACCACGCAAAAGCGATGAACACAGGACTCGAGGCAGGGGGAATGAACAAAAAGGTGAAGAGCCGCCAAGGTTCACCATTTCGAACGGCGAGCGGCAGCAGTGCGATTCGCTCCAAGTCGAAATATCCCAAAAACGCCACGCTCCAGAACAAAACCTGGCCACCTACCAAATAGAGGGAAATGTTCGGGATGGCCAGACGACCGAAAAGTCGTTCGAGACGGTTAAGCATAACCCGTCATTTGTCGCCCGGTTTGGCTAATTCGTCCAGCAAAGTTTGCTTCTCGGTCGCGAGGTCGACGCTGGTGATCGTATCGAGCAATGGCCGCGCCTCCTCTTTGCGACCGAGCTTCATCAGGACATTGATCCGCTGGAGTCGCACGAGCTGGCGTTGCGTGTCATTGGCCGCCGTTTGCTCAAGTTTTTCCCAGAGTGGCAGTGCCTCTTCCCAACGGGGTTTGCTCAATTCGTAATAAGCTTTCGCATACCGGTACGCGATCGGGAAGTCCCCGGGCGTGAGCTCGGAAGCATGACGAAATGCGTCCAACATATCCTGATCGAGCTTGGCTTCGTCGAATTGACCCGTGCGGAGGAAATCCGCATGCCCTGCCGCCAGCAATTCGCCCAAATGAAAGTGATAAAGCGCCTTTTTCGGCTCGAGTTCGATGGCGGCCGTGACCCACGGCAGAGCGTCGACCGGCTTTCCATCTTCGGCCAGGTGAACCGCGATCTGGTTTTTAACTTCCGATAAAGTTGGATCCAGTTTGTTGGCCTTCAGCAGCATGATTACCGCCTCTTTTTTCATCCCGACCTTGCCGAGCAACATCCCGTACCCTCCGTAAGCCAGCGCGAACTCGGGGTTTTTCTGGATGAGGATATCGTAGCTCTTTAGCACCCCTTCCAGCTCGCCACGCAGCCAGGCCTCATCGAGGTTGTCGCCTTCCTTTTGCGCCTTGGCAAAGATGTCATGCTGCCGCTCGACGATGTCCTTCAGGGACTTTTCCGCCATGGTTTCCGCGGAGGCAGTGAGACTTGATAGCAACAACGCCAACGCCAGCACGGCCACCCGACGGAGTCTTCCTTCCAAATTATGCATCCGGCTACGACACGCCTCCGGCCCAATCGTTCAAGGCTTTACGTCTATATTCCGCGCTGGGGCACGATTATTCCGTCTCATACCGACCAATCTTGTTACGCAAACGGCACATGCTTGCTGGCACAACCCCTGCTATAATGGAGTCACCATCGCGGTTCACGCTGCGGTGGGATTCAAAACCTGTTCTTTGACTTTGGTTTAATCCGGATGCTTAACGCCGGACTAAATCGCGGATCTTTGTGTTTTTCTGTTGGGCCGCCGCTCGTGCGTAGCTTTTCACGCCAGCGCGGTTCGTTCCCAAAACAACACTTTTGCTGCAAATGGGCCGTTTTAACCGGGCCGTTTGCTCAAAACAGGGTGTTAGCCTGCAGCCGTAAAGGTTGGTGGCGCATCTTGCCTAAACAGAAAACAAAACCCCGCCTCGTGCGGGGATTATGCCAATGAACACAAAGTCCAAAATCGTATTCAGCCTCGGTTTGCTCCTGGCTCCATTCGCCCTCATGGCGAAATCACCGGAGGCAGCCTACGTTGAGTCATATCATGGTCGCACGGATATCCCGGTACCAGTCTCGGTCGTCATGCCCGAGGTCGCGTCCCGTTTCGCCGGCCATGAAGTTAAGGTAGAGTTCGTCGTTGATACGGCGGGCAAGCCGACGCTTCTCGCGTCTGACACGCCCTCCGCCGACAGCGAACTCGTGGCCGCAGTGCTTAGCGCAGTCGAGCAGTGGCAATTTGCCCCGGCTCTCGCTGGCGGTAAGCCTGTAGCCCGGAAAGTCGTGTTGCCTGTGAGAATTGTCGATGACCTCGGCACCGTCTCGCGCTTCGCGGCAAATTAAACAGTAAAAAAGAAACCAACCAAGGCCGTCCTCCGCGCAAGCAAGGACGGCCTTGTCATTTTCAGGGATTTGGCGCGCGACGCTGTTACGACCAAGCCGCGCCTGTTTGGATTTCCTGCCCTGCCCAGGATGACAAACCCTTCGCAGGACTGGCTTGTCGGATGAAAAACTTTATGTCTCGCGAAGCAGGCGAAGGGAGCGAAGTGGGATCAGAATTGGCCGAAACCCAGCTTCATTCTCCCGCCCTTCGTTGCCTTCGAATCCTTCGCGAGACAAATTCCGAGCCTGGATCTTCGATGAAACCTGACGTCCCGCTGACATTCGGGAGGCAAGTCGAAATCCCTTACGCCACGGCCGCTTTAACCAACGCCGCAATGTCATCGCGAAGCGTGATCGTCAGCGCCGCCTGCTGGGCGACGGGACTCATTTTCCGCCAGGTCTTTTTTATGATATCGACGAATTTTTCCGCGGGATAATCGGCGTGTTGGGCGGCGAAATCCTCAATTTCGTTTTCGAGGAAAACGAGACATGCCGCGTCCTCCAGTGCCTGGCTGCCGGCATTGGTTTTCATGCTGCTTTTGGAAACCCACGTGGCGACTTCGTCAGCTTCGCCCGCGCTAACGTCCGCCTGCAACAGGAGTTCTTTGGCGCGGGCCGCTTGCTTCACATACAGCGAGCGGCGCCAGTTCAAATATCCGACTTTTCCCTCGGGAAATGAAGCGCGCGGCACGCTCCAACGCTCCAGGTGCTGACACCGCGCCGCGAACTGGAGCAGCGGCGTGACATTGGGCACGATGCGATTGACCCACGTTTCCATCCGTTCGGCATAGACGAGTTCGGCCGGACGCCCATCGGCCGCGCGCTTGGGATCCGCAGAATGTGCGGCGTCGATTAATTCTCGGGCTTTAGCGTAGGCGTCCATCGCGTCAATCAACTGAAACACGGCCCGGTGTGCAAGCCGTGCGAATCACCAAACCAAGTCAGCAGGCTACTCGCGCAACGACTGACCATGCACCAAATCGCGAAACAGCCCGGGTTGACTGACCAGTTGATCGTAAGATCCATCCTGCGCCACGCGTCCGTCGGCAATCACGAGCAAACGATCGCAGTTTTTCACCGTCGCCAGCCGGTGCGCGATGAAAATGACAGTGCGGCCGCCAAGGTTTTTCTCGAGCGCATCCTGAATAAGTTGTTCGCTGAGCGTGTCCAAGGCACTCGTCGCTTCGTCGAAAATAAAACAATCCGGCTCGGAGAGAAGCGCACGGGCGATGGCGAGACGCTGGCGTTGTCCGCCCGAAAGTGACGATCCGCCCTCCCCCACGAGCGCATCCAATCCGCCTGGTAGCTTTGCGATGAATTCCCACGCGTTGGCCAATTCGCACGCCCGCCGGATCGCCTCGTCTGTGGCGTCGGGGCGCGCCACACGTACGTTGTCGCGCACACTCGTGCGGAAAATAAACGGATCCTGCGGCACCACGCCAAACTCCTTGCGCAGATCGCTCGCTTCGAAACGGCGCAGATCGATTCCTCCGATGAGCACAGCACCGGATTGCGGGTCGTAGAGTCGCAACAACAATTGCGCGAGAGTGCTTTTGCCGGCACCGGACGGACCGACCAGCGCCAGACGTTGCCCACGCGGAATCGTGAGAGTAAGATCGCGCAGCACCGGCTGACCGGGAACATAAGAAAAATTGACGTCCTTAAATACAATGTCGGCGTGCGCTGGCACGGCCGGTTCCGGTTGGGCTGGATCTGGCGTCGTGCTGGGCGTGTCGAGCACGGCGCCGATGCGGTCGATCGAGGCCTCTGCGGTGCCCCATAGACTGAAGGCCTGAAAGACAGTTTGAATCGGCCAGTTCAATCCCGCGAACGAGGCCAGACACGCCGCCACCGTGCCGAGATCGATATCCTTGCTGAGATATCGCCACGTGCAAACAGTGAGCAGGGCAGCGAAACAGAAATAACTAAAGCCTTCCTGCTTCATGTATTCGATGTGGCTCAATACATCGCGCTCGTAGGATTTTTTGCTGATGACCAGAGCCTGCTGGTCGAAATCCTGGGCGATCTGTTCTTCCATCGCATAAAGTTTCACCGCCTTGTTCCCTCGCAATAAATCAGCGACGCGGCCACTGACGTCTCCTTCGGCGGATTGGAATTCACTGCTGATTTTTTGCATTTTTTCGCGCGTGCGAAGCATCAGCGCCACGCTGGCAAAAGAGGTAACCATGAGGACTGACGCCACCATCCAGTCCCAGGTCCAAAACAACGCCAGCGTGGTCAGCACCGTGATGATGGCCCCGGGCACCGCCATCGAGGTGTGCTGGAAAAACCCCATGACGTTGTTCAGCGGAGTACCGAAAAGATAACTGAATAATTCGCCCGAGGGATGTTCGCCGTGAAACCGCAAACAGAGGTGGTTGACATGGCGGAAGAACTGACCGCGCAACCCGAAGACAACGCGCTCGCGAACCCATGTGAACATCCGATAACCGGTGTGCCACGCGGCCATGCGCACGAGGAGTGAAACGGCAAGATAGCCCGCGACCAGCCAGCCCAGTTTTGTCCAACGCTCCGCGGTGGTGAGATTCGGCGGCTCCAGCACCTGCGAGAACAACCATTTCGGATAAACATTTTGTAGGGCAATGGCCGCACCATGAACGCCATTTAAAATGAGAGCTCCCACCAACAACCAGCGGTGCCGCAGAAAAAGCGGCCATACGTGACGACGAAAGGCACTGGGCAAAACCGGAGCTGGCATGAAGGGCGGAAAAACTACCAGACAACCCAATCGCCGCGAATCGAAAATCAGGAAACAGGGGTTTAACGGTGGGGATATTTCTGAGCTGACTCACTTTCCCGGTCGCATATTTTGGCCGGATGAACTTCCCCCAGTTTCGCTCCGTTCCCGGGCTTGTGGTCGTTGCGTTCAGCGTGGCGGCGTCAGCGTACGCGGCGGATGTGGCTGAACTTTTCTCGAAGGCCGATGCTTCCAAACTCCTCGGACAGCCGGTGGTGGACGTGCGGGTGATCGGTCCGGAAAAGGACGACGATGCACCCGCCGAGGGCACGCACTGGATCTATCGGGCCGGCGAAAGCGCGGTGGTCGTGACACGAATGACTTTTTCCAGCGCGGCGGAAGCGCAGAAATTCACCACGCCCGACTTCGTCAAAAAGCAGATGGATGAAAGCGAATCAAAGGTTTTCGCAGAATCAGGCGTCGGTGAAAAATCCTTCTGGGCTATCAGTGCGGAAGGAGCCGCGTGGACCTTTTTGAAAGGAAACCAAATCGCCAGTGTCAGCATGGGCGGTAAGAAAAGCGGTTCGCCCGAAAGCTACAAAGCCGCGTTGAAAGCCGCGGCGCTCGCTGTCGCGGCGAAGCTTTAGGCCCGTGATCTGCCAGTTACCACGCCACCCCGGCTCGATCAGAATTCCACATCCCGGCAGCGGACTTCGAGGCTGCGGATGAGGAGATTGCGAGTGTGGTCGGTGAGGCCGGTCGTGGGAGCCTGAAGGACGAGGGCGGCGAGTTGGTCGGGATTGCAGACGCGCAGATCACGATTGGCGGTGCAGGTTACCCACCAGCCCGGAAAAGTTAGCACGGCGCTTACCGGGACACGTTGACCGACGAGTTGATAAATCCACTCACCGAGCCACTCCGCTTTTTTTCGCGCTGGCACCAAAGCGAGCGTATCCTGACCCCACGGATAAACGAGCTGCTCGCCATCAAAAACGATTTCCTGCGGCTTGCGTCCCAAGATGGCTGGTCGATTGACGGGCGTGCTCGACTCGATGGCAAAGATTCCGCCGTTGGCGATCACGAGGTGATGAAGATTGCCGTCAGCGCCGGTCAAATCAGTAGGCACGTCGTGGAAGATTTTAAATCCCGCCGGCACCAGCGCTGCGAGGCTGTCGTTAACGATGCGGTGTCCTTGGAGAGCGCGACTGCAAGCGCGGCGTTCGTTAAGAGTGAGAAAAAGGAAATAGCCGCCGGCCCCTGCAGAGAGAATGAAACCCAGACCCGTAAAAACCGGAACGACCAGACCGTGTTCCTCTGGAGTGCGGCCGGCAATTGCGAGTGCTCCTGCAAGCAATACGACCACAGGGATGGTGCTGGTTGCGATCAAAAGCCAGCGAGCGCGATCTTCGAGCGCGTTGAGGCGAACGCGCAGATGTTCACCAGGCGGACGCATCAATTTGCCCATCACCGGCGGGCGTTCGCGACCTTGCCAGCGAGCCACGGCGAGCAGTGCGCTGTGGACAATTTGAATGAGCACAAAACCGGTGAGAATCGCGGGCAGGCCGAGAGGGTTCATGTGTCGAGTTTCCCGCAACTTGGAGATGTGAGGCAAGAAGCAGAGCCACTCCCCGGACTTTTTGGCGAATGGTTTACCGCGGGTTAACCGGGTTTTTACCCTCACGGCGGGAACTTCCGCAGAAGTTACCCCAAAACGGAAATCAGGGCGTAATCCCCTGAATCTCGAAAGCGAAAGACCCGTTCTCACCTGACGGAAACATTGGCGACAATTGCTCGAGCTCGATGAACGGCTCCGGTCCACCCAAATATACCTGCGTGAAAAACCCCTGATCCGGTTCCGACCCGGAAATGTTGGTTGCGGTCACACGATCCATTTTCAGCGCGAAAGTTTTTTCCCGGGCGATCAAGGCTTGGGGAACGAAACCGAGCTTCATGACCTTTTTCAGATGGCGTAAGACGAGAACGTCGCCCTCGCGAGCAACGTGCGGAGGCGGACTGAAATCGGCGGTGAACCGCGGTGTTGCCGTGGACGGTAACAACACATAACCGAACCGAGCGATTTTTTCCGGCACTGCGGATACCGTGACGAGTGACGATGGGGGAATTTGGAGAATGTGGATGCACTGTACGCTGCGAGAGCCCCCGCTTAGTTCCGCGGCACACGTCAGTCGATCACGGTTCCAATGATAGGTTCGAACAACACGGGGCCAGCCATTCCCTGCGTTGGGCACCACCAAGCGCAGAATTCCTTCCGTCTGCGAATAAGATTCCACTCCGCTGCGCTCCCATGCTGCAGGAGGCGGCCAGCCGCCAGTCCAGGTGGACTGTGGTCCCAACCAAAGCCGGTGCCCACCCCAACCCGCAGGATCGTGTTTGGACGCCGGCGCAAACAACAAATTATTCTCGCTGTCCGCGCGACCAAAGTGAACCAATCGCGCACGTTCGAGCGATACGATTGCTTTCCATCCAAAAGAGACGGCAACGACGGCGCGTTCGCTATTCCACGTTGTCGCCTGCCACTCCAACGCGTTTTCCGCGGCGCGCATACCGGAAAGACATACGGCGAAGAAGACGATCCATCGTATCATCGATATAAGCACGCACCGGGTTGCTCCATTTCCCTGTTGGTACATGTGATGGCGATTTGAAAGCTACCACGGGAAACCCGGGCGATTAACCCATCTTGCGGGCCACAAAAACCAGCACGGCGGTGCTGACCAAGGCACAAATAGTCGTGGCCATTTTCGCACCACGGGCATTCCCCAGGTAGTTCTTTTCACCCGCAGGCGTTGCGATGTCTGCCGCTTTCCCCGCGAGCGAAAAGGTGGACCACGAGAAGAATAGTTTTACGAGAGCCGAACCCACGAGCAGCATGAACTGCGTTTTGCTGGACCCGGTTTGCCCCTGAAGCGACCCAAGAATCTTGGCGTCGACAATCAGAATGGTCAGGATGTTGAGCATCGCGAAAATGGAAGCGCGTCCACTGAGAACCTGAACCTCGCGTTCCACCTTGTTGAGAAGTGACGGATCGTCCACGGTGATCAAAGCTCCGGCGGAATCGCCCGCATTTTGCCCGTCATCCTTGAGCGGAAACGGCGCCCGCCACGCCGCGAGTATGGATGGTACCGAAGCAAACATTACGACAAAGAAGAACGTCGAGAATCCCAACCATTCGGCCAGCGGTCCGGAAATCATCGCGGTCGGCACAAGCACCAGGTTCATCAGGGAATTGGCGAACGCATAGTGCGTCATGCTGCTTCTTCCGGGCGCCAACTGCTGCATCATATAAATCATGTTGCCCACCATGCCGACGCCGTAGCCGAATTTTTCGATGCTCACCATCGTGACAATCGTTTCATAGGAAAGACCGTGTCCGGCTGCCGCGTAGTGACTGAGAAACACAAAAGTGAAATGAGGAACGTTTAAGCACAGGCCGAGCAGCCAGAGGCAGCGGCTGAGCGTCATTCGGCCGATGAACCAGCCCCCGAGCAGGCCGCCGACAATGAATGCTACGGTGCCGTAGATCGCATCGATATTGCTGACCTGGCCGGCTGTAAGACCTAGCCCGCCATTGGTCTGGGCACTTTGGAGGAAAAGCTGGCCTTCCATCATGATCAGCCCCTCGCCAAGGCGATAGAGGAAAACGAAAGCGATCATTCCCCAAAAGGCCCGTTTGTGGAAAAAGGTTACCGCAGTGCCGATAAAATCCGACCACACCTGACCCGCGCTGCCCGGCCTCTCGGAAACGCTACCGGGTGGGAGAACGAACGCGTGATAGAGCCAGAGCACGGCCATTGAAATCGCACAGCTCAACATCACAAGGTACCACATGTGCTCGTTCGACCAGCCGTGAGTCCCTCGCATTCCGTCGAGGACGGAAATAAGGATGCCTGCGGCAAATACCTTGCCCAGCGTCCACGCCATGCTTTGGAAACCGGCGAGTCGCGACTGCGCAGTCTTGTCGAGGGCGGTCAGGTAAATGCCGTCCGCGCAAATGTCCTGGGTTGATGAAGCGAAAGCGGCAATCCAGAGGAGCGCTATACTGGTTTTGAAAAAGCTTGGTTCCCCAATGCTCATGGCCAGCGCGGCAAATAGCAGGCCGCACAACAGCTCCATGGAGAGCACAAAGAATTTCTTCGTGCGATACATGTCGAGAAACGCCGCCCAGAGCGGTTTCAGGGACCACGCAATACCGATGCTGCCGACCGCAACGGTGATCTGGCTGTCGGCAAAGCCCAGCGACTTGTACATGCGGATCGCGGTACCGTTGACGACATTGTAGGGAATGCCCATCGCGAGGTAGAGCGAGGGGACCCAAAGAAAAGAACGCAGGGTGGAGGTAGGCTTGGAAGGCATGGAATTGGTGCGCCGGGGAAGCGGGGTACGAAGCGCCGTCATCACACTAGCCAAGGCATGAAAGGCAAGTCGAAGACAGTTCACTCAGTCGAGTAGCCGTTGTTCTCCGCTCCGCCTGACACCGAAACTGATTACAATGCCTTTAATTCACGGCAGACTCAGCGACTGCTCACCTGGCACCAGCGGCGTGCTTTTCCCTTTCCAGATGAATGTACCGGTAACCTTCGCCGGAAGCGAAACCTTCGCCTGAAGGCCTCCGGGCTGGCGCGCGAGTGCCACGAGAATTTCTCCTTTCGGATGCATCACTTTCCCTTCGACATGTTGCAGTGGCCCGAGATGCGGCTCGATGCGAACGGTGGCAAAACCGGGCAACGCCGGCTCCACTCCACAAACAGTGGCAAGGAGTTCATAGACCGGCGAAGCACTCCACGCGTGGCAATCGGACCGAGTCGGATCGGGTTGCTCCGCGAAAGTGGTAAGCCCCCGGGCGAGCATTCCCTCCCATGGCGCGAGCATCGTGAGGTATTCGTCACCCAACCCGGCCTGTTTCATGGCGCGGAGAAGATAGAAGCGAAAATAGGTGGAGCATTGAATCAAAGAAGCATCGTGGGCGACGCGTTCGATCAGTTCACGCGACGCATCGCCTTCGATCGTGCCCGATAGCACCGCCATCACGTTCGCGTGTTGACTGAAGAATCTCTTCTCTGGCGTGTCGGCGAAGAGCCGGCGTTTTTCGTCCCAGCAGAGCCGTTTCACTGCCGCGCGAAGTCCTGCCGCCAGTTTTTCGTAGTGGCCCGCGCGATCCTCATCGCCAAACGCCCGCGACAATTCCGCGGCGCGCCGCAGCGTACTCGCGAGTTGCAGCGTGACAATCGCAGAGCCCCCTTGCTTTGCCCCGTCGGGCGAGCCGCCGATGCCCAGCTCGTCCGACCAGTTCCATTCCTTGGTCCAATCCACAAACGTCCAGTACGGCAGAGGACCCAGCAGCCCGGTTTTTGGGTCAATCTTGCGTTCAAACCAGGCGATCACCGCGTCCATGCCAACGAGCCGCGCACGAATGAAAGCATTGTCTTCACGGTGCATCCAGTAGTCGTGGATCATATCGATCCAAAACAAAGAAAACGTATTAATGAGCTGCGGACTGATCGACGGATAACGGCTCTGCGTGAGGCCTTCGGGAATGCGCGAACGGTCGAAAAGCTCGATCGCATTTCGCATCAGCCGACCATCGCCCGAGACGTACAGCGAGATCAGACTCTGGATTCGCGTATCCCCGACATACTGCAGCTGCTCGTAGTAGGGGCAATCGACGTAGGTCTCAAACGCACAAAGCCGTGCCGTGCGCCAGCCGACGGTCCAGATCTGCGAGAGTTTGGGATCATCGCTGCTGAAGCGGGCATTTTCCCGAAATGGATAGCCCGTGAAAACGCCATGCACGTCTTCGACGACGAGCGGTTCATCGCCGGTTTCGATCTCAAGCTGAACATAGCGATAGGTACGAAAGTCCAGTGATGCAAATTGGCGATGGCTCGCTCCATCAGGACGAAATTCGTCGCGCACGCCCTTGATTTCCCGCTGGTCGATTTCGTCCCGATTCCCTTTTTGCCCCGCGTGGTCGAACAACGCTTCTGCATACGTCAACACAGCGCGGCCGCCGTTGCCGCCGCTCACTGTCAGCTGGGGAAAGGCGTTGGTTTCAAACCCCTGATCGAGCAACACACTCGCCTTGCTACGCGCGGGTACGGTGAAAGGTGCTTTGCCCGCGATGAAATCCGGCGCTGGTTGTACCCCGTTCGCGCGGCGGACGCGGTCAAAGCGCGTCGGCGTTTCCTCCATGAAGGGAATCGTTCTTGGTGCCAGCCACCAACTGACATCGGTTCCCCAACCTTCAGGCATGCCATGACCAAGCGAACGTGCTGAGACCCAGTTATGGTCGTCGAAATCCGCCGTTTCCCAGCCCCAAGGATGAAGCGATCCCTCCACACGATCGCCCGGACCGACGACGATAAAAGTCCTGAGCTGCGCGCGATCGTGCGGAAATGGACGATAAGCTTCGTCGCGCGTCACTTTCCACGAGGCGTCTGTATCCACGATCTTTTCCGCATCCGTGTCGCCCTGCATCAGAAAACCCGTGCGCAGCGTCATAATCGCATAGGGTGCGTCTTCGCCATAGCTCCACACTTGGGCAGCGATCAAATTTTTTCCGGTGACGAGAAATGGAGCAAGATCGACGCTATCGTATCGCCAGAGTGACGTATCGCTGCGTTGCGGACCAAAGCTGACGGAGCGTCCATTCACAAAAAGACGGTACCGGGCATCGCCTGTGACATGAACGAGGAAACGCCCGGGCTTTTGCGCCAGATCAAATTGTTTTCTGAAAAGATAGACGCCGTATTCGTTTCTGGGGCCCTGTGGATGCATGATCCAATAGGCGGGCCACCGATCTTGCATGAGCCGCGCGGAGGGAGTCTCCAGATCCTGCGTCGAAAGAGACGGCTGCCCAGCCAACGCACCCACCGCGAGAAACAGAAATGCGAATGTGAGGTGGAATTTGGAAAAAAACATGGAGTACGTTTCCCGATTAGGGGTGGGATAGAGCAACGCCGGCGCGGCAGATCAAAGTCCCCGGTCGCCTAAAGTTCAAGCCACGCCGATCGCTGCCCCCGCCACTGCAAAGGCGATGGTTCTTGTTTTGATCGCCACCGTTCGCGAGCGATTCGATCCTGTTAAATCGCAGTTCATGAGTTGGCGCTCGTGTTCCAAGACACATCGATTCGGTGATCCTGAAGGTGGTTGGCCGCTCTGCTCCCTGATTTCTCGCGAGCGATTTGCTGAAAATGCCCCGACTCAAATGCTGAAATCTACATCTTTCCCGCATATTTTATTTTCATTTTAACGAAGTGGGCCGATCAGAGTAAAAACGCGATGAACCAAGGTTCGGCCTTCGCGGGATTCTCGAATTCCCAAATGGCGCTATCATTTCAGATGTTTTCACCTTTGTTTCCGTGACGCGCTCGATTGTTAATTCAAGTATATTGCATTTAGCGTCTCCTTGCAGGGGTGTTTTGCGGTTTCTTAGTGTCGCTGTTTCCAGTTTGTTGCAGAAAGATTCTTTACTAGTGCAAATAGATGTATTCCCCTATTCCACACAAGGGGCTGGAACGGTAGATGCTTTGTCTCATCGGCGGGCCTCCGATGTTTTTCACCATACAGTTTGATCCAGGGAGGCGCCCGCTTTCCTAGAGTCCATCACTTCGACCGATTCCTTCAATGCTAGATCCTATTTCACCACTCTCTGTCCGAGAAATCGGACACTCGGAAGCCCCGCGGAAACACCCGCTGGTGGAGGTTAAATACCAAGCCGTCACCAACCCGCCAATGCGGGTTCGCCGTCCCTACGTCTATAAAACCACGATAACTTTCGGGGACACCGACCTTTTCAGAAGCGTTTATTTCCTCAATTATTTGAAAATTGCAGGAATCGTACGCGAACTTTGGGTACGGGACTGCGTGCCGAATTTCGGTCAGCATCTGGATAACGGACTCCTGTTGATCACGCGGAACGTATCGTGCGATTACATCAAGCCGCTGTTCGTGTTCGATATGATCCGCTGCGAAATGACTGTTGAGCGCCTCCGCATCACCAGCGCTGATCTCGTATTTTGGTTCTACAAGGAAGGCACCGAGGAACTGCATGCAATCGGCCGGCACAAAATCGTCCTCGCCGACCGGAACCAGAAGCTGTGCCCAATGCCGAAAGACATTTTCGAGGCGGCCAAGCAGATCCAATGGGACGCGCCTGAACCGCAACCGCGAAAATCACTGCCGAAATCAGCGCTCACCCGCTGAACTAATCAGTCATTCAAGACTGTAGGGCATGGCCCTTGTGGCCATGCCTTTTTAATCGATTGCTGACGGCATGGCCGCGAGGCCAGCCCCACTAAGGAACAGGCAACCCGCTCCCCCAATGAGCATTCGCGGCTCGAATGCATCGTTTAGTTTATGCATCGGACGCAGGCGCCAGCATCGGTCAATCAGGGCTGCTGGCCGAGTGTTTCCAAAGAAAGCGTCACGGCGGCCGTGCGGTTTTCCACGCCCAGTTTCGCAAAAATGCTTTCGAGGTGTTTTTTCACAGTCGTGAGCTGAATGCCCAGGATAATGCCAATTTCGGGATTGGTTTTGCCCTGCACCACCCAAGAGAGAAGTTCCGCCTCACGAGGGGTAAGGCCCATTACTTTCGCAAGCGCTTCCGGGGTGGCATCGGCCACGGTGGAAGACCGGCCGCTGCCTGCTTGCTGACGACGGCGTAGTCGCGCTTTTACCGCCGTAAGCAATTCCGCTGGCTCAACTGGTTTTACCAGATAGTCGTCCGCACCCAAGTTCATTCCGGTCCGTAAATCTTCGCGTTCGCCCCAGCCGGTCAAAAAGATGAAAGGCAAGTGAGCGGTGCCCGTGTCGGCGCGGAGCGATTCCAAAACCCGATGCCCATTCATCTCGGGCATCGTGATGTCACACAGAACCAGATCAGGCGGATCTTTCTTAATCATCTCGACCCCCTCCCGGCCGTTCCGGGCCTCAAATGTCTGATAGCCCTCCGACATCAGTAATGCGCTCATGTGCTTCCGCATTTTGGGGTCATCATCGATCACCAGAATTTTTTCCACACCACGAAGTTGGCGATCGGACTGCTTAAAGTAAAGCGGACAGCTGTTTTTTCTGGGTCAAAGGGACAATGTCCCGGCGGCCCATGGCGTTATTGGTACATTTTCGTCATAGTGCGACATCATGAATCACGTCGTATCACTACCCCTCGCTTTGCTCGATTTGTCACCCGCCACCCAGCTGCTTGGTCTGTTTTTCATCGGATGGGCTCTTATCATGTTTGTTGTTCATCGGATCGATGGCACACGTGCGCGTTGATCACCTTAATTTCGAAACTTTCCAATGACTGCCGACGAAATCCTGCTTCTAAAGGCCTCACTGCAAACGATGGGGCCACAGCTTGAACAGGCTGCCGGCTCATTTAAAAACCGCCTCTTTCAACTCAATCCGGCACTTGAGGAAATCGCCGGATGCGGTCGCGAACTTCTCCAAATGATGGGAGACGCCGTGCAGAACATTGGTTGCCTGGACCGACTGGCTCCGAGCGCCCGGCAATTTGGCCGGCGATACGCCAGCTATCACATTCGTCAGCAGGACTACGACGCAGTGGAACAGGCCTTTCTTTGGTCGCTTGGTCGCGGACTCGGCAAGGATTTCACCGAAGAAATGGAAGCGGCGTGGGGGAAAATTTACTGGCTCATGACCGAAATTATCAGAGCCGGCGCACGGGATGGTGCAGCGAGCCTGAAACGCGCCGCCGCTTGACGACCCGCAGGACGTAAAACCAGTTTCCAAGTGTAACCGGAGTGCGGGCAAGGATGGCAAGTCCACCGTTGCCTGCACTCCGTTTGTGTTTATGCGATAGAGCCGCGATGTCCGATTCCGTCCGACTTACCCCTTCCGTGGATCAATTGCAGGCGCGTCTCGCTGAACTGGAACTTCAGCTGGCGCAGGCCGAGGAAGCCCTGCGACAAGGTGAAGCGAGCCGTCGCGAGTCGCAGGATTTTTTCCGAAAAACTTTCCAAACCGTACCCGCGTTGATGATCATCACGCGTCTTTCGGACGGAATGATGCTCGAAGCCAACGCCGGTTTCGAACGCGCTTCGGGTTATACGCGCGCCGAGATTATTGGACGCGGAACGGTCGAACTGAATCTCTGGGCAGATACCAAACAGCGTGACGTATTTGTCGAACGGCTTCGAACCGACGGAAAAATCCGCGATTTCGAAGGCGTATTTCGCAACAAAAGCGGAAAGATCGTCAACCTGTTGCTCAATGGCGATCTCGTCGAAATCAATGGCACCACCTGCACCCTGACAGTTGGCGTGGATTTCGACGAACGGCTTCGTCGCGAAACCGTTCAAAATGCAACGTATCAGATTTCCCGGGCTGTGCTGGCGGGCACGGATCTGCCCACCCTATTTGCAGAACTGCACCACTTGGTGGCCGGACTGATGCCGGCAAAAAATTTTTATGTCGCGCTGCTCAATGCCGACGGAAGTCTGCTTAGCTTTCCCTACTTCGTCGATGAAACCGTCAAGGATCCGCCAGCGCCGCGGCGGCCGGGAACCGGATTGACGGAATATGTCCTGCACACCGGGAAACCACTGCTCACCACCGCGGACGAACTCACGATCGTTTTGCGTGATCATCACGAGTACATGCCCATCGGCGAGCCTGCCGCGCTTTGGCTGGGGGTGCCATTAATGATAGACGGGCGCGCCATCGGTGTGATCGCAGTACAGGATTATCATAATCCCAACGCTTACAGCGAAGAAGAGAAACGCCTGCTTCTTTTCGTAGCCGACCAGGCAGCAGCAGCCGTGTATCGCCGTCGCAGCGAAGCGCTGCAACGGGAGTCGCAGGACTATTTTGCCAAATCCTTCCAGGCGAGTCCGGCGCTTACGGCGCTGATCCGGGTTGAAGACAACCGGATCATGGAAGCGAACACGGCTTTCCTGAGCGCATCGGGCTACACGCGAAACGAAGTGATCGGTCGCACCGCCCTTGAACTCGGTGTCTGGTCGGATCCCGCGAATCGCACCACGTTCATGGAACGCTTGCGCGATGCGGGTTCGGTGCGTGACTACGAAGCGGTCTTTTATACCAAGCGCCGGGAACCACGCTACGTGTCGCTTAACTCCGATATTCTTGAGCTCGAAGGCACCCGTTGTATGTTGATCACAGCGATCGATCGCAGCGAACGTCGCCGACGTGAACAAGTTCAGGACGCGACGTACCAGATTTCGCGCGTTCTGCTGACAGGCGGCGATTTGCCCGCGCTTTTCGCCGAGGTGCACCGACTGATCGCCGGCCTGATGCCGGCGCGAAATTTCTACGTGGCACTCCTTAGCCCGGACGAGTCCATCGTGAGTTTTCCATACTTTGTCGATGAGCTCGTAACGGAAGCACTGCCGCGCGCGCCGATGAACCGGTTTACCGAACACATTCTGCGCACGGGTCGCGCCCAATTGGTCACGGCCGACGAGTTGTCAGCCGTGCTCGCCGCGAACGGTCCCTACCAGACCTTGGAAAAACCCGCGGCGGTTCGTCTTGGAGCGCCCCTTCTCATCGATGGTCGCGCCCGCGGCGTAATCGCGCTGCAGGATTACGAAAACCCACTCGCCTACGGTGAAGAAGCACTGCAGCTGCTGATGTTCGTCGCCGGCCAGGCCGCCGCGGCGGTGCAACGCCGGCAGGCGGAAGAAGCACTCGCACGTGCCGAACAACAATATCGCGGTATTTTCGAACACGCACTGGAAGGCCTTTATCAATCGCGCCCCGACGGACGTTTCGAACGCGTCAACCCCGCGCTGGCGCAAATTCTCGGCTACGATTCGCCTGCGCAATTGGTCACTGCGATCAATGACATCGGCCGGCAATTCTACGCCGATCCCGTGCGCCGCAATGAATTCATGCTGCGCGTGCAGTCGTCGGACGAAGTCACTGATTTCGAATCTGAAATCGTGCGTCGCGACGGTTCACGTCTGTGGATTTCGGAATCGGTTCGGGTGGTGCGAAATGCAAAAGGCGAGCCGGTGATGTTTGAAGGCGTGGCAATCGACATCACCGCCCGACGCGAGACCGCCCGCACGCTCCAGGCCGCCAAGGATGCGGCCGATGCGGCCAACCGCGCCAAATCCCAATTCCTCGCGAGCATGAGCCACGAGCTGCGCACGCCGCTCAACGGGATTCTCGGATACACCCAAATTCTCCGTCGCGATCCCGCTCTCACCGACAAACAAAACGATGGACTGAGCATCATTCACCAATCCGCCGATCACCTGCTGGCGGTGATCAATGACGTGCTCGATCTGGCCAAGATTGAAGCCCGCAAACTCGAATTGCACCCTGCCGAATTCGATCTGCATGAGTTCGTCGACAACGTGCAGGCGTTCTTCCAGCCACGGGCAAAGGAAAAAAATCTTCTCCTGGAAACCGCCTTCTCACCGGACCTGCCCCACGTCGTGGTCGGCGATGCGCAGCGTTTGCGGCAGGTTGCTTTCAACTTGATGAGTAATGCGGTGAAATTCACCAGCCGCGGTGGCGTGGTTTTTTCCGCCGAGAAAATCGGCGACAAGATTCGTTTCTCCGTCAGCGACACGGGCCCCGGTATTGCCCCCGAGGATCAGCTGCGATTATTCGAACCGTTCTCCCAGATCGGCGACCACAAGCGCCATGCGGAAGGCACCGGCCTTGGCCTGAACGTCAGTCGTGGCATCGTGGAGCAAATGGGCGGACGCCTGCTGCTCGAAAGCCGCGCAGGCTGGGGCAGCCGTTTCTGGTTTGAGGTCCCATTGCCGGTCGCCGCGCCCGATGCGATGCTGGCCACCGTGATCGTGCCGAGGCGGATCGGCGGGTACGCGGGACCGCGGCGTCGAGTGCTCATTGCCGATGATCACTCGGCCAATCGCAGCCTGCTCGTCGATCTCCTCTCGCCCTTGGGTTTTGAAGTTTGCACCGCCGTCGACGGCACGGAGGTCATCGCCCTGGCAAAAGAACGCCGGCCCGACATCATCTTGATGGACCTGCGCATGCCACGCATGGATGGCTTCGCGGCAGCACGTTCGATCCGACAAAGCTTTCCTCATGATGGTCCGTTAATCATCGGTATCTCGGCGAGCGCGTTCCTGCCCGATCGACAGGCCTGTCTCGACGCGGGATGTACTGATTTTCTCGCGAAGCCATTCCGGGAGGAACAGCTGCTCAGCGTGCTGGAAAAACAGCTCAATTTGCAGTGGCAATACATCGACGTCACACCGGTCAATTCCAACCCACCCTTCCCTATCGAACAAAACGCGCCCGACGTCCCCGACGCGCTCGCGCTGTTCGAACTCGCGAGCAAAGGCGATGTGATCGGCGTGCGAACGTACGCTTTGAAGCTCGCTGATCGTGATCCGCGCCTCGCGACCTTTACACAACACATCATCGACCTCGCCGCCCGCTTCAAAATGAAAGCCATCCGGCAGGCCGTCGCCCGCTATCTTCCTTCCGCCAACTCGGAACTTTGAACATGTCCTCCACCATTCTGATCGTCGACGATACACCGGCCAACCTCAGTGTCCTCGTGGATACTCTCTCCGAAACAGGGTACAAATTAATGGTGGCTGAAGATGGCGAGGACGCGATTGCGCAAACCTCCCGCGTCCAGCCCGACTTGGTTTTGCTCGACGTGATGATGCCCGGAGTAGACGGCTTCGAAACGTGCCGGCGTTTAAAAGCGCAGCCCGCGACGCAGGATATTCCAATCATTTTCATGACGGCGCTCACGGATACCGCCGAAAAGGTGCGCGCATTCAGTGCCGGTGCGGTCGACTATATTACAAAACCGATCCAGCACGAGGAGGCACTGGCCCGCATCAGCACACATCTGACGATTCGCCGCCTGCAACATGAGCTTCAGCAGCAACTCGCACTTAAGGAACGGTTCATGCGCATCGCGGGACATGATCTGCGCAATCCGCTTTGTCTGATCCTTATGTCCGGCGAGTTGGCCCGCCGGAAAGGCGCCACTCCCGAAGTCTCCGAGTATTTGGAAAGTATAAATTCATCCGCCCAGCAGATGCGGCGGATCATCGACACGTTTCTCAATATTCGAAAGCCAGGCGACCACCATCGCGGTGCGATGGATCGGAGCGACCTCAATCTGATTGCTGCGGCCGTCGCTGCGCAAAATGAACCCGCAGTGGAGCGCAAAAATCTTTTACTCTCGCTCGAACTGGCTGAGGCGCTCCCATTGGCCAAAGCCGAGGCGGGCAGTATTTATCAGGCGTTGAGCAACTACGTTAGTAACGCGATCAAGTTTCATTCTCCAGGCGGTAAGATCGTAGTGCGCACCTATCAGTCCGAAACCCGCATCCGCGCGGAGGTCCAGGACGGAGGACCGGGCGTGGCGCCCGGCGAGCGCTCCCGGCTTTTCAGCGAATACTCGCAAATTTCCAATCCGCCAACGGGAGGTGAGGACACGACGGGCCTCGGCCTTTCCATCGTGAAACAGCTCGTTGAGTCCGAGAAGGGCGTGGTTGGTGCCGATTTCCCCTCGGAGGGGGGTTCAATTTTTTGGTTCGAGGTTCCGGTGGCTCCGGGAACCTGATCGGAATACCGACTATTCGATTCGCCCTTCGTCGAAGTCGATCATGTCGACCACGCTCTTGATTTCGTCAGCACGATCGGCACACCCCATCGCGGTGAGAGACTCCAGCATGAAAGCGCGGCCCGCTTCCGTCATGCCTTTTTGCACCACATTCCGATTCCAGGCGGCGGCTCGAACGTCCGCGGGCAAAATCGCTTTGAGCTTCGCCTCCACCTCATCATCGGTCGCTGACTCGAACACGATTTTTTCGACGGCCGCCGGCTCGATTCCCAAATGCTGGCTGAGAAACCGGTCGAGGCCGCGTTTATAATTTTTCGCGTAGCTCGGCGGCAGCGCGCCATGCTTTTTTACATAACGGCATTTCGCCAGAAATCGTGGCAAATAAAGCAATCCCGTCGCTGCATGCGGAAGGTAGGGCGAAGGCAGGCAGGTTAACACGGCACCCGTGGAACCGGGGATGGGTCGCGAAGGCATGATCGCCAGACAAAGGGGATTTTCCTCCCTGGCAAGCGCGAGAGCGTCCTTGCGAAAATCGGCATTCGCTAGAATCTTTTCAGCCTCCGAATATGGAAAAGCTCTCTTTCGACAAGCGTCGCATCAAATTTCTTTTTCTCGAAGGCCTTCATGCCAACGCGACCGATGCCCTCACGCGCGACGGCTATACGGCGGTGAAGAATCTGTCCAAATCGCTCACAGGAGACGCCCTCAAAGCGGCATCGAAGGACATTCACTTCCTCGGGATTCGCTCGCGCACCGAAATCACGGAGGAAATGCTGGCCGCCGCACCAAAACTGATTGCGATCGGCTGCTTTTGCATCGGGACAAATCAGGTCGATCTCACCGGCGCAGCGAAACGCGGAATTCCAGTTTTCAACGCGCCCTACTCAAATACCCGCAGCGTCGCCGAACTCGTACTTGGGGAAATCATCATGCTGCTGCGCGGCATTCCGGAAAAAAACGCCTTGGTCCATCGCGGCGGCTGGACCAAGAGCGCCGTCGGCAGTGTCGAAGTGCGGGGCAAAACTCTCGGCATCGTTGGTTACGGCCACATTGGAACCCAGATCGGTATTCTCGCTGAACAACTCGGCATGCGGGTTATTTTCCATGACATCGAAGGGAAATTGCCATTGGGCAATGCCAAGGCGATGCCGTCTCTCAACGCCCTGCTCGGAGAAAGCGACGTAGTGACTTTGCACGTACCTGAAACGGCGCAGACTAAAAATTTGATCGGCGCAAAGCAGCTGGCCGCGATGAAGAAAGGCGCACATCTGATCAACGCCGCGCGGGGAACGGTCGTGGAGATCGACGCGCTGGCCGCAGCTCTCGAAAAACAACATCTTGCCGGTGCGGCCATCGACGTGTTTCCGGTCGAGCCGAAGGGTAATGATGAGGAATTCACGTCGGCCTTGCGCAAATTCGATAACGTTCTTCTTACGCCACACATTGGCGGTTCGACCATCGAGGCGCAGGCCAACATCGGGACCGAGGTCGCGGACAAGCTGATCCGCTATTCCAACAACGGCTCGACCGTCACTGCCGTGAATTTTCCAGAGGTCACCTTGCCGGAGCACGGCTCGGGAAAGAGTCGGTTGCTGCACATTCACAAAAACATTCCGGGGGTGCTCGCGAATATCAACGAGCGTTTCAGTAAACACAAAATCAACATCTCTTCGCAGTACCTGCAAACCAACGAGCACATCGGTTATTGCGTGATGGACGTCGACGCGGCGGCGAGCGCCATCGCCATCGATGAATTGCAAAATGTGCCCGGAACGATCCGGGCGCGGATTCTGTACTGATCGGTATTTGATCCTGTTCGGTGGTAGGGCATGGCCCTTGTGGCCATGCCTCGTCGTCGATTGCTAACAGCGCCCCGACGGCATGGCCACGAGGGCCAGCCCTGCTATGAGCCGAAAGTTGTCGATAAAAAAACAGCTCCGCCTTGCACACCGGGGAGGTGTGTGAAGGAAAAAAGAGATGGGGCTTTGAGCGGCGGGGACGTTC
>Ga0307508_10000553_pt1 | contig 44435 bp, 33 predicted proteins | sample 9_EM_MG_FD_203089 | JGI IMG/M metagenome (GOLD analysis project Ga0307508, IMG submission 203089) | Populus trichocarpa ectomycorrhiza microbial communities from riparian zone in the Pacific Northwest, United States - 9_EM | ecosystem: Host-associated > Plants > Roots > Unclassified | place... | reverse complement strand
GCGCCCCCCCCCCCCCCCCCCCCCCCCCCCCCCCCCCCCCCGCCCCCCCCCCCCCCCGCGGGCGGGCCGCCGGGGGGGGGGGGGGCGTGAACGGGGCTTCGAGTTTTTCTCCCCCTTTTGTTTCATTTCAATTTGGCTTTCTTTCTTTCTTCCTGTCTTTCCCTGTCTTTCTTCCCCCTCTGTCCTCCTTCCTCTCCCCCGGGACAGGGCGGGCGGGGGCAGGGGGAGTTGCCGCGGGCCGCTGGGGACCGTTCGTGGTCGCAGCGGACGGTGAACAGGACAGGACTGCATATAATATCGCCATGATCCAATAGGGTCGCATGCGATTAATGAATCATCATCACCAACCAAAACACCAAAAATGACGATCACCCCAGGTTGATCTTGGAGCCTGTAAGATTTCAGACGTATCTTCGGCTCAAGTGCTCTGAGAACTGAATATGACACATTCCAGATAAGTCTTGAGCTCTGGTAAATTTCTCAGGTAGCTGTCACCAAAAGTTGCGGTGTTTATAGGGCCTAACGTGACTGCTTTGGATGGGAAGCGGCAGAAATCCTGATCTTTCTGTCGCCACGCTCATATGTACAATCCGCAAGTACTTCTTTCTGCAGTCTTGCTTTCCGATTTGTTTGTTTATTCATACCCGCATACAGCCTTTCTAGACTATGGCGGCGCATTTTTTAAACCGGGTTTCCCGTCTGCTGTCCGCACGAGGCGGCACGTTGCAGCTCCCTTTTGCCCTCCGCCCAGGCCCAGGCCTGTCCCAAGAAGATGGACTACGCCTACGCACCAAAGAAATGACAAATGAATGACAAATGAAATCATGACCGAGAGGGAAGGACAAAACAAAAGAAAAGCGTGCCCGCCCCCTACTCCTCATCGTCGGCGGATGCCGTGAAGGAGGGCGTGGGGAGAAAAAGCGGTAGTTCCTCTCCGGCGCCCAGCTCCTCGGCCTCCGCCCTTCTCTCCTCTTCCCGCTCCCGGAACTCCTGGAGCTCCCATTCTGACACCTCGCTCCCCGCGTCTTCCTCCGCCGGGACCAGCCTTCCTTCCCACATCCGTAGTGGAAAGGAAGTCTAGTACCGCCTGGCTGCGCCTCCCGTCTGCGAGGAGGTCCCGGGTCCTGCACCGGCTCTTCCCTCCCCTCTCCTTCCGCACCTCTGCCCACAGGATCTTCTGCTGGGCCTTCCACTCGGAGCACACCTTGAAGAGGTGGTCCCGGGTCTGCGTCCGGTATCGGCACTACCAGCACTGGGCGGTCGGCCGATTCTTCGTCTAGTTGAGGTATTGCCCGGAGAGGCAGTGACTTGTCTTTAGCTAGTAGAACCTTGAGGCAAGCCTCTTGGAGCTCCCAGCCACCGTGCCGTCCGGCCTCTGGCCCTTCGGCGCTCTGTATTTCTTCTTGGAGTTCCGGCCTCCAGCCCATCGCCGGGCTTCGGCCCACTTCTTCTCCGTGATCTCCCGTTTCAGGTGCGCGAGGGATCCGGGAAACGGCATCGCGCGCGCTCCCGTCCGGTCCGAATAGCCTGGCCATTCCACCCTGTGGGCGTCTGGCTCCTACGCCGCGAGCTTGGCCCATTCATCGGCCTTCTCGATTCCGGGGACCCTCTTGTGCGCCAGGCACCACCGGATCTCGATGGTGATGTCCGGCCTGGCTCTTGCTTTCCAGTGTGGTGGGGTTGAATTCTGGTATGTTGTATGTAGTTCGTAGCTGACAGCCTTTTTGCGCGATCCATGTAACAACGACGGAGAATACGCTGCATCCACATGGACTTCAATTAGCCCAGTCGGATGCTACCTAACTGACCGATCGCCACCTCACAGAATCAACCGTAGGTACCAAGCGATGTGTTAGGATCTCAGCAGCCAGTTCCCATGCACCCCACACTTAGCGGTAGTTCTCCGGATCACTCGTGCTCACGCACTCGCTGAAGCCGGCGCCGCCAGACGCCACAAAACCCCAGATCACAGCTCGTCAACCGGCCGGCCACGGTGGCCGGGATTACCCTACTCGCCGATGCTTGCTATCCTCGGGTCGGACATGACGTCCTACCGATACAGTCAATACTATATGCCACCTAATGCAATATGTAGAAATAAGAAGAAAAAAACCTGTCACCTGACGCCGTTGATATCGCGCGCTTCTTGTCATATACATGAATGGGTGGAGGGGGCGGTGGCATTGAATGCCAATCACGGACACGTGGACATGCCGGCCTTTAAATTGGAGGATGGGTTTCAGCTTCGGTATATGTACCTACCTAGGTGATAGGTCAGCACTCTCACTCTCGGAGATAGGGGGGAGGGATTCGGAGGAACCGTGCTTACATACGACATGCTAAAGGTCCGCCATTTGCGTCTGCGGAAACACAGAAAAGTGACTACAGATGAATCTTGAATCGCGATAGAAACGTGGCTTTCTGTACTGTAGACACGGGTCCGATGGGTAGTATCGATAGAAGCGTGGTACTCGTACATATATCAGCCTCAGCTACCCTTGGAAGCAGTAACAAGCTAGATATCCGGTGGCCGCAGGCCTCCTCTCTTCCACCATCCCTGGTGCCAGTGGACACAATCCTACATAGCACGAGCGGGCAGCCTCCATGTGGGATCCAGACGGTCACGGCTGTCGCTCTTGTCTTGTCTTCCGCCGTCGGGTGTCTTGATTCGGTTTTTGTACTCAAAGTGGCCAGCGGTGGGCGGGTGGTTCCAAGAGAGAGGCCGAACATGTCGCCAAAGACGCGACGGTGAATTCATGTGATACTCGTCGGTCAAGCATGCAGAGGGATGGGTGATTGCCGTGAATGGCTGAAGCTTCACGCGAAGGCGGAGGACACTATCGTTGATTCGGAGTGTGTGGGTTGTCGCGCGGTGGACGGAGCTGTCCGACCCCCACGTATGAACCGCGAGAGACAGCTACAAACATATGTATCTACCACGCTGTAGCTATAGGGTAATAGGCATAATGCCCAGCCATGCCAACATATGTACATAGGTACTTGCCGAATTGCCAGCCGGGCACGATCTGTCTCAGGTCTTCTCCAACCACCGAAACCTCAAAGCTCAACGCCTCGGATCGGATCGGAGCCGAAGGCCGTGGCTGGTAGTTGATCGCAGAGACTCCGAGCCAGCCCCAAACCCCATCATATCAAGAGTAGAGTCTATAGTTACGGGGACAGTGGCAGGGCAAAGCTCAACCGCGCGCATGCCTTACTCGCTGCATACGAGCGCCTATCGAATCAAGCCCAGTCCCGCCTCGTGCTGCGGTTCGTTCGTGGGGGACGTTTGTCATATGGCCCAGCTGGAAAGATATATATCGCCATGCACAGGTGTGGGGGTGGATCGCGATGCTTTGAACCGTCAAAGATCACGTCTCCGCCGTGCAGGTACTACTTAGAGTCAATGCTTACCCTATCCAGCGATCCGGACCGGCTGCCTGCCACCAGCTCCTATCACACATCAGGAAAAAAATATTCAGTCTCAACCTCCACGCGCACGGCCCCACCGTTATCTCTCGCGTCCCAGCTTCGTCATGCTGCTTCCGCGCCCGCCCTCGCCCAGCCCCCCATCCATACTCAACCTCACTTGCTCCCCGCCACATCCAACCCAGCAACGTGATTGGGTGAGAAAAATAACCGTCCCTTCCCGTCATTCGCGAAAGTCAAGGCACAAAAACCGCTTAGGGCATCGATCCGTCCCTTGCCGTATCTACATGTGGAAGAGAGAGAAAAAAAAAAACAAAAAAAAAACAAGGGAGGCGGAGGTTCTTTTTTTAGAGTACATAGGGTAGAGTAAAATGCAGATCTGGTCTAGCTGATGCATGACGGGTTTGAGATGAGGTGGCGAACGAACGCGGCTAAACCGGTATCAAGGAAAAATCGGCCGCTCGGTAGATAGTGTGGCAGGGTGTGCGTTTGGAAGGCTAAGGCTTCGGTGTGGCATTCTGGTTGGCCTCATATGTACCGGGCCGACAGGCTTCTAGGAGGATAGAAAGTTGGACCATCCCCCTTTTGCCCGAGTGAACACCATACATAGCAAGCCGCGATCGTGCTCGGGCGATAGGTTAATCATAAATAATATCACCTATACACACTTCAAAATGAAAAAGAAAGAAGAAAGAAAAAAGGGAAAACGAAAACGAAACGATACACAGGTAACCTAGTCTGTTGTACACTTGCTTTCCCATGCAGCTGTGCTTCTAGCAGTCATTTACAAAGTGGGGCGTATCCCCACAAAAAGACGAACAGGCAAATGCCACCAACCAAAATCGGTATCGTCTCGGCGTATTAACGACTCTATACCACGATCATGGCGGCACCGCCAAATACAGCGGCTATCATAGCAATGCCGATCTTGAGCGCTCCAATCTGAACACCGGGGGCCACGATAGCAGCCGAGCCAGAGCCGCTGCCAGAGGAAGAGGGCGCAGATGTGACCGTTCCAGTTCCCTGAACACCTCCGGCCTCCTTCATAAGGGTAGCACAGGAACCAGTCGCAGTTGCAGCCGTCTGCGTCTGACCATCTCCGTCGAAATCACAGGCAGTAGAGGCCTTATTTTGGGCAAGGTGGTACTGCAGAATGATCGTCAGGTGCCGATTCAAAATAATGGAAGGGAAGGGGCCTCGCGTACCGCGTTCATAGCCCAGGACAGGCGTTCCTTGGGGTTGCACATCGAGTAAGCACCGTACTCGCCAGTGGTTCCGTTTCCGTTGATGCCGGTGCAGTCTGTACCTCCTCCACAGATGAAAGAGAACAGGTCCCCGAACTTCTTTGTGTCCACATCAGACTTGGCAACACAGCCGAGACTCTTCACCATGCAGGAACACAGTTCCTGGTTGGGGGTAGGTGGAAGCTTGGACGAGGCTCTCCAGGCGGAGCCCTCCGGGGGGCATTCCTGAAGCTTAGTGTTGGTAGGAGTGAAATCGTCCATCTGAAGGGTCTCGGGTGTAATCTTGGCGAGCTCCGACTTGAGGTTGTCGAAGTCTGCAAGCTTGGTGGCCCGGCCGTTCTTGATCTCGACAAGTCCTATTTCGAGATGTTAGAAGATACGCAAGAAACTTGGAGTAGCGGTGGAAGGGGCGTACCATAATCATTGGCTTCTTGGTCGTACATGTAAACGATTCCACCAGACCAGACGTCCGTCATCTGGCTACCGTACAACGCTTCGACTTCACTAAACTCGCGAGGCTGAACCAGATTGCATCCATACTCAGCGAAGAAGACGGGGATACTGTAGTTGGCATATTCGGCAGTACGGACGTCGTAGCCCGACTTCTCGAAAGTGCTGGAACCGCACCAAGAGTAGATGTTGTATCCCCAAAAGTCCACACCCTCGCTCGCGGAGTTGCAGTTGAAGTACTTGGCCAAGTCGAGACGGATGTCGGCATCGTCATTGGTGGCGTATCCAACGGGAATGGCCCGGTAATTCTTCTGCTTGATGTAGGCCTTCATGTCACGGACGGCAGCCTTAACATAAGCGGAAGCGGCGGTGTTGTTGGCCTGGTTGGAGACCTCATTTCCAGCGAAGAACCCGAGAATGTTGCTGTGGCCCTGGAGGGAGTCAATCACGGCCGTGTAGCGAGCGTAAACGGTGTCATCCCACTGAGGAGAGTCACGGTTGATCGACGTCTGAGGCTCGGAAAGATCGCTGACGACATAGATGCCTGCATCCTGCAACAACTTCATGCACGCGGTGTGGTCCGCTTTCGGGTCGACGGCGTACACACGGATGGTGTTGGTCCCCAGCTCCTTGAGCAGAGGAACATCCCGCTTACAAGCAGTTTCGTCGGCGAGGGGGTCTTTGTAGAACGCCGTCGAATCGGTGCTCTCTTGCTGGTAGGCAACACCCTTCATGTAGAATTGGGTTCCATTAGTTTTGTAGAAGAACTCTGTGCATCGCAAACGGAAAATCAGTGTTCTTGGCGTCAAAGCAGTGTTCGAGACTAGTTCAACGTACTGTTTCCCTTGATTACGATGGGATCCAAATCAGCGGCCACGAGGCTGAACAGTGCAGCAGCAACAGCCACAGTAGCGAGGGCGAACTTCATCTTTTCCGACTGCCTGTCGGATGTCTCTCGGTTGGGTTATCGTCTGTTCCAAGACTCTTGGTATTGCGAAAAGGAAGTGGGACGGCCAAAGGTGGTGTAGGGTGGGTCCGTGAACCTGAGCGAGTGAGGAGTAAAAAAGGGGTCGAAGCAAGGACGAGCTAACGAGCGTGGAGCGACTTCCAGATGAGCTGCGGAGCTGGAGATGGAGGAGACAATGTGAAGGAGAGCTGGCGGGAGAGCAAGAAAGAGAACGGTAGAAGTAGAGAACGGCTTACGAGTCACTGGTAGAGTAGGAGAGAAGAGGGACGATTGCTGCGGGCCACAATGACGAAGTGGAACTACTTCTTCCGGAATAATCATTGAATTCCTTTTTTTGATTTTTTGGTCCTTCCAGCGGAAGCTCGGCAGCTTTTTCCTCTCTGCTTGACGTGCTGGTATTTCCAGTGTGCCATCCCCGATTGGCTTGATCTGGGTGGGATAGGAGGGGGACGCGTAACCAGGCACTCCACGCTGCAGCACAGGATATTGTTTCGGGCTCTCGTCCGGCGCTTCTATGCACCTACGACTCTCTAGGTGCAACCAAACCATCTCGAACGGCCAGAGACGCAGGAACGCCAGCTCTGCTGCCGCTGGTTGGGCGCACGGGCGCCTTTGCTGCCTTTCCAGAAATGCGCTCGGTTTTGTGTTTAGCGCTCTTGCAGGAGGATTCCGGGGGGTACTCAAATGCGTCGCCTCCAACTCCAACTCCATGTGCCGCAAGTACCAGTACTCCGCTGACTCAGCTAACGGTTGGGATCATAAAAAATCTTCCTAAGGTTCTTTCCCTGGAGTTTGCCCTCGCTGGCAGCGAATGGTGAGCCCGAGCTCTGGATTGCCAACGGTATGTATTACTGCCTTGCCTTGCGTGATGCGATGGCGGGGATGATGTGGTGATACCCTTCTGGTGCCGAATTCGCTGCCTGGCGTCCAGTGCCCAAACAATTGCTAGGTCCCTGCTGGAACCAGCGTTTCAACAATTCTCGCCTTGCCACGGGTACTGCGGCAACACGTCGAACACTGTCCCAGTCTCTGCCTGGACTGTGCTGTAATCGTTATGTACCTGCTCAACTTATCTACTTATGCATCTTTTATTTGTAGCCCAACTTCCTCGGAGTTATGTACTGCAACCGAAGTTGGAGAGCAAGACGGAGGGTTTTGGACATCCCAGGAAGACATCACAGCATGTACGCAGGGCTGCTACACACCTAGCCTTCCCAACCGTCGAGCCAAGGGAACACAGGTGGACCTTGCTCCCGGCTCGGCACACTCACCTCAGCACCCAGTTTTTCCATTACCGTGGACCGGGCCGATGATTCGAACGCTCACATAGAATGGATGTTCGCCCGACTGCCAATCGCAATACATCAACGATTCTTCAGCTTGCGGAGGATTTTTCTCTCTCGATGGTTCTGTATATCTATGGGAATGGCCGGCGGCAGGCGTTCCTTGAATTTCCGCTGCAATGGATCCCACATGCACGCGGGACTCAGCGGGTCGGAAAGCTGCGCATGTTGTGAGCTGACTTGACGCTGTCCAGGTGCACCATGAGATGGCTGGGCTCGGACTGTACTTATACGGTTGGGGCATGCACGTCTTGTGGCTCATGGCCGACTTGACCGGACGCGCGCAGCAATGGTTGGGCATACACTCGCTGTGCGGCTAAGCCTTGCGCTTCCCACAGGCGCCGTACGTCGCCTCATATGTCTGCTCTATGGTACTTCCATGCCCTATCTAGGCTCAGAGACAAGCTTTGACACGGTGCGCTTGGTTGGATTCCGTGTGGGCGGCAAACGCAAACGCGCTGGGGGCGGGCCAAAAGCCCGGCACTGGCGACCATATCTATTTCCACTCCGGAATGGCAGCACCCACCACGGCCCACCTTCACATCCCGTCATTCGTGGGACGCTCTGCGTAGATATTGTGATCTTCTGCATTACAGGGTGACGTATACCCAGCCTACGCGCCCAGAGTGCCTCGGGGCTCCTATGACCGGAACTGTCCAACCGGAGAATTCTCATTAAACTTTCTGTATTATTATCTGTACATTTCTTCTTGGAACCTTAATCAACAGAAGGCAACGCTTGAGTAGCTTATAATGCGGAGAAAGGCGGAGCTTGGGATTGCTCGGTCGGTGTTTGCCGTCGTTCGAACGGCCCTTCTAGAGAGAAGCTATCATTGAAAGGCCTCGGTATAAGGTGTTGGGGACTTGGCCTCCAATTCCGGGATGGCCGAGCCGATTTCCCATGATGCGAACCTGGCGGGTGCAGTTCTTTGGCCGTGGTCGCGGTCGGCGACGTGTCTGGAGCACCGGATTCGCATCTGACGTCGCCCGTCACGGGCGCGTGATCTTGAGTCTCTTTGGGAGACGATGGAGTACGTACTCTATGTATCTATGTAGGAATTCCACTTAAACAGGGATCACCCAGTGTACCTAGAAAGTCGCCCGATATGGTCGGTGAAATCTATCATCGGTGTCCCCGAATGGCCTGGCTAGCTTATGCATGAACCCAACCGCTGTCCTCAGCTAGGCTAGTGAAGAAGCGGCTCGACGGAGAGGATGCAATACATATGTATATTGTCCGAACAGCTTTCGAGAGACGAGAGTGAGATGCACTATTAACGACCACTCGGTCAAGTCGGGTGGCAATTGTGATCGTCAAGCATCCTTCGCGAACGAATGGGAAGACTGAAAAAAAGGCCAGTGTGCTCACCATAATACTGAATTGCACTTGGGATGACTCGTGCGAATAGACCTACTGTTCCGCCGAGTTTTCGAAAGCAGCGTCGAGCTCCGTTGCTGGCTACAGGCCCGGAAGAACTTTCTACATGTGTCACAGTACATGGGTCCAGACTATCCGTGTCGAACGGGGGACGTGGAGGTAACAGCGTTCAGGGTGCATTGCCTACGTGTCCACTGAGGAGGGCAACAAGTTTGGAAGTCATCATTTCGGGGAGGCAAAAAAACACAAACACAAAAAGTACTAATCGGGAATCTGTTCTTTTTGGGGATCCTTGTCGAGCTTCTGCTCTGTGATGTCAATATTCAATGCAAGACCACCACGACGACGAGCGAGAAGCAGCGGATGCAAGCCGATGGAATTCGTTCTATTACTTCCTTCTTGAGCCTTGGCCGATGATCTGGGATAAACCCCACGATAGGATGTCATCGAGAGAATGACGTTATGGAAGGTATCTATGCCAAGAAGATCTGTTTGTCCGCAAAGGGGGCCTGAGAATTCGAAGTATCTACCCATACTGTATATTTCAAGAGGGAGTAGGAAGACGTTGTTTCCCGCTGGACGCATGTTGCTATCATATCAGGACATGAAAAACACGTATTGATACTATGTCGCTACCATTTTGTCCAAGATATGATAGCACTACCACATTTTCTACCCCCCCTTGAATGGTAGGTACATATATATAACTTTAGAACTACTCCCCGACACTACGTACCGGCCGGTAAGTTTATCGCGCTCCGTCCATTGTCTCTTTCTTGGGGCAGGCCTGGGCGGAGGGCAAAGGGGAGCTTGCAACGTGCCGCCATCGCGCGGACAGCGGACAGGAAACGGGCTGTGCCATGATCTATGTAGATAGGTAGGCCGCATGCGAGTAATGAATGAACCAAAAAAAAAATCCGTCCATTGACATTATTGTTGGTTTTATCATTACGTCACTATTGGCGAATTCCTTCTTTGCAAATTCCTATCATATGGCTAGATATGTGCATTTTCCCACCCTTCGACCGGCGTCGTCGTCGAACACCAGAATCTCTGCATGAAGAGGATGGAGTGGGTGGTCGTTCGGAAGCACCCCATGACGAAGAACCTGACTATCGCTGATATCACATCACACGCCTCAAGACTTGGAACCGCGACGGCGAGGCGTGAATTGGCTGTCGGGAGTTGCTGCACTCCGATTGGTCCAGCGTTTTAGCGTGTGATCTGGGACGGAAGGCCGTACATATGTATGGTACTAGTACCTCTAGTTTGCGGACGGGCGGAGGATCCGACAACTTTTATTTCCCACTGCGCGTGTCCATCCTTCTCCTTTGCTGAAGAATCAGGAGAAGGGTGGAGTTCTACATACATGCTCCAAGTAGGCGGATGCTTAAGAAACCGAGCGGCCGGTTGAAGTTCTGCTGCAGCATTCTTTCTTCCTTTCCGGGTTTCTTCCTGGCTCTTGATATGCAACGATATCCATATGATCGGTTGTTCCCCTACTCGAAGTAGAGTAGTTAGAGTAGAGCAAAAACGATCATTATCAACTTGTCTCCTTTTTGTGGCAGATGACGCCTCCTCTGGTTCCCTCTCGTTCCTGACGCTATTCCTCATTGCTGACCCTGTGGGCCGGAGGGACGACAAAGATTACGCGAACCGGAAGGCTCGGTGGACCTCACCCCTTATCGCCGGACAGGGGGCATTCTGTATTTTTTTGATGTTGCTCTTTTTTTCTTTTCTTCTTTTTTTCCCTCCATTTTCTCTGGAAGGGTTGGACGACAATTTTGTCTCATGTTCGTACTCTACACAGGTTGGTGCGATCCGGTATGGGTTCTTTGTATGTAATCCGAGAATGTGGAAGGATATCTACCTAGCTAGGTACTTACATTTGTGCGGCGCAGCAACGGGGGTGGCACCGACAGGCACGATGGAAGATTCTAGTATAGAGCGGGGCCTCCTAGTCAGTTTGGGGGGGGCGGACTGAGGAGAGAGAGACGCGATGGAAGTTGTAGAGGGCATGTAGAGTAGATACCTACCTATCGTGGCCGGAGCGTGATGGCTAGATATCAAAAAGCCTTTTGCTGGGTGAAGGTGACGGGAGCGTCGTGGCTAACACAACAGTAAGGCGGGATCATAACCTTCTTGCTGCCCCAAACCGAGAGGAATACTGCCACTCACTAAGATGCCACACAAGAGAAACTCAATCCCGTGTGTGTGTTCGTGCATCAGGCTTCGTCATACGAAAACGACCAGGCCCCACATTCGAGTACACACGTAGAGCGCTCTGCATTATTGTACATACCTACGCGCACGCACGCATTCGCTCTTGTGATCGAGAGCCGCTGCCCTGCGAGCAGCGCAGACCGCCGCCCATCTCTCCATCCAAGTTTGTCCGAACCAGTCTCTAGCGCCCCCCTCTGCCACCCACGATCCCTCCAATCCCTGCTACGCACGGAACATTTCTGCTTGCTTGCGCTGCCCGCTGCTGCGTGCTTGCGCTTGCAGCTTCCTACGATTCTACTTCAACACCCGTCTCCTTTCCTTTTTTTCCTGCTTGCTGCCGGTCTCACTCAACCCAGTCGCTCGCTCGTTGCCGCTGCTCCGTGTGTATGCCGCGTGTGCTGTGTGTGTGCTTGGTGCTTCTCCCGTTGTCGTGAATTCCGGCTCTGTCTGCTGCTGGGTGCTTCTCACTCGACCCCTTCCTTCTAAGGTAGAGTATCTCACCTACATAGTTCTTCTTTTCGTATAGTCTACACCGCCCTGGCCCTCACCCCCTGGTGGATCGCTGCTGCTACTACTTCTACTACATACTCTACTCAGCTCCCCCCAACACTCCTCGCTCTTCCTTCCTCCCAACCTCTCCCCCCTCATCCCACTCAGTCTCTCGTTCTTCTGTTGGGTTTGCTTTTATCCGTTGGGTGTGTGTATTCGTCTACTGCCCCTTTCTACATCGGCACTCGCTGAGCCTCAATCCCTCCCCGTTTCGCAGTAAGTAAACAAGAGCAACAAAACGAACGACAACAACGACAACAACAACAACAACAACAACCGCAACGCGAACGGAGATCAGAAACCGGCCTCCGACGCCACGGAACACAACTAGCAGCAGTTCGACCTCTGGGTGCTTTACACCCACCATACATCATCTTTGTAATACATAGTAGATAGCACTTCTGAAACCTTCTGGTGAGTTTGCCCTGCTGCTTAATTCTATTCCTTCCTGCCCCCCTTCAATCCATTCCGGAGCCCCCTCGCTGCACTTTGAACTCTGCTACCTCCAGGCAGCCCCTCACCCAAAGTTTGTTGGAGTACCTGCGACTGACTTGCAGCAAAAAGGTACCTAATCCAAAGAAACAAACGCCATGTCACGGCCTCAGCAGCCGTACGACGACCAGTACGGCCAGCAACAACAGCATGACTCGTACTATCAAGACGACTACTCTCAGGGCCAGCAACCGCCGCAGGGTGGTCACTACGATCAGGGCTATGACCATCACGGACAGCCTCAGCGTCAGGGAGACGACGGCTATTACGACGAGAAGTATGTGCTTCCCCGGTCTCTGAATCCTTCGCAATCCCACCATCTAACGTGTCTCGTCTCCTAGCGATTACTACAATGCCGGGCAGAGTGGCGGATACAACAACCAGCAGGGCAGTGACGCCTACTATACGGACGGCAGAGGAGGCTACGAGGACGATTATTATGGTGACCAATACTACGGTGGATTTCCTACCATTTCCTACTGTTTTTTTTGGGGGGAGGGGGGGGGGGGTATTCTGTGGGCTAGTGCTGACTTTTGTCCCCAGATCAAGCCCCTGCTGCCGGTCAGCAGCCTGGGTACAATCGTGATCCCAAGGGCAAGCGAAGAGGCCATGATTCGGAGGAAGACTCCGAAACTTTCAGCGACTTCACTATGAGATCGGATATGGCGCGTGCCGCGGAAATGGATTATTATGGGCGTGGTGACGAGCGGTTCAATGGCTACGAGAGTGGCAATGGACAGCGAGGATATCGGCCCCCGTCTTCTCAGGTGTCTTACGGCGGTAATCGTTCCTCCGGCGCCTCCACCCCCGTTTACGGTGTGGACTACTCGGGTGCTCTTCCCGCTGGGCAGCGATCGAAGGAGCCGTATCCCGCGTGGACGTCCGAGAACCAGATCCCGGTATCGAAAGAGGAGATTGAGGACATCTTTTTAGACCTTGTCAATAAGTTCGGGTTCCAGCGGGACAGCATGCGCAATATGTACGACCACTTTATGACACTTCTCGACTCGAGAGCCTCTCGCATGACCCCGAATCAAGCTTTGCTCACCCTCCACGCCGACTACATTGGAGGAGACAACGCCAACTATCGCAAGTGGTACTTTGCCGCTCAGCTTGATCTGGACGAGGCCGTCGGATTCGCCAACATGAAGCTCAAGGCCAACCGTAGGACCAAGAAAGCGCGTGCAGCCAAGAAGGCGGAGGGCGCGGCGGACGAGGCCGAGAAGTTAGCCGCCCTCGAGGGGGACAACAGCTTGGAGGCAGCGGAATACCGCTGGAAGACAAAGATGAACCGGATGTCGCAGCATGAGCGTGTTCGGCAGATTGCGCTTTTCCTCCTCTGCTGGGGTGAGGCCAACCAGGTTCGATTCATGGCGGAATGTCTCTGCTTCATCTTCAAGTGTGCCGAGGACTACTTCCATTCGCCCGAGTGCCAGCAGCGCGTTGAGCCGGTTGAGGAGGGAACTTATCTCCGTGATATCATCACCCCGCTGTACCAGTATTGCCGCGACCAGGGCTACGAAATCGTGGATGGTAAGTACGTCCGTCGGGAGAAGGATCACAAGGATATCATCGGATACGACGATATCAATCAGCTCTTCTGGTACCCCCAGGGTATCCAGAGGATCATCCTCACCGACAAGACCTTGCTCTGCGATATTCCGGCATCTCAGCGATACGCGAAGCTCAAGGAAGTCGAATGGAAGAAGGTCTTCTTCAAGACGTACAAGGAGACGCGTTCTTGGTTCCATCTGGTCACCAACTTCAATCGTATCTGGGTTATTCACGTCACGGCTTACTGGTTTTACACGGCTTTCCACTCCCCTACGCTGTACACCCACAATTACCGGCAACGTTTCAACGATCAGCCCCCTGGTGCAGCTCGATGGTCTGCGGTCGGTCTCGGTGGTGCGGTTGCATCTTTCATCATGATATTTGCGACCCTTTGTGAGTGGAGATATGTTCCTCGTGCATGGGGAGGAGCTCAGCATCTCACCAAACGTCTTCTGTTCTGTATCTTGGTCTTCATCATCAACTTGGCCCCCAGCGTGTATGTCTTCTTCATTGATGACTGCACGCGCAAGGACAAGTGCGGCAAGATTTCCCTGATTCTCGGAATTGTCCAGTTCTTCATCGCCATCTTCACCTATTTCTTCTTCTCGGTCATGCCTCTTGGTGGGTTGTTTGGAAGCTATCTGACGAAGAACTCGCGTCGCTATGTCGCCAGTCAGACGTTCACCGCCAGTTTCCCGCACTTGCAGGGCAACGACATGTGGATGTCCTATGGAATCTGGGTCCTTGTTTTTGGTGCCAAGCTCATTGAGTCGTACTTCTTCTTGACTTTGTCTTTCAGGGATCCCATCCGTGTCCTTTCGACCATGAAGATTGACAACTGTATCGGGGAGTCGCTCCTCGGAAAGGACGAGGCGGCAAAGTTGCTGTGCAAGTACCAACCGGTGATCATTCTTGGTCTGATGTACTTCACGGATTTGATCCTGTTCTTTCTGGATACTTACTTGTGGTACATCATCTGGAATGCGATATTTTCGGTTGCCAGATCTTTCTACCTGGGTATCTCCATCTGGACTCCCTGGAGGAACATCTTTTCGCGGTTGCCGAAGCGTATCTATTCCAAGGTCCTCGCTACTACGGACATGGAGATCAAGTACAAGCCCAAGGTCCTTATTTCCCAGATCTGGAACGCTATTGTCATCTCCATGTACCGCGAGCATCTCCTCGCTATCGATCACGTGCAAAAGCTCCTGTACCATCAGGTAATTATCTCTTCCAACCAATTGTCTCCGAATCCATGGTCTAACCCGTGAAATCAACAGGTCCCGTCCGAGCAGGAAGGAAAGCGAACCCTGCGCGCACCCACCTTCTTTGTGTCCCAGGAAGATCACTCTTTCAAGACTGAGTTTTTCCCTAATGGAAGTGAGGCCGAGAGACGTATCTCGTTTTTCGCTCAGTCCCTTTCGACGCCTATTCCCGAGCCTGTCCCGGTTGACAACATGCCGACATTCACTGTCTTCATTCCCCACTACGGTGAGAAGATCTTACTGTCGCTCAGGGAGATTATCCGCGAAGATGATCCCTACTCTCGCGTTACTCTTCTGGAATACTTAAAGCAGCTGCACCCTCACGAGTGGGACTGCTTCGTCAAGGATACCAAGATTCTGGCTGATGAGACGTCGACTTTCACCGGCGAAAACGCCGAGAAGAACGAAAAGGATTCCGCGAAGTCCAAGGCCGACGATCTGCCCTTCTACTGTATCGGATTCAAGTCGTCGCAGCCAGAGTACACCCTCCGCACACGTATCTGGGCGTCTCTTCGGTCGCAGACCCTGTACCGTACCATCTCCGGATTCATGAACTACAGCCGTGCCATTAAGCTTCTCTACCGTGTTGAGAATCCCGAGGTTGTCCAGATGTTCGGTGGAAACACCGACAAGTTGGAGCGGGAACTCGAGAGGATGGCTCGCCGGAAGTACAAGATCTGTGTCTCTATGCAGCGTTACGCTAAGTTCAAGAAGGAGGAAATGGAGAATGCGGAGTTCTTGCTGCGTGCGTACCCCGACCTTCAGATAGCATACCTTGACGAGGAACCCCCGGCGGAAGAAGGAGGCGAACCCCGCCTCTTCTCGGCTTTGATCGACGGACACTCGGAGCTTATGGAGAGCGGCGCGCGTCGTCCCAAGTTCAGGGTGATGCTTTCCGGAAACCCCATTCTCGGTGACGGTAAATCCGACAATCAGAACCACGCTGTCATTTTCTACCGTGGAGAGTACATCCAACTCATCGATGCCAACCAAGACAACTACCTGGAAGAGTGCCTCAAGATTCGCAGTGTTCTGGCTGAATTTGAGGAGATGACCGTCGACAACGTTTCGCCGTACACCCCTGGACTGCCTCCCACCAACTTCTCGCCTGTTGCCATCCTGGGAGCTCGTGAATACATTTTCTCGGAGAACATCGGTATCCTTGGTGATGTTGCTGCCGGAAAGGAACAGACATTCGGAACTCTTTTTGCTCGTACTTTGGCCCAGATCGGCGGTAAACTGCATTACGGACATCCTGATTTCTTGAACGGTATCTTCATGACGACCCGTGGTGGTGTTTCCAAGGCTCAGAAGGGACTTCATCTGAACGAGGATATTTACGCCGGCATGAACGCGCTTGTACGTGGAGGTCGTATCAAGCACTGCGAGTACTACCAGTGTGGTAAGGGACGTGATATGGGGTTTGGATCCGTTCTGAACTTCACCACAAAGATCGGTACTGGTATGGGAGAGCAGTTCCTGTCTCGCGAATACTACTATCTCGGCACGCAGCTTCCGCTCGATCGATTCCTGTCCTTCTACTACGCGCACGCCGGCTTCCACATTAACAACATCTTCATCATCTTGTCGGTGCAATGTTTCATGTTCGTCCTGATCAACGTTGGTGCCCTGAAGAACCAGGTCGTCGTCTGCGACTACAACCCCGATGTCCCGATCCGAGACCAGATGTTGCCTATCGGTTGCCGCAACGTTGTGCCAATCCTCGACTGGATCACCCGTTGCATCCTTTCCATCTTTGTTGTATTCTTTATATCTTTTGTGCCCCTGGTGGTTCAGGAGTTGACGGAACGTGGATTCTGGCGCGCGGCTACTCGTCTGGCGAAGCATTTCGGCTCGCTCTCGTTCTTGTTTGAGGTGTTCGTCTGTCAGGTGTATGCCAATTCGCTGCTTCAGGACATGGCCTACGGTGGTGCCCGGTACATTGGAACTGGACGTGGTTTCGCAACTGCCCGTATTCCTTACGGTATCCTGTACTCGCGTTTCGCCGGCCCTTCGATCTATCTTGGAGCCCGATCTCTGCTGATGTTGCTGTTTGCCACCTGTACGATCTGGCAACCGGCTTTGGTTTACTTCTGGGTTTCGCTGCTTGCCCTTTGTATCTCGCCGTTCGTTTACAACCCGCATCAGTTCTCCTGGGACGACTTCTTTATCGACTACCGTGACTACCTTCGCTGGCTGTCTCGCGGAAACTCCCGCTCTCATGGCCAGTCGTGGATCGCTTTCTGCCGCCTGTCGAGAACCCGTATCACCGGTTACAAGCGTAAGGCTTTGGGAGACCCTTCCGAGAAGCTCGCCGGCGATATCCCTCGTGCCAAGTTCAGCAACACCGTCTTCAACGAGGTTGTCGGACCTTTCGTTTTGGTTCTCATCACCTTGGTTCCGTACCTGTTCATCAACGCGCAGACTGGATTGAGAAAGGAAAACGACGGCAACGAGAAGATGGCTAACAAGGACCTGCTGCCAACTGGATCGATTATTCGTATTGGCGTGGTCGCCTTTGCCCCAATGGCTGTGAACCTCGGTATCTGTGCCGTGTTCTTCGGGATGGCTTGTTGTATGGGCCCGCTGCTCGGTATGTGTTGCAAGAAGTTTGGGCCTATCCTTGCCGCCATTGCCCACGCCATGGCTGTCATCATGCTCTTTGCCTTCTTCGAGGTTATGTTTTTCCTCGAGGGATTCAGCTTCTCTAAGGCGCTTTTGGGCATGATCGCCGTCGTCGCCATCCAGAGATGGTTCTACAAGCTCATTATCAACTTTGCACTCACTCGAGAGTTCAAGGCTGATACTAGCAACATCGCCTTCTGGACCGGGAAATGGTACGGATTGGGTCTGCACGCGATGTCCCAGCCCGGCCGTGAGTTGCTTTGTAAGATGACCGAGATGGGCTTCTTCGCTGCGGACTTCATCCTTGGTCATGTGCTCCTGTTCTTCATGGCACCCATCATCTTGATCCCCTATGTCGACACCGCGCACTCGGTCATGCTGTTCTGGCTCCGGCCTTCCCGCCAGATTCGCCCACCGATCTACACCGCCAAGCAGACCAAGCTGCGCCGCAGACGTGTCATTCGTTTCTCGGTTCTGTACTTCGCCCTGCTCTTTGTGTTCGTGGGCCTGATCGTCGGTCCTATCGCAACCAGTAAGTTTTTCCTGTTGATTATCTCACTACAATCATATCGTGTACTAATACAATCACAGGGAGCATCCTGATCAAGGTCGCTGATGGCATGAACCTGCCCATGAACCTGATGCAGCCGTACGACGGCAAGTGGAACACCACCGATACGAAGTGGTACGAAGACAATCCAGATGCGGTTGGCGACGGAAGCAACGAGACCGATGCTGGAGCCACAACACGCCGTGCTCTGATGGCACTGTTGATGTAAAGGAGTCTGTTTACATCCACAACCTACCTTGGTGCTCTTCGGAGCATGGGGTTGGTTCCGTACATAAGCTGAGATGGGTCGTGATGGGGAATTGTTTGATGAGTGTTGAGTGTTGCTTGGGGAGAATAATGTTAGCGATATGCTTATGGCCTTTGGACGGAGGGTTTTCGGTGCATGGAATAGATGGGTTGATTGAAGCATTGTTTCTTTCCTTTCTTTTTTCTTCTTTTTTCGGGGGCTCGAATGTGTCTTTTCTTTCTTTCTCTTCCGCAAAAAGACGATTGTCATGTTGGGTAGAGGGGCCTTTCTGCCCGTTTTTTTTTTTTATACCTTTGGTGGGTGTGTACGTTCCTGTTCAATTGTGCCTGTCCAGTCCGGGAAACGCTCAATCCCTCGGAAGGATGGATGGCTTATCTTGAGTATCATCTTATTTCCCTTCGTTGCATAAGTATATATAACTATTGTCTTTGAGATGACGGGATCTGATCGAGTGAGATTGGTGCTTTAGTGATTAGCGAAGTAGGGGTAGGGCTATTTTGCGACGCACTGTACACAACTCTTGTCTACTTACATGTACGAAATTTTGGGAATTAATACCTCTTGATCACTATATCCATTTACATTGACTGGAATTTGATGAGATGGGAGGGAGGATAGAGTGACTGGCACTACTTCTAAGTGTCACCGCAGTGGAAGTGTGGATAGATACATGGTACGCCACGCATTTCCGTCTTTTGTTGCAGTTACGGCACACCATAGCACTAACAGGTATTCGAGTACTGTACTATCCGGTGTTGACATTTGCTTCCCCCCCAATCCCTGCGTCCGTCCATCTACTGCCAGCCCAATCGTTTACCGTCTGGGCATACCCCGACCTCTGCCTCTGAGTGCCCGCTGTGCCGCGCCGCGAGGCATCTATAGAAAATTCCCACGCAAGTCAATAAATCGCAAAACTAAATCGAGGGGTGGTGATGGGGAAACCAACCGGAGGCCCGGCATTCGGTTGTGCAGACTCCTGATTCTTGATTGTCTCATCGACGGACAGAATCAAGCACGCAGCCTCGGTCGCCGCCTGGATGGCATTGATCTTTACGGAGACAGGTTCCCATACGAACGCCTCGAGGTTGTCACGGATACCCTCGTTGACAATATCGATACCGGCCCAGATATCACCCTTTGCGTGGCGCATACGGAGCTTGTTCAGCAGATCGGTGGCATCGAACCCAGCATTGTCACACAACTGTCTGGGGATGATCTCGAGGGCCTTGGCGAAGGCGGCTATGACGAGCTGCTGCTTTCCGGCGATCGTGCGGGAGTAGTCTCGAAGGTACTTTGAGATTTCCATCTCGAGGGCACCACCGCCGGCGACGATCAGGTCGTTCTTGGTAGCCTTCTTTACGATCATGATGGCATCGTGTAGGGAGCGCTCGACTTCGGCGATGAATTGCTCGGCACCTCCACGGAGGACGAGGGTGCAAGTTTTGGCTGCCTCGCAGCCTTCGAAGAAATTGAATCGCTCACTGCCGATTTGACGCTCTTCGAACTTTTCGCAGGTTCCCAGGTGATTGGAGCCGATGTCGGTGCACGTAGACTGCAGACTGGCGCCAACGGCCTGCAGAACGCGCTCCATGTCCTCGTTTGTCACACGGCCGGCGCAGAAGATGTTTCGGTCGGCGAAGAACCTGCATAGCTGTTAGCCATCATCGATCGCCAGCAATAATAGTAGTGTAGGAGCCGACGTGCTGTGTAGCAAGATCTCCGATTGGCAGCTTTGATAGAACAACCTGTGCACCGGTATCCGCGAGAGCCTGAAGCTTTTGGAAGATGATCTGCCACTCCGCATCAACGATAGCTTGGTAGTCCTGTAGATTCCATGGTGAGCGGGCGCAACATTCACGTAACTCCTCGGATATCCATACCGAAACCTGTTCCACTCTGACCTCTGCATTGTCCTTCTCGCTCTTGAGCTCCAACTCGACGTTCAAACACACAATCTTGGGGTTGGTGAACGTCTTTGGCTGCTGCTCAAACCCGGCGTACGAGAACGTCTTCTTGAACGCCACACCGTTGACGAACAAGCTGTCCTGGAGACCCCCACCAGGAACCTTCTTCATTCCAATCAACTTCTCATTCAGCTCAGACTGATCCAAGGCAGCAACAGCATTCACAACCATCTCGGCGAAGAATACAGAGTTACGCTTGATGAGCTTAGAGCTCATGGCAGTGGACGCAAGCTTCAACAATGTATCCCGCTTGTTCGTCTGGTCGATCTTAACAGAAATCTCCTTGATCTTGTTCTCCGCCAGCCGCGCGGCAGTGCGGAAACCCTTGACGATGATGCGGGACGAAACGCCCTCCTCCACGAAGCCCTTGCTCTCCTTTAGGAACTCGGCAGCGAGTACCACTACCGACGTTGTGCCATCGCCGACTTCGGCGTCTTGGGACCGTGCAATGTCGGTAAGTATTCGTGCGGCGGGATGGACGATATCGAGCAGCTAGATAGATGAAACAAATCCCAATCAGTGATGCGACCCTCTTTTAGTCACCGAAGCCCTGGGGATGAGCAACCTTCATCACCGTAGCGCCATCGTTCGTGATGGTCTGTCTCCCGTTCGCATCGACGATGAGAAGATCTCCACCGTACGGACCAAGGGTAGATTTGACGGTGTCCTGTACTGCTAAGCATGCGTTGATATTGGACAGCATCTGCCCGCGACCCTGAGAGGCATCGGTCCCTGCAACCGATCAACCTTCGAATCAGCTCTGCCATCCATCGAGCCCAATCTCATCTCTGTTGGCACACTGTACGCACCCTCTTTAAGAACAATGATGGTGGGAGTTTGTCCTGCGAAAGCCATGATGTGTGTGATGTATGTGTGTGGGGTGGGGTGGGGTGGGGTGATGGGTGGATGGTGGGTTTCGGTATTCAGCTTGGAGATGAGATACTGCAGAGAAGTGAAAACCAGAGCTAACTATCAGCAAACTAGGGGAAGATGGGCACGGAGCGGCGAATGTACTTAAAGGTCCAACTTTTTCGTTAAATCGACCGGATTGATGTGATATTTGGGGTTGGGTGTTGGAATGGCTCTTGGTCTAGTTCACGCATGATTGTGGTCCGTGCGCATGCTTTTGTGTGACACCTCAAATCACTTGACGGAGACTCGGCCCGCACAGCGGACACGAGCAAAAGGCAGAGTTTTTTTTCACCATGATCTATGTAGATTGGTCGCACGCAATTAATGACGGAGGAAGACCGAGTTTCTATATAGACTGGTATCATCCAAACAATCTACGTTCTACGCCGAAAGGAAATCTAAAGGTATGTAGCTACCTAATAAAGGTACAGGAAAAAAATGCCAAACCAACGTCCCAAATAGACCCTGTTCCGCTTCGCGCTCAACCCATTCCCATGATGCTCGTAGACACCTCCAGCAACATATCAAAGTCATAGTACTCTGCCACACTCTTATACACAGCCAGTCGCTTCACCAATACGTCCTTATTGATGGTGGTAACCCACGGCCCTGAGCACTTACAATGCTCCTCGAACTCATTCTCCTTCAACTGGCCACACTTACTGCACTTCAGATCCTGCGTATTGTAGCTAGTGATCATCTGCTGTAAATGTCCTATCATCTTCTCCTCGAAGGCAAGTCGGTCGTACTCGCTCCCACAGTATGAACATTTCCATGCCTTGCCCTTCTTACGACTTGCATCGGCATCGAGCTCAGGCATGAAATCCTCGTGTTTGCATAGATCGAGGTCGCGCGGCATCGTACATTCGCTGCAGATTACTTGCGAGAACTTGAGGCTCTCGCTAGGATTCTCGAATACTCCGTCGGGGCTAAACTCTGGGATGTCGAGCAGGCTGAGAAGCTCCTTTCGCAGGACTCGTGTTTCGATGTTGATCTCTTTCGCTAATCCAAATACTGCCGCAAGGGATCGGATCAACTGGAGTGCTGGATTCTTCAATTTCTTGATGGCTCCTGGGAGCTTCGGGAATTCGAAGTCGACTTCCATCTCGGGGTGTATCATCGATTCGTGTTGGCGGCGAACAAGTTGTGCAATCTGCTTACGCAAGGGCTTCTGGAACTCTTTGCCCAGGGCAAACTTCTCCGCGTCATCGCCTTCAGACTTCTTTGGTTGCAGTTGGGTCGGTCTAGGGGTCGAAAGCTCAACACCGGAATCCGGCAATATATGCTTCTGACTGTGCATAATCTCGATGAATTCGACCACCCATTCGTGGAAGACGTCCTGGAGAGTGGTGGGTAGGAACTTCGCGAGTTGCCAGTGCATAACGGTGCTTAATGCCTGTTTTTCGGCCTCGATAACTTCTTGGCACCCCTTGCCGCCGTAGTTGACTTCATCGTACCAAACAATGTAATCCCAGTACTCCTTAATCTCGAGGTCCAGGAAGTGGAACAGCGGCTTTGCCTTGATGGCTTTTAGGATGTATTGGCTGTAGGCGTAGGCATTTCCAACATCGAATTTGGTGGTTTGGACAAGCATGCGGTTTGCATTAGCGAAGACGACGTTTGAACCGACTCGGCGAAAGTCCGTTAGTAGCTGGAGGAAGGCCTTCTTCGACATGGTCTGAACGTAGTAGTGAAGGGCGCGGTCGTAAAGGAACGAATCAGGGCTCTCAACCCATCGGACAATATGTTGAACCATGATGTCGGCCATGTTATTGCCCTTACACGCCTCCACCCACCAGGCTTTGACCATGTCTCGGAGAACCATCACGCCGGCTGTTGTGAATGCATTGTCGGCAAATATGACATTCGCACCATCGCCTTGACCATCCTCTGTCGGCGCAGCAGGATTGAGGGTTACTGAGTCACTGCCTTCGAGCTCGTTGATGAGGGAAGAGGTAAGGATCGTATTGATAGCCAAGTTACGGACATCAATCTCGATGCATACGGAGGAGTAGGATCCAGGATTGTTGATGATAGGCATCTCAACAGTCTCCATCGCTCCCACAACATCATCTTTCTCATGTCCTCCGTGGTCAGGTTTTGGCGACGGCGACCACCAGAGAACGACATTGTTGCTTTGCAACCGCCGAGCATATGCAACGTCGATAAGAAACTTGGGATCATCACGTTCCAGATTGCAGAGAGGGATATCTCCATATCGGGCAAGATCCAGCAAATGTGAAATCCACGAGCCGAGTGCGAGGTAATGCGTCACGATCCTCTTCGCCACAAACGTCTGCCATCCTAATGGCGGCAGATTGCTGTCCGAGGGCTCCGGTTTCAGCGGCAGAATTGGGAACTCGTTCAACGCCGGAATGGTATCCAGGAGAAGATTTCGTTTGGGGGACTGGATAACTAGCATGGTTGGCCCCAATTCATCAGATGTAAGGCTTTTGATGATGGTTGAAATCTCCTTCTGCATCTTCTTTTTTGTGTTAGTAGAGATTGTCTTGAAATGGATCTTGTCTTGATATTCAATCGATTTTTGCCAGGCGCCATCTGGCTCCTTCGTCCGACGGGCGAGAAGTTGCTCAGCATATATTTTGTCTATGTTGGGAAGACTAGCATCTTTGGTGTTGTGAACCACGACGTAGGCATCGTCCTTCGATGTCGAGAAGAAGCCAAATATCTGTCTATCCCCGGAAACAACATGATACACGAAGGTATATTCCAGGGGATTTTGAGATAGGTAGGGCGCCTTGCTCTCCACACGCCTCAAAGCCGACAAATCGAAACCTTGTTCAAGACCTTTTCCTAGGACTCCCTTCTGAGAGTCATCGAATGTGCAGATGCTTCCAAGGTTCAAAACCGCCCTAATGATCGATGGAACTTGAGTCTCATACACTCCCTCGACACTGGGATGCGTAAATAGGTGCGATAGCTTCTGAGCTTCAGAGACATAAACGTCCTCCGGCATGGTAAGTTGGAAAAGATGCACAGAGGGATGTCCGTTCGGCAGCGTATGGTTCACTTTCTCGGCCATGCAGCCCTCTACCTCAACGTCCGGCAGGTCATTCTCCTTCAAGTTCATATAGAGTCGCCTCGGAACCTTGATCTTCAGAACCTGTATCTTGTTCTCGATCAAGACATGAGCTCTAACTTCCCCCGGCACTTCGCTCGCCTTCAACTGCAAAACTTGCCAATTTTTCGAGAAGAAAGTCTGCGCCTTCTGTCTGAAGTAACCGCTGAGACCAGTCGTCGCAACGCCAGGTTGGTCGCCGAACAGCTGCCGGCGCCGTCCCCTGGCATGCTTCTGGATACTCCACTTCTTCTTCTGATATTTTAGCCATCCTGGGTAATCTTCCGTCATCGATGGCATCTCGTCCGGGAGACTGGCGAAAGGATCGTCATTGGGCTGCTCTTGAGTGCCCGGCCGAGATTTTCGTTTCCCTAGCTTTTTTGCCGTCCCAATCGTTGGCTTGTTGACAGATATCCTACCAAAGTCCTCCATATCCGGCTCAGGAGCGGGGGCTGGGCCTTCGTGCCGGACGAACATATCGGTCATCTTCTTCTGCTTAAACTTGTCGTCCTTGATATTGATCCTCCGCTGAAGCCAGTCAGGATGTGCCACTCGTGGTACAGGATTCCGGCATTTCTGGAGGGCGGCAGGGATGGTAATAAGCTTCTGAATAACGGAACCCAACCGCTCAAGGTAATACCCCCAATCAATGATATCTCTGGGATCCATGTCACCAGGGTCGTCCTTGAGCCATCTCCGCAGGAAATGCCGCTTGATATTTTCCTCTGCGGAGAAGATCGCAACTGGAATCGCCCTCTCAGCCACCGGAGCGTTACGTGGACGCGATGAGATGACGAATTTACAGGCTAGGCCTTTATCCTTCACCATTTGCTCACCGAGAAACTCTGCAAGTCGGCGGGCAGTGGTGATTGACGTCGATTTTTGGCTGCCGTATTCCTCGAGGGATTTAGACATGCTTCGGTTCTCGGAAATGAGATCCATGAGTTCTGCATCAGCAAGTGTAGATCCATGCGAATATAGAACATCAAGCCACTGATTCGAGACCTTCGCCACGGCGTCATAGCACTCCTGAAGCGTTGTGCCTTCCAAGAAGAATTTGAAAATTTGCGTCTGGAAGATCTTGATGAGCTTCAACTCTCCACGACGCTTAACTTCAAAACCCTTCAATTCCGCGAGACTGCCGTCGTGGTTAAAGACAGCATATCGCTTCTTTAAATTCTTATCCTCCTCCTTGGAAGTTGGTAGAATCATGGCTCTGTATGGTCCGTCGACCTCGAAGAAGATAGTGTTCTCGCTATGAGTTTCATAACGGTGACTGACAGGATCCACTAGTTCCTGGTACTGATGGTTCGTGAATTTCTCGTGCACCAAGTGATTCAACATGACGCAAGGGTACGATATTGGCAGTTTCCCGCCTCCGTCGAGTTTGAACGCAAAATTCTCTGGAAAAGTCGCAGGAAGAATGCACCAGATTCCGTCAGTATCCAACTCGAGGGGCCGCCCAACTCGCTCCACGAGGTCCTTGGCAAGTTGGATGATATGCGCGCCAGTAAGGCAGGTCACTCCGGCCATTTCCATGGAGTACCATCGTGATCCCTTTCTCATGACATATCCGTAGAAACTGTTCAGAATGACTTTGTGAGCTAGCTGGAGGGAGTCGAATAGGATAACCATCTTCTTTGCCTGTTCCACTTCGACAGACGGGGCGCCAGTCCCTTTGAGTTCTGCTGTCTTCCGGTTCCAGACTTTCTGTTGCCCCTTGAAATGATAGCGACGGTCACGGAAATCCTTCACGGTGTCAACATAGAACGGATTCTCTCGTTGACAAATGATGGCCTCCTTCTCGATCGTTTTCGAATCGTGTATTTTATGATAAATCTTCTTGCTGAACTCTTGTAGTCGTTTCTTGACGTGGGTAGCTTGGTCTTCCTCTGACAATTCATCCCATGCGCACCGCGGCTGGTTGGGGTGCCGAGCAGGAAATGTTTCGTTCTCCAGCGCTCGCTTAATCATGTTGTACTCATCACGCTTTGCCGGTAGATATTCGCCTCGCCAGGCCCATGGTAGCCGGCGATCGCAGGTCTTTCCTGGTCTGTTAAAATCGCAAGCAGCGCAGTCGGCCTCTTGGATCATCGAGTCCGGTTGGAGACGGTTCGTCGTCATGATATTGGGGTACATGGACGCGACATCCAAATGGTAGATTGAAGGGCGTTCGTTCCGCTGAGGTACCGCCTTCAGTTCGAGAAGCCTTCCTTCGATTTGCTCTTTGACCTGGGTGGGTTAGGAATCTCTCTCCTATAGAGTAGGGATAGAAGCATTACCTCATCGTAATTAGTCACTTGCCCGAGCTTCTTGCCGCCTTCAACCACAATGCTGAACTTCAAAGCGGCGTCCAGTTCTACTACCAGTTTGTCTATCGCTGTAGTGTCGATAGCAAAGTTCACTGGTATATCGCTCCGGAACACTCCGGCTTCAATCGATTCGACGTGACCGCCGACGTAAGTTTCCGATTCCAGAAGGTGGCCTTCATAGAAGGATTCTGGCTGTCCTTTGTGTTTATTGGGTAGCACGATTCCCTTTTGATACGCTTGCACCTGTATCCACCATCAGCAAACTTCGTCGTAGAGAACTGACTATCATTCCTACCATGAGCAACATCTCGCATAGTGTTCCGGTTCCTTTCCGCAGGACGTCATCCGGATTCAGCGGGATAATAGTACAAAGGGAGAAGATGAACGGATGAACGTATTTCATGTATAGGTAGTACGTCGCGACGGCATCGGATACCGAATACTCGGCGAGAGTTTGTGGCTTTTCGGCGGCGTACCTGGTTATGTATTTAGATAACGACGAACAGCAATTGCAGGGCTATAAGAATCACCAACCTTGTCATCAACTCAGGATCCAATTCGTCCGGATCGTAGCCCAGTTTGGCCACACAAACAGCTTTCAAACCCTGACTTCCTTGTGGCAGATAAGAATCACGCTTCACCCAGGAGAACGCGTCCATATGCACACAATAGTTGCTTTTGTACAGATCTTCGGTGTCCTTTCGAAACCCGATTTCCTGATACATGTCTATGCCTAGGAACGACGCTCTGGCCTCTATGAATGGCCAATCGAAGAAGTCACCGTTGTAAGTCGCAACAACCGTGGGTTTAGCCTCCTTGATGTGTTCGAAAAACCGTTCGATAACTGCCTTTTCGTCTGGTTCATTGAAGATCATGAACTGTCCCTCGTATTCTGGCTTCGGGGTATACTCGAAATCTGAGATGTCTTCCGACACTATTTCGCGGTTGGTGATCAGGAAACCCTGTCCCTCGATCATGTACGAAATCATCATGACCTGGTCGATCAATGCGTCGGGGAACTTCAAGGGTAGTTTGGTGGTTTCAATGTCGAACGCCAGAACCACGGGATCTGGTCGCTCCAGTCGGTCCTCTATGCAGGTAATCGATGTAACGCCATGCTTTGCCTCCACTGAGTACCATTTACCGATCCGGATGTCTTTATCGATGGCCACCCGGACATGGTAAGGAACGTCGTACTCTCGTATGTCCACAATATGATCGCTCGGATCAGCAGCCACCGTAGGTTTATTTCGTGAATCATGACCGTCATTCAAGAAGTCGAAACCTGTCATTGTTACACTTCATCCTGTCAGTATATGCAGTGCACTGGTGGCGTTCCCAAGAGAATTAGGACTCACCTAACAACTTCCGCATACGCATCCATTACGTCGAAATTCTTCTTGTTCTTCGCAACGATTGGTATGATCCCCTTCCGCACTGCCAGCAAATCTGTAACATTGATGAAATCCAACTGCACGAACGTCCGTCGGTAGCCTAAGAGATGATTCGGCTAGAAGCACATTATCAGTTTCCATTCATTTTCCACTCTGCCAGACGAGATGTAGTCACCATGCTGAGATCCTCTTTCTTTATCCTCGAAGTCTTCTTGATCAAGCCTTCGAACTTCCTCCTTAACCACTCCTCGACCTCTCCCTCTGTTCCCGGATTCGTCGCAATCAAGAAGTACGGATCGTGAATTACTGTAGCCTTGAAACTATCCCCCTCCCCATCCAGAAAGTAGAAATCCACTCCTGCTTTCCCGGAGGACCCCTCAACCTCGATTATGGTAGATTGCATGTTGACCAGCCAGCCCACCTTCCTGGGCCCGCTGTCGTACCGCGTGAATCCCATCTGCTCATCGATCGCATTCCCCAACCGCACTCGCTCGAATTTCTCTTCCGCAGACGTCGCTTCCGTCGTCAAAAGCGTCCCGGACGTCACAGTCTTGGTCTTGTGTCGCCGCGCGAATCCGCCACTGTTTCCCCCTCCACGGCCACCACCACTGCCCCGTTTGTGGGCTTTGGCGAATCGTGTCCGACTGTGGAAGGATGACATGTTGATTTCGTTACGAAGGTAATATTCGCAGCGATGCGTCGTGAAATGGTCCGGTGCACTGATGCGGGTCAAATGAGAGCGAGCGTGAATATATGAAGGATTGGGTTAGAGGTAAAAGGCACGTTCGATCATAGATGTAGTCCGTACGGCACGAAATAGGAGACAACTTCGAGTCGTGGTTCGACCTTTGTTGTGGTACAGTGGTAACTAGTGACCAGGCCAATACCGACGGCAACACTAACGACAACGCGATCCAGATTTCGCGTGTGCATAAATCAGTTAGTGCGAGAATCGCGATTACTCAGCCAAGTCACTTGTAGTTAGACTTAGCACAGAGCAGAGCATCTGTATGACGAAACCCCTCGAAGTCAATCCGTACCGCCTCTTTGAAGAGAATAAAAATAGCCCATCCAGCCTTGGAAAGAGCAGCTCTCAGCCTTTCACCGATGCCCGAAGAGCCCCAGACCACCGCTACCCCACATCCTATGGAACCGAAACGTTACCTCGAACCCCCACCAGACCACCCCGCCAACGAATACACCCGCGAAGCAGTCCCAGGGGTGGCCGACGCGGTCAAGTCGATCAAGCTCGACGATTTCAAGAAGGTGCACACGCAGCCCTGCTTCCGGGATGCGTATCTATGGGGAATGAGCGGTGGATTCGCGGCGGGAGGGCTGAAGTTTATCGTTGGAGGTATGGATATGGATTCATTCAGAGCTACTGCTGGCAAAGTGCTGAATCGGTTACAGGCGGAATACCAAAAGCATGTAATTGGGCAGTGGGAGCTTGCTTGGGAACCAGTGTCCTCAAATATGAGTACTGCCAGTACCGGCGGAGACAAGAGAAACAACTCTTAGCCCAAGCGTCGGCGATCATGAAGCGGAAGCAAGCGGAGGTAGAGAAAAGGATGGCTGAGAGGAAAGAGCGGGCGATGAAGGCGGCTGCTGAGAAGGAAGCACAAGCAACTACAGCCAAAAGCTCGTGGAAGTTCTGGTGAAAAGCAAACACAGCTCTTCCTCACTGTATATTTTCTGTAGAGCGCGCTAGGTACCATCGGACTGGCAAACCGCCCCGTCCGTAACTGGATTGTATTCGTGGAAATCATGTGGTCCATATCCAAGCAAATGCAAGCAAAACACCCAACTCCCCCTTAGCATGTATACAAACCAAACCAGCCACCCACCCACCCACCTACATAAGACATGTCTCAATACTCATGAAGTGCTGCTCCCACGCATTTATAAATGAAAATGCACCGCCTTCTTCTTCTTCTTCTTCTTCTTCGCGGCTGCGTCGGCGGTAGTAGCGGCTGTGAGGGTGGCGGCGGCGTCCGCACGAGACTGACTCTTCCGCCGCCTTCTCTCGGCAGTCCTCTTTTCCCTGGCCTCCCTGGTTTCGCGGTATTTGTATTCTTTGATCTGCAGAGAACGTCAGTCAATAGGCGACTCCAACCGCAGCCATCGGAGAGCAAAACTAACCTGCTGTAACCGCCTCTGGCTCCTGGCATGTCGTTGCTCCGGAGTTGGAATATATGCAATCCCTTGCTGGTCCACATCGCTGAGAGTTTCCTCTTCGGCCTCTGGGGATGGGGGCTCCACAGGCGGTGGAGGTGACCTGAGACGTTTGTGGCTGCCGCGTCCCGGCCCTTGTCCACGAGCGTCCGATGCTTCTCTCGGCGGAGATGGCATCTGCACCGCCACATCGCCATCTTCATCCTCAGGAGGCACAACGTTAAACGTTGGCTTCTCCTGCTCGCCATGGTCGTGTTTCCATCTGATCGTAGGATTCGATTCTTCCTCTGCCTCGTCCATCTCCATGTCGCGCACCTCATCGTCGCCATCGAACAGTACCGCCGATTCCTCCATCCCCTCCCCCGCTCCAGTTCCATTACTCCCCGGAGCACCTAGCTTCATACTTCTAAACTTACCAACAAGTATTTCCCTCTCCCTCTCTCCAGCCAGTAGTTCTCCGCTGTAGTTATAATTGTAGTTGTGACTTCCCTCCAAGTACGAGTTCAGCGGCGTCTCGGGAATCTCAGTGACGACATCGGCAGATCGCTTGCGTTTTGGTGGGGCGAAAACAGTGTTAGCCTGCATCGTCGCAAATGGGTTTGACTTTTGAGTCTCGGAGCGCGGCAGTTGAGCAATAGAGTCGTCGGAGTCGAGGTCCGAACCTTCGCCAGGCGGAGGAGCTGAAGCTGGCGAGGAGCTCACGGTATGTGCGACACTAGTGGTTATTGGTGGTCGCGTTTGAGGATTGGTTGATGTGTTGGTAGAAGAGCTCTCTGAGCAGACTCGAATTGACCCGAACAACAATGGACGGCGTGGACGGTACCAACGTGCTGCGGCGGTGTGTTGATGCTCAGGGGGGGCCAATCAATCCCCATGAAGTAGTACTCTACTCGACCTGAGTGAGATGCAGATCTTGGGGATTAGATGTTAAGCTCGCTTGCACATGCGGGGGTAACTAACCATGCCTGTCGCCCCACTCAACCTCAAACAAGATTCAGCGGCAGCAAATGGATCTACACAAAGGCCGTAAAGCACGTACGTCTTCGACAGCTATGTATAGGGCCCATAAAACCGCGTAGACGACCAACCTTACTAGAGTTCCGTCATCGTGATGACCTGTTTGCCTTTCTGCATAGTAACATTCTAACAGTACATTATCCGTTCCTCGCATACATGGTTTTTATTTATTCATTAATCCGTGCGACCTGTCCAGATCATGGCGGTGCACGCAGTCCAGTTCCGTCCACGTCCACCCCGACCGTTCCTCACATAATACACCTCGGTTTTTTTGTTTTTTCTGTTTAATCATTAACCGCATGCGACCTATCTAGATCATTGCGGTGTACACCAGTTCCCGTCCACTGTCTAACCCGCCTCGCATGCTTACTTACATGTTACATGCACCACGGCCGCTACGTATTAAGCAATGAGTGATATCACATGTATTTCGAACGAATTTCCATCAATATGTTCTGGTAGCTCAGGGGTTAGAGCGGTCGATTGCAGATCGACAGGTCCCCTGTTCAAATCAGGGTCAGAACTGAATGCTCTCGGATTTCGGGAGCTGGTGCTTTTGCCCAAAAGGTTTGGAGTTCGAGTTTGTTTTATGTGGAGTGTTGGCTGGAAGGTTAGGTGTGCACGTATCGGCTAGGCCTAGAGGGGGGACATAATACTCAATATGCTTACATACTTAGGCACAAGGTGCCTACTGAGTATTATGCGAGAGGGTCGTTGGTGTTGAGTCGGGAGCTAGGAATGCAAGCAGGGTAAACTGAAATTTTTTACGTCGAAGGCAGGTTGCATTTGATTTGATTTTCTTCGTTTGACGGTGTCTAGATTATAGGAGTTCAGATCAAGCACCAATTAGAATCGAGTATTTAATTCGTTACAGTAAAGACGCTGGGACTTTCCCAAAACATGTCAGCCTCCGGCTTGTTTTTTATCTACCGTGATTCGGAATTGTGGCCAGATTCGACCCACATTTGGACACTGTCACTATGGTACGGCCTGTATCGAGCCCAAAAGACAGCTTTATTTAACGGCAATTGGTTCCCATACCACCCGTTTTGTAGAAATGGCTCCTATACCACCCAAAATTTAGGGTCTCCGGTTCTACTATTAGGGCTGGGTCCCCACGTGGTACTGCGAAGATCTCCCTTCCACTTGAGCTTTTTAGTAGGGCGGCCTCGTAGAATAACAGTATGCGGAGGCTCAACACGCTCGACATCCAGTTCTGGAACCACTGGATTGGGCTGTTCCGGGGGAGCTTTCGCAAAGGGATCCAATGACTCTTAAGAGCCGCCCGTTGCTGGCAAGCTCTTTATCGTAGTCTCTCTTCTAAGATCCACCCAGCTTGTCGGTCAATTCAACGGTTTATGGGGGACACTACACCTGACAAATATACCCCAATGTTAGCTTTGCGATTAGGTATCTGATACCGGGCCCCAAACTGGGCCTCGACACATTGGCACGACATGGCTGCTTTAAGCAGCAAAATTCGTAAATTGCTGCCCTAAATGGAGTGCGCTCTGAACCTCTTCTCCCACCCCATCTTCTTGATCGCTGATGAGATCACTAGAGTTCATGGTGAGTGACATAAGTTGGTATGGAGGTGACGATGCTGGAGAGAGTGGGTTGTTGGTTGTGGGGTGGAGGTGTAGGAGTCGTGCCGCGCAACGATTCCATTTTCTATCACTCGCCAAAAAAAAGGCTTGTACCGGAGACCCCCTAAATTTTGGGTGGTATAGTCAGGATCCAGTTCCACAAAATAGATCAGTTACTGTTAATCACTAGGTAATTGCGTGTGGCCTATTTGGATCTAGCAATACACATGAGTTCAAAAGACAGCTTGCTACGGAAGTATTGTACTAGCGAGTGACATCACATTTGAGATAGCTGTCTCACGGCATATTCCGCGTACTACATGAGTATGTAAAGTTTAGCTGCATGAGGCTCTCAATCTTAGATACTTTTTTTTCCCTCGGTCACTCACTGTCCACGCGCAAAGCAAAACCCCCATAACCACCGAACACTGCATTTACAATGCCCCAGGAACGCCGCAAACGTGGTCGCCGCGCCGAAAAGAAGCGGAAGGACGAGAAAGCGCCATCACTCGCTCCCGAGCCCGAGTTCGAAAACCTTTACATTGAAGACCATGAGGGTGTCGTGCCGCCTGTCGACGATGCCACTACGTTCTATGGACTCCTCACGGAGGAGGAGTCGGAGTACTTTCGGCGCGCGGATGAGATGCTGGTGCTGAATGAATTCGAGGATGCTGAGGGTATGTGTGACGCAGGAATTTGCGCGCAAGAGTGCGTTTGTTGATTGCACGGTGGTCATAGGGAAATCGCTGTTCATTTCCAATCTCTACAAAGAAGCGCAAGGCAAGGAACTGAAGATTGCGCATTCCCAGGGTTGTTCAAGGCTTTTAGAGCGGTTAATATTGCTTTCTACGCCAGCCCAACTCAAAGCGCTCTTTCAATGTTTCAGTGGACAGTACGCATTTCAATCCACATCTTCATGCTTCAATGGGCTTATGATTTGAAGTTTTTTAGCGTTAGTGAAGCACCGCTTTGCTAGCCACGTTTGTGAAACCCTCTTTCTCCAGGCTGCGCCGGTTGTTTCGCAAGAAATGGACTCCGAGTCCACCGCTCAGCAGGAGATCGACGAAGATAGCGTTTTCGCGAGCATGGAGTCGCTCTTCCTCTACATGTTCAACGAGATCCTTCCCGAGCTGAAGGGTCTTATTACTGATACATTTGCCTCCCACACCGTCCGCACTTTGTTACTCCTCCTCTCCGGTAGTCCGGTTTCCTCAGCGACGACCCTTATCCAGAGCCGGAAGAAGGAGAATATCTCGTTGAGCTCAGAAACCATCTCGAGGGAAAGCCGGGACCATATATCGGCCGTACCGCAGTCATTCCATGAGGCGGTTGGAAAGCTGCTGAGCACGGTGTGCATCGTGTACTCGACCGAGGGGCTACGGGCATTAGCGGTGCACCAGATTGGGTCGCCGGTGCTGCAGATTATGTTGCAGCTGGAGATGGGACTGTCCAAGAAGGAGCGACGCAAGAAGGAGAGGACTGAGGGGACATTGCTGTCTAAATTGACCGGGGTGATGCAGAAAGACGAGGCGCCCACAGCGGCGGAGGACATCGCGGAGGACGGGAAGGAATGGGAGGAACAAGAACGTAACTTCTTCCAAAATCTGCTGTATGATTCGGTCGGCTCCCATCTGGCTGAGAGTATTATGCGGCATGCGCCAAAGAGAGACTTCAACCTGTTATATGGACGATTCATTAAATCGCGATTGGGTAGCCTGGCAAGGAACGAGACAGCTGCGTTCGTGGTGCAGAGGGTTATAGAGAAGCTGCCAAAAGAAGGACTTGAGGAGGCCATAAAAGAGATACTGCCACAGGTCCCGAGCCTTGTTGGTGCGCTCGCCCATCCTCCTCCCGTCATCAATGCCAGTCACTAACGAAACCAGAACGCTCCCGGGTAGCCGTCCTCAAAACACTCATCGATGCCTGTATGAAACAGGAGATCTTAGCCACACCAATCATCTCAGCCACAACCAAATCGTACGACTGCACACCTGCAGAACTAATCTTCAAAATGCTCCACCTGACACCAGCCGACCTCACATCACCTCCAAAAACCGAGGCTCCAGCTGGAAAGCCCAAGCGCGATCCCTTTCAACTGCACGGCTCTCTCTTCGCACAAACCATCCTCTCCTTGCCCATGGGTGCCGCCTCCCCACTCATCGAAAGCATTTTTACCCAGCCGCAGGACACTCTGGTGGCGCTGTGTAAGCACTCACAGGCCTCGCACGTCGTCCAGAAGCTCCTGAATTCGCCCACGGCAACGGTTCCCAACCGCCGTCGACTGCTCAACGCGCTCAAGGGCCGCTTTGTCGAGCTGTCACTCGACACTGTAGCTTCACATATCGTCGACGCGTGTTGGGGCTCCCCCATGAACTACCGGCAATCCATCGCCGAGGAGCTGCTGCGAGCTGAACCGCAGATGCGAGAGAGCTACTCTGGTCGCGCAGTCTGGCGCAATTGGAATATGGATAAATACAAGACGAGAAAGCAGCAGTGGTTCCAGCTGGCGAAGGAGGAAGCGACGGCTACACTGGAGGGAAAGCCGGTAGAAAGGAAGAAGACCGCCATTCAAATGGCGATGGAACGGCATGCGGCGCAGAAGAAGAGTGGATTCACCACGGGTGCTAATGCCACTAATGAGAGTAAGAGACATGCGACTGCGGCTTTGGACATGAAAAGCGGTGGGGAAAAAAAGAGAAGGGTGGAGTGATTCGTGTGAAAGCTTTGTTTATGGATTGGCTTGTCACATAAGTACCTGTATCATCCTCAGGCACGGGGTTTTTTCTTGGTTCCAACATATAATATACGGCCATTTTTGGTCATGGCAAAAGTGTACCTATATGTGTATGAGCCTTTGCGGCCTCTACAGATAGGTTGGCTTGAATACGCCGGAACCAAGAATTCCCCTCCGGTTGATTGTGATGATTCATTGACCGCATACGACCCTATTGGATCATGGCGATACCATACACAGTCCTTTCCCGTTCGCCGTTCGCCGCGACCTCGTGCAGTCCGCCGGCGGCCCATGGCAACTCCCCCTGCCCCCGCCTGGCCGTCCCCAAAAGAAAAGAAAAGAAGAGAGCAGAAAGTACGTTCAACGAGCGACAGTGACAATAAAGAGAGAGAAAGTAACCGGACCAATGAAAGCCTCCTTCGCCCCCAATCCCCTTCATCCCTTCATCCCTCTCCCTTCCCGTCTCCCAGTTCCTCGACCACTTCGACGCTTCCGCTTTCCTCTTCTATGTCCTCGCCTGGTACAGGTATCACCCCCGCTCTTGGGCCCACCCTGCTCCCCACCTTCGTGGTGCGCAAAAAGCCCAGGATCGGGCTGGTGCACCGCTCATCCGCGGATAGGTCCCGGATCGTGAAGCGGTCCTTCCCTCTTCCTGTCTCCTTCCGTACCTCCGCCCATAGGCTTCTATTGTGGCTTCCATTCCTTGCAGTGCTTGAACAGGTATTCTCTTGTCTGTGTCTTGTATTGACACCATCCACACTCTGCTCTGTCTGCGTTCTTTGTTCACTCCAGGTATTGACCTGTGCAACAGTGCCCCGTTCTGAGTTGGTGGAAGCGCCCTGCCAGGCGCTTCGGCGCTCGCTCCACCATTCGATTCGGCCGCTAGTTCTTTGGCGGTCTGTACTTCTTTCCCCTGATTCGCTCCTCGGCCCAGCTCCTTGCTTCGACCAGAATTCCCCTTCGGTGTGAGGTGGTGGGGTGTGGCCGTTGGAGTCCGAGAGTGATGGATGATGAAAGCAAAGAACATGTTTGTCGCTAAAGATGTCCAAGCGAAGGTACCCCACAGCCTAGACGGTGACATAATGCGATGCGATAAAAACACTCCCTAGGACGAATAGGTCAGAAACGTTGGACCCGCAGGCTTCAGTCCTGTGAACTTACCGGCAACCCCGACAAGAAACAGCAGCTAAGTTATAGGCGACCACCACCGCCGCCATTCGCTATCACTGCCACCAACCCACGCCCCGGGCAATATCCGCACGCATCACGATATTCTGTATAGATTTGGCGCATCAAGTCGCAACATTTCAAAGCCGGCCATGACGGGCGATGCAAAGCCAGTCGCCGGTGAGCTGTCGGCTCGCGCCCAGGAAGTCGAACAGGTATGTATGCATCAAATCTGCAGAGACGTCCACGATGGATGAGATGAGGTGATTGGCTAACATGTCAACAATAACAGCTTCTGAACCTTGCCATCTCCCACTTGCTGCCATTTATCTCGTCCGCTGATGATGCCAACGGAAAACTCATGGTCGAAGCCCTGCCGCCAAAGAAACTCGAGACGGTGCTGGACCTGAGACTCCCGGTAGCCGAAGGAAGGGGCGCCAAGGGTCTCGATGAGGCTTTGAGGAAGGTACTAAAGTACTCGGTCAACACTTGGAGAGATGGGTTTATGGATAAGCTGTACGCTTCGACGGATCCGATCGGCGTTGCGAGTGATTTGTTGCTGAGCGTACTTAACACCAATGTATGTTGGAACATATAATACATTCTACCTTCAGCTATTGCGTTACTGACGTGGTATAGGTGCATGTGTATCAAGGTCAGACCTTTGTTGCTTCCGTGTGCCGCTTCGTCGTCGGTGGGATAACGCCTAATACATCTCCAGTTTCGCCAGCCTTGACAATCATCGAGCGGGAAACTGCGCAGCGTTTCGCGAACCTCTTCGGCTTCGATGGGTCGTATGCTGGCGGAATGACACTCAGTGGCGGATCGGCATCGAACTCCACTTCGATGATCATAGCCAAGAATACTCTCTTTCCCGAGACCACGATTCACGGGAACGGAAACAGGAGGTTCGTCGTGTTCACGAGTGTCCACGGCCACTACTCCGTCAAGAAGGCGGCTATCCTTCTTGGCCTGGGCTCCAGTGCGGTCTGCGAGGTTGCTGTGGATAAACAGGGTAGGATGATTGCCGGAGGTGTGAATCAGATCAAAATCCAGTGATTCAGCGAGTAGTACTGATCTGGCGAGCGGATTTTAGACCTTGAGGCCAAAATCATCGAAGCGAAGGAGAAGGGCTATACACCTTTCTACGTCAATGCCGGTGCTGGAACCACTGTGTTAGGTTCCTACGATCCTTTCGAACAGATCGCCGACATCTGCCTGCGTCACCGTCTCTGGTTCCATGTCGACGGGTCTTGGGGTGGCGCCGTTGCCTTCTCCGAGAACCAGAAGTGGCGGTTGAAGGGTGCCCACCGCGCCGACAGCTTGACTGTCAACCCGCACAAGATGCTCGGCGTGCCGGTGACTTGCAGTTTCCTGCTTACGCGGGACAGGAGGACCTTTTATCGCGCGACGAGCTTGAAGGCGGGGTAGTATGTTGTCCACAGCGTCTCCTGGTTTTTATTGTTGAGTATACACAATGTATATATATTGACTGATTGCGTGTGACCCAGTCTCTTCCACGAGCAGCAGCGCGATGAAGATGAGGCCGATGATGTCTACGACATGGCGCAGATGACTATGGGCTGCGGCCGTCGAGCTGATTCCCTCAAGATGGCCCTGGGCTGGATCTATTACGGAGGGGGCGGATATCAACGTGAGCTCTTCCCTCTTCCACCACCCATCTCTCCACCGCTCCCCCCTTCTTCCCTAAAAAGGCAGAAACTAAACCGTCCAGACCGAATCGATCATGCATTCGACATGGCGGCATATTTCGCCACCACCCTGTCGAAACGCAAGGGCTTCCATCTGGTATCTGAGAACCCGCCGCCGTGTCTCCAGGTGTAAGCCACCCCGATCCAACACCATTACCACCACCGCCATCACTGCCCGGTTGAACTGACCATCGTGGGGGGGGGGGGGGTATATAGTTGCTTCTTCTACACCGGCTCGGCAGATGTCCTCAGCAATGTTGCAAAGCAGTAAGTTTCGACATCCCCGCACTCTCGCCCCCGCACCTAACCCACCCACCCCATCCTCCCTCCCACGGGACTAATACCGTATGTTTGCAGCAACACCGAGACTACCCGTAGAATCGCGGCGCAGTTGATCGCGAAGGGATATATGGTTGGTACGTGTTACCATCTCCTCCCCTCCCCATATTCTTCCCCGCCTTCCCCGCCTCCCCCGCCTTCCCCGCTGATTGTTCTACTCTACATACTCAGACTACTCACCGGATCCCATCCACGGCGAGTTCTTCCGTGCCGTCGTAAGTCACCGGACGACTCGGGAGACTGTAGATACACTCATAGCCGCTATTGAGAAGCTCGGTGGAGACTGCTAGCCCTGCCGTGCGCGCGTGTGCTGGGAACTGTGCCCCATCATGCGGACCGATCCTCGTACTTGCCCTTGCCCTTCCTTCCTTCCCCTTCCATTCCCTTCCATCCCCTTCCCATCCCCTTCCCTCCGTCCCACCCCCCCAACCGCCTCTTCCTGTTGCTTTTGTGCGTGTGTACACATACAAAGCACAAGTGGTTATCGCCCATTTGTTTTCTACCCAACTACCTAGAACCTGTACATATCCACACTCCCTACTATACGCATGGCAGCAGTCGAGTACCTAGTTACATAGATGCATAGATTCACGGAATAAATTGGTATACACCAACCCCCGCCTAGAGGAATCTGCATCGCCGCTGTCCATTTTCCCATCGCACGCTAGAATCTTCTCACTTTGAGCCGCCATGGAGACCCTGTGCCTTCGCTCGCTGTCCCCCGTTCATGCGCAACATCGAAGAAAAAAAAAAGTTGATCGGTCGGTCTGCCAGATAGAAGCATGTACTTTACTTTTAGAGTAGTCTCTCTAGAGTACTTACCTATGATTCACTTCCCGGAAGAGATTTTTTTTAATTTTTTTTATATAAAAAAAACCCCCCCCGTTTGCGCCCCAGCAGTTCCAATCCAATCCAATCATGACAGGGCTCTGAACACTCCCCCCCGCCGCCCCCCCAAACCCCAACCTTAACGCGCCGCCGACCAATCAGCTGTCATGGGGGTGCGCGTCATGACATACCCCCGGCCTCTCTCTGGAGTATGTATGTACTATGATATTATTTGTACGACTGAGGGTGGGGGCGTCGGCGGCGGTAGGGCGAGATGATATGTGGAGGGGCGGGGGGGGGGGGGGGGGAGCGTGGATCGATGATGTGGGAGGAAGAGAAAACGGCCTCGTGGCATGCGTGCGTTGCGTGTACTGTACATAATTTACATGCGTGCGTTGCGGTGCGGGCTTCGGAAGCGAGTTGGTTTCTGCTTCTTGCTTCTGCTTCTGCAATACATAGGCACTCTAGAGGTACACATGTGCTTGCACTGGGTATTTTAGAGTGTTCATCCTCCTCCTCTCCCCACATACCCGGATAGTAGGTGATGCGTCAGTCAAGGTCGGGGTGGAAGGGGGGTTGCGGTAAATATATCCGGGGGGCTTAAGATGTACGACGTGCCCACTGTAAGTAGAGTACACTTTCGCCAGGTAGGGCGATGGGGAGGATATATCTATCTATGCGGATGGATGGGTAGGGTTCTAAATACCGGGCGGCATTTTTAACTGGTGTAGATCTGCATGTTTTCCGAAACACAGATATGGATATGGCATTTGGAGATCTCGGAGGTTTATTGCGGCCGTGAACCCTTAAGTCATTTTGCGGGGCGCGGAAAGGGAGTAGGGGAACACACATTCGAGAAAAGAATACCTACACATCGAAACAAAGACGAGAGGGAGAGAAGAGGGAGAGGGGTGGATGGCGGTGTTAGGCTGAACGTTAAAATGTGTTTGCCAGCGTTCACAGGGCGTGGTGTCGTCAGCCCACGTCCAGGGCCTGGCCAGGACTGCAACCGGCATCTGAACCACTAGCTGGTGACGCGATGGTTTCGTGTGGTGGCGATGACGACGATGATGCTGGGTCGGAGGGGGTTGTTTGGGTGCACTTGGTAGTGGGAGGAGCTGGAGTCGGAATCGGTTAGGAGGGCATGGGGAAAGGAATTTTTGTTTTGTTTCGTCTCTGGCGGAGTGGAGTGCGGTGACGACGGAGGTCGGCTGCCGGCTGGCTGACAACTTGGCTTTGTTTGTGCTTGCATCTTAATCCGATTCGAGGGGACAGGCCCCGGAAACTCGACGAGTCAAGCTTTCGACTTGGGTAGCCACGGTAGTTTTCCTCCGACACCGTCGTCGTCGTCGTTGTTGTCGGCCCGGCCATCACCCCCCGAAAGGAGCGAGGGTATTGTGCGTGCGATCCTTCCCGATTTTCTCGCTGGGCGGGGAGATGGGTTATGTTGGCTGTAGGATACTATATGGCAACAACGGTGATGTGTGGCGATGATGATGGTGGTGGTGGTTGGCAATTGCGGTTTGTAGGGAGGAGATAATTGGTAACTGAATGAAGGAAGTTTCATGGGAAAAGAAGCGAGGGTTCGGAAGAAGTTCACGGATGGTGCGGGATCAGCCTCACCGCTTCATGCAGCTAGAGCGAAGTCCAGGACATCCTTGCATGACTTACCGATTAGGCGACCAAGCCCCTTCCGAGGACTTGTTGTCTCAGGTTTTCACGCGGATAAGATAGCGCTGACGGGCAGCCTCACGTGATGCAAACTGCAATCCTAACCCAATACGGCGTGCCACCACCCCACCACCGCCCCCAACCGGCAAGCATCACCACCACCCCACTACCACCACCACCACATCGCCAGTTGAGATACCCGCAGCATACCTAGCGTGCGATGTGATGTGGAATAGTGTGCATGGCCCCCCTACTGGTAGGAGAGCTGACTTGCTTCCACTTTGACTAGATATTACCACCCACGCTGCATTAACCATTGCACCGTGACAGCATACAGCAACCGTAACCCCGAATGTCTTGTTTTTTGTTTGCTTAAACAACAAAATCACTCCGCGACAACAACCATGTCCTTCTTCACAATCCCTCCATCGCTCAATGCGACAAACATACAATCCACCAACACGGAGCCCTCTTTCATCCATGCCTTTGTCCTCATCCATCCCATCAAATACCAGAGTAATTTTGCGTGTCTTCTGCCACGATAACCATCGTAGCTGAGCACTTGCCAATGCTGTCCTGTCGTGACGAACCCGTAGACAAGACCTCCACCATTGCTATCCCAGGCATCCTTCATAGCCAGCAAAAGCTTCTTTATTGGCTGTCCAATGGATGTTCTCTTGGCTTCGATGACCAAGACAAACTTCTCCTCCGCTACTGCAATCTGGTCCACCACAACAGATTCTTCCACTCCGCCCGTCTCATTGCCCACTGAAGTTATCTCTTTCTCCCTCGTCAAACGTACGCCGCGTCCCATCTTCTGTACAGAATAGAGCACTGGACCAATCGTGGAAAAAAACCAAGTCGCTCACATTCGCTTCCCTGAAATCCGGATTCGCCTCCGTAGGGTATCCTTCGATAGCAAGATATTGCAATATCTGCTCATATACCTTCACCTTTGACGGCATCCACCGTCTCCCTATTGACATCCGCTCCTCCAAGGCTATGCCCCGGCTTTGCTAACATTGTATTGATAGGCGTCACCTTGAGTTTGTCGATTTGAATTCCTAGTCTTTTCTCTGCGTCTCGAATGCTCATCACCGAATACGACGTATCCCACTTGGGCTTTCTCTTTTTGTTTTTTTCTGGGCCGCGTTATCACCCATTGTATACGAATGCTGTGCGTGTGCAAGTGCGTGTGCTCGGAGCTATTCTGTCGCTTTATTAGCCTTGTAAATCAAAAAATGCATGAGTGTCTCTGTCCGACCGACCTTCTGTGTTGCGTTGCGTTGGGCGTGTGGTGTATAGACAGTTGCGTTGTTTCCGTTCGAAAAAGTGACTGGTATATACCATAGATGGTATAATGTTCAAAATGTTCCACGTTACACAGGTAGCGGGATTGGGGGAAGCTCATCCCACCCAGACCCCTCTCCCCTCCCCCTCCCACCCCCCGTTCCCCCATTGCTGCCGGGGCTACTGCTGCTGCTACTGCTGTCGCTACTGCTGTCATGTCATTCCGTTCCGTCTCGCCGGCAGTCAGTGAGAGATATGTTTGTCGTGAATCATTGCCGCGCCGCCGCACACAACGGAACCGTGAAGAATGACTGCTTCTTCGTCCCAAACACTCTGCGAGTCCGTTCTGCCGCACAGCGTGCTACCCAACACTCTCTTTGTCGCAACCCACACAATAATCCCCTTGAGGAAAGCTGCCCGTCATAGCCCCATCAATCAAAATCGCTCTCCACTAGCTACATACAACCACCACCTCCACCACCTCCACCACCTCCACCACCTCCACCACCACCATCCCTCCCACTCGCACACACTCTCTCCCTCCCGTCCGCTCTCTCCCTCCCGTACCCGTTCCGTACGAACCAAACCGGACCACCCACCCCTCCCTTCCGCCGCAGCCCTCCTCTCCGGACTTCTCCCCAAGCACTTCGTGTAAAGGAAAAAAACTGTCTCGTCTGCTGTGCTTCCCTCGCCCGTCTCCGCCGTCCAGTAATGCACTCGCAGGGTTCTCGCTGAGAAAGCTCTGTCACCAACCGTGATCCGTTGCCACTCGCTCTAATACTTGATTCCGCGACCAGGGTTCCATATCAGAATATCCTTCAGCCATCGAGCTCTTCCCCGACCATCGCCCCAAAACCTCCCTACGATCGCGATCTTTCGCAATCACCCCCCCTCCCCCCCCCCCAAATTCCTTCCCTTCGCGCTCCCTCGGAACCGGACTCTAAGGATTACTCCCTGCTGGGCTTGCTCTCCAGCGGAATATCTCTTGTTTCGTCTCGCCTCGCCTCGCTTCGAGTCTCTCGTGGAGTTTGTCTGCCGTTATCGCCAGCCTCTGTCTGCCGCTTGTCTGCTGTTCGAAACGGATCGAGATTCGAGGAGATCACGGATCCCCAGCCGTTGCTGCCCACTGAGAAAAGTACTTGCTCCTCTCGTTCAACTCACCCCTTCTATTGCTGGAGCTGTTGCCCGCCGGGCCCCGTTCCTGCCCTTGCCACTCGCAACGCCACACCAACTAGAGTTCACGGATCCTACCACCACCACGACTACTACTACCACCACCGCCGCCACCATCTCCCTGCCACCCCCGACGAAAGGAAGTCCGCAGCGTGTTGCAGTCATCCGCAACGACCTTCCTGCCTGCCGCTACGGCTTCACAACTTCGCCATATCGCAGGGTTGAGGAGAGGGGAGGCCTGAGCTCTCGAGCAACACGAAACCCGGAATACGCCACTGCACTCTCGTTTGTGATACCAGCGGAATTATCTCGATTGCTTCCGATACCCAGAACAGGTCTGAAACAGAGGGGAGAAAGAGAAAAGGGAAAGGGAAAGAAAGAAGAGCGTGAGGGGAGTGAACAAATCCAAAATACCCCAGCACAATTAAAGGTGTGTGTGTACGTGGTGCCTGTGTGTTTGCAATCGGCTCGTTCTGGCGATCTTGATTTTCATCTTTTATTCTCTTCTATGTTATTCCTGTGATGTGGTGCTGTCGTGCTATTTTTTTTTCGCTCCTCTCAGCCCAGATGTCACGCCCCGTCGTGTCGAGTCGGTCTTGTCAAGCCAGGCACCGACCCAGGCCGTTCCGGGCCCGCAGACTGTCCGAACGGACAGACACAGAATGATCGAAAAGAAAGAAAAAAAAATAAGCCCCCAGTCTTCGCTGCTATCGCTGTCCAGATTCTCCCCCCCCACACACACACACACTCAA
>Ga0307508_10000552_pt1 | contig 44445 bp, 45 predicted proteins | sample 9_EM_MG_FD_203089 | JGI IMG/M metagenome (GOLD analysis project Ga0307508, IMG submission 203089) | Populus trichocarpa ectomycorrhiza microbial communities from riparian zone in the Pacific Northwest, United States - 9_EM | ecosystem: Host-associated > Plants > Roots > Unclassified | place... | reverse complement strand
ATTTCAACGAATGTCTGCATTGTTTTCTCGTTGCTTACGTCGTGCGCACTTTGTCTTTCCATTTCCTTGGTGTGTTTACTTCTTTTGGCGGACGGGAAAGATGGGAGCCCCATGGGGGTGGTACGGCAAGGAGGAGTGCACAAAACCTGTAGTGTTAAAGCGCAATAGATCGAAATCGAATATTATCTCTCTCCACAGACCTACCTCTCTACCCATGACCGGCGCTGCGACCACCAAACCCCACAAGAACAACGAGCCCATGCAAAGGCGTGTGGGAAGACCGCGACGAGACCATGCTGGGCGTGATGGATACTGCGAGAACAACGAGCCCACGTAAAGGCGTGTGAGAAGACCGTGACGAGACCACGTCAGATGTGACAGATACCGCGAGAACAACGAGCCCACACAAAGGCGTGTGAGAAGACCGCGACGAGACCACACCGGGTGTGATGGATACCGCGAGAACAACGAGCCCACGCAAAGACGTGTGAGAATACCGCGACGAGACCACGCCAGGCATGACGGATACCGCGAGAACAATGAGCCCATGCAAAGGCGTGTGAGAAGACCACGATGAGACCACGCCGGGCGTGATGGATACCGCAAGAACAACAAGCCCACGCAAAGGCGTGTGAGAAGACCACAACGAGACCACGCCGGGTGTGACGGATACTGCGAGGACAATGAGCCCACGCAAAGGCGTGTGAGGAAACGAGCGACGCCCCGAGGAGTCAAGTCTACGTTACCTGTCGAGCAGCACAGAGTAGTCAGGGCAGGATCTTGACACTAGATTGCGTCTCCAAATCGACACCTGATGTAGCAAGACAACACCCATAGTGGAGTCCCACAACGAAGACTCCGAGGACCCCCTCAACCTCTGAGAATTCAGGGAAGTCCCTGATGACCAGCAGGCCCCAAGCCCTGTGACACCAGAACCACAATCAAGACTACAGACACCCGAGTCACCAGAACAACCTAGAAGAATGGCGGAAGGATCAGGCACAGGGGGAAGCGGACCCCACTTGCTAACTACAGAGATGCTGCAAACACTTTTAGCAGCATGTGACAGACTACTGCAGAACAGTTACCCAAAGCTCTGGGACCCCGAACCGTTCGAAGGAGAAAAAGCAAAATTCAAAAGATTCCTGGCTCAGTGTGAGCTGAAGTTCAGGACAGAGGGGAACCAGTTTGACGACGATGAGAAAAAGACAGGATATGCATCCACCTTACTCCGAGGGGTGGCATGGAACTGGGTGGAAACTTTCCTCAACCAGGAAGGAGGAATCAACCTAACATGGGAAGAAGTGAAAACCAACATGAAGCATGCTTTCGGCCAAGTAGACGCCAAGGAAATAGCGTTCGAGAAATTCCAGAAAATCCAGCAGGGAAACCGAACAGCAGCACCTATTGGACGGAATTCCAGCGAATCAAAGCAAATCTCTCATATGCAGACAATGTATGCATCGCTCGATTTCGAGATGGATTACACCCAGAAGTAAAAAGGGACTTGGTCATGAGCGAAGTACCAGCCACCGTTCTGGTAGACTATACCACCGCGGCCATCAAAACGGATAGCTACCTATGCAACCTCGAAGTCATTAGTCGACGACCTGCAGCTAGGCCAGAAGCGTGCTTCCATGTCCACATGAAAGAACTGCCATCAGTACCTCCGGGGGGTCCGATGGACCTAGACGCCACCCGACGATTCAAGTTCCCACCAAGAACACCGAACCGGTTTCCCCATTGACCACAAACAGACAAATGCTACAATTGCGGGGAAAAAGGTCACTTCGCGAAGGAATGCCCCCAGCCCAAGAAAGCACGAGTTCCATGGAGGAGGCCATACTGGGCAGTGGAAGCCACATATGAAGAAGATACCATAAGCAATGAAGCAGAAGAAGAACTCAAACCGACAGGAAACGACAGCCCTTGGGAGTGGGCCTAAGCAACAGCCACCCAAGGGAGAAATCCGTTGCAGAAACAGACCCACCCTATAGGATACAAACAACCAGGTACGACCGCGAAGAAAAAATCATGATCAAAGTATGAATTATGGGAACAGACGGAAACGAACACAACACTACAGCCCTAGTAGACAGCGGGGTATCCGAGAACTTCGTCGACAAAGCCTATGCCAAAGACAGTGGAATTCCAAAGCAGCAAAAAGCGACACCAAGACGGGTTCTGACCATGGACGGGAGTGAGGTCACCGGTGGGCCGGTAACCCACAACATGCAAGTTCACCTCACAATCAATCATCACGAGGAAGACATCCGGCTACACTGCATCACGATCGGAAATGTGCTGATCATCCTAGGACTCTCGTGGCTCAAGCTCCATGACCCGGTGATAGGATGGAAGAACCATACTGTGAAATTCCACTTGGACCACTGCACTGAGAGATGCTTACCTAGCTCACCGAGAGCTAACTGTCACGAACCTGGCACGACAGGCTCCTTGGTGCTGGCGCCAGTGCCACTTTCACCCTTGTCGCCCTGTGGCTCGTCCTCGTTTCCGCTGCCGCAGCCACGGTCATCCTCTGCGCTTAGGCGCCTCGACCGATCTCCGTCATATCGCTCTGGTAGCGATATCCCCGACCACTGGCCGGTCTAGACCTCTCTCCTTCATCTCCGTTATGTTACTTGCACGTCCTTTCTCCTGTCCACTACGTTTGTTGTCTCCCATTGATTGAGCTTGCGCGTCCTTCTCCCATGTTCGTTACAAGTATTGTTTTCCCTTGATTAAGTTGTACGTCAGTCTTCCTTTCCTTTACTGTTACTGCTTGTGCATCGTTTCTCCTGTTGCCTCGAGTAGAGTGTTGGCTGCGTGGCGGCCGAGTGCGATCACGTGTTTTCCTTGGGCGCGGCGATCAAGCCATGATGTTAGACGGAGGAACTTTGTCAGTCTTGCGGGCAAGCTGTGATTCCACAGAGGGAAGGAAAAGTATAAATGAAGGGCGCGGTAGCTAGTCTGCAGATTCTTCTCCACGCAATCTATTATCACTCTCCACAGACCTATCTCTCTACCCCTGTAAATCGGCACTGCGACCACCCCCTGTAAGACCCCAGAGAAGTAAAGCGAAGCCGAATACCGCAATGATACCACGCCGGACGTGAAGAGATTAGGGCGAAGCCAAATACCGCCACAGCGAAGCCAAATACCGCAACGATACCACACCGGGCATGAAGAGATTAGGGCGAAACCGAATACCGCCAGAGCGAAGCCGAATACCACAAAGATACCACACTGGGTGTGAAGAGATTAGGGCGAAGCTGAATACCGCCACAGCGAAGCTGAATACCGCAACGATACCACGCCGGGCATGAAGAGATTAGGGCGAAGCCGAATACCGCCACAGCGAAGCTGAATACCGCAACGATACCACGCCAGGCGTGAAGAGATTAGGGCGAAGCCGAATACCGCCACAGCGAAGCCGAATACCGCAACGATACCATGCCAGGCGTGAAGAGATTAGGGCGAAGCTGAATACCGCCATAGCGAAGCCGAATACCGCAACGATACCACGCCGGGCGTGAAGAGATTAGGGCAAAGACGAATACCGCCACAGCGAAGCCGAATACCGCAACGATACCACGCCGGGCGTGAAGAGATTTGGGCGAAGCCGAATACCGCCACAGTGAAGCCGAATACCACAACGATACCCTGCCGGGTGTGAAGAGATTAGGGCAAGGCTAGATACCGCCACAGCCCAGCCGAATACTGCCGAGTGGCGACTAAGACTACGTTAACTGTTGAGCAGCACGGGCTAGTGAGGCAGAATCTTGACACTAGATTGCGTCTCCCAAATCGACACCTGACGTAGCAAGGACACAGTGGATCCCCGGGACGAGAACACCAGGGACCCCCTCAATCTCCACGAATTCAGGGACATCCCTGACGACCAGCGAGCACCAAGCCCAGTAACCCCAGAGCAACGATCCAGACCACAGACACCCGAGTCACCAGAACAACCCCGAAGAATGACGGAAGGACCTCACCTGTTGACAACAGAAATGTTGCAGACCCTCTTAGCGTCACGCGACCGACCGCCGCAAACCAGCTAGTACCCAAAGCTCCGGAACCCTGAACCCTTCGAAGGAGACAAAGCAAAGTTCAAAACGTTCTTGGCCCAGTGCGAGCTGAAATGCAGAACAGTAGGAAGTCGATTCGACAATGACAAGAAAAAAATGGGATACGCGTCCGTCTTACTCTGAGGGGTGGCATGGAACTGGGTGAAAATCTTCCTAAACCAAGAAGGAGGGATAAACTTGACATGGGAAGAACTGAAGACCAGCATGAAGCATGCGTTCAGCCAAGTAGATGCTGAGGAAATAGCATTCGAGAAATTCCAGAAAATCCAGCAGGGAAGTCGAATGGCGGCAACCTACTGGGTGGAATTCCAGCGGATCAAAGCAGACCTCCTGTATGCGGACAATGTATGCATCGCACGATTCCGGGACGGACTGCACCCTGAAGTAAAGAGACACTTGGTCATGAGCGAAACACCAGCCACGGTCCTGGTAGACTATGCTACCGCCGCCATCAAAACCTATAGCCGCTTATGCAACCTCGGAGTCATCAGCCGACGACTGACAGCCAACCCAGAAGCGCACTTCCATGTACAGACAAGAGAACCCACGTCAGTACCCCCAGGGGACCCGATGGACCTCGACGCAACCCGACGATTCAAATTTGCACAGAGAACACCGACCTGATACCCCCGACGAACAAACATGGATGAATGTTACAACTGCGAAAAGAAAGGGCACTTTGCGAGGGAATGCCGCCAACCCAAGAAAGGACGTATTCCATGGAGAAAGCCGTATTGGGCAGCGGAAGCCACGTACGAGGAAGAACCCGTGGAGAAGGAAGCAGGGGAAGCAACCGAACCGGTGGGAAACGACAGCCCTCGGGAATAGGCCTAAGTAACAGCCACCCGAGGGAGAAACCCATTGCAGAACCAGACCCACCCTACAGAATCCGAACAACCAGGTACGACCGCGAAGAGAAAATCATGATCAAAGTACGCATCATAGGAACTGATGGAAACGAACACCACACCACCGCCCTAGTAGACAGCGGGGCATCCGAGAACTTCATCGACAAAGCCTACGCCGAAGCAAGCAGAATCCCAATGCAGCAGAAAGCGACACCAAGACGGGTCCTGACCGTGGATGGAAGTGAAGTCACTGGCAGGCCGGTAACCCACGACGCTCAAGTCCACCTGAAAATCAATCATCACGAGGAAGACGTCCAGCTACACTGCATTACAATCGGAAATGCACCGGTCATTCTAGGACTACCATGGCTCAAGCTCCATGACCCAGTAATAGGATGGAAGAAACACACTGTGAAATTCCACTCGGACCACTGCACCGAAAAATGCTTACCCAGCTCACCAAGAGCTAGCACGGTCCCGGAAGAAAAGGCCAGGAGCAATACCACAAGAAAACACCAGAAAATTGGGGAATCAGCGAAACAGACCGATGGGAAGTATGCCAGGCTGTAATCGACAAAATTAAGGAGACCGCCAATGACAGCAACAACTCAATTCCACCGGAATACCATGAATTCCTCGAGGTGTTCACTGAGAAAGAACCCACGGCACCTCCGCCCCATCGTACCCAGGACCACCATATCCCACTAGAGGAAGGGAAGACACCCCCGTATGAGCCACTGCGACCCCTGAACGAAGACAAAATGAAGGCCCTGAGAGAATACCTAGAAATCAACGAAAAACGAGGATGGATCCGGGCATCCACCTCCCCGGCCGGAGCACCAATACATTTCGTCAAGAAAAAGGATGGAGGACTACGCCTGTGTGTGGACTACTGGCAACTAAACGAAATCACGATTAAAGATCGGACACCGCTGCCACTGATTGGTGAGTCTCTCGATCAACTCTCCAGCGCCACTATCTACACCAAACTCGATATACGAGATGCGTACTACAACCTCCGCATTGCAAAGGGCGACGAATGGAAGACAGCGTTTCGAACTTGATATGGGCTATACGAGTATTGCGTCATGCCATTCGGACTCACCAATGCCCCGGCATCCTTCCAACGATGGATGAACGAGATCCTGTGTGACTATTTAGACATCTTCTGCGTGGCATATCTGGACGACTTCCTGGTCTTCTCGCCCAACGAGGAAACACACTGAAAACATGTCCGGGCAGTACTCACACAAGTACATGACACCGGACTAACACTGAAAGCATCCAAATGTGAATTCCCCGCCATAGAAACAGAATATCTGGGATATGTCATATCGCCAGAAGGGCTGAGAATGGACGAAGAAAAGATCCAAACAATCAGAGACTGGAAGGAGCCAACAAACGTCAAAGGGGTGCAGAGCTTCCTGGGTTTCGCCAACTTCTACCGAAGGTTCATCAGAGACTATAGCAAGATTACAACGCCCCTCTCCTCCCTCACAAGGAAGGACAAGTTATGGGAATGGGGCGACAAGCAGTAGGAGGCGTTTGTGACGTTAAAGGGAGCAATGATCACGGAACCGATATTGCAACACTTCGATCCGGAACAACCCATCACCATCGAAACAGACGCCTCAGACTATGCCATAGGAGCAATCTGCTCACAACCCGACGCAAAGGGAATCCTGCATCCTGTAGCATACTACTCGAGGAAACTCAAAGACCCGGAGTGCAATTACGACATCCACGATAAGGAGCTACTGGCGATAGTCGACGCACTACGAAAATGGGATACTTATTGTAAAACAACGGGACCAAAAATCACAATCCTCACCGACCACAAAAACCTCGAATACTGGAATACAAAAAAAGATCTCAATTTGCGACAAGCCCGGTGGGGTGAGCGATTAGCTAACTATGACTTCGTGATCAAGTATCGACCCGGGAAATTGGCCGGCAAGCCAGACATTCTCTCTAGAGAGTCAGGAGACTCTCCCTGGGAAGGGGATATGAAGCATCGACAGAACCACGGCTGAATCCTGTTACCCGAAGAAGCGTTTGAAGCACTCCAGGCCAATACAATGGAAACCATCAACCTCGAGATAGACAAGGAACTCCTGAATGAAATCCAGACACTAAGTGCAGCAGATAAAGAGATCCAAGAAATCCGGAGGAAAAAAGCGAGCGGGACCACCCGTGACGGAAAGATCGTGCTAGGGTTATGCGAGGAAAACAGTGGGTTGCTAATGTACAACGGCCTCATATGGGTCCCGGACAACGACACCCTGCGACTACGCATATTAAGAGACCACCATGATGCGCAAGCCGCGGAACACCCGGGCTGAGCAAGAACCCTGGAACTTGTTAGCCGAAATTTCTACTGGCCAGGGCAACGAAAGTACATCCACAGATACGTCGACCACTGTGACACCTGCCATCACATCAAGCCAATCCGACACACGCCATTTGGACTGATAAAGCCACTCGAACTCCCACACCGACCATGGGACACAATATCAATGGACTTTATCACCGCGCTGTCGACGAGCAACGGAAAAGACGCGTTATGGGTAATAATCGATCGCCTCGCAAAGATGGGACATTTCGTTGCCTGCCAGGGCACCATAGACCCCGAAGACCTAGCAGACCACTTCCTCCAACAAGTTATAAGACCCCACGGACTGCCAAGCAGTATTGTATCAGACAGAGGGTCCCTGTTTACCTCAGACTTCTGGAAACGAGTAATGGAAGCACTTGGGATATCGCGTAACCTCAGCACAGCCTTCTACCCACAAACGGACGGACAAATGGAAAGAGCCAATGCCACCCTCGAGCAGTATCTCTGGGCATACTGCAACTACCAGCAGGATGACTGGGAAAGGTTGTTGCCAATTGCCGAATTCTGCTACAACAACACACAAACCGGAACCACAAAAATAACCCCCTTCTTTGCCAACTATGGATATCACCCTCGTTTCCTGCCAGACCTCAGCACCCAGAACGAGGAGACCACGGAAGTGTCGGAATATGTTGCAGCATTAAGAAGGTTGCATGAAGAACTTCGAGCAGAGATCAAGGAAGTCCAAATGTCTCAAGCAGAGCAAGCCAACAAAGCACGACATCCGGACCCGGTACTGAACCCAGGCGACAGGGTCTGGCTACGACGGAAACACATCCGGACAACCCGACCATCGAACAAACTGGACCACAAGCAGATAGGCCCATACACCATCCTCGAGAAGGTAGGCTCAAGAGCATATAAACTGGACCTACCGGCCACTGTCAGGATCCACCCAGTTCTCCACATCAGCCTCCTCGAACCCACAGCCAGCACCGAACCCATCCCGGGACACCAACAAATACCGCCACCACCTGTGGTCATCCAAGAACAGCAAGAGTGGGAAGTAGAGAAAATCCTCGACTCGCGACACCATAGAAACCAGATCCAGTATTGAGTCAAGTGGACCGGTTTCCACAACCCCGATCGTACCTGGTATCCCGCCCGCAACTTTGAGAACTCATCCGACCTCGTCTGCCAGTTCCACGAGGAATACCCTGAGAAACCCGCACCCCAACTCTAAAAACCCGATATGTCCACCACCGCCACTGTCGACACCAACGAAGGCTGGACCTTCGCTGGCCACAGCCGCACCTCCATGTTTCCCATCACAACCACCGCCGATAACGAACAAACCGAACTACCCACCAATGAACCCAACAATGACTGGGGCATTGCCGCCACCACGACCGACGGATGGGGCGCCCCTCCAGCCGCACCTCTGCCCCCGCTGTCCGCCGCAGGACAGCCCCATACCAACGACCACGTATCCCTGCACTGGACGGCCTGCTACGATGACTACTGCAACACCCATCACCAGAGCAAGGACAATAACTACTACCCGCGCCGAAGCCGCCGCCACCGAGCGACAAACTGCGACTGCCCGCTCCCACACCCTAACGAACTACTTGAAGTAACCCGCGAATGACGCCTCAACCCCGCCAAAGCATGCGCGGACTGGTACCGAGGAAAGCGGGTCTGCCCTGAATGCCGGTTCCTCGTGAACATGGAAAACCACCATCTCCGCTGCAACGCTGCAGCCCCACGTGAAACCTTGGCGGACATCACGCCACCACAGGAAGATCAGGAAAACATAAACCCCCCGGCCACGACTACGGCACTACAGGACGAGCAACTCGCCCTCCTGGGGGAAATTGTCACCATGATACATCAAACAACCACCCGGGATGCCCGCCGCAATCACGTTGTACACCGGACGCTCGCCCAGCGGATGAACAAGTTCCACTACGCAGACCAACAACAACTCGAGCAGATGACCAACACCCTGGGAGCCATCATCACCGAACAACAGCGAATGAACGAACAACTCCAAGCCCGGCAGCAGGCTAGCTGGCCCGTCCGTATCTACCGCACCCCCATCCGGCGCCGGACCCTGACGACCTGACATGACCTCGCCGGAGCTTCGGTCTGGACAGGGGACGTACTGTCACAAAACTGGCGCGACAGGCTCCTTGGCGTGGGCGCCAGTGCCACTCTCACCCTTGTCGCCCTGTGGCTCGTCCTCGTTTCCGCTGCCGCAGCCGCGGTTATCCTCCGCGCTTAGGCGCCTCGACCGATCTCCGTCATATCGCTCTGGTAGCGATATCCCTGACCGCTGGCCAGTCTAGACCTCTCTCCTTCGTCTCGGTTATGTTACTTGCGCGTCCTGTCTCCTGTCCGCTACGTTTGTTGTCTCCCATTGATTGAGCTTGCGCGTCCTTCTCCCATGTTCGTTACGAGTATTGTTTTCCCTTGATTAAGTTGTACGTCAGTCTTCCTTTCCTTTACTGTTACTGCTTGTGCGTCGTTTCTCCTGTTGCCGCGAGTAGAGTGTTGGCTGCATGGCAGCCAAGTGCGATCATGTGTTTTCCTTGGGCGCGGCGATCGAGCCATGATGTTAGACGGAGGAACTGTGTCAGTCTTGCGTGCAAGCTGTGATTCCACAGAGGGAAGGAAAAGTATAAAGGAAGGGCGCAGTAGCTAGTCTGGAGATTCTTCTCCACGCAATCTATTATCTCTCTCCACAGACCTATCTCTCTACCCCCGTGAACCGGCGCTGCGACCACCCCCTGTAAGACTCCAGAGAAGTAAAGTGAAGCCAAATACCGCAACTATACCACGCCGGGCGTGAAGAGATTAGGGCGAAGCCGAATACCGCCACAGCGAAGCCAAATACCGCAACTATACCACGCCGGGCGTGAAGAGATTAGGGCGAAGCCGAATACCACCACAGCGAAGCCAAATACCGCAATGATATCACATCGGGCATGAAGAGATTAGGGCGAAGCCAAATACCGCCAGAGCGAAGCCAAATACCGCAACGATACCACACCGGGCATGAAGAGATTAGGGCGAAGCCAACTACCGCCACAGCGAAGCTGAATACCGCAACGATACCACGCCGGGTGTGAAGAGATTAGGGCGAAGCCGAATACTGCCACAGCGAAGCCAAATACCACAACGATACCACGCCGGGCGTGAAGAGATTAGGGCGAAGCTGAATACCGCCACAGCGAAGCCGAATACCGCAACGATACCACGCCAGGCGTGAAGAGATTAGGGCGAATCCGAATGCCGCCACAGTGAAGCTGAATACCGCAACGATACCACGCCGAGCGTGAAGAGATTAGGTCGAAGCCGAATACCGCCACAGCGAAGCCGAATACTGCAACGATACCACGCCAGGTGTGAAGAGATTAGGGTGAATCCGATACCGCCACAGCGAAGCCGAATACCGCAACGATACCACGTCAGGCGTGAAGAGATTAGGGCGAAGACGAATAGTGCCACAGCGAAGCTGAATACCGCAACGATACCACGCCGGGCATGAATAGATTAGGGCGAAGCCGAATACCGCCACAGCGAAGCCGAATACTGCAACGATACCACGCCAGGTGTGAAGAGATTAGGGCGAATCCGAATACCACCACAGCGAAGCCGAATACCGCAACGATACCATGCAAGGCGTGAAGAGATTAGGGCGAAGATGAATAGTGCCACAGCGAAGCTGAATACCGCAACGATACCACGCCAGGCGTGAATAGATTAGGGCGAAGCCGAATACTGCCACAGCGAAGCCGAATACCGCAACGATACCACGCCGGGCGTGAAGAGATTAGGGCGAAGCTGAATACCGCCACAGCGAAGCCGAATACCGCAACGATACCATGCCAGGCATGAAGAGATTAGGGCGAAGCCGAATACCGCCACAGCGAAGCCGAATACCGCAACGATACCACGCCGGGCATGAAGAGATTAGGGCGAAGACGAATACCGCCACAGCGAAGCTGGATACCGCAACGATACCATGCCGGGCATGCAGAGATTAGGGCGAAGCCGAATACCGCCACAGCGAAGCCGAATACCGCAACGGTACCCCGCTGGGCGTGAAGAGATTAGGACAAGGCCAGATACCGCTACAGCGCAGCCGAATACTGCCGAGCGGCGACCAAGACTACGTTACCTGTCGAGCAGCACGGGCTAGCGAGGCAGGATCTTGACACTAACACAGTCCCAGAAGAAAAGGCCATGGAGCAATACCACAGAAAAACAGCCGAAAATTGGGAGATCAGCAAAACAGACCCATGGGAAGTATGCCAGACTGTAATCAACAAAATCAAGGAAATCTCCAACACCAACACAAATCCAATCCCAGTGGAATATCATGAATTTCTCAAAGTATTCACCGAAAAAGAGCCTACAGCACCTCCGCCCCACTGCACCCAGGACCATCATATTCCACTAGAGAAGGGGAAAACGCCCCTGTATGAGCCCTTACAACCCCTGAATGACGAGAAAATAAAGGCTCTCAAAGAATACTTGGATATCAACGAAAAATGAGGATGGATCCACGCCTCAACTTCCCCGGCCGGAGCAGCGATCCACTTTGTGAAAAAGAAGGACGGAGGATTATACTTGTGTGTGGTTTACCGACAATTGAACGAATTCACGATCAAAGACTGGATGCCACTACCATTGATCAGAGAGTCCCTGGATCAACTAAATAGTGCCACCATCTACACCAAACTCGATACCCGGGACCCCTATTACAACCTACGAATTGCAGCAGGAGACGAATGGAAAACAGCCTTCCGAACCCAGTACAGACTGTACGAGTACTACATCATGCCTTTCGGGTTGACCAATGCAACCGCGTCATTCCAACGATGGATGAATGAGATTCTGAGCGAATACCTGGATATTCTTTGCGTGGTATATCTGGACGACATCCTCATCGTTTCGCAAAATCTGAAAGACCAGCGGAAGCACATGCGGACAATCTTATGGCGAGTTGAGCAGGCCGGGCTCACGCTGAAAGCATCCAAATACGAATTCCATACAAGAGAAACAGAATACTTGGGATATATCATATCACCAAAGGGACGAAGAGAAGATCCGAACAATCAAGGAATGGAAAGAACCAACGAATGTGAAAGGAGTCCAGAGCTTCTTAGGGTTCGCCAACTTCTATCGGCGTTTTATCAGAGACTACAGCAAAATCATGACACCCCTGTCTTCCCTCTCAAGGAAAGAAAAGGTATGGGAATGGGGTGACAAACAGCAGGAGGCATTTGAAACACTCAAAAAAGCAATGATCACGGAACCAATACTGCAACACTTTGATTCGGAACAACCCATCACCATCGAAACGGATGCCTCGGATTACGCCATAGGGGCAATATGTTTACAGCCCGACGAAAAGGGAATCTTTCATCCGATAGCATACTACCCAAGGAAACTCAAGGATCCGGAGCACAACTATAATATCCACGACAAGGAGCTACTGGCGATTGTGGATGCACTGCGCAAATGGGATATCTACTGCAAGACAACAGAACCCAAAATCATAATCCTGACGGACTACAAGAACCTCAAATATTGGAAAACAAAGAAAGACCTCAACCTATGGCAAGCCCGGTGGGGCGAGCAGTTAGCCAACTACGACTTCACAATCAGGTATCGACCCGGGAAGTTAGCCAGTAAACCGGACATCCTCTCTAGAGAGTCAGGAGACTCTCCCTGGGAAGGGCATATGAAACATCGGCAGAACCACGGCCAAATCCTGTTACCCGAAGACGCTTTCGAAGCGCTCCAGGCTAATACAACAGAAACCATCAGCCTTGAGATAGACAAGGAACTCCTGAATGAAATCCAGACACTAAGCACCACAGATAAAGAGATCCAGAAAATCCGGAGGGAAAAGGCGAACGGGACCACCCACGATGGGAAGATCGCACTAGGGTTATACGAGGAAAACAGTGGGTTGCTAATGTACGACGGCCTTATATGGATCCCGGACAACGACGCCCTGCGACTTCGCATATAAAGAGACCACCATGACGTACAAGCTGAGGGACACCTGGGCCGAGCAAGAACCCTAGAACTCAATAGCCGAAATTTCTACTGGTCAGGGCAACGGAAGTACATCCACAGATACGTTGACCACTGTAACACCTACCATCGTATCAAGCCAATCCGACACACGCCATTTGGACTGCTAAAGCCACTCGAACTCCCTCACTGACCATGGGACACGATATCAATGAACTTCATCACAGCACTGCCAATAAGAAATGGGAAAGATGCGCTGTGGGTAATAATCGACCGGCTAACCAAAATGGGATATTTTGTCGCATGCCACAGTACCATGAACCCCAAAGACCTGGCAGATCACTTCCTCTGGCAAGTAATTAGACCCCACGGACTACCCAGCGACATTGTATCAGACAGAGGGTCCCTATTCACCTCCGACTTCTGGAAATGAGTGACGAAATGTGACACCTGGGTACCCAGATACGGAGGTGGGGGTAAAGATATCGTGGAGTCAGGTTCGATTGGTGTTTATTCACAGCGGAATAATCTTAGGTTCGTCTTTTGTCGGGGTGTCTTTGTGGTATCCAAGGATGGGGATTTTTTGAAGGTAGTCGGTAGAGTTTCGTACAGTATATATAAGCAAACTTCCTTCGTGTCATGTGGTTCCCTTCTTCCCATCGACTTGTCGGGGATCTCAGTTCCAAGACGTGTGGCCTCAGAGAGTCCTGCGTACAGGTGTGGTTGGCCCTTGACCGGTTCTAGCGATAAGGGTGGAGGCTATCAGTCGGCGACCTCATATTCCTCCCGTCGCTAGTCTTTCGTACTATGCGGGTTTCGTATCGAGGTCCTCGTCAGGATCGGTCGTAACTCTTTCGGAGTTCGCCGTCCTTCTTAGTTTGCCGCTGGCCTTGCTCCGGAGTTATTCTTTCGTCCGTTCGTCTTGGGCGAGAGGTCCTAACTCTGGGTCTTATCTCCCGTCTAGACTCTCCCAGACCTGTCTTGTAACATGAGCCCTGCTTATGGCATGTGACTTGCAGGAAGCTAGTTCTGCCCTTTTCTCGTTCCCGGTATGCAGCGGCTACAAGAGTCAGTAGTGTGTCGGGTCTACCCGGCAGGCTGGCCTAAGATCCATCACCTGCTGAGGTTACACTTGCTCCGCTTTCTCTTGCCGAACTGTTTTCCGGGGTCCCAAGACTCCAGCAGGGGTCCCTAGCCACGTGACTTACCGTTTGCTACTCTTCTCCTTGTACCTTTATTCCCTTTGTTACCCTTGGGTGTAACACTACCCCCCCTCTTTCTCAGCTTCGGCCCGAAGCTGATTTATCCTGTCTTCCTCTCTTTCTTTGTGTGAATGGTGGAATGCAGTCCTGCAGTCCCTGTATCCCTCCGGTCGCCTGGTCTCGAAGAAAACCCTCCAGCGGGAAAAAAACTTCGGGCCAATTTGGTTGGCGACCGGCCCTCGGATCTAGGTGGTCTTCCGACCGGTCCAGGATCCTACTGTTGGAGTGGTGCAAAGGAAACCAGGGAACAGCGGCGTTCCCCCGAAGAGGTGATCAGAAGACGGGTTGACCTGGCACGCTGGTGTAGCAGGGGATCAGGCTGGCCGTACGGTAGTCTCGCTGCCAGAGCCGGTCAAAACCAGTGGCTCTTAACCGGCCAACCACACCTCGCCACAGTTAAAGGACGGCCGCTGTTTCTTCCTGGGATTACAATACCTTTGCTCTTCTGCTCGCTGGAATGGTCTTTGTTGGACGAAGTCCTCCTCCCCTTCATCCCACTACCCCCCGATCGTGCTTCAACCCCTTCGGCTTTGCTATGCGCCTGGGGCGGATCGGACTCTAGACCTTGGTGAGCCGGTAGTCCCTCGGCGCGCCTGGATTCCGTCGGTGAAACTCTCGGAGTTTCTCCAGGCCACCTACCGAAAAGTTATCGTATGGTTCTTCTGTCCAGTTCCTTCGGTCCAGGTAGTCGAGCCATTTGACGAGGTACAGGACGCGGCGCCCTTTCCTGGTGCTCCCAAGGACCTCGTCAACATCATATTCCTCGCTTTGTTCGATATTGTCAGCCTCTCGGAGGATCTTCGAGGGGTCCGGCGGCGCTCGGTGTTCACTGGTTTGATATGGTTCGATTAGTGATACATGGAAGATGTTGCGAATCTTCCGTTTTCGGGGCAGCGTGAGTCAAACTGTGAGGGGCGAGACGATCTTTTCCACCTGGAAGGGGCCATGATTCTTGTGGTCCAGCTTCCGGGAGGGTTGGCGCGTTTTGATGTTGCGCCCGTTGAGCATTACCAAGTCTCCGATCTGGTATTTCGGGGGCTCGGTGTGTTGGGGATCTGTGTAGCGGTGCATTTGTTCGTGTGCCGCTTCCAGCCGCTCGGCAGACGCCTTGTGTACCGCGTGCATACAGTGGGCGTAGAGCTTGCTGGCGGGGTTCAAGGGTCCCGAGGCGGCTGGGTCGGAGGATACAGGATGGAATCCGTAGTTAGCGTAGAACGGAGACATCCCGTTGCCCATGGTAATCGAGTTGTTGTAGGCAAACTCCGCCATCGGGAGTAGGCCTACCCAGTTGTCCTGCTCGTGGCCGACGAACGCTCGGAGGTACGCTTCGATTGTTTGGTTGAGGCGTTCTGTTTGTCCGTCGGTTTGGGGGTGAAAGGCCATTGATATCCTTGGGCGGATGCCAGATAGCCGTAGGAATTCTTGCCATGTCTCAGAGGTGAATCGTGAGTCCCGGTCCGGAACAATGTCCGAGGGTAGTCCGTGGTGCTTCCAGCCTTCCCGGGCGAAAATGACCGCTAGGTCAGCTGCTGTCTTCATTTCCTTCTTTAGGGGGAGAAAATGCGCCATTTTTGTGAATCGGTCTATGACCACCCACAATTGGTCGCATTCTTCCGAGATCAGCAGTTCTGTAATGAAGTCCATTGCGATGGACTGCCAGGGGGCGTACGGTAGTTCCAGGGGGGAGGAAAGTCCGTATGGTTGGTGCCGAGCCGCCTTATTCTTCTGACATTTGGGGCAGCTCCGAACGAAGTCGATAATTCTTTCGTTCATCTTTGGCCACCAGAAGTTGCGGCGAATGAGCTCAATCGTCTTGTCCTGGCCCATATGGCCAGCGATCTTTGTGTCGTGTTCTGATTTGAGAATCAATTTTTTGAGGTTTCCATCCTTCGGGATCCAGAGCATGCCCCTTTGGTAGAGCAGCCCGTCCTTGATCTCGAGGACCTCTTCCGTCCTGACCTTTGCGTCCCTCTGCCGTGCCTCACGAGGGCGGGCAGCTTCCTCCTCGACCTTCAGGTCATTCAGTGCTGCATTCCCCAGCACTGCTTCCAGTTCCTTTACCGCGCCTTGGTATTCGTAATCCTTTTTTCCTGCCTTTTTGACTGCTTCCGCGAATTCTTCCGACCATTGCCATGGTGGGAGTGATGCCAACCTTGCCGAAGAGCAGATAAACGTTCTTTCTCGTCTATCTGGTTCCGCGAAGTTGTCCTTTCGCAAGACTGTCGTAATCGGCTGGTTTTCACTCCCCCCTTTTTCAGGGCGGTACTCCGAACGCCTTGAAAGAGCGTCTGGTTTCCCGTTTCGGTTCCCTGGTCGGTAGTAAATACGGAAGTCGATACCGGATAATTCCTGTGCCGACCGTGCCTGGCATCGGTTGAGTATCTTTGTGGTTGTGAAGTACTCAAGGTTCTGGTGATCACTGAATACCTGGACCTGACTCGTTGCTCCTTTGCAGTACCAGCGCCCGTGTTTGAAGGCATCGACGATCGCCAGAAGTTCCTTGATGTGGATTTCGTAGTTGATTTCCACCGGCTGAAACTTTCGGGAGTGGAAGGCAACCAGGTGTAGTCTTCCTTCCTCGTCTCTTTGCGACAGGATAGAGCCGATGGCGAAGTCAGAGGCGTCTGTTTCGATGATCACAGGTTTGGTGGCGTTGAAATGGGCAAGTATTGGTGCCGTCGTGAACCATTGCTTCAGCTCCCGAAAGGCTTCTTCCACCTGTGGGTTCCATTCCCATTCCTTCTTTCCCCCTTTCGTCAGCTCCGTTAGGGGTCTGGCAACTCAGGAGTAGTCCCTGATGAAGCGTTGGTAGAAATTGGCAAATCCCAAAAAGGACTGTACTTCCATTAGTGATGCCGGAGTTTTCCAGTCCAGCACTGCCTCCACTTTTCCTTTTGCCATTTTGATTCCATCCTGCCCAATGACGTATCCCAGGAACTCCACTTCCTGGGTCTTCCAGACGCACTTGTCTGGTGAGACTGCCAGTTGGTTTTCCTGCAGCCTTTTCAATACTTCCTTAACCCATCGATCGTGCTCTTCCTCGGTTTTTGCGTAGATCAAAAAATCGTCCATGTAAACCAGGAGGCCCAAGTCGATCATGTCGGAGAAGACGTGGTTCATCATATCCTGGAAGGTTGATGGAGCGTTGGTCAATCTGAATGGCATGACTTGGAACTCGTACAGCCCATAACGAGTTCGGAAGGCTGTTTTCCATTCGTCGCCTTCCCGAATGCGGATCAGGTTAAACCCATTCTTTAGATCCAGTTTAGTGAACCATTTGGCTCCCTGGACTCAATCCTGCAGTTCCTGCATGAGGGGAAGGGGGTATCGGTTGGGAATTGTTATGCGGTTGAGGGCCCAGTAGTCAATGCAGAGTCGGAGTCCTCTTCCGTTTGGTTTCGGTACGAACAGAATCGGAGATCCCGCTGGGAAGGTGGATCTCCGGATCTTGCCTGTTCGCAGCATTTCCTTAAGCCATTCCCGGAGGGTCTGGAGCTCATTTTCTGAGAGTGGGTAAATTGGTCCCCAGGGGGTGGTCTCTCCGTCCTTGAGGTCGATTCTGCAATTGTATGGTCGGTGGGCTGGCAGGGCTTCTGCCACCTCCTGACCCATGATCCCCATGTATTCTCTGAACTCCTCGGGGACTTGATCCCAGGGGTCCTTTTGATCGATAGCCGAGACGTATCCAATAACCCTGGCCTCTGGATCGAGGGTTACTGTTTGGTCCAGGGATAGGGAAAATTCCGCGGTTTCGAACTGCGTGCATTTCTCTAGGCAGCTTGGGCTGCTGAATCGGAGTTCTTCGGAGTCCCATGCACCTTGTGGGGGGTGTTTGGCAATCCACCAGAACGGGAGGGAAATGTCGACCTCTGGTTCCAACGGGGCGACCTCGAATACTTCTTGCGAGTAGTGCTTCCGGTGTTTGAGTAGGAGAGGCTTGGTGTACTCCATTCCTGCCCCTTTGACCTCCTCGCCGGAACAGTTCTGTAATGGAGCTATCTGGTGCCTTCGAACCCTTGGTATATCGTATTTCTCGGAAATCCTCGTACTGATGAGAGGTACCGAGCAGCCTGTGTCGAGGAGGACCCGTACTCTGTACTGCGTGGGGCCCCACGAGACGATCATGGTGGTGATCGGCCTTTTGCTGCAATGGGGTTTGATCGTAGACTTTTCGGGCGAAGCTAGTTTGGGGTTCAGCTTTCTTCATTGTCTATCCTGTGAGATTCCAGCACTTGGTTCCTCCGGACCCTTTCGTTTTCGATTTGTCCCACAAATTATTGGGGAGGACATGGGGTGCGGCGGGCCCCGTCCTCCTAAAAATCCGAGTCGTCTTGCCAGGTCGACTGCAGCGTCATGGCCGTGGCCTCCCGCATGTCCTCGTCCTCGATTTTGACATGGGCAGCTTTGGCTTGCTTGGGGGCCGGAGCCTCCTCGGTGTCCTCCCCTCTCTTCCATTTCCCTTGGATCGAGCTTGCCTGCTTCGGGGCTTCCAGTAGCTCTGTGCCTTTGATTGTTGTTCGGGCATAGCAGTCCTGGGTGGTGTGGCTGTCCCGGCCACACCTCCAGCAGCTGGCTTTGCTGTTCCTGTGGGAGTCGATCTCGTTTTGCGGGACCCCTTTGTAGGCGTTGTCCCCGCTTCCCCAGTGGCTCTCCGCCCATGATTTCCTTGGCTTTTCAGCCTTGCCCCCCGAGTCAGTCTTCCCAGACTGCTTGGGGCCACCGCTCTCCTTGCCCCTTCGGGCATTGCCCGGATTTTTCCCATCCGGGCCGTCCTTTCGTCCTGTCCCGCTTTCTGGCTGCGCTTCACGGGCCGCTTTCAAGGCCTTTCTTCGTTCCACGTGGAGACCGGCATTGTACGTGGCCGTGAGGAAATGTTCATCGTCTATGAACTCCTCCATGTAATGGGTGCAGCGCATGTCCAGGATGCTGTCGGGTATGGCCTGGTCGATTTTCTCCCTCAACCCTTCGCCGGTGGCCCGGGCATACACCTTCAAGGCACAGAATTCGGTGAAGTATGCCTTGATGTCGCCTTTGTATCGCAGCTGACTGAGCTTTAGCTGGGCGTTTGCTGCTTCCCTGGCGTCCCGGAATTCGGCCCGGATTGCCGCAGTGTATTGGGCCCAGGTGTCGCAGTCCGCCATCGTTCTTCAATGGTGCTGGTGCTAGGCTTTTGCGGTATCCGACAGCAGCATCCCGACCCATGCGATTTTCTGGGTGTTGAGGGTTTCCGGGTAGAACCTGATGTACTCGAGAACCGATTCCCACCAGACATTCAATGCCGAGGTGGGTTTTCCGTCGAAGGTCTCTGGGTTTTTTAGCTTAAGCCGAGCGGTATTGGTTCTTACCTCCGGGGCCCTTTGGTCGGTTCGGGCCACCGCGATGCCTTCTCCCACCAGCCGAGCAATTTCCTCTGGGGTGAGCATGGTGGCAATGTGCCCTGTTTGGAGTGAGGTGGCTCCTGGCGGGGGCCTTCCAGCCGCCGGGTCTCGCCGCCACTGCGGGACCATATACATGTCGTCATTATTGTTCGGGCTTTCATTCCCGGTGGGGTTCTCCGGTTCCGGGGAGGGGGACCGGAGTACCAACCTTGTTTGGGGTCGTCTTGGGGCTGCCGCCGCTTCTGGGGTTCCTTCCCTTGACGCCGGAAGGGGGATGTCCCTCGGAAGGGCCGACTGTAGGTAAGTGGGCGTGGTGGTCACCCGTCTAATGGCACTTACCTCTGTACGCAGCCGTTGCTGTTCTTTGGCCAGTCGCTCGGTTTCCTCTTGCTGGTTCCTGGCCCATTTTTCGCAGTTGGTGTTCCAGGTTTGTTGTTCCTCCGCCCGTTTTCAGTCTGCGACCTGGAGAAACTGGACGGCGTCGTTCAACCGCGTGATTCGGATGATCTGGTGCCCCTCCTTCTCGGCCTGGTCCTTATCGCGGGAGGTGATGGCTGCCCAGACTTCGGTGGTGAATTTCTGAGCGGCGTTTGCAGTGCACATCAGCTCGGTTTGCATCCACTCGTGGGATACAGTTGTGTTGGCCTCGGCCATTTTGTAGACGTACTCGAGGGCTTGCGAGAGCAAGTGGTAGTTGCTCTCGATTGCGATGATTCGTCAGTCGGCCTGATCGTAGGCATCGCTGCATATTCCATATAGCTGCTCCAGGTCCCATTGAGCCTGCTGGTGCTGTGTAACCAGCAGTCGGACCCAAGCAGTGGGGTTTGGAAGGTCGATCGTCGGTTGATCGGTTTCGGTGTTGCTGTATACCTCCAAGGTGGTTCGTGGATACTCAAGCCGGAGCATATCGACATTTGATTCGGTTATTTTTCTAGTACAGATCCAGAGGGTCCCCTGTGTAGATGGTTTCATCATCCGTGAAGTAGTAATCGCCGAGTTCTCTGAGCTCGTCTTCGCTGAATTCGGCGCTTACGTGGTTGCGAGCGCAGTTGAACCAGTACTGTGTATACCAGTTCCAAGGCTCATGGTCGCCTTCTTGGTAGGGTGTAGGGACAGGACCGTCGTTGTACGTGTCCCAAAGCCCATAGTTGGCTAATTCACTATCGATCAACTGGAACGTGTAGTCGAAGGAGTATTGGGATTTGGGTTCCAAGAAGGAAGACAGTTCGAGGAGATAGAGGTGATCTTCGAAGTAGGTATCGTCAAAGTAGGTCATTTGTTGTGTGTGTAATCGAAGGTGACTTTATAAACCAAGATTATAGTGTGACACCTGGGTACGCGGGTACAGAGGTGGGGGTAAAGATATCGTGGAGTCAGGTTCGATTGGTCTTTATTCACAGCGGAATAATCTTAGGTTCGTCTTTTGTCGGGGTGTCTTCGTGGTATCCGAGGATGGGGATTTTTTGAAGGTAGTTGGTGGAGTTTCGTACGGTATATATAAGCAAACTTCCTTCGTGTCACGTGGTTCCCTTCTTCCTGTCGACTTGTTGGGGATCTCAGTTCCAAGACGCCCGGCCTCAGAGAGTCCTGTGTACGGGTCTGGTTGGCCCTTGACCGGTTCTAGCGATAAGGGTGGAGGCTATCAGTCGGCGACCTCGTATTCCTCCTGTCGCTAGTCTTTCGGACTATGCGGATTTCGTATCGAGGTCCTAGTCAGGATCGGTCGTAACTCTTTCAGAGTTCGCCGTCCTTCTTAGTTTGCTGCTGGCCTCGCTCCGGAGTTATTCTTTCGTCCGTTCGTCTCGGCCGAGAGGTCCTAACTCTGGGTCTTATCTCCCATCTAGACTCTCCCAGACCTGTCTTGTAACATGAGCCCTGCTTATGGCGTGCGACTTACAGGAAGCTAGTTCTGCCCTTATCTCGTTCCCGGTATGCAGCGGCTACAAGAGTCGGTAGTGCGTCGGGTCTACCCGGCAGGCTGGCCTAAGATCCATCACCTGCTGAGGTTACGCTTGCTCCGCTTTCTCTTGCCGAACTGTTTTCCGGGGTCCCGAGACTCCAGCAGGGGTCCCTAGCCACGTGACTTACTGTTTGCTACTCTTCTCCTTGTACCTTTATTCCCTTTGTTACCCTCGGGTGTAACACGAAAGCACTCAGGATATCACGCAACCTCAGTACAGCCTTCCACTCGCAAACAGACGGACAAACGGAAAGGGCCAATGCCACCCTGGAGCATTATCTCCGGGCATACTGCAACTATCAACAGGACGACTGGGAAAGACTACTACCAATTGCTGAATTCTGCTACAACAACACACAAACCGGAACCACAAAAATAACCCCCTTCTTCGCCAACTATGGATACCACCCACAATTTCTGACAGACCTCGGCACCAGGAACGACGAAATACCGGAAGTATCAGAATACGTTGAGGCATTAAGGAAGCTGCATGAGGACCTCAGAGCAGAAATCAAAGAAGTGCAAATGGCTCAAATGGAGCAGGCCAACAAAGTACAAAATCCGGACGTGGTATTGAACCCAGACGATAAAGTCTGGCTACGGTGAAAACACATCCGAACAACCCGACCATCGAACAAGCTGGACCACAAACAGATAGGCCTGTATACCATCCTCGAGAAGATAGGCTCAAGAGCATATAAGCTAGACCTACCGCTCATGGTCAGAATCTACCCAGTCTTCCACATCAGCCTCCTCGAACCCACAGCCAGTACAGAACCTATCCCCGGACACAGCCAGCCACCACCACCCCCCATTATCATCCAAGAACAACAAGAGTGGGAAGTGGAAAAAATTCTCGACTCCCGACGCCATAGAAATCAGATCCAGTATCGAGTCAAGTAGACCGGTTTCCATGATCCCGACTGCACCTGGTACCCCACCCGCAACTTCGAAAACTCACCAGACCTCATCTGCCAATTCCACGAGGAATCCCTGTTGAAACCAGCCCCCCAGAACTAGCAAAATGTCCACCACCACCACTGTCAACACCAATGAAGGCTGAACTTTCCCGGACGACAATCCGGAATTCCCCACCACAACCGAACCTGACAACAGCTGGGGCATACCTCCCACAGTGCCCTCACCACCTCTGTCCACCATAGGACAACCCCGCCCCGACGAACACGCCTCACTCCACTGGACCGCCTGCTACATGTTGGAATTGCTTCTCGCCTCTCCGGCGTGGCGTGCCGACGGAAGTGACACCACAACATCGGCGGTGGCAGTAACACCATAGCAACGGCAATTGCAAGGGGATGCTGGTAACAACAGCTTGGCATTCTTCCATAGCAGCGTCTTTTGTGTTCTTCCTTCTAGATTTTCGACATACTTCTATATAGCATAGAAAAAGACTGAACACACCTATCTGAGCCATTCCATCAAACTTCAACGATCAAATCATCTTGCCTTATCTCTGTCTTTTCTCTCTCCCTCCCTTCTTGTGAAGACTCTCAAAGGAACAGTGATTGGGCAAACTTTTACAGGTTATGAGCCCGGAGCCGTAACTGCTCCACAAACGATCAAAACCTCACCACCGTCAAACTCTCATGCGATAAATAGCTCCTCAGGAGCCACTGGTAAACGTGGGGGCCAGCAATTCCGAGGCCCTTTTTTCTCTACGTCTCACTTGGAAGCGTTCTCCTCAAAATTGAGCACTAACCAACTCAGCGACAGAAAATTTCTGATGATCGACAAGAATTTCCTCCCTCATACATCGCTACATACCTTCTCGACAAGCATCTACAACAGTCTTCATCATGAGTGACAAAATGTTTAAACACTCTCTGGGCAACGTCTACCTACTCGATCATACCAACTACGCAGTCTGGAAAGAAGATTGCATGAAGGTCCTACAAGGAATCATGGTGTGGGACATCGTGATGGAGAGAGAAGAATAACTGGAAGATCCGGGAAGACCCAACGACTTTACCAGATCCCTAGGTCTGGCATGGAAGGCATACAAGGACTACAAGAAACGGAAATTGCAGGCCGTGGCCATCATCTACGGATCCTGTACCAATGCTGTCAAAGTATACATCAAGGGAATGGAGGATCCCATCCAGATGTGGAAAGAATTGGAGGCCCGCACAAACACTGCCAATCCATTGGTCGGAAGAATGTCGCTCTTCCGGAAGTTCAGTACTCTCCGTCCCACTCCCGGACAGCCGCTCAATGCCTACTTCACCAAATTGCTTGATATTACCACTGAGCTCGCTGGTTCCGAAGAAGCAGTCTCTGATATGGTCCTCAAGAATCACATCTATACGACTCTTCCTCCCGCCTATGCAGTCACGATTGAGATTCTTCAATCCCATACGAGAGTCACTGTTCAAGAAGTCATTGATGCACTGAACGAATGCGAAACAAATCGATCAATGACAACAAAACCTGATGCCGTTTCAGATGCTCTCTACACACAACAAGGAGGAAGAGGAGGACGAGGTGGCTACCAGGGACGATACCAGGGAAATGAGCGTTCTCAGAGGGGGTGGCGTGATTGGTACAAAACTGGCACTCACACTACCTCCAATTGCTGGAGTAAGAAGAACAACAAACGAGCTCGAGACTAGAATGACTGCTACTATTGCGGAGAAGAAGGTCATATGAAGAATGACTGCCTGGCCAGAAGAAAGGGACAGGCTCAATAGAATAGCCGAGGAATCGGATGTGATCAGAACGGATATGGAGGAAATGGACAGAACGGACGCGACGAACGTGATGGAACTGGACACAATGGACGCAATGGAATCAGACGCGACGGAAATGGACGCGACGGAGACAATGCAAACGGACATTCGCACAACACCTCCGGTAACCAGCAATGACTTGCGGAGTCTACCTCCCTCAGCTCGGAGGTAATGGTGGCGTCATATCGATTGGCAATAACAACAAGGACCTGGGTAATTGATTTCGGAGCATCTCACAATTACAGCAACAATCTTCAAGATTTCCAGAAGAACTCAGTTAAGGAAACGAATATGGTCATCAAGTTGGGAGATGACCATCAAGTACAAGCAAAGAAGAAAGGAATTGTGCGTCTGGGAAGAGTGGATATTGAGGCGTTCTTCGTATCGGAATTCCGAATATCTCTCCTATCAGTAGGACAACTTGACTCACACGGATACACAACATTTCGATCAGGGATATGCTCGATTGCCAACACAAAAGGACAAAAGGTTCTCAGTGCCAACCTTGAAGACGGCCTATACATACTATCAACGGATGGATCGGCACATATTTCCGAAATCAGGATGCTGCAAACAGCCCCACATTCACACACGGTCAACATGTGGCATCGGCGCCTTGCACACCTTAACCATCAGGACTTGAGACGACTACTGGAATCCTCAGGAGAGCGCATTATGAATATAGATGTCAAGCCGGTGATGGATCCTATGGACGTCGAGTCGATGATGGATCTGGACGTCGAACCGGTCATGGATCCGGACGTTAAGCCGGTCATGGAACCGATGGACGAACAGGTTATAATTCCTGTTGACAAGTCAGACAAGCCTCACTGGGAAACACCAACTCTGTATTCGACATGTGTTCAGGCGAAGCAACAACAACAGGTCATAGGCATCAAAGTACCCCAGTCCTCAAGGCTGTTTGCCCTCGCGCACTCAGATCTCTGTGGACCTATGAAGCACAGTATTGGAGGCGCCCAATATTACATCATCTATATTGATGACTGTACGAGATACACTGAGGTGTACTTTCTGATCACAAAAACCGCAGAAGAAATATCGGCCAAGTTTCAACACTATTAAGCCTGGTTGGAAACACAGGGATTCCACATCAAACGTTTCCGTAGCGACAATAGATCCGGAGAATACAACAACTCGATATTCCTAGGTTTACTGGGAGAAAAAGGAATTACCTTTGAACCCTCCCCCCCATACACCCAACACAAGAACGGAATGGCCAAGCGGATGATCCGGACACTGAATGCGAAGGCATAAAGTATGATGTTGGATGTAAACGTGCCGATAATATTTTGGCTGGAAGCCATCAGGACAGCATGCTACCTGCATTGAAGGTCCCCCACATTGAGTCTGATGGACAACCGGTCACCATACGAAGTGCTGTACAGCACTATTCCGAAAATTGGACATTTAAGACGATTTGGATGTCGAGCATACATACATATTCCGCCAGTTCAGTGAATGGAGAAGAAATTCGAAAACCACTCCAGCATGTGTATGATGCTGGGATATGTTCATAACACCACAAAAATCTGGAGATTTTGGGACTTCAAATTGGGAAAGACTGGGCGAGCAGTGGAATGCTCAAGTGTAGTGTTTGATGAAGAAGAAAACGCATACACAGAAGAGCAGACGGAAGCCATTGAGTTTCCAGACACCACTGAAGAAGTGCAGACCGATGGGGCGCAGGACAAGATCCATGAAATGGATGACACACATGGCAGTCGAGAGAATAACAGTAAGTAACAAATATCCGTTTTCTTTCGTCATGCAGTGAAATCGCTCTATGAGTGGCTGGGCGATATATACCTGCCGAAATCAGCGAATGCTGGGCAGATGACTGCTGAATTCAGTGAATGCTGGGTAGTGTGCCGAATTCAGTGGATATGCTGGGCAGATACCTGCTGAATTCAGCTAATGCTGGGCAGAAGACTGCTGAATTCAGTGAATGCTGGGCAGTGTGCCGAATTCAGCGAACATGCTAGGCAGATACCTGCTGAATTCAGCGAAACGCTGAGCAGATGCCTGCTGAATTCAGCGAATGCTGGGCAGAAGAAGTCGAGAATATCTTGCGAAAGCGATAACTGGTGACTTGTATGCTGAATTCAGCGAATATACTCAATGAGCTGCTGGGCATTACCTACTGAATTCAGTGAATGCTGGGAGAACTCGTGACGTGGATTCCATATGATTGAGACCAAGACTGATTGAGATGGCAGATAAGAATGAATATGTCTCTGCACGGACACATAGCAAGTCACGTCTTGAAACCAACAAAGAAATTATGAGCAAGGCTCACGAAGAAGGGGGTGATTTGATGTCTTCAGAACACCTTGCATCTGCCTTTCTGCTACTTGGGATTGCCGAAGCTTCAGAAGACAAAGCCGAGATGGAACCGACTATCGAGTGCGAAAACGAGAGCGAACCGCTCACCTACAAAGCTGCATTACGAAGTCCACAAGCAAGACAATGGAAGGAAGCCATGCGCCAGGAATGGCAGACATTGGTGGAGAATCACACATTCAATATTGTGGAAAAAGGTACTACTGTCTATACACCAATGACTGACAGGACAGTAGAAGAGCCTATTGGATGCAAGTGGATCTACAAGAGGAAGATTAATCCGGATGGATCCACGCGGTACAAAGCATGACTAGTCATTAAGGGCTACGAACAAAAGGAAGGTATCGACTACAACGAAACCTACGCACTGGTGTCCAAGATGGCAACATTCCGATTGATACTGGTACTGGCCGCTCAGTATGGCTGGGATGTAGATCATATGGACGTGGTGACGGCTTTCCTAAATCCAAGGATTGACCAAGATAACATCTACATGGAAATGCCACTTGGAATTGACTGGCTCGCATCAAACGAAAGCGCATCGAGCGGAAGCATTTTAATCCTCCAAAAAGCACTCTACGGACTTAAACCGGCGCCCAGGCTCTGGTATGAGGATATCGATGGATACTTGCAATCTATAGGATTTCGACAATCAGCAGAAGATCTGAATTTGTACCTTCAACAAGGAGTCCTTCTAGTACTATACATGGATGATCTGCTCATTGCGCATAACCGTGCAGAAGGACGGGGTGTGACACTGGGGTTGTCTCGTAACCGGAGTGTGGGTAGAATCAAAGGTAATCAGGCTACTTTCAATAATTCACAACAGAATAATCTTAGATCTTGTGTGTGGGTTCGGTGGTAGTGATGGTGAGGATGTTTCTCGCTGCTGTTCTTCTCTCGAGAGAGGACGCGGCATATATACGCGGGCGGTGGAGTGAGAGCGGGTGACTTGGGCTGTCTATTCCTCCGAGGTCGGCGTGCCCCCACCTGAACGTGGGCCCGTCTGAGTTTCTTATTGGTCCTGGTTGGTACTGGCGATAAGGTGGAGTCCAGGGTTTCCAACTGGCACCGCGGAATTCCCTCAGTTCTAGACTGAGTTATTTTCCTGCGGCCCATCGACATCTGGAGCTGGGAGTTTCGACAAACGAGCTCTCGGAAGAGTCTCGACCGAGCTCTCTGAAGAGTTTCGTCCTAACGCCTTCCCTCTCATGTCTCTAGTTGCCGTCGCCCTCTTCTCCCGGAGTTAATCCTTACGTCCGTCTTACGGCCGTAACCTTTAACCCCATCTTATCTCCCGCCTAGACTCTCTAAGATCCCTCGGCTGAGAATAGCTAGCGGCCGGTACGTATCTCTCCTCTTTTGTACGTACTTCTCTAAGAGTACGTACCTGCCCGTGATTCTCCTGTGTAACACTACCTCCTCCTCCCACTAGCTTCGTCCCGAAGCGTTTTTTCTCTTTCAAGTAGCCCGATTCCTTCCTAGCGTCCTGTGTTTATGTTGCCAGACATGGGGCTGTCCGCTGAATGCAGTCCTCCTCCCCTGCATCCCTCCCAGTCGCCGGATCAGGGCATGCCCCCGTGGGCCATCTGTAATCCGTCGGAACGACTGGGCCCTCTGAGTAGGCCGGCGTGTACTCATACTTGTCGTGCTGGGTCGTGCGAGAACAAGCCGTTGCGTGCTCTCGCCATCGCGTAGGTTCGTACTGGGGAGCGCTGCTGCAAGCCATGCCGATTCCTGTCTTCGGGTTCGCACGTTCCACTGACTGGAGAGAAAGAGCAAGACTCCACGGTCGAGAGGGACGTGGTGCATCTCGTCTGGCCGCCAGGCAGAGGCCCAAACATTAGTCGCAAGAGTGCCCGGCTCCATGTGTTCGTCGAGAGGTCTTTTGGGTACCGTCGTTGGGAGTCTTCTCTCCAGGGGGTGGTCTCATGGCACGTGTCCGCGGCTGGTCCGGTTGTCATTCTTAACCGCGCTTGTTCGTCCAAGTGCTCGAAGATCAATCGGGTGACGAAACTGTTTTTGCGTCCTTTTCGGAGTTCCCACCACCTTGCAGAGGCATCCCTCAGGAGGTCTTCTTGGTTGGCCTGCGTGAGCAGGGCTTCTTCCGGTGTCTGTTACCATCGTTTTTGGCGCTTTTGTCGGTCCTTCTTTATAGCTATCCTGTCTTAGGCGTCCGTGAGCCGGTAGTCCCTTGGCGCGTCTGGGTTTCGCTGATGAAACTCCCGGAGTTTCTCCAAACCCCCTACCGAGAAGTTGTCGAATGGCTCCTCTGTCCAGTCCTTGCGTTCCGGGTAGTCGAGCCAACGGACAAGGTAGAGAATTCGTTTGTTATTTCCTCGGCCTCGTTCAACCAATGACATAACTTCCTCCACATCGTATTCTTCGTTCTGCTCGATGTCGTCGGCTTCCCGGAGTACTTTTGACGGGTCCGGCGCCGCTCGGCGTTCGCTGGTTTTGTACGGTTTGAGCAGCGAGACGTGGAAGACGTTGTGAATTCTCCATTTTCTCGGTAGCGTGAGGCGGACTACGAGTGGGGAGACGATCTTCTCGATTTGAAAAGGGCCATGGTTTTTGTGGTCCAGCTTCCTTGTGGGGCGTCGGGTTTTGATGTTGCGACCGTTGAGCATTACCAAGTCTCCTACTTTGTATGCTGGAGGTTTCGCTCGCGCCGGATCAGTGTATCGCCTTATTCGGTCCTGCGCGGCTTCCAAACCCCGTCGGGATTCCTCGTGCACCGTCTGCATCCAGTGAGCGTATACCGTGCTAGCTGGGTTGAACGATCCTTCTGCTGGTGGGTTCATGGTTGCTGGATGGAACCCGTAGTTGGCGTAGAAGGGTGTTACTCCGTTGCCCGTCGTGAGTGAATTGTTGTAAGCGAACTCTGCCATTGGTAGCAGCGATGCCCAGTTGTCCTGTTCCTTGCTGACGAACGTTCGTAGGTACGCCTCGATCGTCTGGTTGAGCCGCTCTGTCTGCCCGTCGGTCTGGGGGTGGAAGGCTGTCGATATACGAGGCCGGATTCCGAGTAGGCTTAGGAATTCCTTCCAGGTTTCTGACGTAAACCTGGAGTCTCGGTCTGATACTATGTCAGTTGGTAACCCATAAAGCCTCCATATTTCTTTGGCGAAGATGACCGCCAGGTCTGCGGAGGTTTTTTCCTGTAGCGGCACAAAGTGGGCCATCTTGGTGAATCGGTCTATGATTACCCATAGTTGGTCGCATTTGTTCGAGAGGGGTAGGTCCGTGATGAAGTCCATCGCTACTGACTGCCAGGGGGCGTAAGGAAGTTCTAATGGCGAGGACAGCCCATAGGGTCGGTGTCTGGATACTTTATTCCGCTGGCATTCCAGGCAGCTTTGGACGAAGTCGATTATTCGTTCGTTCATTTTGGGCCACCAGAAGTTTCGCCGAATGAGTTCGATTGTCTTGTCCTGTCCCATATGACCTGCCACCTTGGTATCATGTTCTGATTCCATGATTTCCCGTATCAGTTCCTCTGGTACCCAGAGCATGTCCTTCCGGTAGAGCAGCTTGTCCTGGATTCTCAGCGTTCCTTTATTCGTCTGACTCGTCTGTTCTTCCGCTTCTTTCCACGCCTGTTGATAGGCTCCGTCCTTTTGCCCTTCCTGGTATACTTTTTCCGTGAATTCCGGATTCCATCCTCGCGCTGGGAGTGACGCTAGTCTTGCTGACGAGGCTATGAACGAGCGGGTCTGTCGGTTTGCAAGATGTTTCCCTTGCAAGACCGTCGTTATCGGCTGGTTTTCTACCCCCCCCTTTTCGGGGCGGTACTCCGAACGCCTTGATAGTGCGTCTGGTTTTCCGTTTTGCGTTCCGGGTCGGTAGTAGATTCTGAAGTCGATTCCCGCTAGTTCCTGCGCCCATCGAGCCTGTCTTCGGTTGAGTACTTTGGTCGTTGTAAAGTACTCCAGGTTTTGGTGATCCGAAAAGACTTGAATTTGGTGCGTAGCTCCCTCGCAGTAGCGCCTCCAGTGCTTGAAGGCGTCGACGATTGCCAGGAGCTCCTTGTCGTGGATTTCATAGTTGATTTCAGCTGGTTGAAACTTCCTGGAGTGGAAGGCCACCGGGTGGAGTCTTCCTTCATCGTCCCGTTGAGACAGAACCGCTCCGATAGCGAAATCCGAAGCGTCAGTTTCAATTAGCACCGGTCGCTGAGTGTCGAAGTGGGCTAGTATCGGTGCGGTGGTAAATCTTTGTTTGAGATCTTTGAAGGCTGTTTCCGCCTCTTCATTCCAGGTCCATTTGTCCGTTTTGTTAGTTAATTCAGTGAGGGGACGAGCTGCTCGGGAGTAGTCTTGGATGAACCTGCGGTAGAAGTTGGCAAACCCTAGGAATGACTGGACTTCCGTTAGCGAGCGGGGGGTTTCCCAATCAAGCACTGCCTTCACTTTCTCCTGCGACATTCGGACCCCGTTTCGGCCCAGGACGTAACCCAGGAATTCTACTTCCGTTGATCTCCATACGCATTTGTCTGCCGATACCGCTAGGCCGTTCTCTTGTAGTCTCTTCAAGGTATTTCGGACTATTTTGTCATGTTCCCCTCGGTTTTTTGCGTATATCAGGATGTCGTCCATGTAGACGATTAGCCCGAGATCCAACATGTCGGAGAAGATATGGTTCATCATGTCCTGGAACGTAGAGGGGGCATTAGTTAGTCCGAAGGGCATTACGTTGAATTCGTATAGGCCGTAACGAGTTTGAAACGCCGTTTTCCATTCGTCCCCAGCTCGCATCCTGATCAGGTTAAATCCATTTTTGAGATCCATTTTCGTGAAGTATTGGGCGCCCTGGACTCGATCCTGGAGCTCCTGCATCAGTGGTAGCAGATAACGGTTGGGGATTGTTATTTTATTAAGCCCCCGGTAGTCCACGCAGAGGTGCAGTCCCTTTCTGTTAGGTTTTGGGACGAACAGGATGGGTGACCCGGCCGGCGAGGTGGATCGTCGTATTTTCCCCGTCCTTTCCATCTCCTTGAGCCATTCTTTGAGGGCCTGTAGCTCCGCTTCTGATAGGGGGTAGATGGGTCCCCAGGGCGCCGTTTCCCCTTTTCTCAGGTCGATTTTGCAGTCGTATGGTCGGTGTTCTGGCAGGGCGTCTGCTAACTCCTTTCCCATCACTCCCACGTATTCGCGGAATTCTTCTGGTACCCAGTCGAGGGGGTCCTCGGAGGCCACCGCCGAGACGTATCCGATGAGTCGGGCGCTTGCTTCCTTGCATACGTCCTCGTCCCAGGTTAAGGAGAATTCCGCTGTTTCGTGCTTGGTGCAGTTCTGGATACAGGCGGGACTGTTGAATTGCACCTCCTCCGAGGTCCATCTTCCCTGGGGGGGGTGTTTGACAATCCAATCGAATGGGAGGAATATGTCGATCTCTGGATCCATTGGAGATATCTCAAATTCTTCCGTGGTGTAATGGTCCCGGTGCTGTAGGTGCATGGGCGGAGTGTGATGTTGTCCGGCGTCTGGCACCGCGTTTCCGGTGTAATTCTCGATCCGGATTGGGTCGGCATGCGGTATGCGTCGGATACCCCATCGTCTAGCGGTTTCTTGGTTCATTAATGATATCGAACAACCCGTGTCCAGCAGGACTTTGACTTTGTTTTTTCGGGGTCCGATGTGTAGTACCATCTCAATTATGGGTCGGTGGCCGCCTATGGGTGACTTCGCTTTCTTGGTTGGGGTTCCAGCACTTGGTTCCTCCGTTTTCCGTTTGCGCGAAGTTCCACAGATTATTGTAAAGGCCTGCGCCTGTGGCGTTGGCAGGCCTTTTAAAAATCCGATTGATCGCTATCGTCAGCCCATATTGGCAAGGCCCTCGGCCTGTCTCCCATGGTTTCGACGGCGGCGATTTTTTGCTGCTTAGCCCCAGGGGTTTCGTCGGTTTCTTCCGAGCGTTTCCGCTTTCCTGTTTCCGCAGTGGTCGCTCCTGCTGCTTTCCACGGCGCCCTTGGGAGCGTGGTTCCATGTCGAGTGGTTCGTGTGAAACATTCGTAGGTGTGGTGTCCCCTCTGCCCACAGTGCCAACATCCTTCTGGGTCCTTAAAGAATTCTTCGTTCTCCTTCGCCGGTACTCCTTTTAGGGCGGCTTCTTTCGTGGCCCAGTGGCTCGGTTGGCCCCACGGGCTCGGGCGGTCCGTTCTGCTGGTTTCTTTCTTTTCTTCCTTGCGACGGGCCAAGTTCTCCGTTTTTCTCTCCTCCTTCTTCCTTTCGTCGGTTTTTCCGGTTCCTCCGGATTGTCCCCTGAGTTGTTCCTTGGCTTGTTTCAGGGCCTTCTTCTTTTCTACTTGTAGGGCCGCCTGGTAGGTGGCTTGTAGGAATCCTTCATCATCCGCAAATTCTCCCATATAGTGGGCGAAGCGCATGTCGAGTATGGTGTCCGGCATCGCCATATCGACCTTCTCCTGTAATCCTTCTCCCATTGCTCGGGCGTAGTTGTTGAGGGCTCGGAGCTCTGTCATATAGGCTCGGATGTCCCCCGTGTACTTGAGTTGGTTCAGCTTCAGCTGGGCGTTCGCGGCTTCTCGGCTGTCGAAATATTCTGTACGGATGTCGGCGGAGTAGTTTGCCCAGGTGTCATTATCGCCCAGCGTAGTGTACCGGTGTAAATCCCAGGCCTTCGCAGTTCCGGTGAAAAGCGTTCCTACCCACGCGATTTTTTGTTGGTCGCTTGTTTCTGGGTAGAACCCTAGATACTTAACGACCGACTGCCACCAGATGTTGAATGGAGTCGTTGGTTTTCCGTCAAAGGGCTCTGGGTTCTCCATCTTGAGACGCGACGTGCGGACCCGTTCCTCCTTTGGCGGTTGGTGGGACTGGGCCCTAGCCACTCCCTCCGCGACTAGCAGGATAAGGTCCTGCATCGTCAACGTTGGTCGCGTTCCCTCTGCTCCTGCCGCCGGGGGCGGGGTCGGTGTTGGTGGCAGCAGTGGGGTCGTTGGCCGTGTGGGTGGCCTTGATGGGGGTCCGTTATTCCCTCCCGGGTGGGGATTTCTCCAGGGTGGCGGTGTGGCGTGTCCCATCGGAATAGGTGGGACCGCCGGGGGCCGTATTCGCCGGGTTGCTGCTGGGAGATTGAGCTGGATCGGACTTCTCAATGGTGGGTATGGGGGTCGGCCAGGGGGCGTGGAAGGTTGCCAAAGGACTAGGTCCGGCTCACTTGTACTGGAGGGGCGAACGGGGCTTCTCCATTGCTGAGCTGGGGTCCGTTGGACCGGTAGCGGGGGTAGCGGAGGTGGTGGTGGGCTTGGCGACGCAGGTGGCAGCGGAATTCGTACGGCCAATCGTTGTATATCGTCCCGTGCTTGCCGCAGCTCCTGTTGTAGTTCCGCTACTTTCTGCTGATGGTGAGCGGCCCAGAGTTCTACATTACCTTGAAAGGTGGCCAGATGTTGGTTGCGGGCTGTATTGGCTTCTCCCAAGAAGGCCAGTGCGTCGTTGACCCTGGCCAGCTGCGTTGCCTGGCATACCTGCCTCTCCGTACTTTCATTGGTTCGTTCGATAATAGCCTGCCAAACGTTCCTGGTGAAGGTCTGGTAGGCATTTGCGGCTGCAGCTAGTTCGCTGTGCACCCATGCTTCCTCTATTTCTTGGTTAGCATTTACTCGGTCATATACGTACCGAGTTCCTTCTGCCAGAGTGTGGTAGGCATGCTCGATTCGCTGGATCCGCTGGTCGGTGCGGTCGACGGTGTTGCCGCAGAGCCCAACAAGCTCCCTCATATCTTCTTCGGCCTGTTTCTGCTGGCGCACCAGGGTTTGGACCCAAACAGCTGGGTTTGCCAGTTCTACTGCTTGTTCCTGCGAGGTTGTCCTGTCGGTGATCTGGAGTAGGTCCCGAGGCGCTTCGAGACGGAGCATGTTGAAATCGGATGTCGACATTTCTTAGTATAGGTCGAGGAAGTCGTTGGTATAGATGGTTTCGTCGTAGTCAAACGCGTAGTCAAACAGGTCGAAGAGTTCGTCTTCGTCTAAGTCCGCAGCTTGTCCGTTTACTGCGCAGTTCCACCACCATTGCGTGTACCAGTTGTAAGGTGCGCAATCGACTTCTTGGACTGGGAGGGTTCCGTCGATTTCCTCTTCCCACCGTTCGTATGAGTCGAGCTCGCTGTCGATCGATTGGAATGTATAATCGAGGGAGTATTGTGATTGAGGTTCCTTTAGGGTGTGTAATTCGAGTAGGTAGAGGTGGTCCTCGAAGTATGTTGTGTCAAAGTGGGGCATTCGTTGCTGAATTTCTTATATAGGGTGATTTTGGATCAAAGATTATAGTGTGACACTGGGGTTGTCTCGTAACCAGAGTGTGGGTAGAATCAAAGGTAATCAGACTACTTTCGATAATTCACAACGGAATAATCTTAGATCTTGTGTGTGGGTTCGGTGGTAGTGTTGGTGAGGATGTTTCTCGCTGCTGTTCTTCTCTCGAGAGAGGACGCGGCATATATACGCGGGCGGTGGAGTGAGAGCGGGTGACTTGGGCTGTCTATTCCTCCGAGGTCGGCGTGCCCCCACCTGAACGTGGGCCCGTCTGAGTTTCTTATTGGTCCTGGTCGGTACTGGCGATAAGGTGGAGTCCAGGGTTTCCAACTGGCACCGCAGAATTCCCTCAGTTCTAGACTGAGTTCTTTTCCTGCGGCCCATCGACATCTGGAGCTGGGAGTTTCGACAAACGAGCTCTCGGAAGAGTCTCGACCGAGCTCTCTGAAGAGTTTCGTCCTAACGCCTTCCCTCTCATGTCTCTAGTTGCCATCGCCCTCTTCTCCCGGAGTTAATCCTTACGTCCGTCTTACGGCCGTAACCTTTAACCCCGTCTTATCTCCCGCCTAGACTCTCTAAGATCCCTCGGCTGAGAATAGCTAGCGGCCGGTACGTATCTCTCCTCTTTTGTACGTACTTCTCTAAGAGTACATACCTGCCCGTGATTCTCCCGTGTAACACGGGGACATCGGATCAAGCAGCTGCTGCAAAACAAGTACAAGATCTGCGACTTGGGTGTGGCAAAGCGGTTCCTAGGAATCGAGATCGAGAGGACCAAAGATGGAGGATTCAGTATCTGTCAACGAGGCTACATCAACACAATCATATGACGATTCGGACTGATGGATGCAAAACCGGCTAAGTCTCCACTTGATCCTCAGACAGATCTGGCTAACACCCACTGTGAGGACAAACCGGCAAACCGCAAAGAATATCTATCAATGGTTGGATCACTCATGTATGCGGCACTCAGAAGTCGACTGGATATCGCCTTCAGTGTAACCGCCCTGCGCCGGTACAATGTCCAACCTCTGAAAATGCACGCAACGGCGGGAAAGAGAGTACTCCGATACCTGAAGACTACTGCTGGATTTCGAATTCATTACCAATGGCTTCCGAATCCTACCACTATTGTCGGATACACTGATTCCGACTGGGCAGGGAATCTCACAACTCGGAAATCCGTTGGCGGATGTGTATTCGGACTCGGGAACGTCAATGTCAACAACGAGCTTGTCATATCTAGCTTGATTCATTGGCAAGCCAAGTCTCAGAGCGTCGTAGTAGTCTCAACGCTCGAGGCCAAATATATTGCCTGTTCACATGCCATCCGGGAAAGTCTCTGGCTCAAGCGCATGATGAAAGAGACTACAGAAGGAATGGCAGTAAAGATTGTTGGTGGACCGGTACTGATCGAATGCGACAATTAAGGCGCCATCAAACTGATTACCTCGGGAGTCATACAGCAAAAGTCAAAACACATTGACGTAAAATATTATCATGTTCACGACGAACAGATGAAAGGCGCAGTTAAGTTCCAATATGTTACTTCAGAGTCTAATCCTGCCGATCTGCTGATGAAACCTCTCGCGGTTCCCCGACACAAACGACTATTGCAACTCACCGGTCTCACTCTATTTGGCCCCGACGACGGAGAACCCGAATACGATGAATGACACCGATCTCGAACAGGGGGTGCGGTTCTTTGGCAAAGAAAAGGGGATGCGGGTGATAAGGAATTGGAAGAGGAAAGAAGGTTTCTTTGTTGAAGCATGTTCTTACATCCTGTCGGCAACCGTAAGTCGGCACTCTTTTTCCTACTAGCAAGTGTTTTTCCCACGAGGTTTTCACTGCAGAGGTTTTAATGAGGTCGAAGAGGATTTAATGGGAGTGTTTTTTTTGATTTGGGATTGTTCTTGATTTGGTGGATTTCTATGTACGGAGCACAAGAAGAGGGGGTGTGTTGGAATTGCTTCTTGCCGCTCCAGCGTGGCGCGCCAACGGAAGCGACACCATAGCATCGGCGGTGGCAGTAACGCCATAGCAACGGCAATGGCAAGGGGATCCTGGTAACGACGGCTTGGCATTCTTCCATAGCGGCATCTTACGTGTTCTTCCTTCTAGATTTTCAACATACTTCTATATAGCATAGGAAAAGACTGAACACACCTATCTGAGCCATTCCATCAAACTTCAACGATCAAATCATTTCGCCTTATCTCTGTCTTTTCTCTCTCCCTCCCTTCTTGTGAAGACTCTCAAAGGAACGATCGGGCAAACTTTTACACTATGATGACTATTGTATCGCTCACTGACAAATGAAAGACAACAACTACTACCCCCGCCAGAGCCTGCGCCGTTGGGCACAGACCTGCGACTGTCCTCTCCCACACCTGGACGAACTGCTCAGGGTAACCCGCGAGCGACATCTCAACCCTGTCAAAGCATGCGCAGACTGGCACCGAGGAAAGCGGGTCTGCCCCGAATGCCGGTTCCTCGTAAACATGGACAATCACCACCTCCGCTGCAGCCCAGCCCCTCCCCGCGAACCCCTGGACAACCTTACACCCCCTCAGGAGGACCAAGAAGAAATTCCCGCCAACCCCGACAAGGCTACCACTATGGCCGCTGCGATACAAGAAGAATGACTCACCCTACTGGGAGAAATAGTCACCATGATACACCAAATGACTACCCAGGATGCCTGCTGCAATCACGTAGTGCACCGGACACTTGCCCAGCACATGAATGAATTCCATGACGCAGATCAACAGCAACTCCAGCGGATGGCCAACACGCTGGAAACAATCATCGCCAAGCAACAACGAACCAACGGACGACTTCAAGCCCAGCAGCAGGCTAGCCGACCCATCCGTATCCACTGTACCCCGATCCGCCACCACACCATCACGACACCACATGACCTCGCCGGAGCTTCGGTCTGGACAGGGGGTATACTGTCATGAACCTGGCACGACAGGCTTTCCGGAGCCACCGTGGGCACCACCGTAACCCTTGCCACTATGTGGCTCATCCTTGTCTCCGCCGCCGCAGCCACGATTATCCTACGTGCCTAGACGCAACATCCTAGTCCTTGCAAATATCACTCCGGGAGCGATATTCCTCAGAACCCTGACCCAGTCGCTGGCTGACCAAGATCGGGTAAAACGTGTGTGTGCCTGCCTCATGTCATTCAGTGTTATATTTATTGCTTCCCTTGTTGTTTCCTTGGTTGTTCCTTTACCGTTGTGGGTCTGCCTCGCTTTCGCCTGTGTTATGTTTATTGCTTCCCTTGTTGTTTCCTTGGTTGTTCCTTTACCATTGCGTGTCTGCCTCGCTTTCGCCTGTATTATGTTTATTGCCTCCCTTATTGTTTCCTTGGTTGTTCCTTTACCGTTGCATGTCTGCCTCGCTTTCGCCTGTGTTATGTTTACCCTGTGTGCTTGTCATTTCCTACTGTTTGCGAGTCTGCCTTGCGTTTTCTGTTGCGGAGGAAAGAAGGGGCCAAGTAGGATCGTATGTTTCTGGGATGCAGCGATGGAGTCATGATGGAAAGCTCTATGTCAGTCTTACAGGCAGGACTGTGATTCCACGGTAAAGGAAAAGGTATTAAGGAAGGGCGTGGTAACTAGTCTGGAGATTCTTTCTCCACGCAATCTATTATCTCTCTCCACAGACCGACCTCTCTACCTGTGACCAGCACTGCGACCACCCAACCCCACAAGAACAATGAGCCCACGCAAAGGCGTGTGAGACCACCGTGACAAGACCACGCCGGGTGTGACGGATACTGCGAGAACAACAAGCCCACGCAAAGACGTGTGAGAAGATCGCGACGAGACCACGCTAGGCGTGACAGATACCGCGAGAACAACAAGCCCATGCAAAGGTATGTGAGAAGACCACAATGAGACCATGCCAGATGTGATGGATACCGTAAGAACAACGAGCCCATGCAAAGGTGTGTGAGAAGACCGCGACGAGACCACGCCGGACGTGACAGATACCGCGAGAACAACGAGCCCACGCAAAGGCATGTGAGAAGACCGCGACGAGACCACGCTAGGCGTGACGGATACTGTGAGAACAATGAGCCCACGCAAAGGCGTGTGAGAAGACCGCGACGAGACCACGCCAGGCATGACGGATACCGCGAGAACAACAAGCCCACGCAAAGGCGTGTGAGAAGACCGCGACGAGACCACGCCAGGTGTGACAGATACCGCGAGGACAATGAGCCCACGCAAAGACGTGTGAGGAAACGAGCGACGCCCCGAGGAGTCAAGTCTACGTTACCTGTCGAGCAGCACGGAGTAGACAGTGCAGGATCTTGACGCAAATCTCTGATTATCGGTTCGAGAATGTCATGGTGTTGGAGGCCATTCATTTCACTCACAATTGCCTCCTACCAGTAGTCACTGTCTTCTGCGACAACAGCTTCCTTGTAGTTGCTCGGTCCTGGAACAGCATACAAGATAGAGTGCACTATACAGTGTGCCACTTCCTGCTGGCTTCGATGATGACCAGATCTGGTGGTACCCTCTCCCCCAACCGGTTGCCAGTTCATATTGATAGTTAGGTCATCACCTCTCCAGCGTCGTCTAGCAACCCTTTCAACAGCCTTAAGTGGTACAGCTGATGCTGCCTCCTCTCTATCAATATCAATTGGTATATTCTGGTCGACTGGTCTGGTATCCATCCAGTCTGGTTCAGGGAATTCTCAAGGTGGGAACAGTTGGACTTGGACGCCAACAGACTCCTGTTGATTGTCTTTATAGAAGATGGCTTCATCAAATTTGATATCCCAACTTGTGTATACCCTCTTTGTTACCAGATTGCACACTTACCAGATTGATGGTGTTTCTGTATATCTAATGAAAATATAACGGGTAGCCCTGTCGTCCAGCTTTGTGCATTTTGCTTCTGGTACATGAGTGTACGCAAGGCATCCAAAGCTCCATAAATGTTCAATTTTAGGTTTTTGACTGTAGAGTGACTCATAGGCAGTTTTACCAATCGAACGATGAGTGGCACGGATCTTGATGTAAACAGCCACCTTTGCTGCCTCTGCCCAGAATGAAGTTGGCAGGCCTGACTAATTGAGCATACAGCATACAGGATCCAAGATTCCTTGATTGATACGTTCAGCAATACCTTTCGATGCAGGTGAATATGGTGCTGTCACTTGCCAAATGATATCGTGAGATGCTAAGAAACCAAGGAAATGTTTGCTCGAATACTCCTCTCCACTGTCAGTTTGCAACTTTCTCATTTTGCAATCCATCTGATTTTGAATGAGCTGAAGGAATTGTTCGAACATAGCAGGAACCTCTGATTTAGCTGTCATGAAGTAAACTTCAGACCAACAGGTATAGTCGTCTGTAAAGACTACCATATAGCGTTTTTCACTCTGTGATGGCATTCAAAATGGGCCAACCGCATCTGAATGAATCAGTTCAAATGGCTGCTTCGATTGCTTTTTGGGATCCACTGATGGAAAGGGAACTTGACAAAGTTTGCCAAGAATGCAAGCTTCATACAGGTAGGTGTCCGGTATACCTTTTGGGAGCTGCATTCCCTCTGTATAGTTCTCAAGCTTCTTCACTGCACATAGGCCAAGGTGTCCAAGCCGGTTATGCCACAACATAGCAGATTCAATGGTATCATTGTCAAGAATTGTGAAAACTGCTGGTACCAGATTCACTGCCTGAGTGGTTACCGTAAGGTAGAACAAACCATTTGTGACAGGTCCAGATGCAATAATGCTTCCTCTGTGAAGTAGACGTGTGATAGAGTCCAGGCCAAACTCCACCTTGTAGCCATCTTACAACAGCTTGAACAGACTCAACAGGCTGAAACGGCCAAATTTCATGACATGTAGGACATTGCAAAAGATGTGTCTGTCTGTCTTGCTAAAGGCTACTGTAACACTTGGGTGTTTCACCAACGGCACAATCGCCCAGGTGGTCACCAACAGTCTATCACCCTTGAGCGGGCAACACTTGTATGATGGCAGCGAAACGACTGTGTAGTTCTGAAGGATTCGCACGAGAGCGGTTGGGAAAATTCACTAAGAGATTCGCGTTCAAATTATCAGTAGAGAGTTGATCTCAGAAACAATGTAATATTGTTAAGGCTCAACTTCCGACCGATTGTTGCTGATGCCTCTCTACGTAGGAAACTGGCACTCTTTAAATGTCGCGCCGACTCTTTGGCCGTCTGCCCTCGGGCTGACTTGGGAAGCGCAATACCTCGGTAGTATGCAGCAGCGTCTCTCCTCGTCTGAGGGAGATAGGGTTGATTGGGACGTGGCACTGGTTGATAGGTATGGACCCAGAAGATCTTCGATCTGAGTGCTTGCGAACAATCTTTATTTGCACTCGCTTGTAGGCGTCGTCACCCTCGTGCTCCTGTCAGCAGCCCTTACTGGCTAAATGCTTCTCAGGTGCATTTGGGGTCGTGATCTATGAGTCTAGATGCTTCCAGGAATGTCTGGTGACGTCTGTACAAGTGCCGTAGCAATCGCAGTTAACTGAAGAATACGTCTTTGTAACTTGACAAGTTAAGGTCCGATCTTCTTCAAACAACTGACAGATGGTCTGGCTCCCCTCATATACCCACCGGACCCGTTCCGCCTCACGCGTCCTGCACGATTGCTCGTGAGTTATATTGTACCCAGAAAAAGTTGACATTTTTGCTGGTATATGGCAACTAGTAGCTTTTAGTATGGGTCTCGCAGAGGATAACCTTGACACCTCCCAGGGATGTGACCAGACCCTCGCCTGAGGCTGCCACTCATCCCCTTTCCCATTGGTAACCTTGAGTTACCACCTGGCTGCTGTTGGGTCAGTAATACTCCTCTCTTTCAGAGCTCGCCCCAGCCCTGTCTTTCACTCATGAAATCTCACTCGGCCTCAGTTCTCAGATTGAGTCCGGCTAGTCATACTAATTGCATGTCTTGGGGTGTCACCAGCACACTGGGTGTAACAGCTACTGCTATGTCTCCGATTCCAGTAACACTTACATAGTGATCGTCGTCAACTTTGACTGATCTCACTCCGAGTTTGAGTTTCTGGTACTTGATGAAAATCGAGATATCTCTGGTAACATGTTTTGAGGCTCCTGAATCCACAATCCAGGTATGCTCCTTCTGATCTTGTGGTATGGAGACTTTGACTTCATCCACCTCACTGGCTTCCGTAATTGTCAATATCAAGTCGTCTGTTTCGGTGCCTCCCAATGGCAGCCCGACAGCATTCGCTGTAGCCTGCCCGCTCTGGTTCTCCTTCTCCAGATGGCAGCTTCAGCATTCCTTCTTCTTGTGCCCTTGTTTTCCACATCCATAGCAGACTATGGGTGGCCTTTTTCCCTTCTTGCTTGCCCAATCTGATCCTTCCTTGGTTCTATTGGTCTTCCCATATCCATAGCCCTTTCCGGATATATTGTATCGAGTACCTCCCATTGCAAACAATGCTGCGTCGGTAGGGATAGAATGCTTAGCTTGCAGCTTTGCTTCATGCGCCTTGAGGGCAATATACATGTCTTCCGATTTCTTGTATTGTTTGATCATGTTGAGTATTGTGGTAAATTGGTCCCACTCCGGTGTGGTCAGTAGGGCTTTCGTCATATAGTTCACAAGTATGGAGTTGTCAATATCCATATCGACAATCTTCAGTTGACTTGCAACCATCTGGATCTCCGTGTAGAAATCTTCTGAACTTGCAAAATCTGCAAATTTTATGGACTCCAACTTGTCCATAAGTTGCCTTCCATCAACCTTGAAAATCCGTTCACAGTCCATCCGGATAGCATCCCAAAGTCCCTTTGGATTCGAGTCCCACTTCTCATCGTAGTACTTGCGCTGAAGAGTAGGAGAAAGTAGTCCTCGAATGGTACCACTGGTTTTCTCCAGCGTAATCTCGTACTGCTGAAGTTCGCGATAGTACCGGTGGAACAAGACCATGTAGGCAGGATCACTTGACTCCGGTTGGTATGGGTCCACCTCTTCTTTCACATTCGTATCGGTGGTGGTGGTGGTGGTGGCTGTGCTGGATGGTGGAGTTGGCTTCAACGGTGGCCTCTCCTTCCTACTAAGTATGCTTCTGTATCCGAGGCCACTCAAATAAGCTTTAGCAGGCACAACCCACTCCTCATAATTCGGGACAATGAGCGGTTTGATGTTCATCGTCGACATCTTCTCTTCTTTCCGTATCTGCTGGGAGTCATCCTGCAGTGGGATCTCTCCACAATGTGGTTCGGTTCGAAAGCAAGTATCTTCTCAACGATTTGGCGGCCAAGGGAGTCTTCCTTCGGTGGGATCTCTCCTCTTTCGGTTTGTCAGTCAAGGGAGTCTTCCAACGTGGGATCTCTCCTCTTGCTTGTCAGGGTGGGTGGGAGGGGTGGGCGGGCGTAGCGGATCTGAATTCTTATTTTCGAAGAACTTCAGAATTTCGACCCCGGGCTCAAAACCTGTTCGTGTAGTAGATGGAGGCGTGTCTATTCTTCAGAGGAGTGGTGAGAAGACGTCTAGCTACAGGAGACGACACAACGAGAACTAAAAGCACTAGCCCCCGAATAACCCTCATCCCTTACTCACTCACTCGACGGTCGCGGGAGCAACCCCTAAGCCTCGCGCCCTAACAGCCTATTCCGAAGGCGAAGCAATCGATGATAGTCGTTCGCCCTGAGGATTCGGCTTCCCAGCGACAACTCCTTGTTGATCCCGAATAAGTCTCCCCACCGATGGATCATAGGCGGCAGCGAGTCATGGACATATGAAGAGATGATAAATACTTGTAGCCCTGAGGTTTCTGTGGTTGAGCAGATGCTGAGCGAATTGACAATGCATGTGGAAGAGATGGAGGCAGGTGGAGACAATGTGAGCGATAAATAAAACCACGAAGATCGCAGAAAATGAACACACGATTTCTCCTATCTACCATCTCTTGTCCGATCACCGCGATAATTGCATCTTTTTCCATCTCTTTTGGTGCTCCTCGGTAGGTAGTCATCGACTTTACAACCGCACTATGTAGTTGTAGTACGCTGTGGCCGGAGTGGGGCGGGGGGGGGGGGGGGGGGGGGGCAGGCCAGGCCCCCCCGCAAACCCGCCAAAAAAAAAAAAAAAAATGCTTGGG
>Ga0307508_10000551_pt1 | contig 44445 bp, 35 predicted proteins | sample 9_EM_MG_FD_203089 | JGI IMG/M metagenome (GOLD analysis project Ga0307508, IMG submission 203089) | Populus trichocarpa ectomycorrhiza microbial communities from riparian zone in the Pacific Northwest, United States - 9_EM | ecosystem: Host-associated > Plants > Roots > Unclassified | place... | reverse complement strand
AAATCTTATCCACGCCTCAACCGGCCCCGCCATCTCTACCGCGATATCCGCCACGCCGGCCGCTATCGTCGCCCGGCGCAAACCCCACTCATTTCCTCTCGACCAAAAAATACTTAAGCGCCATTCGGTCAGCGCCCCCGGCTACAATTTCATTAAAAACGCTCTGATAAATCACCAATCTGAAACTCCCAACATTAGTGAGATATTAGTGAGGATTAGTGGTTAAAAATTCTGTGGTTTGAATGTACCGCAGCACATAGCCGTCGCCCGGCAGCCCACCCTACTTCGCCTTCGCGCTCACCACCAACAGCGGGATCGTCGTATTGTGACGCACCTTGTCGATCGTGCTGCCGTGGATCAAATCGCCGATCAATTTGTGGCCGTGTGACGCCAGTGCGATCAAGTCGCAGCCGGAAGTGGCGGCGATTTTCACAATCTCGTTCGGTGGATTTCCCAGCGCCAGCAATGTATCGACCTGCAGGCCGCTTCCCCTGATGGCGAGTGCGGTTTTTTCCAGATACTCACTGTCCGCTTTCATTTCCGCGGACTCCGCCAGTTTCAATTGTTCGAAATTTCGCGCCGCCCATCCATCCGCCACATGGAGCAATATCAACTCCGCACCGACCTGCTTCGCGAGTTGCGTAATATGGGGAAGAAGATGTTTGTCCGCTTCTCCATTTTCCAGCGCGACGAGTATTTTGCGGTACATGTTATTGGTCTCCTCCGGTCACGCCCGCAATATCGAGCAATAATTTCACGTTCAGTCCAATGATAACCAGCGTGATCGTCCAGCCAACGAGTTTAATCCACCATGGATTGACGAATTCACCCATCTTGGATTTCTCCCCCGTGAATCGCATCAGGGGCCAGCACGCAAAACCCAGTTGCATGCTCAGACAGACCTGGCTCGCGACGAGCAGCGCCGTTGATTTGCTCTCGCCATAGATTCCAATCACGATCACCGCCGGAACGATGGCAATAGCCCGCGTAATCAAACGCCGCAGCCACGGGCGAAGACGGATATTCAGAAAACCTTCCATCACAATCTGGCCGGCGAGGGTGCCGGTGAGGGTCGAATTCTGACCTGAAGCAAGCAACGCTACTGCGAACAAAATTCCTGCGAAGGTGACGCCGAGCACCCCATCAAGCAAATGATAAGCCGTTTGGATTTCACCGACGTCCGAATGTCCCGTGCCGTGAAACGCCGCGGCAGCCAGGACGAGAATCGCCCCGTTAATGAACAGCGCAAACATCAGCGCGAACGTGGAGTCGATCGTGGCAAACTTGATCGCCTCCCGCTTGCCGCCCGCATTTTGCTCGTACTTGCGCGTCTGTACAATCGAGGAGTGCAGATACAAATTATGCGGCATCACGGTCGCACCGAGAATGCCGATCGCCACATACAGCATCGCGGGGTTTTTCAGAATCTCAATCGTCGGAACAAATCCATTCAACACCCCGCCAACATCGGGCTTCGCAAAAAACAATTCGACGGCGAAACACGTGCCGATGGTCAATATCAACGTGATCACCACGGCTTCGAGCCAGCGAAAGCCTTTATTCTGAAGCAGCAGTACGACCATCACGTCAACCGCGGTGATTATGCAGCCCCACACCAGCGGAATTCCAAACAACAACTGGAGCGCGATCGCCGAACCGATAACCTCCGCCAAATCGCAGGCCGCAATCGCCAGTTCGCATAAAATCCACAGAAACCAAACGACCGGCCGTGGATAATGGTCACGACACGCCTGCGCCAGATCGCGTCCGGTGGCGATACCGAGCTTCACGCACAAGTGCTGGAGAAGGATCGCCATTAAATTCGAAATCAGAATAACGGAAAGCAACGTATAGCCGAATTGAGCGCCACCCGCGAGATCGGTCGCCCAGTTGCCCGGGTCCATGTAACCCACGGCCACCATGAAACCGGGACCGGAAAATGCCAGGACCTTGCGCCAGAATCCCGCGCCCGCCGGCACCGCCACCGTCCGGTGCGACTCCGGCAAACTGGTGTTCTCGCTCTGTCTGCGCCAGCCGGTTTCTGCGGAAACCGGAGTGATCGTGACGCTCGGAGGAAGATTTTGATTCACGGAGGTATTTCATTACACGAACAGTGTTAGGCAAGACTAATATTCGAATAAAACGCCTTCGCCCTTGTCAGGATTTCTCCCCGCGTCCATTTAACTTTCGCATGCCGAAAAATTTCGCCCGCTTCGTTTTCGGGATCACGATCGTGTTTTTCTGCGCGTTTTTTCTCTGGCCGGTGCTGCAGATTTTGAAAGGCGGGTTTATCGATGCTGACGGAAAACTCACGTTCGCCTACCTCACCTCGCTGCTTTCCGACCGGCTGTATCTCGGGGCACTGGCGAATTCGTTCTCACTTGCTTTCACGACCACTCTTTTTGCGCTCCTGATCGCACTGCCACTGGCGTTTATCACGGACCGCTTTGTGTTTCCCGGAAAGGGATTTCTGGGGTCAATCATTCTTGTACCGATGATTCTTCCGCCATTCGTCGGGGCGATCGGGATCAAGCAAATCCTCGGACAATATGGCGCCTTGAACGCGTTGATCATCGATCTCGGACTTCGTCCGCACGGCTGGACGTTTGACTGGCTCGGCGCCAATCAGTTTCTCGGGATCGCTCTCGTCAACGCCTTCAGCCTCTATCCGATCATATACCTCAATGCAGTGGCTGCGCTCGCCAATGTGGATCCTGCGATGGAGGAGGCAGCGGAGAATCTCGGCTGCGTGGGATTTCGCCGATTCTTCAAGATCACGCTGCCTCTGATCAGATCGGGACTTTTCGCCGGCGGCACGATTGTGTTCATCTGGGCGTTTACCGACTTGGGCGTGGCGCTGATTTTCGACTATGCGAAGGTTACGTCCGTTCAGATTTTCTATGGCTTGAAAGACATAGGCGGAAATCCGTCTCCCTATGCCTTGGTGGCGGTCATGCTCGCAAGTTCGGTGCTGTTTTACGCCGTCGGCAAAGGCCTGTTCGGGCGCGATTCCTACGCCATGATGGCGAAAGCCACTTCCTCGGGAGGCGCGAAATCCCTCCCACCGTTACGCGCCTGGTTCTGTACGTTGTTTTTTGGGATCATCACTTTCATCGCCGTGCTTCCCCACCTCGGCGTGGTGCTGGTGGCGTTTTCGAGCGATTGGTATGCGACGGTTTTTCCGCAAAATTTCAATCTGCACAATTTCGAGATCGCCCTCGGTCACGATCTCACCGTGCCTGCGATTGCCAACAGCCTTAAATACGCGAGCGTCGCCACGCTGATCGACCTCGCACTGGGCATCGTACTGGCCTACGTCATCGTTCGATCGAAGCTGGCGGGACGCCAGGTGCTGGATTTTCTCGCGATGATGCCACTGGCGGTGCCGGGCCTGGTTCTGGCGTTTGGCTACATTGCGATGAGTCAGGAGGGGAAGTTCTTCGCTTTTTTAAATCCCACAAGAGATCCGACATTACTCTTGATCATCGCCTACTCCATTCGACGTCTTCCGTATGTCGTGAGATCGGCTGCAGCCGGATTTCAGCAAACGAGTGAAACGCTGGAAGAGGCAGCACAAAATCTCGGCTGCCCGCCACTCAAGGCGATTTACAAAATCACCCTGCCGTTGATCATGGCCAATCTGATTGCGGGAGGTTTGCTGGCGTTTGCCTTCGCCATGCTGGAGGTCTCGGACTCGCTCGTGCTCGCCCAGAAACAAGCCTACTACCCAATCACGAAAGCGATCTACGAACTCTTCCAACTGCTCGGCGACGGCAAATACATCGCGTCTGCGCTCGGCGTATGGGCGATGGCCTTTCTCGGTATCACGATCGTTGGCATGAGTATTCTGCTCGGCAAAAAACTCGGCGCGATTTTCCGGGTTTAAGCCGGGTGCAATCCGAGGTGGTCGTCGATTTCCACATCGACGATCCTCAGCGCACATTTTTGTCCTCGGTAGGGGCCCGCTTTGGGATCCGTAGTCTCGGCGAAGGCTCCCGCCCCCAACGGCCCGTCCGGATGTTTGAGCGGGTTGTCGATTTCCGTACCAACGAACCGCGTCGGTACGGAGACCGACGCCCACCTAATCCGGCGCGCAGGAGCGGCTTTCCGCTTCAATCATGCCGTTATGCATTTGATCGTACGCGGTTTTTCGACTGAGTCTTCGCCTCCCCTGCCGTCACCATAACCTTCCATGCTGTATTTGATTGTTGTTTCCCTACTATGGGCCTTTTCGTTTGGATTGACCAAAGGTCATTTGACCGGGCTGGATAGTGCATTTGTTTCTGCGGTGCGACTGGGACTGGCACTGTTGGTCTTTCTTCCTTTTTTCCGATTGCGCCGGCTCTCCCTGCGGATCGCGCTCACGCTGGCTGGAATCGGGGCGATTCAGTTCGGCGTGATGTACCTCGCGTACAACGAGAGCTTTCACTACCTGCCCTCCTATGCGGTGGCACTATTCACGGTCACCACGCCCATCCTCGTCACGCTTTTCGCCGACGCGCTTGACCAGAAGTTGCGTACCCGTTCCCTGCTCGCCGCGTCGATCGCCGCAATCGGAACTGCGGTCGTGGTGTGGCACTCAGCTTCTCCCACGGAATCCATGATCAAAGGATTTTTTCTCGTGCAAGTCTCCAACGCCGCCTTTGCCGCCGGACAAATCTTTTACCGCCACGCCCGCACCTGGCCCGAGACTCCAGACGACCAGCGCGGCTTTGCTCTGCTTTACGCCGGCGGATTTGTTGTCGCATTCACGGTGATGCTCGCCAAAGGCGCGATGCCTTCCTCCATCACCTTCGACCAGCGCCTCACTTTGCTTTATCTCGGCGTCATTGCTTCCGGCGTTGGCTTTTTCATGTGGAATCGAGGCGCCACCCAAGTCAGTGCAGGAACCCTCGCGGTAATGAACAATGCGAAGCTGCCACTCGCAATTGCCTGCTCCCTGATTTTCTTTGGGGAGTCGGCGGATATTCCCCGTCTGTTGGTGAGTCTCTCCTTGCTCGGCCTGGCGCTGTGGGTGAACGAAAAAAAATAATTCCGGTAATCCGCGGCTCCCGGATTTAAGGTACGGACGTCCGTTCGTGGAGCCGGCAGAATCCTGACGGCGCGCCCAGCACCGTTGCCGCGTGCTCGCATCCCGGTATGCCTTGTTGAAGCGTGCTCCCTTCCCAGGGATCGTCCACCAGCCTTCGCTGGGGCGATTGTCCCCGCACCTGCGTGTGAGGCAAACGGTCACGCCCTACCGCCGGAAATCACTATTCTGACGGCAATTGGCCTCAGGCTTTCTCCAACTGGCGGTTGCTTCGCGTTCTTCCGATCGTCCGATCAGTGTTTGCCCTATGGGCAGCAACATTGGAGCACGGTACTTTTATGTACTTTCCGTCATGCTACTTTTTTCAATCCAGGACATGATTTACCGGGCATGAAACGACTCGAACTACTCGATTGCGGGAGATTCGTCGCGGCCTGCGCGGTGGTGATGTTTCACTATTTCTTCAACGGCATCGCCAACCACAAAATTACTTCCCTCCACCATATTCCGGAGATCATCAGTTTCGCCAAGTACGGTTATCTCGGCGTGGAATTCTTTTTCATGATCAGCGGTTACGTGATTTTCTTTTCCGCGATGAACCGCAGCGCGAGTGAGTTCGCGGTGTCGCGCGCCGTCCGGCTGTTTCCGGCATTTTGGGTGGCGGTATTATTCACGACCACAATCGCGTATTTTTGGGCTGGCACGTCGATGGGAGTGCGGACCACGCAAATGCTCGCTAATATTACGATGGTGCCGACGCTCTTCGGTTATCCCTACGTCGATGGTGTCTATTGGACACTGCAGTATGAGCTCGGTTTTTATGGACTCGTCCTGCTCTGCCTGCTCGGTGGCTGGCAGGACCGCATAAAGACGTTTTTCCTCCTATGGCCGGGCGTAATGCTTCTCGCCTACTTCACCGGTCTCCGAAACCTGCCGTTCCTCGGCAACTACTATTACTATTTCGCCGCCGGCGCTCTTTTCGCCGCTCAAAAAGACAAGCCTTCGCTGGTCGGCTGGGGATCGCTGCTTCTGTGTTTTTGTTTTTGCGTGCGGTTCAGTCTAAACAAGGCCGTCGGAATATTTTTCGATCAGCATATGGCATACACGCCAGCAGTGATCAGTGCATTGGTCGCCGTGTATTTTCTGTTCTTCCTCGCATTGAATACCAAAGCCGGGTCAGCGATGAAAATACCGGGCTCACGATTGATGGGTGGCCTGACTTATCCGCTATATTTGGTGCACGCCCACTTTGGCTATCTGTTCATCTCTCGTTTTGGCACAGATGAAAACCGCTGGTTCATTTACCCGCTGACGATTTCGCTCTCCCTGAGCGTCGCGTATCTGATTCATCAGTTCGTAGAAAAAAAATATGCCGCGCAATGGCACATGCTTTTCTCCCGCACGCTCGGCAAAGGGATCGAACTTGTCGCCGCCCAGACGATGAAGATCCCCAAAGCCTGCGGCGCACTTTTCACGCGCAGCTGAATGCGATCAGGATGACTGGCCACGAAAAGTCACGAAGAACCACCAAAATCGATGGGGAAATTCCTCGCGCAGGGCGCGAAGATCACGGAGGTAAAAATCTTCGGAACAAGCCCACGAGGTATTTTAAAAAACTACTTAATACATGCGCCCGCCATCACTTCAAACTGTAGGAGCGGCTTTATACCGCGATCCGAATGTGGCAACGCGCGCGAATCGCGGCATAAAGCCGCTCCTACATCAAACCAAGCCGAAGCCCTTCGACGAGCTCAGGGTCCATGACCGTCCGACTGGGCTCACGGTCTACGACAAGCTTCGGGGTATCAGACCCATTGCGAATGAATCAGTCGATCACGACGATTGTCGATCGAATGAAGGATTCGCGGTATCAAATGTGGATACGAACGGCGTTCGGGCAGTCGTGGGAGATGGGGATCGTGAACGGGTTGGTGAGGGCAACAGCCCTCCCTTTTGTTTCGGGCGATTTCGTGGACGCCGGTTATTGCGGTCATCGAACAGGCCGATGAGGGCATCGGCCCCCACTATTAATTGGAATGAAATCGGCGCGCGCCACCCGGTTGACGGATGACAATGGGTGTTTAAGGTTCGCGGATGGCTTGGGACGTGCAATTTCGTGAGGGGGTTTACCTGCCGCAAATCGACTGGTGGCTGGATGCGCATTTTCCCGTCGACCGGGGATTCGTCTCGCATGCGCATTTCGATCACGTCGCAGCGCATAAGGAGGTGTTGTGTTCGGCGGGCACGGCAAAATTAATGCAAGCGCGTTTGCCAGGCGAGCGTCGCGAGATCGTGCTGCCATATGAACAGCCCTACGATTTGGGCAACGGCTGTTCGGTGAAACTCTATCCGGCGGGACACATCTTTGGTTCTGCGCAATTCCATGTCACCAGTCCGGAGCACGGCTCCCTGCTCTACACGGGGGATTTCAAATTGCGCCAGGGGTTGTCCGCTGAGAAATGTGCCACGCCGCGAGCGGACACGTTGATCATGGAAACCACGTTTGGTCTGCCGCGGTATGTTTTCCCGCCAACCGAAAAGATCGTCGCGGATATCATTTCGTTTTGCCAGCAGGCGCTGCACGAGCACGCGATTCCCGTTTTGTTCGGCTACAGCCTCGGCAAAAGCCAGGAACTGCTACAGGCGCTCGGACGCGCGGGTCTGCCGGCGATGTTGCACCCGCAAACGCACCGGCTGACAAAAATCTACGAACAGCTCGGCATGGAATTTCCCGTTTATCGCTTATTTGCTGCGGAGGAGGCCGGCGGTCATGTGATTCTCTGTCCGCCGCAAGCCGCGACCTGGTTGCCATTGCGCAAACTCGAAAACAAACGCACGGCGATGATCACCGGCTGGGCGTTGGATTCGAGCGCGATGTATCGCTATCAGTGCGACGCCGCATTTCCGCTGTCGGACCACGCCGACTATGCGGACTTGCTGACCTTCGTGGAACAGGTGCAGCCGACGCGCGTTTTCACTCTGCACGGATTCGCGCGGGAATTTGCCCAGACGTTGCGCGAGCGGGGGATCGACGCGTGGGCCGTCGGACAGGACAACCAACTGGAACTTGGCGTAGTCGTCGCTCCCTCCCCTGGCGCAATCGAAACCGCTCTGGATCGCGGTTTGCAAAAAACGGCAAGCCCGATCGACAGCGCGACACGCGGTGAAGCAAACTCGTTCAGTCGCTTCGCAGCGGCGGCCGAACGGGTTGGCGCGACATCGAGCAAGCTGGAGAAAATCGAAATCCTGCGAAACTATTTCACCGTTCTGCCGCCAGACGCGGCAGCGCTCGCCGCCGTTTACCTGACCGGTCGTGCGTTTCCCCAGGTCGATTCCCGCACGCTCAATGCCGGCATTATGTTGCTCAAACGTGCGGTGGTCGACGCAGCGGGCGCCTCCGACGCCATTTTCCGCAGCACGTACAGCTGTTATCGCGATTCCGGGGAAACAGCGGAATCGCTCCTTGCGGGCAGAATCCCCGATGGCGTTCCGCTCACGCTTTCGGAACTGGATACCACCTTTGCAGAACTCGCCGTTGCGCGCGGTCCCGTGGAAAAGCTGGATCATCTGCAACGACTCTTCGCCCGACTCACCGCGCTGGAAGCCAAGTACGTGGTGAAGATTATCACGGGCGATTTGCGCATCGGCCTGAAGGAGGGATTGGTCGAGGAGAGTATCGCTGCCGCCACGGGAAAAACGCTCGATGACGTGCGCGAAGCCAATTTGCTGTCGGGCAATCTTGCGCTGGTGTATCGCGCTGCCGTCGCGGACGAATTGAAACGCATCGAGCTGCAGCCCTTTCATCCGTTGCAATTCATGCTCGCGAGTCCCGAGCCGACCGCGGAGGCGATCATCGCGCGATTTTCGCCTCCGATCTGGCTCGAGGAAAAATACGACGGCATCCGCTGCCAGCTGCACAAGGTCGGAAAACGCGTGGAATTGTTTTCGCGCGACCTCCATAAAATCACCGGACAATTTCCCGACCTCGCCGCCGGCGTCGCGGGGCTGTCGTGCGATTTCATCGCCGATGGCGAACTGCTCGCGTGGCGCGAAGGACGCGCCCTCCCCTTCGCGGAATTGCAGAAAAGGCTGGGAAGAAAGGGCGATGATTTGTTTCTCGGAACGGAAATTCCGGTTTCGCTCTCGATTTACGATCTGCTCTGGCTCGACGGACACATTCTGCTAAAAACCCCGTTGAGCGAACGAAGACAGCATCTCGAGGCGATCATTCCCCGAACGCATGAGAAACTGCAGGTTGCGCCGATAACCTCCGTGACATCTGCGATTGAAATCGAAGCAGCGTTTTTGCGGGCGAGAGAGCGCGGCAACGAGGGCCTGATGGCAAAAGACCCGGCAAGTTTTTATACGCCGGGGCGTCGCGGACTTGCGTGGCTGAAACTGAAAAAAGCGTACGCCACGCTCGACGTGGTCGTGGTCGCCGTGGAATACGGCCATGGCAAGCGCAACGCGGTGTTGTCGGACTACACCTTTGCCATTCGCGATACGGCGACGGATCAGTTGCTCACGGTCGGCAAGGCATACTCGGGTCTCACCGATGTGGAAATCGCCACGCTCACGACGCACTTTCTGGAAAACACGACGGAGGTCCGCGGACATTTGCGGATGGTGCGGCCGGATACAGTGCTGGAAATCGCGTTTGATTCGATTCAGCCGAGCAAGCGTCACCAAAGCGGGTACGCGTTACGTTTTCCGCGCATCGCGCGCATCCGCACAGACAAAATGCCGGCGGAAATCGATACGTTGGAGACGTGTCGAAAATTGGCGGGAGCGCCGCCGGCGGCGGGTTGAGATTCACCACGAAGGCCCCAAGGCACGAAGAAGGGGTTGCGGCCGGTTTTGGAGCGCTGCGGCGAGCACTTTAATTTCATGGATACCCGCTTCATCGGAGTGGTTTGCGGCGTCTCGGTTTCTTTGTGCCTTTGTGACTTTGTGGTTAATTTGGTCTGCTGGACATTTCGTGGTGCGGATTTGATGTTCTATTCCGTGCATGAACGGCTCGTTAGGGATAACGCGCCCTACCATGATGCGGTTCATCGGCGGTCGTAGCCCACGGGCCGTTGGGGGCAACGGTCCCTACCCAGCCGTCTGACGACGGCTGCTACAACAAACCAAATCGCGCTCCCTGAGCAAAACCCGGGGTTGCACTTTTTGGCGAATCTGGTGTCCGGAAGAGATGCGAATGCTGTTTCGTTTCGTTTCGTTGTTTGTCCTCGTTGGCCTTTCCGCTGCGTTAACCCCAGCGAAGGCGGCACCGTTCACTGCTTTTCGCGACGGCGAGACTTTCACCTACCGGGTGGGATTTGCGATTTTCGGCCGGGCGGGCGAGATCGCCATCACGGCCCACGAGGAAATGCAAAACGGCATCGATGTGATGCGCGTGACCACGGATACCCGTTCGCGGGGCATTGTCCGCGGACTTTATGCGTTCGATAACAAGGCGGAGGTCGTGATCGAAAAGGCCACGGGACGCATGCTGCACGTCAAAGAGAGCGGCGCTGATCCGAAGCGCGCAACCGATTCCGAAATTTCCCTGGATTACAAAACGCGCACGGCGCACTACGTCGACCGCGTGCGCAAGGAACGCACGTCCGACATACCGATTCCCGATGGCGATCCGATGGACCTGATCAGTGCGCTGGTGCAGACGCGCGACTGGAACATGAAGCCAGGCCAAAAGCGCGACCTGCTTGTGCAATTTGGGCGCGACTTTTATCCACTGACCATCACGGCGGAAAATTACGAGGAAGTGCACACGCCACTTGGAATTTATCAGACACTCGTACTCGTGCCGCGCATGGAAAAAGATCCCAAGGGCCTTTTCAAAAAAGGCGGCGAAATCAAAGTGTGGATTTCCCAAGACCTGAGCAACCTCCCGGTGAAGATGCAACTGAAGTTAAACTTCGGATCCGCCACGCTGTCGCTCAGCGACTACAAAGCGCCAACGTCGGACGTCGGGGACAAGCCGTCGGTTTCGAAGTGAAACCGCCACGGCTTTTTTGACCAGATCGGACCCGCGTAATCGACGCCGATCCGGTGACTGATTTTAATTTCCCGACGCGGGATTTTTATCCCGACGTCTTCGATGTGCAGTCCACTTTCCGGCAACACAGCCAGGCCATTGAGGCGGCGGTCGATTTGCAGTCGTTTCGTCAAACGGCCCGGGCCGATGATTTCTCCGGCGCCGCGAATCAATATTGCCGCGGGATGATTTTCCGGACCGACCACGAGATTCAACATTTCGTGGATTCCATAGCAGAGGTACACGTACCAAAGGCCGCCGGGCTGATACATTACTTCGGTTCTTTTCGTGCGCCCTTTGCTCGCGTGACACGCCAGATCGAGTTCGCCATCGTAGGCTTCGACTTCATTGATCAACAGGGCCTCGCGGCCGCGCTTCGTGGTCCTTACTAAGGCCTTACCCAAGAGCGACCTCGCGACCGCAAGGGTGTCGTCGTTGCGAAACTCGATCGGACTCATTACCCGGGGCATATTTGTGGACTTTGGGGCGAATTTACCGGCTCGCAAGTAGGGCCTTGGCGAATAATTTCCGGTTTATCCAAGGAATTGCGGGAAATCGTAAATAAATCCTTGATTACCCCAACCAGACTCACCTTATTTCGACCCTTTGAACCTATGAAAGCCACTATCAAAACACAGGGGAAGCAGTTCTCGGTTAGCGAGGGCGACATTCTCATTGTAAATCGCTATCCCAAGACCGAAACCGGCTCCACCATCGAAATTAACGAAGTCCTCGCCGCTGGTGAGGGTGAGAGTTTTAAGGTCGGCACTCCTTTTCTCGCCGGTGCGTCTGTCACCGCAAAAATCTTGGAAAACAAGCGCGCCAAGAAGGTCATCGTCTTCAAGAAGAAGAAGCGCAAGGGCATGGAGCGCAAACGCGGTCATCGCCAGGAATTGTCCGTGATCAAAATCGAATCCATCACTGTCTAAGGATCCACTACCATGGCACATAAAACAGGTCAAAAATCCTCTTCCAACGGCCGCGACAGCGTATCAAAGCGCCTCGGCGTTAAATTGTTCGGCGGCGAGAAAGTACTCGCGGGCGGTATCATCGTCCGTCAGCGCGGTTCCAAGCACCATGCCGGCAAAGGCGTGGGCACCGGCCGTGACTGGACGCTCTTCGCTCTTCGCGATGGCACCGTCGAGTTCGACAAGGCTCACCGCAAGGTGAACGTTGTTTGAGCTGATTACGAAAAGGCTTTCATAAAATTTCAGGCGCATCCTTCCGGGTGCGCCTTTTTTGTGGACAGATTTTGCCGTGGTAGGGCGTGACCGTTTGCCTCGCACGCAGGTGCGGGGACAAATACCGGGATGCGAGGACGCAGCAACGGTGCTGGGCGCGCCGTGCTTATTGCCGATAGAACCCGACGGCGCGCCCAGCGGTCACGCCCTACCACAAATCCAAAATCGCGGCATAAAGCCGCTCCTACACTGCAAACGCCGAAGCACTGTTGCACGCGGGGCGGATTTCCTTTTTTCTCCGGCGGTGTCTGATCGATTGAGAGAACTTCAACTTCAGCGTGCACTCATTCAGGAGCATCTCGCGTGGCTTGATCGCGAGATCAGCGCAGCGCAAGGCGCACCGGCTCCTGGAAAAATTTCGCCCGTCGCTCCCGCGAACGTTCCGGCGACAATCCTCACCACGCCGGTGGCGAGAGCGGTGACACCAGTCATACGCACGGCCGCGCCAGTCAGCGCACCCAAGTCAGTCGCCTTCGCCGATGCGGCAGCCGCCGAACGCGCGGCCGAGGAACTGATCGCCCAATATCAGAAGGAAGGTCAATCGCTCCAGAGCAGCGTGAAGCGCGGCTGCTTTCTTTATTTCTTCGCAGCTCTTGCAATCGTCGGCCTCGGCGTGTTGGTGCTCTATTTGCGGACCAGAGGGTAGCGTGGATCTTTCACGCCGATTCGCGCGCTCCAATCTAACTCAGCGATGTAGCCCTGCGCGGCCTTTCGGCCTCGCTCAAGGTCCTGAGCCTGTCGATGGAGAGCGCAGGGTCCCGCGCCTCCCCGCGCGGGCTACACACAAGGTAGGGCGGATTATCCCTAATCCGCCGTGGTCGAGTCGTAATCACAGCGCGGCGGATTAGGGATAATCCGCCCTACCACAGCAATCGCTCCGTCAGCGTCAGAGCGTAATCCGCTGACCGCCTGAATTCCACGACTGCCACACCGCTTCAGTGAAACGCATGTATTCCACGCCAGTGGAAAAATCGGTCAGACGCACAGGCCTTCCTTCGCGAATGCTATCGATGAAATCCGCTTCAACCCGCCACGATCCACGTTTTTCCGGCGCGATTTGAACGAGCTTCTCCGCCTCACGTTCACGAGTGAGCCAGAGTTCGTTTTTCGCGAGATCGAGCCGCACGCCGGCTTTACTGCCATTCAACCTGATTTCGCTGCGCGCACCGCTGCGCTCCACTCCACTAAAATGCCCCACGAAGCGCGCCCCATCGCCAAGTGCAGGGGCCGGCGAAGCACCATATGAACCGAGGATCGTGATACTTTCCGGCACGGTCGTTTGTTGCGGAACGCCTTCGCGGTCTTTCCTCTCCTTGGTGAAAATCGCCGCATCGGCCATCACTGACGAAACGCCACGCTCCAACCATCGCATCACCATTTCGTAGTAGATACCCATCATCAGCGTGTTTTTTCCGCTCAACGAAAAATCCTGCCTCCATGTCAGCGGCAACGTGCTGTCGGCGAGGGCATCGTTCGTCGCAGTCAGCAGCACCTCGCGCAATGTTCCCAGCCCGCCGCTCTGCAGGAGGTCGATCACCGTGGCGTCAAACGCCAGCGACATCGGCGCCGGGACGATCTGCGCGACGAGATTCGGCCGGGCCAACGCTTCACCGTGCATCATCTCCGCCTCCGCAAGGTTTCGCGCCATACGCGCCTCCGTGAGCACGTGCTTACCGGCGCGTAGCGCTGCGGTCGCCAGCTTACCGTGCAAGTTCGGCCAGGTGCCGATGCAGATCGCGTCGATGTCGGGCGATTCGATGATCTCACGCCACTCCTCCGTCACTGTCGGAATACCAAATTCTTTCGCGACCGCAGAACCCGATTCCCTCGTCCGATTACACACCGCGACAACTGAAACTCCCGGGATGGCTTGAAATCCGGGAATATGTTTTCCCCGGGTGTTCGCCCCCGCACCAATTACTCCGATGCGAATTGTCTGGGGCTTGCTCATGGCTAAAACGAATTTTAATCGCCGATCTATTCCGTCGGCGGAGGTTCCGTGCTGGCAGCTCCGGCCGGCTGCTCGAGCGACATCTGCTCTTCCTCGGTTTCATCAAGGCCCATGTCCGCGTCGCTCGCCGGCTTGGGGTTGCTCGAGGTTTGCAGCCAGGCATCGATCTGCCGCGGAGACAACACGTCGGACGACGGCAATTCGTCGAGGGACTTGATGCCGATAAATTCCAAAAATGCATCGGTCGTCCCATATTGAATCGGACGCCCCGGCTGGTCCGCACGACCGACGACATACACCATATCCCGCTCCAGTAATTTCGCGAGCCCCGCCTCGGCCGACACCCCGCGAATCTGCTCGATCTCTGCGCGCGTGACCGGCTGCCGATATGCGATCACGGCCATCGTTTCCAACGCCGACCCCGTGAGGCGCACCGGCGGTGGTTCGTTACGCAACAAACGGACCCACTTCGCAAATCGCGGCTGCGTCACGAGCCGCCAGCCATTGTGGCCCTCGATCAGAATTACCTCGCTGTCGGTCGCTTTGAATTCGGTCGAAATCAGATCCATCGCCTCGCGAATCTGGGCGGTCGTGATCAGGGTTGGTACATCGCGATAAAATTCGTCGTCCTCGACTGGCGCAGGCACCGTGGATTCAACCACGGCGGCCGGATCGATCACCTCGGTGGACGCCGTGGCTACTTGCGATTCGCCTTCGGCCAGCGCAGGCGCTTCGCCAGCCTCCACTGCTTCGGCGGGCGCCTCGTCCAAAGGCAGCGCGGTCGACTGCTCGTGGAAGCGGCTGATCGCAGTCTGAATGTCTTTCACGGAAAGTGAGCCGTTCGAGGCGAACAGCATCACTTTTAATACGCGCTTGAGGTCAAAGGCCATGCTTTAAACCACCAGTGAATGCGGGCTCCGACGGCTCAAGCAATCCCGAAAAACCTTTTATGTTTTCGGCTAGCCGACGCCAATCCCAACCGTTAGAGCTTAACGCCTATGACGTGGGATCGCTTTAAATCGCTCTATTACACCAACCCCAAACTCGGGCTGTCCGTCGATATCAGCCGCATGCCCTTCCCCGACGACTTTATGGCGTCGATGGAACCGAAAATCCAAAAGGCGTTTGCCGATCTCGCTGCCGTCGACGGTGGCGCCATCGCCAATCCGGACGAAAACCGCATGGTCGGCCACTATTGGCTGCGCAACGCGGACCTTGCCCCGACGCCGGAATTGCGCGAGGCGATTTCCTCGACCCTTGAAGCCATCAAAGCCTTCGCCGCCAAGGTGCACAAAGGCGAAATCGCTGGTGCCTCGGGTAAATTCCGCGAGGTGCTCGTCATCGGCATCGGCGGCTCCGCACTGGGCCCGCAATTTGTGAGCCATGCGCTCGGCCGTCTGAAAGGCGGACGCGACCGGATGGGAATTTCCTTCTTCGACAACACCGATCCAGACGGCATGGATTACGTGCTTAAAGGACTCGGCAGCCGTCTGAAACAGACGCTCGTCATTGTGATTTCCAAATCCGGCGGCACTGCGGAAACCCGCAATGGCATGCTTGAGGCGCAAGTCGCTTTCAAAGCTGCCGGCCTCGACTACGCGAAGCACTTTGTCGCGGTGACGGGCGACGGATCGAAGCTCGATCAAGTCGCCCAAAAGGAAGGCTGGCTCGCTCGTTTCCCAATGTGGGATTGGGTCGGCGGACGCACCTCGGAACTTTGCGTGGTGGGTCTCCTACCCGCTGCTTTGCAAGGCATCAAGATCGACCAGATGCTGGCCGGCGCCGCGGCGATGGATGCAGTTAACCGGAAGAAAAACACCCGCGAAAACCCCGCCGCGCTCGTGGCCCTGATGTGGTATTGGGCAACCGATGGCCGCGGTGCGAAGGATATGGTAGTACTGCCTTACAAGGACCGTCTGCTCCTTTTCTCGCGCTATCTTCAACAGCTCGTCATGGAGTCGCTCGGCAAGGAACGCGACCTCGCCGGCAATATGGTTAATCAAGGCATTGCGGTGTATGGCAACAAGGGTTCGACCGACCAGCATGCCTACGTGCAGCAGCTCCGTGACGGCGTGAACAACTTCTTCGTGACCTTCATCGAAGTCTTGAAGGATCGCGTTGCCGACCAGTCGATCGAAGTCGATCCCGGCGTCACCAGCGGCGACTTTTTGCAGGGCTTCCTGCTCGGTACCCGCGATGCGTTGAGCGAAAGCAACCGCCACTCCATCACGATCACGGTTCCCGAGGTTTCGCCGAAGACAATCGGCATCCTCATTGCGCTCTATGAACGTGCAGTGGGCCTTTACGCATCGCTCGTCGGCATCAATGCTTACCACCAGCCCGGCGTCGAAGCCGGTAAGAAAGCCGCGGGTGGCATAATTGCCCTCAAGCTCGCCATCGATGACGCGCTGAAAGCCGCTCCCGGCAACGCGTTTACAGCAGAATCCCTGGCGGCAGCCATTGGCCAGCCGACCAAAACCGAAACCGTCTTCAAGGTCCTCGAGCACCTCGCTTCCAATCCCGGTAGCGGCGTAACGAAGAACCCCGCGAAGGTCTGGCACGAATCTACTTACAGCCGGCAGACTTGAGCTTCCCGTGACGCGGTCCGGAACTTTGCAACGCGATCGGTTTCCAAACAGCCTCGTTTCGGAAACCGAAAAGCGCTGCCAGCGTCAAGAAACGGCAGTTGCAGACCGGCCACTATTTCATATCTACCAGACAGCCTAACATGCCTAACCTTCGCAAAACGCTTTTTGTGGTGATTACGTCCGCGCTCGTGCTCCTCGGTTTGTCCAGTTGCAGTGCCCCCCAACAGGACTCCTCCATTCCGTGGAGTCGTCCCGCCGATTGGGAAGGCCGCATTCCGGGCATGGGCAGCTGAGTCGGAAACCATGCAGCAGGTGGGCGTCGGTTTCCATACCGACGTTGTCGCCGGTGTGGAAACCGGCGACCACCTTTCAGTTCACCCTAATTGGAGCGACGACAGGTTTCAATTGCATGAATACGGCAAAGTTCCACCCCGCAATGTCACTTTACCCGGCGACGTCATGACCGCGCCCGCCGTGAATACCTCGCTGACCCCTCAGCCGGGCCATCTGTACGTGGTTGCGACGCCCATCGGCAATCTGGCCGATCTCAGCGACCGGGCGCGCGCTATTTTAGGCAACGTGGACATGGTCGCTTGTGAAGACACCCGAACGACGGGGGCGATGCTCACCCGGTTCGGTTTACATCGCGAATTGATCGCCTATCACGACCACAACGAAACCGAGGTGGCTGAAAAACTCAGTGAGTTGATCGCCGCCGGAAAATCGATTGCGGTGGTTAGCGATGCAGGCACGCCGGGGCTCAGCGATCCAGGTTTCCGCATCGTGCGCGCGTGCCGACGGCGCAATCTGCCCGTAGTACCGGTGCCCGGCGCGTGCGCGTTGATTGCGGTAATTTCGGCTTCTGGATTACCCACCAACGGGTTTTTCTTCGCTGGTTTTCTTACACCAAAGACCGCCGCCCGCGTGGCGTTTTTGGAAAAGTACCGCGACTTTGACTATACGTTGGCGCTTTATGAAAGCTGCCACCGCATCGATAAATTCGCTGCAGAAATCGTGGAAACATTGGGTCCGGGACGCGTTGTCTGCATCGCCAAGGAAGTCACCAAGTTGCACGAAACATTTCTTATCGGAATCGCCGGTGACGTCCAGGCGCGCCTGATGAAAGGAAGTCTGAAAGGCGAATTCGTGGTGCTGATCGCTCCGAAGGATTTCGTGCTCTGAACTTAATCACCACGGAACACAGAAAATTTCTGTCCTTCTGTGTGTTCTGTGTATTCCGTGGTTCTCATGTCTTGTGTCGCGATCATCGATATTGGAAGCAACTCGATCAAAATCCTGGTCGCCAAGCGTACAACGTCGGGAGATTTCGCGGCGCTGAAAACAAAAACTCTCGATGCCCGCATCAGCGCCGGGATCAGCAAAGCGAAACCTGAGCTGAGCGAAGACGGCATGGCCCGCGGTTTGGTTGCGATCCAGGAATTGCTGGCTGACGCGGCAGCGTTTGAGCCGGCGAAAGTCGTCCTGGTTGCAACCAGTGCCGTGCGCGATGCGACGAATGGCGCAATGTTTCGTGAACGAGTAAAAACGGCGACAGGCCATGAAATCCGTATTCTCACCGGTGACGAGGAAGCCAACTTGATCGGTCGCGGACTCACCTGCGATCCGGCACTGCGAGCCTTGAAGGATTTTTATGTCTTCGATCTCGGCGGAGGCAGTTTGGAATGCCTGGCATTTCGCGAACGCAAAATAGTCCAGGCGATGAGCCTTCAGCTCGGCTGCGTGCGTCTCACGGAAAAATTCATCAAGGACGTGACCGCACCATTGCAGCAAATTGAACTGACCGCCCTGGCCGTCCACGTGCGCGACGAATTGAAGCGGAGTGGCTTTCGATTCGCGGTGGTGGCCCCGGAAGCCGTGTTTACCGGCGGAAGCATGAGCACCGTGCGCGCCATCAAAGGGGCGCGTCACGGACTCGCACTGGAGGAAACTCCCTCCACGGTCGGGCTCGCGACGATGACGGAATTGCTCGATGAGTTGGCGCCGTTGTCGCTCGAACAACGCAAGGCGTTGCCCGGAATGCCTGCGGCGAGGGCGGATGTTTTTTCCGCCGCACTCGTGACCATGCTCGCGCTGGCGGACTACGCGCATATCGATCGTTTTTATCACTCGCTCTATAATCTCCGCTGGGGACTGGCCGCGGAGATGTTGGATGCCGTTTGAACCACAATGATACAGCGGCACCAAGAAAATCATTCGTACAGGGATTAACCACGGAACACGCAGAAAACACAGAACCAGAAATCCAAAGGCAGGCTTCTACCTGCGAGGTGACGCTTCTCTACGCTGAATTCGATCTGCGCTCACTTGTCAGGCCGTCGCTTGGCGACGACCGATCCGTGCAACCCGTGGTTTCAGCTGCGTTTTTCACTGCAAAAATACTGCCCGGATGCGCCGAAATTTTTGATTGCTACGTACAAATCTTTGGAGTGTGTTGCCCTTTTTCCCGGCTGTCCGGGTTCAGGATCGGGACGTAGCTTAGCCTGGTAGAGCGCTTGCTTCGGGAGCAAGAGGTCGCGAGTTCGAATCTCGCCGTCCCGACCATTGAAGCCAGTAGGAGGTGCTGGCGTCGGTTGGTTACCACGGCATTAAAAAAAATCGGAACCGGCTTTTTCCTTTTCGAAATTCCCAGCAAGGACAGCCACATAAGGCACAAAAGACGCAAAAAGTTTTCCCATTTCTGCGCATTTTGTGGCCACGATTTAGTTCAAAACGCTCTATCGCGCTAAAAACGGATTGAAGCGGCGCTCGTTGGCCGCCGTGGTCAGCGGACCATGACCCGGCGCGATAATGGTGTCGTCGGGCAGCAAATCGAGAATGCGGCGGGAATGCGTGAGCTGGCGCTGGCAGCAGTAGTATCCCCCGCCGAGCGAGCCCGCGAAAATCAAGTCGCCCGATATGAGCAGCGACGCACTTTTTTCATGAGCCGTTGATTGCACCAGATAGCAATTGTGCTCCGCCGCGTGACCGGGCGTGCTAAATGCAGTCACGGAAATTTTGTTGTACTGGACACGCTCCCCTTCCCCAAGTCCGTGGCAAAGAGGCCACCGCCCACTGGACGGACCGTAGAAATAATTAAGACCCGTTTCGCGCAATACCACTTCGAGTCCACCGATATGCTCCGCTTCGAAATGAGTGACATAGATGGATTCCAATTCCTCGATCTGACTCGGCCATGCGCGATGCAACTCCGCATGGCTGGCACCGGTGTCGAAGAGCAGCGCGGTATCGCCGCCCGTGGACACCACGTACGCGTTCGCCACCCCGACTCCGAACGGCATGCGCAACGGGTGCACCGAAAATGGAAGTTTGCCGAGTTCGGCCTGTGGGTACGCCCCCTGCGCGAGGGCGTTGAGGCCGACCTCGTTAAGGTCGAGTACTCGCGCCAGCCGGCACAACTCGCCTTGATTCAACTCCGGACGGTAATCGAGTGCGTCCTGAATTTTTCCCAGATCGACGCGACTTTCCACGGCAAGCTGTTCGGGCGACAGCTTGGAATGTCTCGCCGCTTTCTCCAGCACGTCGCCGAGTTCGTCTTCCAGGGGAGGATTGTCGTAGGAGATGGCCACGCCATCACAATATCCAAAAATTGTTTCCAATCCACTACAGATTAACTCAACGTTTCTTGATGGATTCGGTTCAACAAGAGGTCACAGACATTTTCCTGCGCACCAAAGCGCTTCTGCAAGGACACTTTGTCCTGCGCTCCGGCTTGCACAGCGGACATTTCTTCCAATGCGCGCAGGTTTGCCAGAACATGCCGGCGGTGGAGCGGCTCGGGACTTTGCTGGTTCAGAAACTCGGCTCACTGCAGTTCGACACCGTCCTTGCACCGGCGATGGGCGGGTTGGTGATTGGTCAGGAAGTTGCGCGGCAGGCGAAGGTGCGTTTTATTTTCGCCGAGAAAGAAAACAACGTGCTCGTCATGCGTCGGGGCTTCACCTTGAAACCGGGCGAACGGGTGCTTGTGGTTGAAGATGTGATCACGCGCGGCGGTCGCGTCCAGGAATGCCTGGAGATTATCAAAAACGCCGGAGGAACAGTGGTGGGCGTGGCAGTATTGGTCGATCGCAGCTCCGGTCAGGCGAAGTTCAACGTACCGACCTGTTCATTGCTCGAGATGAGTTATCCAACCTACCCCGCCGACCAGCTGCCGCCAGAGCTCGCGAAAATCCCCGCGAGCAAGCCAGGGAGTTGAAGACTGGTGGGCGTCGGTCTCCGCACCGACGCCGATCGTCGATATGGAAATCGACGACCACCTGGTCAGAGAAGGTAGGGGCCGTTGCCCTCAACGGCCTTCCGTAATCGACCATCGCATCCCACGGGCCGTTGCCCTCAACGGCCTTCCGTAATCGATCATCGCATCCCACGGGCCGTTGAGGGCGACAGCCCACCCCGGACCAAGTCCGCAACCAGATTCTGCCTAGCAAACGTTGTTGATCGTGATGAAGCCGCGCACTGCGATGAATCAGCGAGGATGCACAGGGCAGTCATGTAGCAGCCGTCGTCAGACGGCTGGCCCCCAGCGGTGTCACCACCGCTGCTACATTTCGCCGGTGGGAGCCGTTGCCCTCAACGGCCTTCCGTGATCGAACGTTGCATCCCACGGGCCGTTGGGGGCAACGGCCTCTACCGGAAAGCACGCGATCCCGTCAGCGCACGTTGTTGATCGTGATGAAACGCCGCACACCGCGATAATAGTAGAAAAGCAAATTGCGACCGTCACGCAGCACGCGTTTCGCGGAAGCGAGGTCGGTCACCGGCACACGGTTCAACTGTTCAATCACGGCGCCTTGCGGCAGCACATCACGATAGGGCGAGGTCTCCGCCACCTCCGTTACGACCAGGCCGTCGATGCGTTCGTCGATGTGCATTTCCTTTCGCAGCTCGGACGTCACGGGAGAAACCGTCACACCGACAAAAAGTTCACCATCCGGGCCGTTGTCATCCTGCAATTTTCCAAGCACTACGTCCTTGGTCTCGGTTTTTCCATCGCGAATATATTTCACCGTGATTTTTGTTTCGGGCGGGGTTTGCGCGATGATCAAACGCAAATCATCACGCGAGGTAACTGCCTTGTCGTTGATCGCAACGATGACGTCTTCGCGCTTCAGTCCAGCCTTCGCGGCGGGACCGTCCATCGGATTCAGATCGGTAATGATTACGCCCTTGGCATCGCGCTTTAAATTAAACGATTCCGCCATGTCCGCATTGAGCGTGTCGGTTGAGACTCCGAGGTAACCGCGTGACACGGTGCCGGTCTCAATCAGGCTGTGCATGATGCTGCTCGCGAGATTGATTGGGATCGCGAATCCGATGCCGATGTTGCCTTGCGACGTGGAAATAATCGCAGAGTTGATTCCGACCAGGCGGCCGCGCGCGTCAATGAGCGCTCCCCCGGAATTGCCCTGGTTGATCGCGGCATCCGTCTGAATGAAATCTTCATACCCGGCCACTTCGTCGAGAATCCGTACGCGGCGATTGGTGGCGGAGACGATCCCCATCGTGACGGTTTGGCCGACACCGAGGGGATTCCCAATGGCGAATACCACATCACCGACGCGCAGTTTTGCACTGTCCGCGAGCGTGGCAGCAGGCAGATTCTCCGCCTCGATCTTGATGACCGCGACATCCGTTTTCGGATCGGTGCCGATCAGTTTCGCAGTGAATTCGCGATCGTCGTTCAGTAGTACTTTCAATTCGTCTGCCTCTTCAACAACGTGGTTGTTGGTAATAATATAACCGTCGATCGAGATGATGACACCGGAGCCGAGGCCGCGCTGTTTCTGTTCGCCCCCTTTCATACCGTATTGACGGAGAAACTCGGGGACCTGCTGACGGATGATCTTGCTCGAATAAACGGACACCACCGCGGGTCGGATGGCCTCAAGTGAATCGGCGTAGCTGGTCACCACCGACGACTTCAAGTCGCTGATCGGGGTCGAATCGACCTTCAGCACCGGCTTTTTCGCGGGCGCCGATTTTGCCGTGTCACTCTTTGCGGCGGCTTTCTCAATGGCGGCAAACACGGACTGCGCGCCGAACAACGCTGTTGCAAGGAATAGGAAGAAAGCAACCGACTTGTTTTTCATAGGCAGATGCGAATAAACAACAACGTGACCAAACCGCAACCAAGCGGTTTCCGCTGACGACTAGAAACCCTTGATTTTGAACAGGCCGGTAACGCTTTCATTGGTATTGATGCGCAAAATCGCTTCGCCCAGAAGCGGAGCGATACTCAACACCGTGATTGGAAGACCGCGCGGATCGATCGGCACGGAATTGGTGGTGATCAGTTCGTCGATCACGCCGGTTTTCAAGCGCTCGTAAGCGACCTCATTCAGCACGCAGTGGCTGACCGCCGCCCGGATGCTCTTCGCCCCATGCGCTTTCAAAATCTTCGCCGCAGCCGTCAAGGTGCCGGCTGTCTCAGTGATGTCGTCGACCAACAGCACGTCACACCCTTCGACCTCACCAACGATACTGATCGCTTCCACGGTGGTCGCGCTCGTGCGCTTTTTCGCCACCAACCCGAGCGAGGCACCGAGAATATCCGCGTAGGCCGAGGCCATTTTCATTCCGCCGACATCAGGTGAAAATACGACGAGCTTGTTCGGCCGTTTCGTCGCGAGATATTGGAAGAAAACCGGTGAAGCGAAAAGGTGATCCACCGGGATGTCGAAAAAGCCCTGGATCTGCTGGCTGTGAAGATCCATCGCGAGCACGCGATCCGCTCCGGCAGACACCAACAGATTCGCCACGAGCTTGGCCGTGATCGGCACACGGGGCTGATCCTTACGGTCCTGACGCGCGTACCCGTAGAACGGAATGACGGCGGTGATGCGCTGTGCGGAAGCCCGCATCGCTGCGTCCATCATGATCAGCAACTCCATCAAATGATGGTTGGTCGGCGGGCACGTGGACTGGATGATATACACATCCGCGCCTCGGATGTTCTCGTTGATCTTCACGAACGACTCGCCATCTGGAAAGCAATTGACGGTCGCATCCCCCAAGGGAACACCCATGGACTGGCAGATTTCTTCTGCCAGTGCACGATTGGAAGAGCCGGAAAATATTTTGAGCCGCGTGTCCTTCATGTAGTCGCGTGATTAAGGGGGAAAAGTCACAAGCGAGAAGACTATTCCATTTTTTTCTCCAGAATGTCCACGCGCTTGAAAAGATCGGGTAGTCGCTGGTGCAAAATCTGGAGGCGGCGTTCCAGCATATACGGAATCGCCGGGGTGCCATTAACATAACTTTTCGCTTCGAGCGTATAAGCTACGCCGGTCTGGCCACCCACTTTGCTGCCCTTGCCCAAGGTAATGTGTCCGCCGATCCCCGCCTGGCCGCCGAGAATCACATAGTCTTCCAGTGTCGTGCTGCCAGCGATGCCGACTTGCGAACACAGAATGCAGTGCTTTCCGATGACTACATTATGGGCGACCTGCACGAGATTATCGATCTTGGTCCCCTCGCCCACGGTCGTCTTGCTAAAACGAGCGCGATCCAGGGTGGAGTTTGCCCCGATCTCGACGTCGTCACCAATCGCCACGGTTCCGATTTGCGGAATTTTTTCATGACGCCCTTGAACAAACTCATAACCAAAACCATCTGACCCAATGACCACTCCCGGTTGAAGACGAACGCGGTTCGCCAGTGAGCACGCCGCACCGACAATACAGCCCGGCATAATCCAGCAGCCATCGCCGATCGTTGCGCCTTTGCCCAAAAATACCGACGCCTGAAGCACGCTTCCCGCACCGATCTGGACCTCATCCTCGATCACGCAAAGCGGGCCAACGTGTACGGAAGAATCGATTTTTGCAGTGGGCGAAACCACGGCGGACGGATGAATTCCGGGCGAGGGTTTGGGCCAGAGCGCATGTTCGATCCGCGCACAGATTTTCGCGAGCGCCGCGGAAGGATTCTGGACGTAAACGAAAACCTGATCCGGCTTGGGCTCGCCGACATGGTTGATCGGCAAAAGCAGCACGGTCGCGGCGCAATCGGCCACCTGCGCCTTGTACTTGTCATTGCCGAGAAACGACAGGTCTCCCGCGCGAGCGGTGGTCAATGACGCGATATCGCGCACCGGCGTTGAAGTGGAACCATTCGTGCGCTCGGCGCCGACGATGGTGGCGATTTCCGCCGGGGTGAAAGCGACCTGAATGGACACAAAAAAGCCCTGTTCGCTTGAACAGGGCTTGGCAAGAAAACTTAACTTCGTCGCGGTCAACCCCGACAGCTCCGACTCCGTCGCGAGTGAGGTCGGCCCGATAGGGCGAACGCTTCACACCTCAGGATGTGAGTTGTTCGGGTTAAGGCTTCTTGGGTTCGGTCTTCGCGCCGACGTTCGGGACGCTGAAGGCCGGAGTAGCAGCGCCGGCGGCAGGAGTCGCAGCGGGAGTACCGGGATTAGCGGCCGCGGGAGTACCGGCGGGCTTGTCCTTGTTGATTTCCTTCAACACTTCCTCGGTGATTTCATAAGCGGGATCGGCATAAAGCACACCGGGAATGCCGAAGAGGGTCGGGCCGGACTTGTCGAGGGCGAGCGTCGCACCTTTGCGCTTGGCGATATCATTCACGACCTTGGTGATTTCTTCCAACAGCACGTCGCGGAGATTCTTCATCCGCTGCTGAAGGGAATTGCGCGTCTTGGTGGTGAAATCCTGCACAGCACCCTGCTTGCGCTGAATCTCTTCGAGCTTCTTCTGAGCTTCGCCTTCGGCCTTCGTACGAGCCTCAGGTGTCAGCACTGTGCTCTTGGATTGCTCGACAAGTTCCTTGTACTCGTCGACCAAAGTCTGGCCCTGCTTGTTGAGTTCTTCGACTTGTTCCTGGGCCTTCTGTTCGGCGTCGCGCAACTTGGCGTTGCCGTCCTCCGATTTATAGTAGCCGTCGTAAACCTTGGCCATGTCGACCACGACCAGTTTTACTGCGGGCTGGGCCAGCAACGAGGTGGAACCGGCGGTGAGAGCCGCCAGCGTGAGGAGGGTGCGAATCGTCTTGTTCATTGGGTAAAGTGGAAAGAATTAGAAACGGGTGCCAAAAGAGAAGTTAAACTGTGAGCCTTTCTTGTTAAATTTATCGCCGGTAAGAGGAATGCCTAAATCGAGGCTAAGCGGGGCGCCAGCCACAAATAGACGCAAACCAAAACCGAAATTGTCGTTATATCCGGAAGGATTGAAGTCGTAGGCCCGGGTATTCACGAAGCCGCCATCATAGAAGAAGGCGAAACGGACCGGTTTCACGACGTCGAGTGAGTACTCCAGACTGATAAACCCGTAGGAACTGCCACCAAGCGGTTCACCTGTGGCGTCCTTGGGCCCAACCATGCGATATTCGAAACCGCGCAGTGTCTGCGGACCGCCGAGGAAGTAACGATCGTAAACTGGAACACCTGGGACGTAGTCTTTGAGAGGAATATATACGATGCCGCCTGCTCCGTCAGATATTGGGTAGCTGATATCGCGTTTCCGGGCGCTTTCCCCAAACGCCTCGACCACACCGACACGACCAATCACAGAAAGCACCTGCTCCTGGAATTCAGCGAGAGGGAAAAATTTCGATCCGCGATACTCCAGACGGTAATAGTTATTGTCGCCACTCAATGGACCGCCGGCGATTTCTCCCAGCAGCGTCGCATAATTGCCGCGCGTGGTATTGATAATCTTGTCGCGAGTATCCTGGGTAAAGCTCAGGCCAATCTTTGAAGTCGTCTCATTACCCGCCAACAGCACGATCTGGGGCGGTGCCGAGGGAGAGACATTTCCAATCTCCACGACTTCATACGTGTACGACAAACGGCTTTCGAGCCAGTTGAAGAAACGTTTGCGGAGGTAAACCGTACCGCCGGTGCGAATTTCTTCATAGTACGAGCTGTTGTAGTCGGAACTCTGCCGGTACAACTCGAAGCCGAAGGCGAGCTCGCGCTCGAACAAATAGGGCTCTTCGAACGAAAGGACGATCTCACTCGATTGCGAACCGATCTGGAACTTGAGGCGGAACTTCTGGCCATCGCCTTGGAAGAACGATTTGCGGTTCTTGAAATCGAAATTCGACTGACTGATTTCCGCGAAGACCACTGCTCGCTCCAAGGTGCTGAAACCTGCACCAAAGGTCAGATTGCCGGTGCGTGCCTCGGTAACCGAAATCTTCAGATTGCGGCGTCCGGGAATATTCGTGGACTCGTCCTTCACGTTAACCGGATCTTCGAAGAATCGGGTGTTCTCGAGACGCAGTTTGCTGATTTTCATCAACACGCTGCTGAACACGTCGCCCGGGCCAAGCACGAGCTCGCGCAGGATGACGATGCTCTTGGTCTTCGTATTTCCCTCGATGTTGATCGTCTCAACCTGGAATTTCTCGCTCTCGTTGATCTGATACTCGACGTCGATGTTTCCCGTTTTCAGGTTTGGTTTGCGGATCAACCGCACCCGCGTGTCGAGGTAACCATCACGGCCATAGAAATCCTCGAGCGTTTCCAAGTCCTTGTCCAATTTCGACGGGGTGAATATCATGCCCTTCTTCTGGCGCGGCAGCAGCTTGAGGAGGCGCTCCGAGTAGAGTTTGTTGCCCTTGAACGCGATGTCCCCGAGGCGATATTGCCGGCCTTCGTTCACGCGAATCGTGATGAGCAACCGGTCCGGCTTGGGATAATCGAAAGTGATTTTGTCTTCGGCGATTTCAACGTCGAGGTAACCCTGCTCCTTATAGTAGTCGCGGAGCTTGATCAAATCCTCATCAAAGGTGTCGTCCTTGAGGCGGCCGGTGCCGGTCAGCCAGGAGAACATGTGCCACTTCCGGGTCTCCATTTCCTTGCGGAGCTTTTTCGCCTTCACGTGGTCGTTGCCGACAAAATTAATAGCGCGGATCTTCACTTTCGCGCCTTCACGCACCTTGTAGGTCACCGTCGCGAAACCCGTGCTGCGGTTGCGGTCGATGCTGTAGGTGACCTGCGCCTGGTTGTAACCGTTCTTCTGGTAAAATTCGTAGAGCTTCTGGGCGTCGTCCTTGATCTGGCGCTCATCGAGCGGCCCATTCAACACGGTCTTGATTTCCTTGCCGAGCCGGCGATCACGGTAAGCCTTCGCGCCTTCATAGTGGATCGCGAGCACGCGAAACTTTGGCGTCACCTCAATCACGAGATTCACCACATTCCGTGGCTTCGACTCGCGCTTTACTTCGATAAATTCGAAAAGACCGGTGCGATAAAGCGACCGGATGTCACGATCGATCAGCGCTTCGTCGAGTTCAGAGTCCTCGCGCAACGCGATGTTCGCGCGCACAATCTGCTCGCTGACGTTCGCCATGCCCACGAACTTGATCGAAATCGTGCCGATATGCGGGGCCGGCCCGGAAGCGCCTTCGCCTGATTCGGGTTCGGAAATCTGCGCGAATGAACTAACCCCCGCGGAGAAAAGAAAGATGGTAAGGAGAACAACCCGGAGCACCGGATTACTGAGTGAAGTTTTCAAAGCGCGTAATTTCTTGAAGGAAAGTTAGTTTCAAATCACCTACCGGTCCGTTGCGTTGCTTGGCAATGATTAAATCCGCAGCGTTGGCGGCGGTTTGGAATTTTTCGTCAGCATCCTTGGGGCGGGACAACATGATCACGATATCAGCATCTTGTTCAATGGATCCGGATTCACGCAAGTCCGACAAACGCGGTGTGCGATTTTCCTTCTCCGATGAACGGTTGAGCTGGCTTAGAACAAGAACCGGGAGGTCTAGTTCCTTCGACAGAGCCTTTAATCCACGGGAAACCTCTGCAACTTGCTGCTCGCGCGGCGCACGCGGGTCCGAACCGTTGATGAGCTGCAAATAGTCGACGATAATCATGCCGAGCTTCTTTCGGGCATAGATCCGGCGCGCCTTGGCTCGAATCTCCATGATCGTGAGATTGCTCGAGTCATCGATGAAGATGGGCGCCTTCTTGAATTCCTCCGCCGTTCTCCCTAGCGCGTTCACTTCCTGGCCGTCGCGACTCACCAACCCGTCGCGCAACAGCTTCAAATTCACGCGCGACCGGGCGCACAACATACGCAACGCGAGCTGCGACGAGCTCATTTCGAGCGAGAAAATCAATGTCGGCACCGGCTCCCTGCCCGGCTTGGGCATCGCGGCGGACTCGGCAATATTGAGCGCAAAACTGGTCTTACCCATCGAGGGACGGGCCGCGATGATGATCATTTCCTGCTTCTGGAAGCCAAACGTCATCGCATCGAGATCCTTGAAGCCCGAGGTGACACCCGTCAGCTCGCCTTTCTTCATCAGCATCTTCGCGATGACGCCATTCGCCTCCTTAATGGACTCCTTGATCTCCTTGGCGCTGTCGCTGACGCGGTCCTGAGTCACCGCAAAGAGCTCCTGCTCGACCTTGTCGATGAACTCAGTCAACCCGCCGGTAAAACTGTACGCCTGCTCCACGGCGCCGGTCGCGGCCTTGATCAATTCACGCAACAGATGTTTCTCACGAACTTTCTCGATGAAATACGCGGCATGGGCCGTCGTCGGGATCTTTCCCGTGATCTGCATCAAGTATTGATAGCCGCCCGCCACCTCGAGCTGACGCCGGGTTTTCAGTTCCTCGGCGAGCATTTCCAAGGTTACCGGTGGATTCTTCTGATACATCTCAACGATGATCGAAAAAATCAGCCGGTTTACTGGCAGATAAAAACACTCCGCCGTGATCCGCGCTTCCAGACAGCGCGAAATCGTATCGCTGCCGTCGAGCAGACAGCAGGCAATGACGTGCTCCTCCGCCTCCACACTGTGGGGAGGAGAGCGATCAGGCGCGGCAGACGGCAGCGCCTGATCGTCCGCAGGTTTACCACGCCGGAATGTTGCAGGCGATTGAGCCATATCCGGTCAGGGATCGAACGTCTCAGTCAGACGTTACGACGCAGCTGCTGGCTCGATTGGATTCTCGGAAACGACGTCGAAGGACAGATCGACGCTGACATCGGAGTGCAGCTTGATCTTCACCTCGTGCTTGCCGAGGGTCTTGATCGGCTGGCCAAGATGGATGCGGCGCTTTTCGATTGTGATACCGGCAGCGGTCAGCTTGTCGTGAATGTCATTGGCGGTGACCGCACCGAAAAGCTTGCCACCCTCACCCGTCTTCACGGCGATGGCGATACCCGCTTTCTCGATCTGCTTGGCCAGCGCTTGCGCACCGTCGAGCTCTTTGGCTTCGCGGAGACCGCGGGCTTTCTTGAGCGCCTCGACTTGCTTGCGGTTGGCAACGGTGACTGGCACCGCTTTGCCTTGGGGCAGGAGGAAATTACGCGCATAACCTGCGCGGACTTTGACTTGGTCGCCTTCGGCACCGAGGCCGTCGACTGGTTGGAGGAGGAGCACTTCGCTGTTAGCCATGTTCGGAATGAGTTAGTTGTTTTTTGAAATTAATCGGGATTTTTCAGCCATCTGAAACTTGTCCCTTGGTACTTTCAATAGGTTCGCCGTTTGGATTTTGGACTTTTGGAAGTTTGAAATTTTCAGTCTCTTGTCACTTGTCCCTTGATACTTGTCACTTTTTAGAAAGGAACATCTTCATCCAGATTCTCCTGGGCCGCCGGAGCTGCCGGACGGGTTGCCCCACCCGCACGTGGCGCCGGTGAATTATAGCGGGGCGCTTCAGCGCCGCCTTCTGCACCCGGTGCGCCACCTTCAGCGCGGCCGGTGCCGAGGAACTGGAAGTTATCGCACACCACTTTCATGCGGCTGCGTTTTTCCTTCGTGGTCTTGTCTTCCCATTGGTCGAGACGAAGACGGCCTTCGACGAACAGCGGACGGCCCTTGGTGCAATACTTGGCGATGTTTTCGCCCGATTTGCCCCAAGCCTCGATGTCGACGTAGGTCACCTCTTCACGATCGGCGCCCGCTTCGTCACGAAACTTGCGATTCACGGCCAGGCTGAACTGACAAATGGCGGTGCCTTTCGGCGTGACCCGCAATTCGGGATCACGCGTCAGGTTGCCGATAAGCATTACTTTGTTGAGATTGGCCATGGCGGTGGAGCGCGAAAACGCGTTAAGCGTTCTCGACGACGGCGCGGTAAACGGTCTCGTTCAGGCGCAGGCGCTCGTGCAACTGCGACGGAGCGGCCGCGGGAGCAGCGAAGTTCATCTGGACGTACACGCCCGCGGGAAACTTGTCGTCCGTCTTGCGGGCAAAATCGCGGCGGCCGAGATTTTCCACGGCGGTCACTTCGCCCTGCACGGCGACGATTTCTTTCTTCACGCCTTCGATGATTTGCTCGACGGAGTCTTCCTTGCCGCGGTTGTCGAGGATGAAGGTGGCTTTGTAATTACGCTTGTTCTGGATCATGGTGGTCTCGGCGATTGAGGAGATTCATGGCGTCGGCTGGCCCGCGGGTGATTAGCAGGCGGAGGCCGTCCACGAATGTGTTTAGTTTTTGATCAATAAGGGTGGTTTGTTCTGTTGAAAACTTTCCGAGCACGAAGTCCTTGATGTCCATGTCCGCCGGTCGCGGGGCGCCGATGCCGAGCCGGTAACGAATGAATCCGCTACCGAGATGTTCGAGCAAACTGGCGACGCCGTTGTGGCCGCCGGCACTGCCGGTGACCGATACTTTCACCCGGCCTGTTTCGATGGTGAAATCGTCGTAGGCCACGATCAGCGCGTCGACCGGGACTTTATGAAAATCGAGCAGCAGGCGCAGGGCGCGACCACTGTCATTCATATAAGTCTGCGGTTTGACGAGCAACCGGGTGACACCGGGCCGAACATCCCAACGGGCGGTCTCGGACTCGAAGCGGGATTCAGATTTCCACTTCAGGCCTTCAGCCGCCGCCAGCGCATCAATCACGGTAAAACCGAGATTGTGCCGGGTGGCGGCGTATTCTCGCCCAGGGTTGCCCAGTCCAGCGATTAGCGTGACGGACATGACTCAAAGAACAATGTGCAAAACGGGTCGCCCGCGAACGGACGACCCGTGAGAGAAACTTACTTCTTGGCGGCAGCGGGCTTCGCGCCAGCGGCGGGAGCAGCGGCCTTCGCATCGCCCGGCTTCGCGCCAGCGGCAGGAGCGCCGGCTTTCGCATCGCCAGCAGCAGGAGCGGCGGCGCCAGCAGCGGGAGCGGCAGCACCTTCGGCGGGAGCAGCACCGGCTGCGGGAGTGGCGGCGACAGCCGCGACTTCTTCCGCTGGTGGCTCGACGCAGAGCACGACGGTCTGGTTTTTGTCGTCGAGATAATCAACGCCTTCGATGGGCTTCAATTCGCCAACGTGAATGGACTCGCCGACTTTGAGAGCCGAGACGTCGAGCTCGATGACGGAAGGAAGATCCTTTGGCAAGCAGCGGATGCGGAGACGGTGCGTCGTGGTTTCGAGGATACCGCCCTCGGTCTTGACGCCGTAGGCTTCGCCGATGACGCGGATGGCGACATTGATGATCATCTTCTCGTTTTCCTTCACTTCCTGAAGGTCGAGGTGGAGATACTTGTCGGTGATCGGATCGCGCTGAACTTCCTGGAGGAAGGAAAGAGCGGTGGAACCTGCGTCGCGTTTCAGCTCGATGAGAGCGGCGCGACCGGAGATTTCCTTCAAAAGTTTGACGAATTCCGGCGCATTGACGGCCAGGGATTCGGGCTTTGTGTGCTTGCCGTAGAGAATCGCGGGGATTTTCTCGGCCTTGCGGAGACGGCGTGAAGCACTGCGGCCGGTGCCTTCACGATTCGTGACAGTAAGTTGGTATTTTTTCATAATTTCGTTCCCCCTGAGACTCCGGAATTAGAGGCAGGCGTAATGGAAAAGGGAGTTGAGTTGATGGAGCGCCTAGCGGCGACGCAACTAAAACTTTGCGCTCCCTTTAAAAAACCCCTATTTTTCCGGGAGAGAGGGATTGACAACCCCAGTTTGGCGTCTCTTTTTGGCCCTTCATTTAGTTACATTGCCTGGTAGCTCAGTGGTAGAGCAGGTGACTGTTAATCACTTGGTCGTAGGTTCGATCCCTACCCGGGCAGCCATTCGACGCGGGGTGCGAAGCACCCCTTGCTCATGGCCTCCGGCCAGGGAGCGGCGAATGGCTCCGAGCCTGTCGAGGGGCTTTCTGGTGATGAATCGTAACTTAATGATTCCTTTTCATTCGACGCAGGGTGCAAAGCACTCCCGAGCGAAGTCGAGTGGACTCATGGCCCACAGCCGGCTAACCTCAACCAAGTGAATGCGTTGTTTATCGAAGCACGGCGAATGGCACCGAGCGTGTCGAAGGGAACCCCGGTGGTTTACTTTCTGAGGCTGCGCTCTAATAGCATCTATATTGGTGCTTCGACTGACCTCAGTCAGCGGCTTGATGACCACGTTTCAGGCCAGGCGTGCCGCACGACCGAACTCGATCCCCCAATCACAATGCTTCGCGCTGAAATCCACGCTACATTTACCGAAGCCCGCGTTCGCGAAGCACAATTAAAGCGCTGGTCCCGCGCAAAAAAAGAAGCGTTGGTTCTCGGTAATATAGACCGACTGCGTGCTCTCAGTGAGTCGCGAGAATAGACCAAGTGATTAACAGTCACTTGCTTTGCCAACGACTTACACTCGTTGGCTTTTTTGCGCCCAAATCGTCTGTCCCTTTTCTGTCCCTCTTTTGGAAGCCCTACCCTGCTTCAGTTTTCACAACAGGTGGTAGGGCGCATTATCCTTAATGCGCCGGGCAAAGTTTGCGCCTAACCCATGTTGCGCATCGATAGCCACCGCACGACAGTGCGATTTCTCCGAGGTGCTCGCAGGCGGCGAATGACACCGGAATCCCATTTTCCGGAAGACGGTAAAATTCAAAAGCCGTGGATAAAAGAGTCGACTTTTTCCACTTTCCGGAAAATGGTAAAAACATGATATCGCAGGACGTAGTCGTTGCCCTCAAGCTACTGCAATCGTCGCAGTGGCCCGGCTTCGCGCGTCTATCCGAAGCACTCGGAATGAGCCTGTCCCAAGTACACCGCTCGATCGCGCGGCTGAGTGAGTCGCGACTGTTTGTGGACTCAGAACAAACCCTGCAACGAGCAAACCTGGCGAAATTCATTATCAACGGTCTCCCTTTTGCTTTTCCTGCTCGCCTCGGGGAGATTGTTCGAGGCGTCCCGACCGCGTGGGCCTGCTCCGAACTGAAAGAGACCAAACTAGCTGGTCTGGTCTTTGACGACCTCGTTCCGGTCTGGCCACATAGCGACGGCAAGATCAAGGGGCGTGGAATCGAGCCGCTTCACCCCGGAGTGCCAATGGCCGTGCGAACCGACAAGGAATTGTATGCATTGCTTGCACTCGTCGATGTGCTGCGCGTGGGACGCGCACGGGAACGTGAGTTTGCCGAAGCGGAACTGCAAAAGAGGATAGTCCACGCACGCACCTAAACTCGGAATAATCCATGGCTCACGCGTCTCCCAAAATCGAATATGCGGGAAAAGTGCTCAACGTCGTGAATGGTTAGTTGTTCATGCCCTAGTGCAACGCGAAGCAACGGTCTTCGTGATTATTGTACCCTCGTCATCAAAAGTAATACGAAGCTCAGCCGTTTCAGAAAGTTTCGTGTAGAGTGCGCAAGACTGGGAAGAAAACGGGTGCTGCCAAATTCGATCGAACCCTTGCATTTTAGGGAAACTTTTGTCCGGTTCGCCGAGTTTCGCGCTTACATCCGCTCGCGTTGCACAATCCTCCACCAGTAATAGAAGTCGCGTTTGTTCTTCTGCTGAAACATCGGGAAAATATTGCGCCCTCTTTGACTCGCGCAGCTTCGCCCCGCAAAAAGGGCAATAACTCAGGAATATCCAATATCCATCGACCACCGCTAGCTCGTATTCATCGTAGATCGGATCGAAGCTGAGGCTCGTGCCTTCGGCTCCAACGGTCTTATCCATGAGTTCGCAGCAGTGATTCATGATCTAACGCAAAAGATTAGATGGATCCCTGCCCCATACGTTTGCCGAATGCGGAGGGATCGTAGTGATTTACTCTTTCATCTGCGTCATCGACTGGACTTCTTTCACGCCCTCAATTTCAACCGTCATTGGTTTCTTTTCATGGAGCTTAAACCGAAGGGGCCTTGCCTGGTAGGGTTCGCCTTTTTCGTCGAAAAAATAAGCGATCGCTTCCGTTTCTGAAACTTCACGCCATGCCAGAAGACCCGAGAGTGTGAAACTGGCAAAAACACCGGTACCATTTGTATCCATTTTAATGATCACAGTGGAGAATCCATCCCGACTATTAGTCCATTGACCTAGAAAAGGAGAGTTTGGAGCAGAGGGAAATTCCTTGCTGAATCGCTCGACGATCGAGCGGTATTTTCCGTTTTTATCGAGCAATATTATTGCAGGAACGAGTCGGCTATTAACGGCGTAGTCGAGTGCGGTTTGACCCTTATCGTCCGGAATATCGGCTTTGGCTCCAGCCTCCAATAGAAGACGCACCGCATCCAAATTTCGTACTCTAATTGCAACGTGAAGTGGCGTCGTTCCATAGGCGTCTTTTTCGTTCGTATTGGCCCCGGCCTTAATTAAGGCCGGCAAAAGTCTGGGATTAGGGACTCTGGAAGAGATAGCCCCCTGGTAAGCGTAATATGCGGGACGACCCGCCAAAACTTTGTGCTCCTTGAAATAGACCAGCCACTCATCGTTTCCTGCTGCCGCGATGACCAAGCTACCAAGCGACTGAGGCGAAATCCCGTCCTTTCTAGTAAGAATGACATCCAGCAATTCGGGGCGGAAAGAGCCCACAATTGTTGCCACTGCGCCTTTAATCAGATCATCCAACTCGCGCCTATCGGCAAAATATTCCACCAGTTGCTTGAGCTTGGCCAGATCTCCCGCCACAAGTGCGGACGACCAATACTTTCCTTGCCAATAATCGGTGTTTGAGTCGAGCCGGTCGATTGGAACCAAACTTGGAGCGAGGCGCACAAAGTCTCCCGCAAATCGCTTTTGCAATGCTTCTCTGGCTGCTTTTGCCGGTTCAGCAAAGTTGTCTTGAGCTAGGCGTTTCAAAGTTTCCACACCGGTGGATGAATTGGTAGCCACCACGGCTCGGACTTTGGGATTAAAATCATTCGAAAATTTATCCAGCGTCTCCGCCGAAAGTGTCACTTCAGACGCGAGCGCATCGACGTCATAACCTCTCGCCGAGCTTGCTAGACCTTGGATCAATGATCGTCGGACTTCTTGAGGAACATTGCGGTTCTTAATTATGGCAAATTGCACTTCGCGGTTGGCTGATTTGACCAGCTTCACAATAATACTGGCTGGCGTGGTAGGATTTTCTGCTAATTGCAGCCCCACCTCTTCCCCATATTTGCCGGCTAACTCTTCGAAAATGGAAAGTGGCAAGTGATGATTGTAAGCCAACGCACCTCTGATATGCGGGCCACCGTGAAGAAGCATCGCGAATATTTCCGGCGGCGCAGCAGGATCACCGGCGGCTGAGGTTTTGACCTGCTCAGTTCCGCCCTGAACCCGACTCACGTAGAGCTTTCTCCATTCGGGTTTGGCTTTGGAATTAAATACGGCAGCACGCCATGCCATAGGATCGTTTTCCGTCAGCCAAATTTTTTCGAGTACCGTGAAATCACAGTGAGGATGAGCCGCTATTGTCTGTCGGATCAATGAGCGGTTTCGGTAAATGACGCTTTTTTCCAATGTCCAGGTATAGACTTCACTGAGCAATTCAGACGACGTAGCAGGCAATTCGACACAACGGTGGAGACGCTCATCATTGTCTCGGGCTAGTCGTATGGAAGCCGCCACCACGTCAACGGACCAATCCACGGGAAGTGGCTTTAAACTAAAAGGACCGCCTAGCTCGTCCGATCCAGGTCCGTGTAAATCTTGATGCCATTTTTTCCATTCACCTGTAGCACCGCCTTCAAAAACGAGATCCCTCCAAAAATCTGGCGGCTGCAGTTCCAATTCGGTGCCACCAAATGGAGCCGGAATCGAATTCGGGAAAACCCCTCCCGGGAGTAATTTTAACTTTCGGCCTTCAGTCAGGGTGAAATAAAGCAAGGCCTCGGCTTTTTTCTCGTGATCAACTCGCGACAGAACCAAGGTGTCATGGTCGTCCTCTAAACTCAGATAATCTTGGTGAGCGACCAACCACCACAGATCAGCCCGCCCAATCTTTGAGCCACTGTCGCCGTCGATCCTGAGGGCTATCCAACCGTAGCCGGGTAAATTAAAACCCCAAACACCGACCAAGGCCGATTTGGGTGTGGCTCCAAATGAGGAAAGCACGCACGAGGCGCATACAAGAGTCGCAGTATAGAGCAGGGAGAAATATCTGGAAAACGTCATAGATCACCATCTGACCCGAATGGCATGATTATTGTCAGGTGTCGCATTGGCGCGGTCAAGCGCGCCTGCGGTTCGTCGGATTAAATACTTTCCTTGGTTCGCCACGAATGATTTCACAGGAAAATTTCCGCTTTCAATCCACCCGTGCCGAATCGATGAACGCGATCACCTCGACCTCGTCGAACAACACAACACGTGCATTGATTTTGTGGCGGGTGATCTTGCCGGCATCGGCCCAGCGGAAAATTGTTCGTGAGCAAATGCCCAGCCGTTCGGCAATCGATCTGGCTTTGCTGAATTTGCGACCCCCTACTCCGTCGCGTTTCGAATCCTGTGCTGTGAATGAATTTTTTATTGTCGTCATGGCAGCGCTCTCACGCGGTTGCGCCGCTTAACAACTGCGCGGCTCTACAGAAAATTCGGTAGACCGCCTACTGAAAAAACAGTAGGTGCAGATCCTCAACAACTCACTCGGGTATCAAACGGCGAACAATCCTGAAACAACCGGGTTCAAGTCGGACCTTACCGTCGAACTCTAACCACATACCACAAAGGTCGGCCCCTTATTTCTCCACTATCTGCGCCCAAGCGCCATCGTCATCATGGACAAGAGCTATGGCGGCGACTCCAACCGTGCTCATGAACCAACTTGGTGGTATCGCCGCCATCGCCGTAAACTCCAGCAGGTCTGCCAAACCCGTCTTTGACCACCATCTTTATCGCGAACGCCACCGCATCGAAAATCTCTTCGCCCGCCTCAAATCCTTCCGTCGCATCGCCACCCGCTACGATAAACTCTCCTCATCGTTCGCCGCCATGCTTTCCATCGCTTGCCTCCTTATCTGGCTCCGCTTTTAACCCATTTCCCAAACACGGCCTAAGCTTCCAGACCCCGATTTAATCAATCAAATATGATCTCCGAATGAGACCACTTGGGAAGCGTGCTTTTCGACATTGGTCACGAACAACTGGATTAGCGTCTGATCTGGATGCAGGTGATCAGCCCTTCCACTGGTTCTATGACGGAGTTGCGCGCCAAACTCGCCGAGATGAAGCCGAATTAATGCGGCGCCACGAAACGCCTAACTCGAGGCGGTAGTCGAAGGAAACGGACTATCTTACTTTAGGAACCGGCGGCGAAGCGTGCCGAGTCCAGCAAGCGCGGCTCCGAGCATGGCGACAGTTATACCGCCGTCTGGAACATGGCAAGAGGGCGGGGGCGGAGGTGGTGCCGGGGTACCTGCTATGGATCCCGATATATAAAGGTAGACGTCGGGAGGGGTAGACGGGATGTAGACTGAAGCAAAAGAGGGCCAGTCTATACTGGGGTAGTAGGTATAAATAGGATTAGGTCCGTCGACAACAAGGGGGTAATCAAGTATCAATTTTATTCCCTTACTGAGCGTATTGCTCGACGGGTAAGCGAAAACGAAAATCGTAACGGGTAATATATCAGCCTTAGTGGTGAATGCTTCGATTGACCCACTTATAAAATTAAAGGCCGGCATGCCATTCGTTGGCGTAGCGGTGATGTCAACATCCCATACGGGACCGGCTCCATCCGTAGGATCCGCAGTAAATGTACCGTTGATGCTACCGACATCTACTCCCGAATCGGTTAGTAACGTGCCGGAAATACTCCAGATCATCGGGTTGGCAGCTCCCGACGCATACGATAGCAGAAGAATCGTTAATAATAATAATGGTTTTCTTATTCTGTCAGCGTTCATGGCGATCTGGGTTCGGTTTGAGGAAAAACAACAGCACGACCGGGGGCCAACTTCGATTCAGCCGCGCTCCAAGCGCAACTGTTACGGGTTGAAATTCATCCGCGACCAAGCCGCTCGAAAGAGAATAGGAAAAGCCACTCCAGTTTAATTCGGCCTGAGCGCTCATAAGACTCGCGGAAAACCCTCGCGACGCGCCGAGGAGTAGAAGGCAAGGCAAACGAGCTCTGGGAAATGGGGGGTCATAAAGGGCGATCCAAGTTATACAGCGCCATTTGCAACAATTATGCCATTCAACCAGATGAAGGTTTCTTGTAGGCATTAATTACTTTGAACGAGACAGTTGTGCATATTTGCAATGTTAACGACGGCCCTCGGCTGGCGGTGACCATCACACGAAACGTAAGCTTTGCTGACACAATTAGTTGTAACTTTACACTTCGACGTCGACATGGAGTCGCCCAGTCCCCTTTGCCCCCACCCCGCTCTTCCTTAGCCACGAAAATTTGGTGCGGGAAACGGGCAGAGTGTCACCCTTAGCGTCTGCTGACGCTCTGTGTCACAGCTAGCACCGCCGTGCGAAATTCGGCTGAGAATTTTGGCCAGGTGAGTATGATTCTGTGAGGGTTGAGCGTTGTTGTGCGTCGGTGGTTTTTGCGCGCGCGGAAGAAATTGCCGCGGCGCATGACTCCAGAAATCGAATACAGAGTTCGATCTCAGCCAAGGCAGCCATTCGACCCTGGGTTCAAGGCACCCTTTGCCGTTTCGACTGGCTCAAGGTCCCGAGCGAAGCCGAGTGGACTCATGGCCTCCGGCCGAGAGAGCGGCGAATGGCCTTGGGTCTGTCAAAGGACATTACGGTGGTTTACTTTCTAAGACTGCACTTCTCTCCCTCCACTCGTGCGCTGGGGCGTTTGAACACATTTCCAAGCCGTAGCGATGCAGTTGGGTGGGCGTCGGTTTCCACACCGACGCTTCCGCGCACTCGGAGGTCCTCTGTCGCCGGTATGCCCCACGGCAGGCTCGGGGTCCTGAGTGGTTCGACTTCGCTCACCACCCCGAGCCTGTCGAGGGGCTTGTCGAACGGAGAAATCGACGACCACCGATCGGTCGCGATCCCGGCAGAGTGAATCTTCAGTTCAATCGAATGCTTACGACTAAGCGAAAACTCCGACCTTTTGAAACGTCACAAGGGTGAGCCGCACGGCCCACCCTTGGCCTGAACCGCTGGCAAATCAGCGGTCGGATTGCTGCTCGGTTGTCGTCACCGCGACACCGCTCGGGAGTGTTTTCAAACCCTGCAGTGAGGTGGGCGTCGGTCTCCGCACCGACGCTGATGATCGTCGATGTGGAAATCGACGACCACCCTTCGTTAAACTTTGCGAGAACGCTCAGGATCTAGTTTTGAAAACACTACCTAGTCACCCAAGGGTACCGTCACTTCGCAACTGGTGGTGTATTTCCTGCCCGAACCGTCAACGGCATCACAGACGATGGTGTACACCCGCCCCGAACCGGACTCGCTGCGCTCGGCGCGAAGGCGCGCAGTAGCCACATACGCCGACCCGTTCCACGTAAGCGCGACGGGAACGGGCGAGGTGTAGCCATCGGAGCCATTGACGTCGCCCGTTGTATTGCCGTCGTCGGCGCCGTTGTCGGGCTCATTGCTCGCGATGAAGCAGACCGCATTCAGACCAAGATTCACGGGGTCGACCGACGGGTCAAAGAAACGAGCCGTGATCTTCACCTCCGCCATCTTGTGGTTTGCAGGGGCAAGGACGGTCCGGTCGGTCTCGACGAGCAGAGGCGGGGCTGTCTCCGGCAGGACCCGCCCCACCGTGACCGCATCGAGCGTCGCCACGTCCCCACCGGTATTCACAAACAGGATTCCCAACTTGCCGCCCACCGACTCCGGCGTCGCGGCTATCCGGCCGGAGTAGTTCGACCAGCCGCCGTTGATGGCCGACGAGACACTGCCGATCACGTTCGTCGGCACGTCATAGAACAGCTTGGCCGTCCATTGCGAGGGTCCCCACCAAATCTTGGCCGCGTATCCGAGGTCGAACGAGTCACCCGGCTTGATGGTGTATTGACTCGTAAGATACGCACCACGGCCCGGGAAGAAGAAGGCGGAGAAACTCCCGTTGTAAGTGCCCCACCACGCGTTCCCGGCCTCGACGCCGGCGGAGTCCATGACGGCGGGGTAATTCTTCCAGCCGGGAACATCATGAGCCGGGTTGTCGAAACCATCGAACTCAGGCCAGCTGCCCACGCCGGCCTCAAAGTCGGCATTTTCCAGGGCAATCTTCGCCGGCCCGGGCGGGATCTCCGGACTGGCTGCGGCGAGGGCGGCCACGTCGTTCGCGTTTAGCGCAGTGTTGTAAATGCGGAAGTCATCGATGGCGCCATTAAACAAGGGGTCGGGCCACTGGCTCTTGCCGATATAGTTGAGAACCGGATTGAAGTCGGACGGTTTGATCGTCGTGGGCATCGAAGCCTTGAGCACACCGTTGACGAACAGTTGGGCGCTCCCGTTCCCGAGCACGACGGCCACGTGGGACCAGGCGTCAACCGGCAATGAGGACGTGATGAGGTCGTTCGTTCCCACGCCGTTCCTGGTAATGGTGAACTGCATGCTGGAGCCGGACCAGTTGGCAGGAGTCAGGAAGAAGTTTTCACCCGTGCCGTTGCCAAAATCGAAGATCCGCTGCCAGTTTTGGCCACCGCGCCAATAGACCCACGCGGCAATGGTGACCTGGTCATAGTTGACGATCTCCGCCGGCAGACTGACATAGCCATCTCCATTGAGCGCGAGCGTGCTGCCATCGAGACCACCCGGGACGTATCCAGCCCCCGACTCCGCCACGCCGTCGTTGTGATTGACGGTTCTGTCCTTCGCATCGAGTTGGAACGCGTAATGCGCCACGAGCGAAGGAGCACCGGTCGGCATTGCGCTAACGATGGACGATTTGACCGAGCGATTGTACGAGGCATCGACCGCCACCACGGCGTAGTAATAAGGCTTGATCTGATTGGCCGATGCGTCCGTGAAGGATGTGGTCGTCAGCCCCCGGGCGATGATTTCGAACGGACCGCTGAGTGAGGTCGAGCGCAGAACGTTATACGTGGGGGCTTCGCTGTTTTTGTTGGATTTCCACCCAATCCGCACTGACGCGGCCTGTGCGGAGGCCTGGACTGCAATCGGCATGGCGGGGGCGACACGGTCCGTCGGATCCGCGCCGATGGGCACGAGGCGCCATTGCTGACTGAGCTGACCGTTGGCCGCACGCTGAACGATCGTTGCGCCGTCGGTCGTGAGATAGAGGCCGCTCCAGCCGCTGCCGATCTTGAACCAACCATCCTCGACGTAGTCGAGGAACCAGATTTGGTTGTCGCCCGGATACGGCCAGTTCGGGTCCGTCGCCTGTTCCCATTGGCGCACGGGTGCGCCTTCGGTGAGGGCCCAGCCATTCACGTCCGGCGCCTTGCCACTGTGGCCGGCCGCGAACTTATAGAAGCTGTAATCGCCGCCGCGGGTGTTCGGCAGCGGGTGAATCTCCCACTGTTGGTGGGCGGCCCCGGAGGACACATTCTGCTGGATCGTCGCGCCATTGTCCGCGCTGCCGCCAGCGACCTCCATCACTTGCCCGCTGGCGCGGTTGACGAGGTAATAGCGACCGTCGATGGCCGGCTGCACGTCCTCGCCCCACGTGACGTTGAGCACGCGCTCCGCGTTGTGATGGTTCGGCGTCTGATAGCCCGGAGCGCCAGTGGTGGTCACGTCAAAGGCCCGCAGCGGCCCATGGCCGTCGTAGAATACGGGGCGGTCCTTTGAAAAAAAGCGGAAGGTCGTGGCCCTGGCCTGGCGTTCTGACTCACCGACAAACGCCTGCAGCTTTCCCGTCGGCGCCCGGTAAACAGACGCGGCCGTCCAGTTGGGGCGGTTTTCCGTGTAGGCCAGCCGCATGCCGTCGCTGGCTTTGACGAATTCGCCGCGAGCGCGCTGAGCCGTGCCCCACCAGATGCCGGTGTTCAACCCATACTGCGCACCGACCATCGCCTCCATGACGTTGTGCAGCTCGTCGTTGGTCGCGACGTCGCCGTTGGCCCGCACCTGGCTGTAAAAGTCGGCATAGGTCCCAAAACTGCCGGCGAGCTGGTGGGTATTCCCTTCCTCCACAAAACCCCAGCCGTTGAGCGTGTTGTACCAGGAGGCGGCCTGGTCGTTGTTGAGCGTATTGCCGCCCATGATACGAATGAAGTTCGGGGCCGAAGAACTGAACGCAGGGAAAGCTCCGCTGAAACGCAGCTGCCAGGCGACGTCGCCAAATCGGGAGACGTTCCCCTGCCAGGTGCCATTATCCGGCTCGTTGAACGGAGCCACCGAGAGCACCTTGCGCCCGGCGAGTTGGGCCTTTTGCGCCGTGACGGCAATCAGCTCCGCCCACTTGAAGGGATCCACACCACCGCTGCCGAGATAAGGATTGCTGCTCCCGTTATCCGTATCGTTGTTCAGGTAGAGGGCGGTGTGGGCATCCGTGTAGGTGTTGACGAGCGACATCCGGGAATTGAACTCTGCCAGGCCCGCGCCCGTAAGATCGTCGTTGCGACCGTCGCCATTCGTATCGACGAGGGGCGTGTCGCCGGTGAAGGAAAAGCGGATCACATCGGTTCGTTCCTTGCCCGTGAAATTCACGCCTCGAATGATATTCGCATCCGACAGCCAGGCGGTGTCGAATCCCCAGAGATCGATTTTCTTGTTTTCGCCCGCGGCCTTTGTATCGAACAAGACCACATTGTCCTGGCCGATGGCCTGGGCGGTAATCAGTAGTCCAAATATCAATCCGAGCGCTCCACTCGAAATGGTCCGAGGACGTTTGGCGGCTGCCGGCAGCTCTCCTTGTAGTGAGTACACCGATTTGATCATAGCATTGCTCCAGGTTGTAACGTTTGGGTTGTGTAAGCGGGAATGGGTAAAGGGGGCGGAAGCGAAACATCACCGCAGGAGTATCCTAGTGCGGTGATGGTGCTCGATGCGCACGCATGGGGGTATGCAGAGACAGGAACGGGGCATGGCTTCGACGCTGCGACGTTGAGAATGGGGGTAACGGGGCTTTTACCCAAAATAACACACCGCCGAAAAAGCGTCTCTCACCTGATCGAGTGATTCCTCGCGTGTATTAACCAGCGAGACCTTTTTAAGGCTAACGCTCAATGAACCGAGCCCGGCGCCGGCTCCGGGGAGTGGTCCGCCCGCTTATCATCCGTTTTCCAATTGATGGTTTCAAATAGGGGTCGGAATCGCATCAACGCCTCAGCGGGTGCGCCATTCCCGGCCACAGTAAAAAGAGCGCATTGTCCCGTCTTAGTCACAGCGAGAAATTGGATATAGAACATCTTATCGTCCGTGTTCGAAACCGCCGCCGTGGAAAAGAGAGTGATGCCCCTCGGCAAAGCTTCGCGCCGCATCTTCATGATGTCTTTCCCTTTCGCAGCGCTAAGTCGCGGCAATTCAGTTTCTCCAAATGCGAGATAGCTCTTTGCCATC
>Ga0307508_10000550_pt1 | contig 44447 bp, 44 predicted proteins | sample 9_EM_MG_FD_203089 | JGI IMG/M metagenome (GOLD analysis project Ga0307508, IMG submission 203089) | Populus trichocarpa ectomycorrhiza microbial communities from riparian zone in the Pacific Northwest, United States - 9_EM | ecosystem: Host-associated > Plants > Roots > Unclassified | place... | reverse complement strand
GGCTACGACATTCACACATCGTGGTTGAAACAGAGCGCAGTGTCTGATTCGATGCTCCTGGAAGCAGGAGGGCATGATGGAACAGACGCTGGGCCGATTTGGAGATCGGCGCCTGGAAAAAGGGGGGCCTTTCTTCTGGGACGATTGCTGGAAGGTGGTGGGCGTTCGCTGCGCGTGCGTCGGCTTGGTGGCAACCGTGCAGGCGAGATGCGGATCACGCGCTTCTTGCGCAATCCGTCGGTGACGGTGGGGGAGATGCTGTCGGAGGCAGCAGCGCTGACGGCGCGGCGTTGCGCGGGGCGTGACGTGCTGGTGATCCAGGACACGACAGTGATCCGCTCTGGCGGCGGGGGCGGCGACTATCTGCATGTGGCGGTGGCGGTGGACGAGGCGGACGGGGCGATCCTGGGTCTGGTGGATGGGCAGTTCCTGCAGCGGTCGTCGGGTCGCACGGCGGGGCGGCGGGCGGCTCCGGTGGAGGAGAAGGAGAGCTTCCGCTGGCTCGAAAGCGCTGAACAGGCCGCCTCGGTCTGTGCGGGTGCCGGGCGGATCACGGTCATCGCCGACCGCGAGGGCGACATTTACGAAGCGTTCGCGCTGCGTCCCGACCATGCCGACCTGCTGGTGCGCGCAGGCCAGGACCGCAGCCTGGGCGAGGACGGCGGCAGACTGTTCGCAGCCCTTGACGCCCTGCCGGAGGCGGCGCAGGCCGATCTTGACCTGCCGGCCGGCCCCGGTCGCCGCGCCCGCACCGCGCGGCTGGCGGTGCGCTTTGCCAAAAGGACGCTGGCGCGTCCGAACCGGTCGTTCCGCGCCGGTCTGCCCGACATGGTCGAGATGCAGCTGGTCGATGTCCGCGAGATCGCCCCGCCTGATGGCGTGCCGCCGATCCACTGGCGGCTGCTGACCACCCGACAGGTCGCCGATGCCGGCGAAGCCTGGGCCGTGGTTGAACTCTACCGCCGGCGATGGGCCATCGAGCAGCTCTTCCGGACCCTCAAGACGCAGGGCTTCGACATCGAAGGCGTGCGCATCGAAGACCCGCAGCCGCGCGACAAGCTCGTCACCGCCGCCCTCATCGCCGCCGTCGCCGTCCAGCAACTCGTTCATGGCCGCGATGGCGGCCCCGGCCCGCTACGGCTGTGTACCGACGTCTTCCAGAGCGAGGATATCCCGCTCCTCGAAGCCTATTGCGCCAAGCTCGAAGGCAAGACCGAGCGTCAGAAAAACCCCCACCCCAAAGGCTCGCTCGCCTATGCCGCATGGGTCTGCGCCAGGCTCGGCGGATGGACCGGATATTACGGAAAACCCGGCCCCGTCGTCATGCTCAACGGATGGCTCGAAATCCAGGCCGCCAAACGCGCCGTCCAAACCCTCGGCTCATTCCTCAATGTGTGAATCTGGTAGCCCGCTGGGAGAGGGAAAAAGCAGCGTTCCGCAGAGATGTGTGAATGTCGTAGCATCACAGAGGGGGAAATTAAGAAGGCTGGTTGTTCAAGAGCCAAGTTCTAAGCGCACTCGCCAGATTGGGCGGATCATCGGCTGTGATTCGCAGCGCGTCGATCTCGGCAATCAGCGCGTTGAGCGGCAAATCGCGTTCAAGCGCTGCCGCTTCGAGCGCCTGCCAGAACAGGGGCTCGAGGCTGATTGAGGTCTGGTGCCCGGCGATGGTCACCGATCGTTTGACCGGCCCCATGAACCCGCCCGGCGGCGGGGCGATCATTCCGTATCGAACAGCGCGGCGAGCTGTTCGATGATCGTGCCGCCGAGCTGATCGGCATCCATGATCGTCACCGCGCGGCTGTAATAGCGGGTGACATCATGGCCGATGCCGATCGCCGCCAGTTCTACCGGCGACTTGGTCTCGATCCAGCCGATCACCTGGCGGAGATGGCGTTCGAGATAGCTGCCCGAATTCACGCTGAGCGTCGAATCGTCGACAGGGGCACCGTCCGAGATGACCATCAGGATCTTGCGCTCCTCGGGGCGCGCGATCAGCCGGGCATGGGCCCAGAGCAGTGCCTCGCCGTCGATATTCTCCTTGAGCAGCCCCTCGCGCATCATCAGGCCGAGCGAGGCCCGGGCGCGGCGCCATGGCTCGTCGGCCTTTTTGTAGACGATGTGGCGAATGTCGTTGAGGCGCCCGGGCTGGGCCGGCCGGCCGGCGGCGAGCCAGGTTTCACGGGCCTGCCCGCCCTTCCAGGCGCGGGTGGTGAAGCCGAGGATCTCGGTCTTCACGCCGCAGCGCTCGAGCGTGCGGGCGAGGATGTCGGCGCTGATCGCCGCGATCGAGATCGGACGGCCGCGCATCGAGCCGCTATTGTCGATCAGCAGCGTGACGACGGTATCGCGGAAATCGGTCTCGCGCTCGATCTTGTAGCTGAGCGACTGAGTCGGGTTGACCACCACACGCGCCAGCCGTGCCGCGTCGAGCAGGCCTTCCTCCTGGTCGAAATCCCAGCTGCGGTTCTGCTGCGCCATCAGGCGCCGCTGCAGCCGGTTGGCGAGCTTGGTCACCGCACCCTGGAGATGGACGAGCTGCTGATCGAGATAGGAGCGCAGCCGGGCGAGCTCGTCGGCATCGCACAGATCGGTCGCTGCGATCACCTCGTCGAAGCGCGTCGTCCAGGCCTTGTATTCGAATTGCGGCGCGAAATCGGAGAAAGGCCGGTTGGGGCGCACCGGGAGCATGCCCTCGTCGCCATCGTCGCCGGGCTCGCCGTCCATGTCCTCGAAATCGCCGTCGCTCTGTTCGGCGCCTTCGCCGTCCTGCGATTCGGCGTCGCGCTCGGAGCCGCGGGCTTCGATCTCGCCCTGGCCCTGCTCGCCGTCGCGCTCGCCTTCCTCGCCTTCCTCGGACTGCTGCTCGTCAGTGCCCTCATCCTCCGAGCCGCCTTCATCGGCTTCATCGGGGATCATGTCGCCCTCGATCAGTTCGAGGTCTTCGAGCAATTTGGTGGCGAGGCTGGCGAAAGCGCGCTGATCGTCGATCGCGAGGCCGAGTGCGTCGAGATCGCCGCCGGCTTTCTGCTCGATCCAGTCGCGGACCAGCGCGAGGCCCGGCGCGGCGAGCGCGGGCGCCTCGGCCCCGGTCAGCCGCTCGCGGACCATCAGCGAGAGGGCGGTCGCCAGCGGCACCTCGTCGCGGTTGCGGGCGCGGGTGATCGGATCGGCGCGGAGCTTGAGATCGAGCGCGGTGGCGAGATTGGAGGCGATCCCGGCATAGCCGCGCGCGCCCAGCGCCTCTACCCGCGCGCTTTCGACCGCGTCGAACACCGACCTTGCCACTGCTTCAGCGGGCGCGGTGCGGGCGTGCAATTTGCTGTCATGGTGGCGCAACCGGAGGGCAAAGCCATCGGCGAAGCCGCGCGCCTCGGCGACCTGATCGGCCGGAAGCGTTCGCGCCGGCATCGGCACCTTGATGTGCTTGCCGCTCTGGGCCGGCGCATCGGCGGTGAAGGCGAGCTCGATCTCTGGCTCGCGCGCGATCGCCCGCGCCGCGCCGCCGAGCACTGCCTTGAAGCGATCGAGGGGCGTTTCAGTCGTCATTGCCTGATATCCGGCAGCACGAAATGCCCGGGCGCGAGATCATGATCTATCCGAATCTTCGCAAAGCGCGTCACCGGATCGAAGGAAAGTACCGTCACGACCGCGCCCTCGATCGCCGCATAGGCCGGCAGCTTGTTGACCGCGATGCTGTGCCGCGCGCCGGGCAGGACGCGCTGCATGCCGAACACATTCACCTCGACATCGAAGGAGATGCTGTTCGCCTCCCCCGCCGGCCCGGCGAAGCGCAGTTTGAGCTCGCTGCCGCCGCCGAGCATCATGCCGGTGATCAGGCCGTATTTCGCGGGCGGGATTTCGAAGGGCGCACGGCCCGGGCCCTTGGCACCGATCAGGATCGCGTGATCGAATTTCTCGTCATGGTCGCTGTCATAGAGGCAATAGCGCGTGGCGGACTGGGTCGGGCGCAGCGCGGCGACCAGGCCCGAGGCGAGCGGGCTGGCCGGGGCCTTGCTGACGGGTGGCTCGGCCTCGCAAAACAGCACTGACGGATTGCCCGGTACGCCCGGAACGCTCGCTGACTGGAGCGAGCTCTCGCGGGTGAGCGTGCGCTTCTGGCCGGGCCGGTCGAGCGCGATCGGCTCGATCAGCAAGGCGGTCTCGGGCCGGCCGAGAACGCTCTGCGCGACCACGTCGCCGGGGTGGACGAGCTGCTCGCCCTTGAGCGTCCTGCCGGGCAGCAAAGTGTAGGGCGCCGGGCCGATCTTGTAATCGGGCACGGGCGCAGCCTTGGGAGTCGGGGCGGCGGCGGCGAGCAGCGTGAACAGGACAAGCGCCGCGCCGCGCCGGGCCGCGTCGCCCATACGGCCGTCCGGGATCGCCGCCGGCGATGCCCGCACGATGCTCACGCTTTCCCGACCACGCTCTCCGGCAGATCCTTGCCGAACACGCGCTGATAATATTCGGCCACCAGCGCCCGCTCCGCCTCATCGCATTTGTTGAGGAAGGAAAGGCGGAAGGCGAAGCCGACATCGCCGAAGATCAGCGCATTCTGTGCCCAGGTGATCACGGTACGCGGGCTCATCACGGTCGAGATGTCGCCATTCATGAAGCCGCGCCGGGTCAGGTCGGCGACGCGCACCATGTCATCGACGGTCTTCTTGCCTTCGGGCTTGTCATATTCACCCGACTTGGCGAGCACGATCTGCGCCTCGACCGCGGCGGGCAGATAGTTGAGCGTGACGACGATGTTCCAGCGGTCCATCTGGCCCTGGTTGATCTGCTGGGTGCCGTGATAGAGGCCGCTGGTATCGCCGAGCCCGACCGTGTTGGCGGTCGAGAACAGGCGGAACCAGGGGTTGGGGCGGATCACGCGGTTCTGGTCGAGCAGGGTGAGCTTGCCCTCGGTCTCGAGCACGCGCTGGATGACGAACATCACGTCGGGGCGGCCGGCATCATATTCGTCGAACACAAGCGCGGTCGGCGTCTGCAGCGCCCAGGGCAGCAGGCCCTCGCGGAACTCAGTGACCTGCTGGCCGTCCTTCAGCACGATCGCATCGCGGCCGACGAGATCGATTCGGCTGATATGCGCATCGAGGTTGATGCGAATGCACGGCCATTTCAGGCGGGCCGCGACCTGTTCGATATGAGTCGATTTGCCGGTGCCGTGATAGCCCTGGACCATCACACGGCGATTATAGGCAAAGCCGGCGCAGATCGCGAGCGTGGTGTCGGCGTCGAACACATAGGCCGGATCGAGATCGGGCACGCGCTCGTCGGCCTCGCTGAAGGCGGGGACTTCCATATCCGAATCAATGCCAAAGGCCTCACGGACCTTCAGCATCTTGTCGGGCGCTTCCATGATCGTCGTTTCGCGACTGTCAGGCTGGGTATTCGGGATATCGGTCATGAGAGGTTCCAAATTCCGTCCGGCCCCGGATGTGATCCAGGGGTGCCGAAGCCCTGCCCTTCTTCAACGATCGAGAAGGAAGAACGGTGCTTCGATAGGTTGGCTTGTTTCACTGCGAACGGAATTCGGTCGCGTCAAGCCGAACCGATCTTTGGGGGCAAAGGAAATAGCGTCACGAACAGCCTGGCCAGGACGCGGCTGCCCGTGATTGTCAGCACGCCGGCGTCCTCCGCATCAGTGATCGGCCGTCCGCCATAGATGACCGAAGCCATGCTGACGGGATCGCTGATGAAGATCGTATCAGCCTCGGCAGGGTCACCGCGCCGAATCGCGATTCCCGCTTCGTCCACCAGCGCCAGGAAGCCTTCGTCGCCGAGCTGGAAGCCAAGCGTACGGTTCACCAGCCCCGATCGCGAACGATCGATCATCGTGCGGAACGACAGCATCAGCGAGGCGGCGCTGAGCGGCAGCGTCGTGTCGTGGCGCGGCGATTGCACCGCCCAGCGGCCAAGCTCCTGGATCGCGTCCTCGCTTTTATAGCCCCAGGGGGTGAGCGCGTAGACCTGCACCGAGGCGGGGGGCGGCAATTTCTCGCGGGTCAGGATGCCGACCTCTTCCAGGCCTTCGAGGCGCTGAGTGAGCACATTCGCGCTGATCCCGGTGAGCGCCTTGCGCAGCTCGCCGAAGCGGCGCGGGCCGAACATCAGCTCGCGCACGATCAGCAGCGACCAGCGCTCGCCGACCAGCTCCATCGCCAGCGCGGTGCCACAGGCATCGTCGTACCAACGCTTTTCCGTCTTTTTTTCTGGATTAGTTATTTTTTCTAACTCCATGGTTGCTTTTAATAACCGAAGCGGGCATCAGCGTCAAACAGCGATTCGCCGAAATGCCTATGGAAAGGTTTTGCGATGCCCAAGATGATCTTCGTCAATCTGCCGGTGAGCAACCTGTCGCGATCGAAAGCGTTTTATGAGGCGGTCGGCGCGGTGAACAACCCGGGCCTCAAACCGCACGGCTGAACGCCCGCGGCGACTCAAAGGAGAGCGATCATGAGCTATGTGGACGGTTTCGTCATTCCCGTGCCGGCGAACGGCAAGCAGGCCTATCTCGAGATGGCGGCCAAGGCCGCGCCGATCTTCAGGGAGCACGGCGCAACCCGCGTCGTTGAGTGCTGGGGCGACGATGTGCCTGACGGCAAGGTCACGGATTTCAAGGGCGCGGTGAAGGCCAGCGACACCGAGAATATCGTCTTCTCCTGGGTCGAATGGCCTTCGAAGGAAGTCCGCGACGCCGGCATGGCGAAGGTGATGACCGACACGCGCATGCAACCGGGCGGCGATATGCCGTTCGACGGGAAGCGCATGATCTATGGCGGCTTCGCGCCGATGCTCGACCAGTAACTCGACCCGCAAACCGACGATCACAGGAGAGAGACGATGGCAAATCCCGAAGGTACGCCGATCTGGTACGAACTGATGACCGCCGATCCAGCTGCGTCCAAGGCATTTTATGACGACGTCATCGGCTGGACGGTCGAAGCGGAGCCGTCCGGCGAGATGGACTACCGGATGATCGATAGCGGTAGCGGCGGCGGCATGGTCGGCGGCGTGATGCGCCTGACCCCCGAGATGCAGAGCAACGGGGCAAAACCGACCTGGCTTTTCTATATCGGCGTGAATGACGTCGATGCCTCGGTCGAGAAGATCAAGGCGGCGGGCGGCAGTGTGTTGATGCCGGCCTGGGACATTCCCGGCATCGGCCGGATCGCGATGGTCGCCGATCCGCAGGGCATTCCCTTTTACATCATGCGCGGCACATCGGAGGAGAGCAGCACCGCCTTCGACCGGATGGGCATGGGCAAGTGCAACTGGAACGAGCTTGCCACGACCGACCAGGTCGCGGGCAACGCCTTCTACGCGACGGTCTTTGGCTGGATCTATCCCGACAAGATGTCGATGGGCGACATGGGCGACTATGTCTTCGTCCAGGCCGGCGACCAGACGATCGGCGCGACGATGAACGCCGGCGCCGGTGGCGCGCCAGTGGGATGGCGCTTCTATTTCCGCGCGCCCGATATCGAGGAGGCCGCGGCCAAGGTGACGAAAAATGGCGGCACGGTCCATGCCGGACCGATGGAAGTGCCGGGCGGCGATCGCATCATTGTCGCCAGCGATCCGCACAATGTGATGTTCGGGGTGGTTGGCCCCGGCAACCAGGGAGCATGACCATGACGAAGATCGCACCCTGTCTCTGGTATGACGGCACCGCCAAGGAAGCCGCGACCTTTTATGCCGCCACCTTCCCCGATTCGCGGGTCGAGGCGATCCACCGCGCACCGGGCGACTTCCCGGACGGGCATCAGGGCGACGTGCTGACGGTGGAGTTCACCGTGCTCGGCATGCGCTTCCTCGGCCTCAATGGCGGGCCGCGGTTCAAGTTCGACGAGGCGGTCTCGTTCCAGGTCTATACCGACGACCAGGAAGAGACCGACCGTTACTGGAACGCGATCGTCGGCAATGGCGGCGAAGAGAGCATGTGTGGCTGGTGCAAGGACAAATGGGGACTGTCCTGGCAGATCACGCCGCGTGCCCTGCTCGCGGCGATGACTAACCCGGACAAGGCGGCGGCCAAGCGCGGCATGGAGGCGATGATGTCGATGCGGAAGATCGACATCGCCGCGATCGAGCGCGCCGTCGCCGGGGAGCCGGTGGCATGAAGGCGGAGCATGAACTGTCGGTCACGCGGCTGATCGACGCTCCGGTCGAGCTGGTGTGGAAAATCGCCACCGAGCGCCTGGTCGAATGGTGGTGCCCCAGGCCCTGGACGGCGGAGATCGTCGAGCAGGACTGGCGACCTGGCGGCCGCTCGGCGATGATCATGCGCGGGCCGGAGGGCGAGACGCACCCGGTGGAGGGCGTGCTCCTGGAGGTGACGCCGAACAGGCGCTTCGTCTTCACCGATGCGTTCAAGGTGGGGTGGATTCCGCAGACCGCGTTCATGGTGGGCGTTTTCGAGTTCGCCAATGAAGGCGGCAAGACGCGCTACACCGCCAGTGCCCGCCACTGGACCGCCGACGCGCTCGCCCAGCATGAGACGATGGGCTTCGCCGATGGCTGGGGCAAGGCCGCCGACCAGCTCACCGAACTGGTCGAGACGGCGAAGGCCCTGGTCTGAGCCAAACCGATCGAGGACAATATCATGAGAAAGATCATTGCGGGCGCATTCCTGTCGCTCGACGGCGTGATGCAGTCGCCGGGCGCGCCCGAGGAGGATCCGACTGGCGGCTTCACGCTGGGTGGCTGGTCCGCCACCCAGTGGGACGACCTGATGGAGCAGTACATGGCCGGCGTGATGGGCAGCGAGTTCGATCTGCTGCTCGGCCGGAACACCTATGACATTTTCGCCGCTTATTGGCCGTTCCAGGATGGCCATCCTATCAAGGAGAAGTTCGACGCGGTGACCAAATATGTCGTCACCTCGTCGACCGAGCCGCTGGGCTGGGTGAATTCGGTTGCGATCAACGGCGATGCAGCGGCCGGGATCGCCAGGATCAAGGCGAGCGAAGGGCCGGACCTGCTCATCCAGGGCAGCACCAAACTCTACCCCGCGCTGCTCGAGGCGGGGCTGATCGACCGGATGTTCCTGATGACCTTCCCGGTCGTGCTGGGCGGCGGGAAACGGCTGTTCGCCGATGGGGTGAAATCCGGCGCGATGAAGCTGGTGGACTCGAAGGTGTCGACCACCGGCGTGATCATCGCGACCTATGAGCCAGCCGGTCCCGTTCCGATCGGGTCGTTCGTGACGAAGGAGCCGTCAGCGCTGGAGATCGCCAGGCGCGAGAAGATGACCGCGGCGGCCTGAGGGAGTTACGCAAATGGAGCATCTCGCTTACCCCAATGAGAGCGCGGAATATCGGACCGCGCGCAATGCGCTGCTCGAAGCGGAGATGGCGCTTCGCCGCCAGATCGAGGAGGTTGCGGCGCTGCGCCGGGCCCTTCCGCCGGGTGGGGTCGTCGAACAGGATTATGTGTTCGAGCGGATCGGTGCCCATCAGCGGCCTGAGCCGGTGAAGCTCTCCGAGCTGTTCGATGGCAAGCCGAGCCTGATCCTCTACAGCTTCATGTACGGTCCCGAGCGCGACAAACCCTGCCCCGGCTGTACCCATATGCTCGACAGTCTGGACGGCGCCGCGCGGCATGCGTCGCAGCGTGTGCCCTTCTGGATCGTCGCCAAGTCTCCAATCGCGCGGCTGGTGGCATGGGCGCACGAGCGTGGCTGGGATCACCTGCGCTTCCTGTCGACCGCGGGCAACAGCTATGACGCGGACTATTTCGGAGACACTTCACGGGTCTCCCCGGCGATGCGCGCCGAGCGGGGCTATGAGGAGGGCAAGGACTGGGATGAGCCGGTGTTCAATGTGTTCCGCAAGGATGGCGACACGATCCGGCACTTCTGGGGCAGCGAGCTGGTCTATGCGCCCGAGGAGCCGGGCCAGCACCACCGGGCGGGCGACCTGGTCGATCCGCTGTGGGGCCTGTTCGACCTGATCCCCGAGGGTCGCGGGGATTTTTCCCCGCAGCTCAGCTACTAAGCGAAGGCCGGGGCGCTTTTCAGCTGGGTGTAGGCGGTGATGACATCCTGCAGCGCCTTTTCGTGGCTGCGGTCGCCGCCGTTGCGGTCCGGGTGATAGCGGCGGACGAGTTCGGCATAGCGCTGGCGAAGACCACGGCGATCGACATCGGTCGGCAGGCCCAGCACCCGGAGCGACTTGCGGTCACTGTCCGACAAAGGCCGGCCATCCTTGCGCGCTTCCTCCATCTTGCGCTGGAAGCGCGCGCCGATCGCGTCGAGCGGATCAGTGAAGTCAGCCCATTTCGGCGGACGATCCGCGCCGCCCGCGGTCGCAAAGGCGCGGGTCTCGCGCTCCCAGCCGGCAAAGGGGCGCTGCGCATCGTGGATCTCGTCGGCGCTCATCCCGTTGAAGAAATTGTAGCGCGCGTTGAAGGCGCGGACATGATCGAGGCAGAACCAGCGATAGGGGCGCGGGCCCTCATGGCCGCCCACGGGCCCATCTTCGGGGGGCGCGCGGAATTCGCCCGGCGCCTCGCAGCCCGGTTCAGCACAATGCCTGCCCGTTCCCTCGACGCGGCCGTGGAAGCGCGTGTTGGGCCGATCCTTCTTTTCCGTTTCCCGCGCCACGCGGCTCCCCGAATCCGACAAAGCGGCCTATATAGGCGCGATGACAAATCTCGCCACCGGCTCCGTCGCGTCCGAAATCGCGTCCCGTCTCACCACCGCGCTCGACCCGACGCATCTCGAGGTGATCAACGACAGCGGCAAGCATGCCGGCCATATGGGTGACGACGGAACGGGCGAATCGCACTTCACCGTGATCGTCGAGAGTGCGGCGTTCGAAGGCCAGTCGCGCGTCGCGCGGCAGCGGTTGATCAACACGGCGCTCGCCGAGCTGCTGCGCGACCGCATCCATGCGCTGGCCATTCGCGCCCGGGCTCCGGGCGAGGCGGCATGAGCGTGCGCGCCAAGCGGCCGGCCGCGCGGATATTGCTGGTCGATGGCGCGGGGCGCGTGCTGCTGTTCCGTTTCGATCCCGGCGATCGTCCGCCTTTCTGGTGTACGCCGGGCGGGGCGGTCGATCCGGGGGAGAGCTATGCCGAGGCGGCGCGGCGGGAGCTGCGCGAAGAGACGGGGCTTGAGCTGGAGTGCGGGCCTGAAGTGGCGCAGCGCCATGTCGAGTTCGTGACGATCGAGGGCGTGCCGGTGACGGCTGACGAACGCTATTTCCGGGTACGCACGGAGTCGTCCGAGATCGACACTGCGGGCCATACGCCGCTTGAGCAGCGGGTGATGCAGAGCTGGCGCTGGTTCTCGCGCGACGAGATCGCGGCGCATCCCGAGATGATTTTCCCCGAAGACCTGCTTGCCCTGCTGGCCGCGACGGAGACCGAAGATGCTTGACGATTTCATCCTCCAGACGATCACGCCGACCACGCATGATCTTGGCGGGTTCAAGGTCCATCGCACCCTGCCCTCGCGGCCGCGGACGATGGTCGGGCCGTTCCTGTTTTTCGACCAGATGGGGCCGGCGCATCTCGATGTGGGCACCGGGATCGATGTGCGGCCGCATCCGCATATCAACCTCGCGACCGTGACCTATCTGTTCGAGGGCGCGATCGACCACCGCGATTCGATCGGCACTTTCGCGACGATCGAGCCGGGTGCGGTCAATCTGATGACGGCGGGGCATGGCATCGTTCATTCCGAGCGGTCGCCTTCCGCCGAACGGGCGCAGGGGCCGGCGCTTTCCGGCATCCAGACCTGGATCGCGCTGCCTGAGGCCAATGAGGAGATGGACCCGGCGTTCGAGCATGTCGAGAAATCGGCGCTGCCGGTGGTGGAGACGATAGGCGCTCGGGCTCGGGTGATCATGGGGAGCCTCTGGGGCGTGAGCGCGCCGACCACGACTTATGCCGAGACCATCTATGCCGACATCGTGCTTGATGCCGGGGGCTCGGTGCCGATCGATGCCGGGGCTGATGAGCGGGCAGTGTATGTGGCGCTGGGCGAGGCTAGCCTTGACGGGATGCGGCTGGAGCCGATGACGCTCTATGTGCTGAAGCCGGGGATCGCGACTTCGCTTACCTCGAAGAGCGGTGGGCGGGTGATGCTGTGCGGGGGCGAGGCTTTTGCGACGCCGCGGCATGTCTGGTGGAATTTCGTTTCGTCCAGCCGGGACCGGATCAACCAGGCGAAGGATGACTGGAATGCCGGGCGGTTTGCGAAGGTGCCGGGGGATGAGAAGGAGTTTATTCCGATCCCGGCGGTGCCGAAGACTGTGAGTTATCCTTGATAAATCCCCCTCCCGCTTGTGAGTGATGCCAGCGGCAAGGTCAATCATGCCCCCGGCATGATTGAGGGATCGCCCGGGGGGCGATCCCGACCTTGCCGCTTGCATCACTGGGTTAGGGGAGGGCATGTTCTGGGGATGGACACTGAACAGGCCCTCCCCCAGCCCCTCCCGCAAGCGGGAGGGGAGTTTAAGATGCAGCGTGTGGAGCTCCCCACGGGCGTTTCGCTTGACGTTGCCGTGGCCGGTGATCCGGCCAAGCAGGCGATCATCCTGCTGCACGGCTTCCCCGAATCGCATCGCACCTGGCGGCACCAGATTCCCGAACTGGCGAAAAACCATTTCGTCCTCGCCCCCGACCAGCGAGGCTTTGCTCGGTCTTCCAAGCCGGCGAATGTCAGCGACTATACGCCGGACAAGATGGTCGGCGACCTGGTTGCGCTGGCCGACCATTTCGGCGTCGGCCGCTTCACGCTCGTCGGCCATGACTGGGGTGGGGCGATTGCGTGGATGGCGGCGCTGCAGCGGGCTGACCGGGTCGCGAAGCTGATCATCGTCAACGCGCCGCACCCGTTCATCTTCCAGAAGACGATGTTCGACGATCTGGGTCAGCGCGAGGCGAGCCAGTATATCCGCGCCTTTCGCAACCCCGATCTCGAAAAGCATATCGAGGCGATCGGCCTGTCGGCGTTCTTCGACGGCAGCTTCATGCGGCATACCGATTTCGACAAGGTCGCGGGCGAGAAGCAAGCCTATCTCGACGAATGGGGCCAGCCCGGCGCGATGACCGCGATGCTCAACTGGTACCGTGCGAGCGCCATCATCGTGCCCGCGATGGACGAGACGCCTGAGCGGCCCGCCTTCCTCGATGCGCCCTTCCCGCCGATCACCCAGCCGACGCTGGTGATCTGGGGCATGGGCGACAAGGCGCTGTTGCCGAGCCAGCTCGACGGGCTGGATGCGCTGGTACCGGACATGACCCTGGTGAAGGTGGACGCCGGGCATTTCGTGCCCTGGGAAGCGCCCGAGGCGGTGACGGAAGCGATACTGGACTGGCTTGGAGAGACCTGAACAGAATCGGACGCATCCGGTGGGCGCCATTTCCGATTTCGCTATATGTGAGGCCCGGAGGCGCGTATGATTGGGGAGATGTTCTCCCTGTTTCTTACCCCAGACTATGCACCGTTCACCGTCGCCTTTGTGGTGATGTTCGGCATCGGCCTGATCGAGGCGATCGGTCTTGGGCTTGGCAGCCTTGATCTGCATGTCGATGTGCATGGCGAAACCGATGGCGGGCCGGAATTCCTCAGCTGGCTCGGCCTTGGCGATGGATTGCCTATCCTGATCTGGCTGACCTCGCTGCTCGGCTGCTTCACTTTGGCCGGCGTGGCGATCCAGCAGGTCGCCACCGGATTGGCCGGCGCGCCGCTGCACTGGGGCTTGGCCACCGCCGGCGCCGCCGTGATCGGGTTGATCGTCAATGTGTTTGCCGCAGGCGGGCTTGCCCGGATCATGCCCGGCTATGAGTCGACGGTGGTCAGTGTCGAGGACCTGCTGATGCGGCGCGGCACGATCCTCGAGGGCACGGCGCGGCGCGGCCATCCGGCGCGCGCCAAGGTCGTCGATCAGCATGGCCAAGCCCATTATGTAATGGTCGAGCCGCACAATGATTCCGATATCGTGGCGCCCGGCGAAACCGCGCTGCTGGTGCGGCGCGCCGGCCCGACCTTTTTCGTCGTGCCCGACGTCAATCCTTCGCTTCGCCCGATCTAGTTCTTTGGACAGGAGTCCGCCGTGAACACCCCGATTCTGAACATTCTGATCTATGCCGGCATCATCCTTGTCGCGCTGGTCGTCATCGGCCTGGTCCTGACCCGGCTCTATCGGCGGGCGACCAAGGACGTCGCGCTGATCCGCACCGGTTTCGGCGGCGAGAAGGTCGTGCTCAACGGTGGCATCATGGTCATCCCGGTGCTGCACGAGCTGATGCAGGTCCGCCTCACGACCGTGAAGCTGGAGGTGTCGCGGCTCAACAAGGACGCGCTGATCACGATGGACAAGCTGCGCGTCGACGTGGTCGGCCTGTTCCACATCAAGGTGAAGCCCGACGCCCAGTCGATCGCCGCCGCGGCGCAGACGCTGGGTGAATCGGTCAACAGCGCGGATGCGGTGAAGTCGCTGCTCGACGGCAAGCTGGTTTCGGCGCTGCGCTCGGTCGCGGCGACGATGACGATGGAGCATCTCCACGCCAACCGCGCCGACTTCATCCAGAAGGTGCAGGAAGCGCTGATGACCGATCTGGACATGAACGGCTTCCAGCTCGAATCCGTGTCGATCACCCATTTCGACCAGACCGCCTTCGAGCATTTCAACGAGAATAATGCGTTCGACGCTGAGGGGCTGACCGTGCTCACCCGGACGATCGAGGAGCGCAAGAAGATCCGCAACGACATCGTCGCGACCAACCGGGTCGCGATCGAGCAGCGCAACCTCGACGCCAACAACCAGTCGCTCGAGATCGCCCAGGCGGCCGAGCAGGCAAAGTTGACCCAGGAGCAGACGCTCGCCGCCCGCCGCGCGGAACAGGCGACCGCGATCGCGACCGCCGAGGCCGAGCAGACCCGCCTCGCCGAGATCGCGCGCATCACCGCTGAACAGGCGCAGACCGTCGCGCAGACCGAGGCGGACAAGGTCATCCAGACCGCGACCATCGCCCGCGACGGCGCAGTCCAGACCGCGACGATCGAGCGCGACCGCAATATCGAGCTCGCGCGCATCACCACGGCTGTGCAGACCGCGCAGAAATCGGAAGAGGAATCGACCGCGACCGCTGCCGCCAACGAGGCGCGCGCGCTTGCTGTCCGCGCCGAGGAAAGCGTCCAGACCGCCAAGGCGACCGAAATCGCCAACCGCAACAAGAATGTCGCGGTCATCGCCGCGACCCAGCGCGCGCAGGAAGAGGCAGTGCAGATCACCGTCGCCGCCGAGGCCGAGAAGGAAGCCGCCGCAGCCCGCGCCACTGCGCTCCGCACCGAGGCGACCGCCGAGGCCGACGCCGAAAAGGCCCGGGCCGAGGGCCGCGCCGCCGCGTTCAAGGTCGATGCCGCCGGCCAGACCGCGCTCAACGAGGCAACCAACGTGCTGAGCGACACCCAGACCGCGCTGCTGGTGCGCAAGGCGATCCTTGAGGCACTTCCGGCGATCATCGCCGCGGCGAGCAAGCCGATGGAGCAGATCGACAAGATCTCGATCGTCGACGCGCGCGGCCTGCACGGAGAGAGCGGCGATGGCGCGGCGGCCAGCACCGGCAACCTCGCCGACGCAGCCGTGGCCGCGGCGATGCGCTACCGCGTCGGCGGGCCGCTGATCGATGCGCTGATGGCCGAGCTCGGCATGACCGGGGGCAATCTGAACGGGATGCTCGCCGGGGCGGGCTCGCCTGGCGGCGACGCGGCCGGGACGGTGGGCAGGCTGAACGGCGGCGCGGCGGGCGATGGGGCGGTTATCGACGCGGCTGAGTAAGCGGGTTCGGGCCGGCGGGGCTCGACCCACCATGCTCATGCCTGAAGCCCGTACCGGGCGAGCTCCTCGCAGACCCGGGTTTCGACGCGCTCGGCGAAGCGGATAGCGTCGGCGGCGTCCTTTTCGGCCATGGCCTTGTCGTAGCGCTCCTGCGCCCTGCGGAACTGCTCGGCGATGCCCGGATCCTCGGGGGGTTTGGGAGGCGCGGGCGGCCGGCGCGTGGCGAGCCATTGCTTCGCGGCGCCGACATCGGCCGGGACATGGACGGTGATCGGCACGATCACCGGCTCCTTGGCGCCGGCGGGGTGGAAGATCTTCACATCAGAATACTCATAGCCACAGGCGCGCTCGTACAGCGCGCGCTCGACGCGATCGTCGGCGAATTCCTTGCCGACCTTCAGCGCCTCGGCGAATGCGTCATGTTCGGCGCGCCACCTGTAGAAGGTGCGCACGCAGACGCCGAGGATATCGGCGATCTCGCGATCAGTGGCACCGTTGCGGCACAGCTTGCGCGCCTGTTCGGCATATTCGGGGCGATAGGTGGTGGGGCGTCCTGCGGTCATGAGGACTGGGTAGCGCGGGTTGCGGTGGGGTTGAATCAACGTGCCCGCGGGCGCGCGTTTGGCGGGCTGTGGCGGGTTGGTTGTGACATAATTCGGGGGCGGATGCGGTGCGCGAGTTGGGGTTTTACGAGGGGGAATGGGTGAAAATGGGCGCTTGGGGCGGGTGAATTATGTCATGCCTGTCCGGGGGGTGGGCTGTTGGACGGGGTGGTGGAAAGGGGTGTTTCTGGCGAGGCGCTCGCGCGGCGGCGTTGCGGTCGCGGTGCCATCGTAACCGATGTTCGGGGCGGGTTGAATCCAAGGAACGGCAAGCGCTCGCAACAGAATGGGCAATTTTTCTGCATCACCATCGTTTAATTTCAGTCACTTACCTGCAGTGGATAAACGCCGCATCAACAGCGGCATCGTCAGCCCCTGAACGAAGATTGAGAAGGCGACGACCGCGAACGCGACGATGATGATCTCCTGCCGTTCGGCGATCTGAGCGGGAAGTGCGAGCGCGAGCGCCAATGCGAGCGCACCACGCAGCCCACCCCAGAACAGCACATGCTGATGCTTCAGCGTCACACGTAGCGGCGTCAGCGCGAATAGCGCGGACAACGGATACACCGCCAGCGCGCGGCCGAGCAGCACGAGAATAATCGCGATGGCTGATGTTAAGAGGAACCCCGAAAGCGGCTGCCCGATCACCTCGCCACCGATCAGCAGGAAGATGATCGAATTGGCGAGAAATGCGGCATATTCCCAGAAGGAATGCACATGCGAGCGGCCGCCCTCGGAAATTGGCCCAAGCCAGCCCAGGTTTCCGAAGAGGAGTCCCGCCGTCAGCGTCGCCAGCACGCCCGACATCTCGAAATGATCGGCCAGCAGGAATGAGGCATAGGCCGCGATCATCGTGAGCGAGATCTCGACCAGATGGTCCTCGGTGCGCCCAGCGATCAGGAGCAGGAGGCCCGCGACCGCCGCGCCGATCACAACGCCGCCCACCACCGTCCATGCAAACATCATCCCGATGCTGGTTACGGTCGTCTGGGCCCCGAGCGCAATCGCCACCAGGATCGCGAAGGCGACGGCGGCCGTGCCATCGTTCAACAGGCTCTCGGTCTCCACCACCCGGCTGAGCCGTGGCTCGACATCCATAGCGCGAAACGCCGCGATCACCGAAACCGGATCGGTCGCCGCGATCAGCGCGCCGAACAAGCCGGCGGCGATCCAGCTCCAACCAAGCAGATAATGCGCGCCCGCGGCGACCACCGCCGTCGCAATCGCCACCCCGGGGACGGCGAGCATCATCGTCACCGGCAAATCGCGCGCCAGCTCGCGCCATTTGAGATGCAGCGAGGCCTCAAAGATCAGCGGCGGTAGGAAGACCGTGAAGATCAGCTCCCGGCTGAGCGGGATATCGAGGCTGTAGGGCGAGAGCGCCAGGCCGATGCCCGCGAGAACCAGCCCCACGCTATAGGGCAGGCGCAGCCGGTGGCAGAGCATCGCGACGATCGACGCGATCGACAGGATCAGCCCCGCGACCAGCACGGAATGCTCGTTCATTGCTTCGCCCCTTTTCGGCCCTTCGGACTGAATCTCTAGCCCATCCAGGAAGGGAGCGCCCCGACAATCGGGAATTTCCGGCTGCAATTCGTACGGTTTTTCGAACCGGCATTGAACCCGATGGCGATCGCGGCGCACCTTATTGCCGTAGAGCGAAAAGGCGTGGGCGATGCGGCGTGAAAGGATTCTTGACGAATATCTCGTCGCCGCCGCGCGGACCGGCAATGCCCGCGCGTTCGATCTGCTTGTGACGCGCTGGCAGCCACGCCTGATCGCCCATGCGATGCGGCTCACCGGCCGCCGCGAGGGCGCGCGGGACGCAGTCCAGGAGAGCTGGCTTGAGATTTCGCGGGGGTTAGGCAGGCTTCGCGACGATCGCGCGTTCCCGGCCTGGGCCTATCGGATCACGTCGCGCCGGTGCGCGGCGATGATCCATGGTCTCCAACGCGATCGTGCCATCGGCGCCGCGCTGGAAATCGAGGCGGAGGACGACCGGCCCGTGGATGCGCTGGAAGGCGCGAGCGAGTCCGATCGGCTGCGCGCCGCGGTTCGCGCTTTGCCGCCCGAACAGCGAGCGGCGATCGCGCTGTTTCATTTCGAAGAACTGAGCGTGGCCGAAGTCGCCGTCGCGCTCGACGTCCCGACGGGCACGGTCAAGACCCGCCTCATGCATGCCCGCCGCAAGCTGCGCGCGGTGCTCGAAGGAGATCAGTGATGCGAGATATTGATGCGATGATCGACGAGGCGCTAGGCGACGAAGAGCGCGAGCTGCTTCGGAGCATCGGCGAAGAGCCGGGATTTTTCCGGCAGGCGTGGGGCCTCTTCGCTGGGCCCATCGGCTGGGTCAACGGCGTGATGATGGCCGCACAGGCGGTCACCTTTGTGGCGGGAATTTGGGCTGGGTGGCACTTCTTTGCGGCGCGAGATGCGCTGAATGCGATCCATTGGGGTCTTCCCGCCGCGGTACTGGTGCTGGTGTCGCTGATGATCAAACTGTCGGTTTGGCCGCAGATGGAAGCCAATCGCCTGATGCGCGAGCTCAAGCGCATCGAATTGCAGATTGCGCGTGGTCGCAACTAGGAAGTGCAATTCGCGGAACGGCGGCTTTCGGTGCGATGCGTGCCCAAGGTTGCCGTAAAATCTGACGCGTGCTGCCAGCTCCTGTTGTTTGTTGTCGCATCGTTGCGCGAAAACCGGTGGCCATCCCCGCCTTCGCGAGGACAGGCATTTTTCGCACGATGCTCTAAACCAGCGCCGCGTCCGCCCCGACGCCGTCCATCGCCTGCGCCAGCGCCCGCACCAGCTCGCCCTGGCGGAAGGGCTTGGCCAGCCGCGGGATGTCGCCCGTGTCGCCGTCCATCACATCCGCAAAGCCGGAGATCAGCAGCACCGGCAGCCCGGGCACGACCAGCCGCGCCTCGGCGGCGAGGTCCATGCCGGTCATGCCGGGCATCAGATAGTCGCTCACCAGCGCATCATAATGCCCCGCGCGCAGCGCCTGCGCGCCGGAGCCTGCCTGGACGATCTCATGCCCCATCTCGGACAGCATCTCGGCGGTGCCTTGCCGCACCAGCTCCCAGTGTCCCGAATCTGAAGTTCGTTCAATTATCTACGTCACCCCGGACTTGTTCCGGGGTCCACCGTGCCGCACAGCAAAAGGCCGATGGGTGTGCGGCCCGGTGGATGCCGGAACCAGTCCGGCATGACGGAAATAGAATTCGGGTCGATCGAACTTCCGGTTCAGGACACCAGGGGCTCCAAACCTGCCGGGCGACCGATCCGCGATCGCTGAGCCCCCGCAGCCATGATTGACCGCACCTCGCCTGATCTCCACGGTGCGGCTGGCAAGGCTCTCGCCCTGAAGGATGTCGCCCATGCGCCCGCTGTTCGCATTCCTGGCCGCGATGATCGCATCGCCGGCCCTCGCCCAGCACCCGGCCTCGCTGGTCGGCCATTATGACGGCCACCAGATGGAGATGGGTGCCGAGCTGATCCTGACCGCCGATGGCCGCTTCCACTACGGCGTCGCGTATGGCGCGCTCGATGAGGAGGCGATGGGGACATGGGTGCTGCAGGGCGATCAGGTCCAGCTCACCAGCGACCCCGTCACCCCGCCCCGCTTCGTCTTTCTCGGGCAGAAGCCGGCGCCGGCGGGCACGTTGCGGCTGTCGCTCGAAGCACCGCCGGGCATATCGCTGCAATATTTCGACGCGGTGCTCACCTTCGCGCACCGCGAGCCCGAGGGCGCGCGATTCACCGACCACGGCGTCTCGCGCCCGATCAACGTGAAGGACCCGCCCCTCACCGCCCGACTGTTCCTGCCGATGTTCGAGCTGAAGGGCGAGCCGGTCAGCATCGATCCCGCCAAAGGCTATTGGCTGAGCTTCCGCTTCGAGCCCAATGATCTTGGCAAGGCCGATTTCCGCGCGACGCCGATGGCCCTCGACAAGGGCGACCTGCTGCTCGAGCGGTTCGGCCGCACCATCCGCTTTCACCGCGACGGAGACGTGCCGCCGCCGGAATGAGCTGACTCAAACCAAGTTGCATGAAGCGCGACTCATTCTCCCCTCCCCTTCAGGCTACCAGATTCACACATTGCGCGGCGCTCTTCTTCCCCTCTCCTTTCAGGAGAGGGGCAAGCTGCGAAGCAGCGCGGGGTGAGGTTGAGTGTGGGGCGATCATGCCGGTCACCCTCACCCTTCCCATCGCTAAAGCGATGGGCCCCTTCCCTCTCCCGCTGGGAGAGGGAGAAGAGAAGCGCATCGCGATGTGTGAATGTCCTAGCCCTTCAGGGGAGGGGCTTATAGGTTTCGATCACTGCACCCTGATGCTCAGACCTGATTCAAAGCCTGGTCGAGATCGGCGACAAGATCGTCCTCATGTTCAAGCCCGATCGACAGCCGCAGCAAGCTATCGCGAATCCCGGCACCCTTGCGTCCTTCGACCCCCATCTCGGCATGAGTCATGGTCGCCGGATGCGCGACGAGGCTCTCGATCCCGCCAAGCGATTCAGCCAGGGTGAAGACCCGTACCGCCTCGGTGAAGCGCCGGATCTCTTCGGTGCCACCGTTCAGCTCGAAGCTCAGCATCGCGCCAAAGCCGCGTTGCTGGCGCGCGGCAAGGGCGTGCCCCTGGTGCGATGTGAGGCCTGGATAATGGACCTTCCCGACCAGCCGGTGCGCCTCGAGGAAGGTCGCGACCCGCCCCGCGCTTTGCTGCTGGCGCTCGATCCGGGGGAAGAGGGTTCGCAGGCCGCGCAAGGTCAGCCAGGCATCGAAGGGCGATCCGGTCACGCCGGTGACATTCGCCCAGATCGTGAGCGCCTCCACCTGCGCCGGGTCGGCCGCCACCACCGCGCCGCCGATCACGTCGCTATGGCCGTTCAGATATTTGGTGGTCGAGTGGATCGCATAATCCGCGCCGAGCGCGATCGGCCGCTGCAGCGCCGGCGACAGGAACGTGTTGTCGACCGCGAGCCGCGCACCGGCCGCCTTCGCCCGGGTGACGATATCCTGGATATCCATGATCCGCATCAACGGGTTGCTCGGCGTTTCGATCATGACGAGCGAGGCATCGTCCGCCAGCGCCGCATCGAGCGCCGCGGCTTCGGCCATGTTGACGATGGTCAGGCGGAACTGCCGCTTGCCGGCCCGCGCCTGCATCAGCCTGAGCGTGCCGCCATAGCTATCATGCTGCGCAACGACATGGTCCTCGGGGCCGAGCTGGCCGAGCAGAAGATCGATCGCGGCCATGCCCGAAGAGGTGACGACCGCCCCCGCGCCGCCCTCCAGCGAGGACAGGGCACCCGCCAGCAGGTCGCGATTGGGATTGCCGGCGCGCCCATAATCATAGCGGCCGGGCCGCTCGAATCCCTCGAACGCAAAAGTGGTCGACAGGTGCAGCGGCGGGCTGACCGCGCCGAAGGCCGCATCGCTGGCAATGCCATGGCCAGCCGCGATCGTCTCGGCATGGGGAAGCTTGGTCATCGGGGAATCCTTCGGTGGCTGGCGGCGAGCGACGCAAGTAGCTTCCGCCCCATATCCGTCAACAGAATGTGCGGCGAACGGCATCGGGTTGGCGGTGCGCCCGGCAAAAGAAGCAGGAAGGCCAGGCCAGGGTTGCCAGGCAAGCCGCCCCCGACCCGCCAATAAACCTGGATCAAGGCGCGCGCTTCTGAGGGTATTAAGGCTGCATATACGGATTTCGGGTCATATCTTCGGGCAAGAGCGGTTTTCGAAGACAGTATTTTCTATGGCGGCCATTTCTGGTCGCGCTATCATGCGTAACACCGGGCCGGGGGGTCGCATCTGGGGGGAAGGAAGCGTCAGGGAGAGCAAGGTGAATATCGAAGCGCCACGCGAGTTTCTCGATCGCCGTCAGCTTGTCTCCGCGTTTCGCAGCCTGCGGCGCGGCGACTTCTCTATTCGCCTGCCCGACGATCTTTCCGGGCAGGATGCCGAGCTTGCCCAGCTCTTCAACGAAGTCGTCGGCCTGAACGAGCAGATGACCGAAGAGTTCGAGCGACTGTCCAAGGTCGTCGGCAAGGAAGGCAAGATCAACCAGCGCGGCCGGGTGAAGAGCGCCACCGGCGGCTGGGAAAGCGCGATCCGCTCGATCAACGAGCTGATCGAGGACATGGTCCAGCCGACCGCCGAAGTCGCCCGCGTGATCGGCGCGGTGGCGAAGGGCGATCTCTCCCAATCCATGACGGTCGAGATTGACGGCCGCGCGCTACGCGGCGAATTCCTGCGCATCGGCAAGGTGGTGAACACCATGGTCGAGCAGCTCGCCTCCTTCGCCTCCGAAGTGACGCGCGTGGCGCGCGAGGTGGGCACCGAGGGCAAGCTGGGTGGCCAGGCGACGGTGAAGGGCGTGGCCGGCACCTGGAAGGATTTGACCGACAACGTCAACGCGATGGCGACCAACCTGACTGGTCAGGTCCGCAACATCGCCGAGGTGACGACCGCGGTGGCCTCGGGCGATCTGTCGAAGAAGATCACCGTCGAGGTGAAGGGCGAGATCCTCGAGCTGAAGAACACGATCAATACGATGGTCGATCAGCTCAACAGCTTCGCCTCCGAAGTGACGCGCGTTGCCCGCGAAGTCGGCACCGAAGGCAAGCTGGGCGGTCAGGCGCGCGTGGAGGGCGTCGCCGGCACCTGGAAGGATCTCACCGACAACGTCAATCTGATGGCCGACAATCTCACCGGCCAGGTTCGCAACATCGCCGAGGTGACGACGGCGGTGGCATCGGGCGATCTCTCCAAGAAGATCACCGTGGACGTGAAGGGCGAGATCCTCGAGCTCAAGAACACCATCAACACGATGGTCGATCAGCTCAACGGCTTCGCCTCGGAAGTGACCCGCGTGGCGCGCGAGGTCGGCACCGAAGGCAAGCTCGGCGGCCAGGCGCAGGTGCCGGGCGTCGGCGGCACATGGGCCGATCTCACCGACAACGTCAATCTGATGGCCGACAATCTCACCGGTCAGGTGCGCAACATCGCCGAGGTGACGACCGCGGTCGCCTCGGGCGATCTGTCGAAGAAGATCACTGTCGATGTGAAGGGCGAAATCCTCGAGCTCAAGAATACCATCAATACGATGGTCGATCAGCTCAACGGCTTCGCCTCCGAAGTGACGCGCGTGGCGCGCGAGGTCGGTACCGAGGGCAAGCTTGGCGGCCAGGCGCAGGTGCCGGGCGTTGCAGGCACCTGGGCCGATCTCACCGACAATGTGAATTTGATGGCCGCGAACCTGACCGGCCAGGTCCGCAACATCGCCGATGTGACGACCGCCGTGGCCAAGGGCGATCTGTCGAAGAAGATCACCGTCGATGTGAAGGGCGAGATTCTCGAGCTCAAGAACACGATCAACACCATGGTCGATCAGCTCAACGGCTTCGCCTCCGAGGTGACGCGCGTGGCGCGCGAAGTGGGGTCGGAGGGCAAGCTTGGCGGTCAGGCGCAGGTGGAGGGCGTCGCCGGTACGTGGAAGGATCTCACCGACAACGTCAACCTGATGGCGGGCAATCTGACCGGCCAGGTCCGCAACATCGCCGAGGTGACGACTGCCGTGGCGCGCGGCGATCTGTCCAAGAAAATCACCGTCGACGTGAAGGGCGAAATCCTCGAGCTCAAGGACGCCATCAACGTGATGGTCGATCAGCTCAATTCCTTCGCCTCTGAAGTGACGCGCGTGGCGCGCGAAGTCGGCACCGAGGGGCGCCTGGGCGGCCAGGCGCAGGTCGAGGGCGTCGGCGGCACCTGGAAGGATCTGACCGACAATGTGAACGCCATGGCCGCGAACCTCACCGGCCAGGTCCGCAACATCGCCGAAGTGACCACCGCTGTGGCGCTGGGCGACCTTTCCAAGAAGATCACCGTCGATGTGAAGGGCGAAATCCTCGAGCTGAAGGACACCATCAACACGATGGTTGACCAGCTCAACAGCTTCGCCTCCGAGGTCAAGCGCGTGGCGCGCGAAGTGGGCACCGAAGGCAAGCTTGGCGGCCAGGCACAGGTGCGCGGCGTCGCCGGCACCTGGAAGGATCTGACCGACAACGTCAATCTGATGGCTGACAATCTCACCGGCCAGGTCCGCAACATCGCCGAAGTGACGACCGCTGTGGCGAAGGGCGATCTTTCGAAGAAGATCACCGTCGACGTGAAGGGCGAAATCCTCGAGCTCAAGAATACCATCAACGTCATGGTCGATCAGCTCAACGGCTTCGCCTCGGAAGTGACGCGTGTGGCGCGCGAGGTCGGCACCGAGGGCAAGCTGGGCGGCCAGGCGCAGGTGCCGGGCGTGGGCGGTACGTGGAAGGACCTTACCGACAACGTCAATCTGATGGCGACCAACCTGACCAACCAGGTGCGCGGCATCGCCGATGTGGTGACCGCGGTGGCGCAGGGCAATCTCAAGCGCAAGCTGGCGGTGGACGCCAAGGGCGAGATCGCGGCACTGGCGGACACGATCAACGGCATGATCGAGACGCTCTCGACCTTTGGCGATCAGGTGACCAACATGGCGCGCGAGGTCGGTGTCGAGGGCCGGCTGGGCGGGCAGGCACGCGTGCCGGGCGCGGCGGGCCTGTGGCGCGACCTGACCGACAACGTCAACCAGCTCGCGGCGAACCTCACCAACCAGGTGCGCTCGATCGCCGAGGTGGCGACCGCGGTGACCAAGGGCGATTTGACGCGATCGATCGCGGTGGAAGCCTCGGGCGAGATGGCCGCGCTGAAAGACAATATCAACGAGATGATCCGCAACCTGAAGGAGCAGACGCTCAAGAATGCGGAGCAGGATTGGCTGAAGACCAACCTCGCCCGCTTCTCGCGCATGCTCCAGGGCGAGCGCGATCTGACCACGGTTTCGAACCTGATCATGTCCGAGCTCGCGCCGCTGGTGGATGCGCAATATGGCGTGTTCTACGTCACCAACCGCGACACTGACGAGACGGTGCTCGAACTCGCCGCGAGCTATGGCGCCGAGAATCGCGACTCGCTCAAGCGCGAGTTCAAGCTGCGCGAAGGGCTGGTCGGTCAGGCGGCGGCGGACAAACGGCCGATCCTGCTCAAGAATGCGCCGGCTGAGTTCATCCGCATCAGTTCAGGCCTCGGCCACGCCACGCCCGCGCATGTCAACATCCTGCCGGCGCTGTTCGAGGACGAAGTGAAGGCGGTGATCGAGCTCGCCTCATTCAGCGAGTTCAACGAAACCCATCAAAGCTTCCTCGACCAGCTGATGGAATCGGTCGGCATCGTGCTCAACACGATCGCGGCGACAATGCGCACCGAGGGCCTGCTGAAACAGTCCCAGCTGCTCACCCAGGAGCTCCAGGCGCGCCAGACCGAGCTTACCACCAAGCAGGAGGAGCTCCACGCAACCAACGAGGAACTCCAGGAAAAAGCGCAGCTCCTCGAGAACGAAAAGAAGCAGGTCGAGGCGAAGAACCTCGAAATCGAAATGGCGCGGCGCGCGGTCGAGGAGAAGGCCGAACAGCTTGCCCTCACCTCGAAATACAAGTCCGAATTCCTTGCCAATATGAGCCACGAGCTGCGCACGCCGCTCAACTCGCTGCTGATCCTGTCCAAGCTGCTGGCGGACAATCCGCAGGGCAATCTCAACGACAAGCAGACCGAGTTCGCGCGCACCATCAACTCGGCGGGATCGGATCTGCTCAACCTGATCAACGACATTCTCGATCTCTCCAAGATCGAATCCGGCACCGTCTCGATCGAGATCGGCGATATGCGGCTGAGCGGGCTCAAACAGCATATGGAGCGCACCTTCCGCCAGCTTGCCGCTGACAAGAATCTCGATTTCCGGGTCGAGTTCGGCGCCGATCTGCCAGCCGCGATCCGTACGGACGAGAAGCGGCTGCAACAGGTCGTGCTCAACCTGCTCTCCAACGCGTTCAAATTCACCTCGCACGGCAGCGTCACGCTGTCGGTGCGTGATGCCAAGGCGGGGTGGAGCGCCAATCACCCGGTGCTGCGTACCGCCGAACGCGCGATCGAGATCGCGGTCACCGATACCGGCATCGGCATTCCGAAAGACAAGCAGAAGCTGATCTTCGAGGCGTTCCAGCAGGCCGATGGCACCACCAGCCGCAAATATGGCGGCACCGGGCTTGGCCTCTCGATCAGCCGCGAGATCGCGCGCCTGCTCGGCGGCGAATTGCAGGTGCGGTCCAACCCGGGCGAGGGATCCACCTTCACCCTGTTCGTGCCGCTCCACGCCGAATCCGATATCCGGGTGCTGCCCGGCACGACCACCGCCCGTTATGACAATAGCGGCGCGATGGTGCCCAACGCCCTGCCCACCCAGCTCGACGTGACGGATGATCGCGATACGCTCGACGGCTCGCCCTTTATCCTGATCGTCGAGGACGATCCGGATTTCGCCTCGATCCTGCTCGACATCGCCCGCGCTGAGGGCCTGAAGGGCGTCGTCGCGACGGCGGGCGCGGGCACGCTGGCGCTTGCCCGCAAGCTGCAGCCGGGCGCGATCACGCTCGATCTCGGCCTGTCGGATATCGACGGCTTCGTGCTGCTCGATCTGCTCCGACACGATCCGCAGACCATGCATCTGCCGATCCACGTCATCTCGGGCGCCGAGCGGCTGACGACGGCATTGGGCATGGGCGCGTTCGGCGCCACGGAAAAACCGGCGGACGCGGACACTCTGGCCGCAGTCTTCCGCAACCTCGCGGAGACGATCCGTACCAGCGGCGATGTCAGTATGATCGAGCTGCTCGATCGCATCGATGTGAGTTCGTCACTGCCGCAGGTGCCTGAGCTGGCCGGCGCGAAAATCCTGATCGTCGATGACGATATCCGGAACATTTACTCGCTCACAAGCGTCCTGGAGAGCTACGATGTGGAAGTCCTGCATGCCGAAGGCGGGCGTGACGGCCTGTTGATCCTGGAACAGACGCCCGATGTCGATCTTGCGCTGATCGACATCATGATGCCGGAGATGGACGGATACGAAACCATGCAGCGCATCCGCGAGCAGGCAGCACTCGCCGAGGTTCCGCTGATCGCCGTCACCGCCAAGGCGATGAAGGGCGACCGGCAGAAATGCCTCGATGCGGGCGCCTCGGACTATATCGCCAAGCCAGTCGATATCGAGCTGCTGCTGGCCCTGCTCCGGGTATGGATAGCCCGGTCGCGCGACCGATCAGCGCCAGGTCACGCGGCCTTGAGCCTCGTGGCGAAGTGACCCGATGATGCGCATCGCCACCCTGCCCTCATCCGCCTCCCCGTCCGGCGCAAATGCGCGGCGCGCGTCGCCGGAGGCGCTCGACCAGGTCCAGATCGATCTGGACGATCGCGCCCGCATCCTCGTCGTCGACGATGACGAGCATAATCTGCTCGCCATCGAGAATGTGCTCGAGGATGTCGGCGAAGTCGTCATCGCCAAATCGGGCGAGGAGGCGCTGCGTCACCTGCTCAAGGGCGATTTCGCGGTCATCCTGCTTGATGTCTATATGCCCGGCATGGACGGCTATGAGACGGCGCAGATGATCCGCCAGCGCGATCAGTCGAAGCGCATCCCGATCATCTTCCTGTCGGCGGTCAACAAGGAGAATGAGCACCTTATCCGCGGCTATGCGATGGGCGCGGTGGATTATGTGTTCAAGCCGGTGGAGCCCGTGGTGCTGCGCTCCAAGGTCGCGGTGTTCGTCGATCTGTTCCTGATGACGCGCGAGATCCAGCGCAAGGCGCGGCAGGAGCAATTGCTGCTCGGCGAAATGATCCGCGCCGATGGCGAGCGGCTCAAGGCCGAGGAGGAGCTGAGGCTTTCGGAGCAGCGCCAGGCCGCGATCATCGAATCGCTGCCGATCGTTCTCTATCTCGAAGCCGTGGGGATCGTGCCGCGCATGCCGCAGTTCGTCAGCGGCGATTTTGCAGCGCTGACCGGCTTTCCCTTCGACGAATTGCAGCGATCGCCGACCTTGTGGCAGGACCGGCTTCACGCCGATGACCGTGAGCGCGTGCTGGCGGCGATCGAGGCCCGCGAACATGGCCATTCGCTTGCGATCGAATATCAATGGCAGTGCGCTGACGGCCGCTACAAGCATTTCCTGGACCAGGCCGTGCTGCTCCGCGATGCCGATGGCCAACCGATCGAATATGCCGGGACCTTGCTTGACGTGACTGAGCGCAAGGACCTCGAGACTCAGCTGCTCCATGTCCGCAAGATGGATGCGATCGGCAAGCTGACCGGCGGCATCGCACATGATTTCAACAATCTGCTGGCTGCGGTCATCGGCGGCCTCGCGCTGATCGAACGCCGGGTGCCGATGAATGAGGAGCAGCACAAGCTGCTCGCAATGACCCAGCACGCCGCTGGCCAGGGTGCCGAGCTCGTCGCCCGCCTGCTTGCCTTTGCACGCAGGCAGAAGCTGGAACCGGCGGCGATCGACCTGACCGCGCTTTCAGGCGCGGTCAGTAATCTGCTGTCGCATACGCTGGGCGGCCTGGTCGAGATCGCCTGGGATATCGATCCCGGGGTCGCGCGCGCTTATGCCGATGAAGGCCAGCTCGAGCTCGCGCTGATGAACCTCGCGATCAACGCGCGCGATGCAATGCCCGAGGGGGGAACGATCCGGATTTCAGCCCGCAACGCGGTCCCGGGACAAAAGGACGAGCTTGGACTGACGCCGGGGCGCTATGTCGTGCTTGCGGTCGAGGATACCGGCTGCGGCATCTCGGCCGCCCTGCTCGAACGCGTCATGGAACCGTTCTTCACCACCAAGGAGGTGGGCAAGGGTACCGGCCTTGGCCTCTCCATGGTCTATGGTTTCGCCAGCCAGTCAGGCGGCGCGATGCGGATTTCGAGCCGCGAGGGCGAAGGCACCAGGGTCGAGCTATGGCTGCCCGAGGCGCCGCGCAACACCGCGGCGACCAGCAGCGGCGAAGCCGCCACGGTCCATCGGCCGTCCGAGCCACTCAACATCCTGCTGGTCGATGACCATGACGGGGTCCGCGAAACCACCGCGGCCCTGCTGGCCGACCTCGGCCACAGCACGGCGGTTGCTGCCGACGGGATGACGATCCTCGAGAGTTTGCGCGCCGATCCGGGCGTGAACCTCATCATCAGCGACTATGCGATGCCGCATCTGTCGGGCTTTGAGGTCATTCGCCGGGCGCGGAAGATCAAGCCCGGGCTCTGCGCGATCATCATCACGGGCTATGTCGACGACAATGGCCTCGATCTCTCGAAGGAGGACGTCGTCACCCTCAACAAGCCGTTCAGCCCGAGCCAGCTCAGGGACGCGATCCGCGAAGCGATGGCGATGCGCATACAGGCCTGAGCTATTTGGCCGCGTATTGCCCCGGCTCGGCGCCGAAATGCTCCTTGGCGTGCGCGCGGGCCGCGGTCGCGGTCGCGAAAACCTCGTCCTGCAGCGTTGACGTGACGATCGGGTAATTCTGCGAATTATACCGCGTGTCGCGCACGGTGAGGCGGTAGCTGCCTTCCTCGTTCTTCTGGATCAGGAAGGGCTTAACAGGGATTCTCGACATAGGGTTCTCCATCAATTCGCTTGCCCCACCCACCCCGTCACCCCGGACTTGTTCCGGGGTCCATCGTGCCACGCAAACGGCAATGCTTGCGGAGACATGGATGCCGGAACAGGTCCGGCATGACGTTTGTGGGCGGGCGTTAACTCAGTAGCTGCCCGTCTCGGCAGTATCAGCGCTGTCCTCGACCCAGTCGGCGATTGCCGCCTCGGTGGTGATCAACAGCCCCGCGATCGATGCCGCATCCTGGAGCGCTGACCGCACCACCAGGGTCGGATCGATCACACCAGCCTTGACCAGATTCTCGTACACCTCGGTCTGGGCGTTGAAGCCGAACTCCTGATCATTGCCGTCGATCAGCTTGCCGGCGACCACGCCGCCGTCATGCCCTGCATTCTGGGCGATCTGGCGAAGCGGCGCCTGGAGCGCCTGACGGATGATGTCGACGCCGCGGGTCTGGTCGTCATTCGCGCCCTTGAGGTCGACGATCGCGCGGCTTGCATAGAGCAAAGCCGTGCCGCCGCCGGGGACGATGCCTTCTTCCACCGCGGCGCGGGTCGCGTGGAGCGCGTCGTCGACACGATCCTTGCGCTCGGTCACCTCGACCTCGGTCGAGCCGCCGACCCGGATGATCGCGACGCCGCCCGAAAGCTTGGCGAGGCGCTCCTGGAGCTTCTCCTTGTCATAGTCCGACGTCGTATTCTCGATCTGCTGGCGGATCGCCTCGACGCGGCCCTTGATCGCGTCGGCAGTGCCGGCGCCATCGATGATCGTCGTCGTGTCCTTGTCGATCGTCACGCGCTTGGCGGTGCCGAGCATGTCGAGCGTGACGCCTTCCAGCTTCATGCCGAGTTCCTCGGACACGGTCTGGCCGGCGGTGAGGATCGAGATATCCTCGAGCATCGCCTTGCGGCGATCGCCGAAGCCCGGCGCCTTGACGGCGGCGACCTTCAACCCGCCGCGCAGCTTGTTGACGACGAGAGTGGCGAGCGCATCGCCTTCGATATCTTCGGCGATGATCAGGAGCGGGCGGCTCGCCTGAACGACGGCCTCGAGAATCGGCAGCAAGACATTGAGATCGCCCAGCTTCTTCTCATGGACGAGAATGTAGGGATCAATCAGCTCGACTGACATCTTCTCGGCATTGGTGACGAAATAGGGCGAGAGATAGCCGCGATCGAACTGCATGCCCTCGACGACTTCGAGCTCGAACTCCAGGCCGCTGCCGTCCTCGACGGTGATCACGCCCTCCTTGCCGACCTTCTCCATCGCTTCGGCGATCTTGCGGCCGATCTCCTCGTCGCCATTGGCTGAGATGATGCCGACCTGGGCGATTTCGTCCGTGCCCGAGACTGGCTTTGAGCGCGCCTTCAGATCCTCGACGACCGCGGCGACGGCGAGATCGATGCCGCGCTTCAGGTCCATCGGGTTGATGCCGGCCGAGACCGACTTCATCCCCTCACGCACGATCGCCTGGGCGAGCACGGTCGCGGTGGTGGTGCCGTCGCCAGCATGGTCATGCGTCTTGGAGGCGACGGCGCGGAGCATCTGCGCGCCCATATTCTCGAACTTGTTGCTGAGCGTGATCTCCTTGGCGACGGTGACGCCGTCCTTGGTGATGCGCGGCGCGCCATAACCCTTGTCGAGCACGACATTGCGGCCCTTCGGCCCAAGCGTCACGCGCACGGTGTTGGCGAGGATATCGACGCCGCGAGTGATCGCTTCGCGGGCGTCGCGGGAGAATTTCACGTCTTTGGCTGCCATGGTGCAAATCCTTGTCGTCGCCCCGGTGGAGGCCGGGGCGCTATGGAATGAAGGTCGCGCGTCCGTAACGCTGCCGCCCCAGCCTCCGCCGGGGTGACGGCTCAGATCAGCCGAGAATGCCCAGCAGATCGCTTTCCTTCATGATCAGCAGGTCCTCGCCGCCGAGCTTGACCTCGGTGCCGGACCATTTGCCGAACAGGATCTTGTCGCCGGCCTTGACGTCGAGCGGCACGATCGTGCCATCCTCAAGCCGCGTGCCGGTGCCGACCGAGACGACCTCGCCCTCTTGCGGCTTTTCCTTGGCGGTCTCGGGAATGATGATGCCGCCAGCAGTCTTTTCAGCGGCCTCGATGCGGCGCACCAGAACTCGGTCGTGCAGGGGACGAAATGCCATGGGCCAATGCTCCACGCTGGGCCGCGACCAAAAGGGTCGCTTTCACAAGCGGTAGCCAGCGCTGCCGAAGCGATCTGGCACTCGCAACGCGGGAGTGCCAACGAGGCTGATATCGGCGCTCGGGGCGCTCGCGTCAATGGCGGTGGGGCGAAACAACCGCCAGGCGCGTCGGTACACCAAAGAAGAGCGTCGGATTCAGAGGTGGTCCGGTCCGGACGCATCTTCGTCGTTTGGTCGCATCCTCGACGCAAACGCATCGCCGCGAACGGCGTTTTTGGTCACCCCGCCCCAGGACAGCACGCGTCCGGCCGTAATTTCGTCCGGTCGCCTGGCCGTCTTGGGGGTTGAATAAGGGGCCGAACGGCCCGGCAGGGAGTGACTGATGGCTACGCAGCTGGCGCCTGAAGTGCCGATGAAGACACGCGAGTTCCACAATCATCATTTCGATTCGACGATCTGGAACGATTTCGCCTTTCGCGACGATGACATCGTCATCGCGACCTATGGCAAGTCGGGCACGACCTGGATGCAACAGATTGTCGGCCAGCTGATCTTCGAAGGCGATGCCGAGGTGAATGTCGCGGAGCTCTCGCCCTGGGTCGATCTGCGCGTGCCGCCCAAGGAGGTGAAGCTGCCCGCGATCGAAGCGCAGATGCACCGCCGCTTCCTCAAGACCCACCTGCCGGTCGACGCGCTCGTGTTCGATCCGGTCGCCAAATATATCTACATCGCGCGCGACGGCCGCGACGTGATGTGGAGCATGCACAACCACCATGCCAACGCCAATGCGGCATGGTTCTCGGCAATCAACGAGACGCCGGGCCGGGTCGGTCCGCCGATTCCGCCAGCCGATGCCGATCTGCGCCGTTATTTCCTGACCTGGCTCGAAAATGACGGAGCGCCTTTCTGGCCGTTCTGGGAGAATGTGCGGAGCTGGTGGGCGGTCAAGCACCTGCCCAATGTGATGCTGGTCCATTATCAGGATCTGAAGCAGGATTTGGTGGGCGAGATGCTGCGCATCGCCGAATTCCTCAACATCGATGTGGACGCGGCGCGCTTCCCGGCGATGGTCGAACATTGCAGCTTCAACTGGATGAAGGCCAATGCCGCAAAGTCCGCCCCGCTCGGCGGCGTATTCTGGGATGGCGGCGCGGAGACCTTCATCAACAAGGGCGTCAATGGCCGCTGGCGCGACACGCTGACGCTGCCCGACAACAAGGAATATGAGACGCGCAGCGTGCAGGAACTCGGCCCCGATTGCGCACGCTGGCTGGCGGGCGGCGCACGCGCGGTCTGAGGCCAGGCGGGGCGTGACGCTGGAGCGGACGCCCTGTCCGTCCCGGCGCCCCTCGTCCAGGGCGCCCGTTCAGTGGCAAAGAGCGCTCCCGGTGCACGCGACACCGGATCCGAGACCATCGCCAAGGACCGGAAAGGGTTGAATCCGCTGTCACCAAATATCCAGCGACCGCATGAGAACGCCGACAGCCTCCCGAAGCCAGTCCTCGCGATCGCGCACTGAAGGGAGTGTGTCGCTCAGGATCGCGTTGCTCGTCCATCCTGCGAGCAGGGTAAGATAGAAGCGCGCCATATTGGCAGGATTTTGGACTGTCGCGCCATCGCGCTCGGCGCGGCGCCGAATTTCCTCGGCAAGATAGCCCACCCCGACATTCATGCGGTCGCGCGCAATCACGCCCAGTTCGGGGAAGCGCCCGGACTCGCTGTAGAGCAGGCGGTTGAGCTGGATGAAGTCGGGGCTGGTACCGGCCCGAAGCGAAATATCTCCATAGATGAGCAGCAGGTCTTCGAGGCTCGCCTCCGGCGCGATGGCGGTATTCCGCGCTCCGTTCCCCCACTCCTTCATCTGCCGTTCCACCATCGCGCGGAACAGATCCCCCTTGGCGGGAAAGCGGCTGTAGAGCGTCGTCTTCGAGACACGCGCGGCCGCCGCCACCGCCGACATGGTGGTGTGGCCATAGCCCTTCTCGGAAAACAGCTGAGCCGCCTCGTCGATCAGGCGCGCCTCGATGAGGGCGACATCTTCGGCCTTTGGGCGGCCGGGCCGACGTTGCGATGCTCGCGCTGAGCCTGGAGCCTCATCTTTGGACACAATAGTCACCTGCCCCCTTTACAGTACGATATCGTACTATTAATTCCCATGGCGCTCCCGTATAGCCCTTTCGGAATCGCAGGGGATCGAGCCATGACCAGGATGACGAGGCGGCAGATGGTGGCGGGTGGCGGCATGGCAGCCCTTGTCGCAGGGGCGCAGGGCACGGCGCAAGCATGGGCTGCATCGATCATGGCCGAGGCGCCGTCGCGAACCTCATTCCGGCCTGGCGAGGTTTGGCTGGATACCAGCGGCAAGCCAATCCAGGCGCATGCGGGATCGATCCTCGAGGTCGGCGGCACCTATTATTGGTATGGCGAAAACAAGGAGTTCACGACCGGCAAGACCGATGTCTGGACCTGGGGCGTGCGCTGCTACAGCTCGACCGACCTCTATAACTGGACCGATCTTGGCCTGATCATCCCACCCGACACCAGCGACAGGTCATCGCCGCTTCATCCGGCCGCGGGCCTGGATCGGCCGCATATCCTGTACAACCGGACAACGAAGAAATTTGTCTGCTGGATCAAGCTGCTGGGTGACGGCAAGAGGCAGACGCGCGCCGTATTGACCGCTGACAAGATCACCGGGCCCTATGCACTCATACGCCAGGGCATTTTGCCGGTCGGCATGAGCGCCGGGGATTTCGAGCTTGTCGCCAGCCCTGATGACGGCAAGGCCTATATGTATTTCGAGCGCGTCCATAGCGAGCTGATCTGCGCCGACCTGACCGAAGATTATACCGACTTCACCGGCTATTATTCGACGCATTTCTCCCGCCCCGGCCCGCCACTGGTAAGAGAATCGCCGGCGCATTTTCTGCGGAAAGGGCGGCATTATCTCTCCACCTCGGGGACAACCGTCTATTTCCCGAACCCTTCCGAGATCGCGGTGGCCGACACGTTCCATGGCCCGTTCACGCTGCTCGGCGACCTTCATCCCGCCGACCGGTCCCGAACCTCGTTCAACACCCAGCTCTGCTCAGTCTTCAGGCATCCGAAGAAGAAGGACCTTTATATAGCGCTGGCGGACCGCTGGATGGGTCCGCAGTCCGGGGCTGCCTTCGACTCCGGTGAGACCTCACGCCTCGTGCAAAGCATCTTCACCAAGGTCTTCAGCACACCACGGCAGGCGCTGTCGAAGGAGGAGATCGCCTCCCTCCCGCTCATATCGGCCAAGATCAACACCTCGCTCGCCCGTTATGTCTGGCTGCCGATCCGGTTCGACGCGCACGATCGGCCCATCGTCGAATGGCATGACGAATGGACGATCGAACAGTTCGAATGACGCGCGTTTCTTCTCGAGCAGGACAGGTGCGCAATGCAGATCGATCGCCGCGATGTTTTGAAGGCCATGGCGGCATCGGGCCTGGCGGCACTGCCATTCCCGGCAGGTGCGCATGGCGCCGACGAAAAGCCCTGGGCGCTGACATGGAATGCCGCCCTGGCGACCCTTGCCGGCAATGTCAGCGTGGCACCCGGATTCGACGCGCCGGTTCTGTTCGAGGGCCCGATCTTTCAGGGGATATGGCAGGAGTGCGGCCCCCATGAGAGCCTCGGCTATGCCGAGCTGGCCGAATATGTGAAGCCTGTCGCCGGCGCACCCTCGCCGCTTGAGGTCGCCCGGAATTCGCACCGCATCTTCTTCAGGAATCAACGCGCTGACGGCCAGCTCCCGGCCTATCTCAACAAACGCTCGGGCATCAATTTCGGCCAGATCCAGATGGTCGTGCCGATCGCCGCGACGGCTCTTGAGACGGCCCGAAAGCTTCAGGACGAAGCCTTTCTCCTCGAGGCCTATACCGCGTGCAGCCGATGGGACGATTGGCTTTCCACCTATCGCAACACACGCGGCACCGGGTTGATCGAAGCGTTCTGCACCTTCGACACGGGGCAGGATAACAGCCCGCGCTGGGCCGGCGTGTCCGACGAATGCCCGGGCCATGACGCAAAGCGCTTCACGCCCGGACAGTCCGTACCGCGGCTGTGCCCGGATCTTTCGGCCACGGTTTTCGGCGCCCGGACCGCGCTCAGCGCCATGGCGTCCGCGCTCGGGAAGACATCCGAGGCACGAAAATGGAAGCGTTCGGCTGAGCAGATCCGCCGGGCCATCATCGAGCGATTATGGTGCGAGGAGGATGCGAGCTTTTATGATGTGGCGCCGGATGGCAGCTTCGTTCGCGTACGGTCGGTCGCCAATATGCGGGTGCTTGGCGAGCATGTCCTGCGGATCGATGTGCCGAAGGAACGGAGAATGTTCGAGGCGCTGTGGGAGCGTCAACTCCATAATCCGAAGGCCTATTGGGCGCGCTATCCATTTCCCAGCATTGCGCTCGACGATCCCAAATTCGTGCGGCCGATCCCGTTCAACTCCTGGGGTGGCGCGTCGCAGGCGCTGACCGCCTATCGGGCGTTGCGATGGATGGATCACTATGGAAAGTCGAAAGGATTGAAGATTGTGATGGAGCGCTGGTGCGAGGCGATCTTCCGGGGTGGCTTTTGTCAGCAATTGGACCCGGACACCGGCATTGCCACCAAATCCCCCATTGATCGCTACTCGCCCGCGGCCCTGATCTTCCTGCATTTCGCCAAACGGCTGGGCAAGGCACCAGCGCCTGGGTGGGAATCTGGCGCTTAACCCCGCCATCCTCGAACGTCAGCTGCCTGGTCGGCAAGGCTGGGGCCAGTCCCGCTTCGGGAAAAGCCGCCCCCAATCCGGGTACGCCCTCGAAGCGCGGGTGGGCAATCCATGCTACAATGTCTCCATGCCGGCGTTTGCCCCACCCCTTTCCACTCGATCGCGAGGATGCCTGGTCCGGTGACACGCGAGGAGACAGAGCGCGACACCGCGCCCGCCCCATCACCCGCACCGTCCCGCAGCCCGACAAAGGGCATAAAACCACCGGCCCGGGCTCCGTCACAACACCGGCTTGTGCACGTCATCGGCGATAGTGAGGAAGTCCACGCCATGCTCGGCGTGCTGACCAGCCGTCACCACGATACGCATGTCGAGCGCTTCGCCTCGGGCGAGGCGTTTCTCGACCGGCTGGCGACCCTCGAACAGGGCGTGGTGCTGCTCGATTTCGACCTGCCCGGCATCGACGGCCTCGATCTCCTGACCGAGATACGCTGCTTCGCGACGCTCTTTCCGGTCATCGGCCGTTCGGATCGCCACAGCATCGGGCTCGCCGTGGAGGCAATGAAGCTCGGCGCGCTGGATTTCCTGGAGAAACCGCACGATCTCAAATCCCTGTTCACCGCGATCGAGGACGGGTTCGGGCTGATCGAGAACGCGCGTGCCGTTGAGGAGCAGGAGAGGATTGCCCCGATCAGCGAGGGCGATGATGCGCCGGTGGATCGGCCGGGGCGTAGCTGACAGCCCGGCCGTCATCGTCTTTTCCGTTCTGCATGAGGCCGTAGACTGACAGGGCTCACTGGCGGTTGCCGTTCCAATTGCGGACATCACCAAACCTCGCGATAGTGGGCGCATGTCGAACTATTCGGAAATTGACCCGATCATTGAAAAGTGGGTCGCTGCGCTGGGCACCAGGTTGATTACCGAATGGTCGGACGCACCCGCTCGATTTTTCTATACCCCTGGCGATCCGTTCTTCGAGTGCTTCCAGATTTCCGTGGACCCGCCTGAAAGCGGAAGAACGTCAGTCCATGCCAGAGCCGTGGACACAAATGATGACACCGACGACGAACTGACCCGGTCTTGGACAGGATCAGTCGCTGACTTCGACAGCATGATGAATGTCGCGGTCGAAACCATCAGCGCCTGGAAATCACGGAGCCGCAAAAAGCCCGATCCGCTGTCGTCGCGGGATAATTTGGGGACACTATACTAATTATCGCTAACCCCTCTGGTTAATTAGTATAGTGTCCCCGAAATTATCAGGTCAGAAGCTCAACATGCGCTTTCCACCAGGTCGAGCCGTCCGCTACCGGCGTCGCGATTGAGCCGCCCGATCGCAGACTGGCGGAAAACGGGACGGACGGCAGCCCGACAGGAAGCGCCCCAGTTGCCGCCATTACCGGAACATGATGTACCTGCTTTTCTCTAAAGCTGGCGAGGCGACATGAGCAAGACTTGCGGGAAGTGCGGGGGAGCGATGGCCATAGGCGTCATCGTCGATCATAGTCACGGTGGAAGCTATCCTGAGAGATGGCAAAAAGGCGAGGCAAGCGTAAGCAAGTGGTGGGGCTTACGCGAGGATAGGAAAGCGCAGTTGGACGTCGAAACATGGCGTTGCAGCCGATGCGGGTTTCTCGAAAGCTACGCTCCGGACGCCCCCTAGTCGAAGGGTGCTCGTCTACGCCTGGCGAGGTCATGACGCTCATATCGATCCTGGTCGGCGGCGGATCACTGCTGATGTCCTGGGCATCTTGCCGCGGAGATGGTTGCTCGGCCGCGCGAACGGCGATTGACCACCAGGTCGAGCCATCTCTCATCCGGACGACCGCTAACGCCCGGAATGGATCGTGCGGGCGATGAACATGCGCGCCCAAAGCGGACGTGTAGCCGATGCATGGCGACATTTGTTATACGCCCCACTGGCTGCAGACCGATTGTGAACCGCGAGCATGGCGGCGGGCGCGCTTAAAGGAGAGACCATGAACGATACGACCAACGAGTTCGAATCGCATGACTTTTTCCGCAGCGATCATTTCGTCAACGATCCGTACGCCTATTTCGATTATCTGAGAGACCAGGCGCCTGTCGTGCGTGAGCCGCATCAGGGCATCGTCATGGTGACGGGTTATAGCGAGGCCCTTGAGGTCTATAACGACCCCGCCCGCTTCTCCTCCTGCATGTCGACCACGGGACCGTTCGCGGGCTGCCCCATTCCCCTGGAAGGACGCGGGAATGAGGATATTTCCGAGCTGATCGAAACCTATCGCGACCAGACTCCGTTCAGCGACCAGCTCCCGACCATGGATCCGCCGGTCCACACCGCCCACCGGGCGCTGCTGATGTCGCTGATCACCCCGAAGCGCCTCAAGGAGAATGAGGACTTCATGTGGAAGCTGGCCGACGAGCAGATCGACACGTTCCTTTCCCGTGGCGAGTGCGAGTTTATGGACGCCTTCGCCCAGCCCTTCGCGGTGCTCGTCGTCTCCGACCTGCTGGGCGTGCCGCCCGAGGACCGGACAGAGTTCCGCAAGCACCTTATCCGGGTGGAGCGGGAGAGTGGCGGCGCCGTGGTCGGCGGCACGGACGGCGAAGTCACGCACGGGCCACTGACCTTTCTGTATGAAAAATTCTCGGCCTATATCGAGGACCGCAGGCGCAACCCGAGGGAGGATATCCTGACCGGCCTTGCCAAAGCCACCTTCCCCGGCGGCGCGGTGCCGGAGCCGATGGATGTCGCCCGGATCGCCGCCAATCTGTTCGCCGCCGGGCAGGAAACCACGGTGCGATTGCTCAGCTATGCGTTCAAGGTGGTCGGCGAACGCCCCGACCTCCAGAAGCGCCTGCGCGAGGATCGCAGCCTCATCCCCAATTTCGTCGAGGAATGCCTGCGGATCGAGGGCCCGGTGAAGGGCGACTTCCGCCTGGCGAAGAAACCGACCAGCGTCGGCGGCGTCGATGTGCCGGCCGGCAGCTTCCTCTATATCTCCAACAGCGCCGCCAACCGGGATTCGCGCAAGTTCGAAAACCCCGGAGAGTTCGAGCTGGACCGGAAGAACGCGCGGCTGCATGTGGCCTTCGGCGCGGGTCGCCATGCGTGCCCGGGCGCGCCCCTGGCGCGGGCCGAAGCGGTCGTCAGCCTCAACCGAATGTTCGACCGGACCAGCGACATCCGTATCTCCGAGAAGGTCCACGGGCCGGCCGACGCACGACGCTACAGCTATCTGCCGACCTTCATCCTGCGCGGATTGACTCACATCGCCCTTGAGTTCGACCCTGTCGAGGCTGGTGCGCGATGAAAGTCCGGATCGATAACGATCTGTGCGCGGGTTTCGGGATCTGCGTGGGGATCTGCCCCGAGGTGTTCGAACTGCATGAAGACGGCTACTCCACCGTGCTGGTCGACGAAGTACCGCCGGAATTCGAGGATCTGGTGGGCCGGGCGGTCAGCCAGTGCCCGGCGCAGGCGATTTCCATAAGCGAGGACTCCTCCGACTGACCGAGATCGGCGAGGGCCGGTCGATATGGAAGGTCTGGACGTGCGGCGGTGACCGACCCAATTGCAGACATTAGCCGCGAATCATTTCTGCCTCCGTCCACCAGCGTACATCACGAGCATTTCCACTCCGCTGGACGATCTCTTCAAGCGCGCTGGCAAGGCGCTCAACTGTCTCCGATGTAGGAACGCGCTTGAGCCATCGGCGTACGAAGGGGCGTGACGGCTCGATGAAGCAGAGGAAACCATCCTCATGCTCCTCATAGTTTCCGCACCCAATCCAGAGCGGGAAGGCATGATGCACGAGGTCGATGCGCCAGCCCCAATCCTCCGCGTTGAGATCGGCGACTTTGAACGCGTGCCTTGGCAATTCGCCGACAAGGAATTCGGCCAACCGCTTTCCATAGCGTCCCGGATTGATCTCTTCTTCCTCACCTGGATAAGGTGAAAAGGCAGTCGAGCGGAACTCCAGGTGCGTTTGCATCGGCGGATTTAAGACATTCAATACTTAATATCTGCTCGCCACCGCACTCAAACAATTGGGGTTGGGCAGCAGATATCGACGCCGCTCGGCTTTGCGCGTGCGAAGGCGGTCGAGCCCGTTTCGGATCAGCTTTGGCGCTATCGGCTCCCCCGGATATTCTTCAGGGCTTCGCGTTTGCTGAGTCCGCTCAGCCGCGCTTCATTGGCGGCGACATAGCGCTTCACCTCGGCCGGATCTGTCCAGGCATATTGGCGCAGCGCCCAGCCGATCGCCTTGCGGAGGAAGAACTCCGTCGAATCCAGCGATGGTTCGATACAGGCATAGAGAAAATCGAGATCGGTCTCCGCTTTGGCCTTGAGCTGCGAGAGGATCGCGCTGCGGCGTTTCCACATATCGTCGTCGCTGGCCCAGGCGAGCATGCGGTGCTTCATCGCGGCGGGATCATGCTGGAGGATCGGCCAGAAGCGCTGGGTGGCGATGGCATCGACATAGTCCCACCAGGCGCCGGTGACGATCATCTCCTCGTACAGGCCAAGCGCCTCCACCGTCTGGAATGACCGCGCGGCGCGGATGCCGGTGAGCTCGATCGCGGCATGGCGTTCCTCGCGGAACTGCGCACCGTGCCAGATGTCCAGCACGTCGCGCTGCCACGTCGCGCTGTCGGCATAAAGCAGACCCGAGAACATCTGCTTGCAGACTGCACGAAGCGGCACCGCCGAGACGCCGAGATAGGGCATCGCCGATTTCATATAGGCCTGCATGCCGGGCGCGCGGTCGGGATCGGCGACCGCCGTCAATCGGGTGCGCAGCTTTGCGGCAAGACTGTTCATATTGTTGGCCGGGATAACAAAAACGGCGGGTAAAGCCAGATGCTGACCAGGGCCTGACCGGCTGAGGCAGGTGCACGACGACGATGAGGGCATATTGCCACATCAGTTCGCGGGATCATCGGGGGGGATTCAGCCCACGCGATCGTCGCCGTGCGAGATGATCATAGGCCTTTCTGGTGCGCGTTGGACAGCAATTATTCAACAATTAGCGCCATTGTCACCATAGCTGCTTTTCCGGCCTCCTATTCGCAATCGTTATTGGCACACATCCTGCCATTACTTTTGCGCAAAAACAGGAACTCAGGCGCTGCGGGCGCCAAAACATCGTCATCGCGGGTCATCCCGCGCAGGTCAGCGAGATCCGTTTCGCCGGCTTGTCGAACACGATCGAGGAACAATGATCGAGCTGGTCGCTGCCGATCGAGAGCCGGTCATGGCTCTTGTCACGCTGGCGCTTGCCGGTCACGACGATCTCGTCGGGGTCATCCTGCTCGCGAATCGCTGCGGTGTTGCCGAAATCGCTGGTGCGCACGCCGACCCTTTTGAGCGCGAGCGGACCGACCTGCAGCGGGGTTGCGAGCAGGATCGTCCGCGTCGGGCGCTCGACGCCAAAGGCGATCTCGTCACTCCCCGTCTCGCCGAGGATCCGGCCGCCAAGCGCCTGGGCGATGCGGACGCCGGCACCGGCGGTCGCGAGCGAGCGGCGATGCCAGGGATCGAAACGGATGCGGAGCGGTTCGCCGCCGACATCGATCAGCCCGAACAATCCGCTGCGACCGCCAAACAACCCGCCGCCATCGACCATCGGCAAGATCGTGGTGCGCTCGCCCGGGATGTGCGCGCGAAGGGTGAAGCGGACGACCGGATCGGGCAGCCCGCCCGGCCCCACCACACCGTCAACCCCGGCGGCATAAGGGCGCCGCGTCCAGCCGACCCGGCGCTTGAGCGGCTCGGAACCAAAGTCGATCCTGGTGACAGCGGTCGCACCTTCGACATGCTCGGGGCCGATCGCATAGCCAAAGCCGATCATGCCGCCGCGCAGGCGGGCGCGATCGGCATAGGCCGCGGTGTAGATCGGCATGCCGGTCGCGCCGGGATCGATCCGAACCCGGCCTGGGGCTCCAGCGAGCGAGGCGTCGACCAGCCCGTCACCGACGATCGCGCGCTCGTTGCTTTCGGGGGCGGGGCTTTCGGGGGCGGGGCTTTCGGGGGCGGGCGCGGCGGCGACGAGCAGCGTGGCCATGGCTGCCGATATCAACGCTTTCGCCACCATCATTGCCCCCTGCCCACCGAGTCGGCGCCCCTGCACCGACCTGCCGGCTTCAACCAGCAGATATTGGCTGAAAAACGGCTCGGCAACGAAACGAGCGGGCACAGAGCCGAAAGATCGCACGGGTCAGCCGAAAACGCCGAAAAAGCGGGTCTCAATGGCCGTGATCGGCCCGGTAGCTTTCATATTCGCCGCGCGTCCAGTGCGTGACCTTTTCCGCCGCATCAGCGAGCCAGCTTGTCGGGCGCTGCGCGAGATCAGCGGTGATCGCGGCACGCACGGGCTCCTCGACCGCGTGCACGGCAGCAAGCTCAGCCGCCATCGCGCCGACCAGCCTCTTGCGCAAATCCCCTTCGAGCGTGTCGAAATCGAACTTGCGGCTGTTGGGCGCCAGCCGGCGGGTCGTATGATCCTTGGCATAATGCTGCACCGGATCGGGCGAGCGCCAGGGGCCATGCGCCATCGCCTCGGCAAGGCCGGGCTCGCGACCATCGACCCAGCAGGACGGCAGCCAGGCCTTGACCTCGATGGCGACCGGGCCGCCGCGATATTCGCCCGACAGGACGAAGCGCGGGCGGCCGAGGCTGCCTGCGCCGGCGGTGCGGCGGGCGATGCGCAAATCCGGCCCGGCATCCGGCAGCGCTCCGCGGAGCGCTGCCTCGAGCCTTGGCGGTACGTGGTCAGCGGCGGGAGCCTCGGCGAGTTCTTTCCAGAAAGCGGCGCGTTGTTCATCCGATGCGGCCACGGCGTTGCGGATCCAGAGATGGTCCCGCTCGAGCACATGCGCCATCGGCTTTTTGAGCGCGGCGCCATATTGTTCGAGCGCGCCTGCGGATATCTCGGCAATATCGACGTCCGGACAGACAAGCGCGACGCTCGTCATCAGGCGCACCAGGTCGAGCGGCCAGGGCACGCGCGCGGCCTCGTCATAATCATTGATGCCCCAGACCAGCCGCATCTGCGCATCGCGCCACAGCCCGAAATTGCCGGCATGGGCATCGCCGACCGAAGGCGCGCGGGGAGCCGTCCACAGATCAGGGCAAAGATCGGGCGCCGTCTCGGCCCAGCGCCAGCAGGTCGCACGCAGGAACAGGAACGGGCTGGTGCGCATCTTCTTGTGCTTTTCGGCGAGATCCTCCTCGACCAGATCAGCGCCGAGCGCGGCCCGCATATTCGCCTCACAGGCGGCGATCGATTTCTTCAGACTCACCATATCGCGTTCCTGCACCTCGGGCCGGGCGCAGGGAAGCATATTGAAGGCGGAAAACAATAGGTGGGCTGTTAATCGAGTGCGGGCGCCCTTTCTGCCCCTCTCCTTTCAGGAGAGGGGCAAGCTGCGCAGCAGCGCGGGGTGAGGTTGAGGGCGAGGCACTCGTTCCTGCCAGTCGCCCTCACCCTTCCCACCGCTTCGCGGCGGGCCCCTTCCCTCTCCCGCTGGGAGAGGGAAAAGTGGCGGCGCGCAGCGATCCTCCACACGTGTCAGAATTCAACTTTATTTCGCTGACTGGTCTTTCGCGGCATCCTT
>Ga0307508_10000549_pt1 | contig 44475 bp, 41 predicted proteins | sample 9_EM_MG_FD_203089 | JGI IMG/M metagenome (GOLD analysis project Ga0307508, IMG submission 203089) | Populus trichocarpa ectomycorrhiza microbial communities from riparian zone in the Pacific Northwest, United States - 9_EM | ecosystem: Host-associated > Plants > Roots > Unclassified | place... | reverse complement strand
TGCGCCGGCCGCGAGCTTATGTCCAGTTCATCGGCACGCTTCTGGCTGCGCCCCCCAGGCCCATTGCCGTCGCTGGCCGGTTCGGGTCTGGCAACTGTTCATAACTGGGTCCTGTGCATAACGCTGCTTATGGATAGCTCTCCATAAGCAGCGCTTGCGGGTTCTCTACGGGACGATCGAAAGTCTCGGAAGAAGTCACAGCCGTAGTCGGTGGCCGGCACGTTAGAGGACGCGCGCCCCGACCCCGCTTGGTTAAGCGCTGCCCGAGCGCACGGCTGGCAACCTGGACTGTCCAGTCGCATTTGAGTGGCGCCAGTCGCAAATGACTCGGCGCACTGCGTCCAGGCTTGACGTGCGCCTTTGCGCAGTGCAACAATTTCGGATTGCAATTTTTGGAGCGCCTTGCGTGGACAGTGCCAGTTGGATCAGTGAAGTGAAGCGTGCCCTGGTGGGCGCGGCACACTCGGCACCGTAACCCAGGTCTCCTGGCTGCGCCGAGTTGGTCGCAGCCACAGCTTGTCTCTCGACAAGCTCTCCCCCACAGGTTCTCTCCCTCCCTGACGCCTGCATCGGTGTGTGCGCCCGGTCTTGTTGACCGGAGCGCCGCAAATCGATCAGGCTCAGCTGCGCGACCATGCATCGGGCGCCTTCGCCACGAAGGAGTTCCGCCATGAGCCATCGCGAAATGAACACCCACCCACCGCTGACAGCTCCGGTTCAGCGCGGACCCGCACGCAGCACCGACCAGCTTCTGGACGAAGTCCGCGCCTTCGACAGCATCGCGCTGTGGTCGACTCGGCGCATTCGGACCTGTCTGCACTCGAAGCTGCCCGCCACGACACCTCGTCGTTGAAGCGCCCTTCATCACCCATCAACGAAGGCCGCATGGATCCCGACCCTAGATGGCGCCTCGTCGCGCCGCCCCCACACACTGAAAACGACACACGCGTCATGGTGTTCTTCGGGCCGATCAGCTCGATCTTCGACATCGCGACCTTCTGCGTGATGTGGTTCGTCTTCAAGGCGAACACGTCGGCGCAACAGACGCTGTTCCAGTCGGGCTGGTTCGTCGTCGGTCTGCTTGACGCAGACGAAGAGCTACTACACACGCCGCTTCGGCTGGCAGTGAGCAGAGTCTTTCGGCGCAGCCAAGAAGGTTCGCGCCGTGTCAGATCTGAACCCGCGTCCCGAGTTCGACCACACAGTTGTGCGGCAGCTTGAAGAAGTCGGCGACGCTGCCGGCATTGCGCGACATGGTGGCGAAGAGTGCTTCGCGCCAATGCGCCATGCCGGCCCCTTTGGTGGGCACGACGATCTCGCGGCTGAGAAAGTACGAGATCGCACCCTGGTCGATGGCCAAGCCATGCTGCGAACAATGCTCCAGCGCCTTGGGGATGTCGGGCACATCCATGAATCCGTAGCTCACCTGCACGCGCCAGAAGCCGCTGACCAGCGGCATGACCTGCACGCGCTCGGCGGGCTGGACACGCGGCACTTCTTCGAACTTCACCGTCAGGATCACGTTCTGCTCATGCAGCACCTGGTAGTGCTTGATGTTGTGCATCAGCGCCTGGGGCACCGTATCGGGGTTGGCCACGGCGTACACGGCGGTGCGCGGCGTGCGATGGGCACCGGTGTCTTCGGCCAGTGAGGTGATGAAGGGAAGGAGCTCGGGGTCGTCGCTGCGGATGTGCTCGATCAGCAGCTCGCGCCCGCGCTTCCAGGTGGCCATGACGGCGAAGATGGCCGCCCCCATGACCAGCGGAAACCAGCCGCCCTGCCAGATCTTGAGCGAGCACGACACGACCAGCACGGCATCGACCACCAGGAACAAGGCGGTCGCGGCCAATGCCAGCGCCAGCGAATACTTCCAGACGTAGCGAACGACGAAGAACGTCAGCAAGGTGGTGATGAGCATCGTCACCGTGACGGCGATGCCGTAGGCCGAAGCCAGGGCCGATGAACTGCCGAAGCCCACGGTGGCCAGCAGCACCGCCACCATCACGACCCAGTTCACCAGCGGCACGTAGATCTGGCCGACTTCTTTTTCGGACGTGTTGAGGATGCGCATGCGCGGCAGCAGCCCGAGCTGGATGGCCTGCTTGGTCATCGAGTACGCACCCGAGATCACCGCCTGCGACGCGATCACCGAGGCCGCGGTGGCCAGCAGCACGGCGGGGATCAGCCAGGCCTGCGGAAAGAGGCGATAAAACGGGCTTTCCAGCGCAGTCGGATCGCGCATCAGCAAGGCCCCCTGGCCCATGTAGTTGAGCGCCAGCGAGGGCAGCACGAAGCCGGTCCAGGCGATGCGGATCGGGCGGGCGCCGAAGTGGCCCATGTCGGCATACAGCGCCTCGGCGCCGGTCAGTGCCAGCACGATGGACCCCATGACCACGAACAGGTGCCAGCCGCGCGCCTGCACAAAGGCCATGGCCTCGAACGGATTGAGCGCCGCCAGGATGCCCGGTTGCTGCACGATCTGCAGCACTCCCGTCAGCCCGAGCACGGCGAACCAGACGGTGATGACGGGGCCGAACAGTTTGCCCACCGCCTCGGTGCCGAAGCGCTGCGCCAGGAACAGGCCCACGATGATGGCCACCGAGATCGGCAGCACGTAGGGCTTGAATGCCGGCGTGATCGCCTCCAGGCCTTCGACGGCACCGAGAACCGAGATCGCCGGCGTGATGACGCTGTCGCCGTAAAACAGCGCGGCGCCGAGCACCCCCGTGAGCAGCAGCAGCGTGCGGCGCCCCGGCGTGCCGCCCGCCGCCAGCGCGGTGAGCGCCATGATGCCGCCTTCGCCGCGGTTGTCGGCCCGCAGGATCAGGATGACGTACTTGAGCGTCACCACGACCATCAGCGCCCAGAAGATCACCGATACCGCGCCGACGATGCTCTGCGCGTCCAGCGGCACGCCGTTGGCGGCGTTGAAGACTTCCTTCATCGTGTACAGCGGGCTCGTGCCGATGTCGCCGTAGACGACGCCCAGCGCTCCCAGCGTGAGCATGCCCAGACCCTGTCGGGTGCCATTCGTGTTCATTTTTCTGCCCGAACAATTTGAATGTCGCGTTTATAGGCGATCTTCAAGACTCGCATCGAGCGATGCCTGCCGAGCAGCGGCAATGCGATGCCTCTTGCAGCGCCTTGATGGCGATGTGGACCCGCACCGTGTGAATCTCCACTCGTTTCTGATTGCGACCCGGCGCGCGGCTTGCTTTCTACGGCAAACTAGGGTTAACCCTTTCGGGATAACCCCGAAACCTTTGCCTTTCCCCTTTGCACATGAGCGAACAGAAGATCGAGTTTTACAAGAGCCCGGCCGGCGGCTGGGGCGCACTCAAGAGCGTCAGCAGGGCGCTGCTGGCACAAGACATCCCACTCAAAGGCGCCAAGACGCTGCTGTCGGCCAACCAGCCCGACGGCTTCGATTGCCCCGGTTGCGCCTGGCCCGACCGCAACCATGCCTCGACCTTCGAGTTCTGCGAGAACGGCGTCAAGGCCGTCGCGGCCGAAGCCACGGCGCGCCGCGTGACGCGTGAGTTCTTCGCGCAGCACACCGTGACGGCGCTGGCCGAGCAGAGCGACTTCTACCTCGAAGACCAGGGTCGCCTGACCGAGCCCATGGTCTACGACGCAGGCACCGACAAGTACGTGCCGATCGCCTGGGACGACGCCTTCGCGCTCGTCGCGCGCCACCTCAACGCGCTGCCCGACCCGAACCAGGCCATGTTCTACACGTCAGGCCGCGCCAGCAACGAAGCGGCCTTCCTGTACCAGCTCTTCGTGCGCGAGTACGGCACCAACAACTTCCCCGACTGCTCGAACATGTGCCACGAGCCCAGCGGCTCGGCGATGCGCCCGCAGATCGGCGTCGGCAAGGGCACGGTCACGCTCGACGACTTCGAGCGTGCCGACGCCATCTTCATCTTCGGCCAGAACCCCGGCACCAACCACCCGCGCATGTTGGGCGAGTTGCGCGCTGCCTCGAAGCGCGGCGCCAAGATCGTGAGCCTGAACCCCCTGCGCGAGCGCGGGCTGGAGCGCTTTGCCGACCCGCAAGACAAGCTCGAAATGGCCACGATGGGCTCCACGCCCATCAGCACGCACTACTTCCAGCTGCGCGTGGGCGGTGACTTCGCGTTCATCAAGGGGATGATGAAGCACGTCGTCGAGCAAGAAGACGCCGGCCACCCGGTGCTCGACCATGCCTTCATCGCCGAGCACACCGTCGGCATCGACGCGCTGCTGGACGACCTGCGCGCCGAATCGTGGCCGCTGCTGGAACAGGAGTCGGGCCTGTCGGAGGCGCAGATGCGCTCCGCCGCCGACGTCTACCTGAACGCCAAGAGCGTGATCGCTTGCTGGGGCATGGGCATCACGCAGCATGCGCACTCGGTGGCAACGATCCAGATGATCACCAACCTGCTGATGCTGCGCGGCAACCTGGGCCGCCCCGGCGCGGGCGTGTGCCCCGTGCGCGGCCACAGCAATGTGCAGGGCGACCGCACGATGGGCATCTGGGAGAAGCCGCCCGCCGCCTTCCTCGATCGCCTCGGCAAGGTCTTCGGCTTCGAGCCGCCGCGCGAGCCGGGCGTCGACGTGGTCGAGTCCATCAAGCTGATGCTGTCGGGCAAGGGGCGGGTGTTCTTCGCGTTGGGCGGCAACTTTGCCGCCGCCACGCCAGACACCTACGAGACATGGAAAGGCCTGCGCCAGTGCGACCTGACGGTGCACGTCACGACCAAGCTCAACCGCAGCCACATCGTGCATGGCCGCGAGGCACTGATCCTGCCGTGCCTGGGCCGCACCGAGATCGACGTGCAGGCGGCCGGCGCGCAAGGCGTGACGGTGGAAGACTCGATGAGCATGGTGCACATCTCCGTGGGCATCAACCCGCCTGCGTCCGAGCAGCTGCTGTCCGAGCCCGCGATCGTCGCGCGGCTGGCCGCGGCCACGCTCGGTGCACGCAGCAAGACGCCCTGGCTCCGGCTGATCGAAGACTACGCGCGCATCCGCGACAAGATCGAAGCCGTCTTCGACGACTTCAAGGGCTTCAACGAGCGCATCAAGGTGCCCGGTGGCTTCAGGCTGCGCAACACCGCCGGCGAGCGCGAATGGGTCACCGCATCGAAGAAGGCACAGTTCTACGCCCACGCGGTGCCGCTGGACACGCCGGTGCACCGTGCGCACGAGCGCCAGCTCGACAGCGTCGTCTTCACGCTCTTCACCACGCGCTCGCACGATCAGTACAACACCACGATCTACGGCAACGATGACCGCTACCGCGGCGTGTTCGGCCAGCGCCGCGTGGTCTTCATCCACGCCGCCGACATCAAGCGCCTCGGCATGAAAGACGGCGACTGGGTCGACCTGCGCACCGCCTGGAGCGACGGCGTCGAGCGGCGTGCCGACCGCTTCAAGCTGGTGGCTTACGACATCCCGCGCGGCTGCCTGGCCGCCTACTACCCGGAGACCAACCCGCTGGTGCCGCTGTCGTCCACCGCCGTCATCGCCGGCACGCCGACGTCGAAGTCCATCCCTGTGATGCTGAGCCCGCACGTCACCGCCAACTCGACCCAGCGCGCCGACACGACGTTCGCCAGCGCTTGAACCGACGCGAGGCGATCTTGGATCTTCTTCACGACACGGGCCTCGACGACTTGTCGATCGGCATCTTGAACGAACTCGCGTCGGCGCAGCCCCATGCCGGCATGTCATTGCCGCGCCTCGGCAAGCAGCTCGGCGTGGGCGTCAGCGTGCTGATGCGCCGGCTGTCTCTGATGGGCGACGCGAGGATCGGCGGCGTCCCCGGGCCGGGCTGGGTGCGGGTCGCCCAGCTGAGCGACCGCTGGACGGCCGCGCTGACGGATGCAGGGCGGGCGTTCTGTGCCGAGCACCTTTGCCTGAGTTGATGCACGGGCCTTCTACCCGTTCGGGCTGAGGTAGGTCCCTGATCAGGCTTTGCAAAGTGCAGTAGCCTGCCGCGATGGACTCCTTGATCGCCGCGGCCGCCCGCGCTCTCGCTGCCGGCGACTCGCTCGGCGCCCTCAAGCGCGTCGGCCTGCGCGATGACCCGCCGGCGGTGGCGCTGCGCGGCATCGCGATGGCCCAGCTCGGCGAATACCCGCGTGCCCGCGAACTGCTGCGGCGCGCCGCTCGCGGCTTCGGTGCCCACGAAGAGCTGGCCCGCGCGCGCTGTGTCGTCGCCGAGGCCGAGGTGGCGCTCGCGATGCGCGACCTCGGCGGTTCGCCGCGCACGCTGGCCGCCGCAGCAGCCAAACTCGATGCACGCAACGATCGCGCTAACGCACTGCACGCACGGCTGATCGCCGTGCGCCGGCTGCTTCTGCTCGGCCGCCTCGACGAAGCGGCCGCCGCGCTGGCTGGGCTCGATGCGCACGGCCTGCCACTGTCGCTGCTGGCAGCGGCCGAGCTGGCCGCTGCCGAACTGGCACTGCGCTCTCTGCGCACAGCACCGGCGCAGGCGGCGCTCACGCGTGCCCACGAGGCGGCCGAACGCGCGCGTGTGCCTGCTCTCCTCGCCGAGGTGGCCGAGGCGCGCGCCGCGTTCGACCGCCCCGCGGCGCGCCGCCTCGAAGCCGGCCAGGAACAGCTGCTGCGCCTGGGCGAGGTGGAGGCGCTGCTCGCCTCGGGTGCGCTGGTGGTCGACGCCTGTCGCTGCGGTCTGCGTGCCGGCGCCACCTGGCAGCCGCTGGCGGGCCGCCCGGTGCTGTTCGCGTTGGCGCGCACGCTGGCCGAGGGGTGGCCGGGCGAGGTCGATCGACAGCTGTTGATCGAGCGCGCGTTCGGCATGCGCCGGCCCGACGAGACGCACCGGGCGCGCCTGCGCGTCGAGATCGGGCGCTTGCGCGCACTCGCCGCGCCGTTTGCGCGCATCGAAGCCAGTGCGAGCGGCTTCGTGCTCACACCGCATGCCGAGCGCGTCGTCGTGCTGTTGCCGCCGATCGATGGCGATGGGGCGTCGCTGCTCGCACTGTTGGCCGATGGCGCAGCCTGGTCGACCTCGGCCCTGGCGCTGGCCCTCGGTGCCAGCCAGCGCACGGTGCAGCGCGCGCTCGTCGAGCTGCAGACGGCAGGGCGTGTGCGCGCCAACGGCCTTGCACGTGCACGCCGTTGGCTCGCGCCGCCGCTGACCGGATTCACGACAAACTTGTTACTCCCTGCTGCGCTGCCGCTTGGGTAGATTGGGTTCCGCGGCGCCATTCCGAAGCGCGCCCAAAAAGGAACCAAGCCATGCCTCTCATCACCGCCAAGCCAGACAGGCCCCACTCGAAAACCCCGGCCCGCGCTGCCGAGATCGTGCGCGAGTACGGCCCGTTCGCCGGCGCCGACAGCATCCACGGCGTCACCCACGATGGCCAGCGCGTCTGGGCCGCCACCGGGCCCAAGCTCTTCGCCTTCGACCCCGAGAGCGGCCAGCCCACGCGCACGCTCGACCGCACCGGCGACGCCGGCACCGCCTTCGACGGCAGGCACCTCTACCAGATCGCCGAAGCGCGCATCGACAAGATCGACCCCGCCACCGGCAAGGTCGTCGCGTCGATCCCTGCGCCCGGCCACGGTGGCGACTCGGGGCTCGCCTGGGCCGAAGGCAGCCTGTGGGTGGGGCAGTACCGCGACCGCAAGATCCACCAGGTCGACCCCGAGACGGGCACCGTGCTGCGCACCATCGAGTCCAACCGCTTCGTCACCGGCGTGACCTGGGTCGACGGCGAGTTGTGGCACGGCACCTGGGAAGGCGACGAGAGCGACATCCGCCGCATCGACCCGGGCAGCGGCGCCGTGCTCGAGCGGCTGGAGATGCCGAGCGGCGTGGGCGTGAGCGGCATGGAGTCCGACGGCGCAGGCCTGTTCTATTGCGGCGGCGGGCCGAGCGGAAAGATCCGCGCCGTTCGACGACCGAAACGCGAGTGACCCCGTGCGCCCGGTGAGGGCGCGTTGATCCACCCACCACGGCTCTTCGAGCCCAAGGAGCACACCATGAACACTGCCACTGCCCCCACGAACACCCTGAACCACCCCACCGTGTCCGGCGACCAATGGGTCGCCAAGCGCAAGACACTGCTGGCACGCGAGAAGGAGTTGACGCGCCTGCAAGACCAGATCGCCCAAGAGCGCCGCGCGCTGCCATGGGAGCGTGTACAGAAGAACTACGTCTTCGACGGGCCCGAAGGCCGGCGCACCCTCGCCGAGCTGTTCGAAGGCCGCCGCCAACTGATGGTGCAGCACTTCATGCTCGGCCCGGGGTGGGAGCAAGGTTGCCCGAGCTGCTCTTTCATGGCCGACCACGTCGACGGCATGAACGTGCACCTGGCGCAGCGCGACGTCATGCTGCTGGCGGTTTCACGCGCGCCGCTGGCCGAGATCGAGCGCTTTCGCCAGCGCATGGGCTGGCAGTTCAAGTGGGTGTCCTCGTTTGCCAACGACTTCAACGGCGACTTCTGCGTCAGCTTCACGCCGGAAGAACGCGCTCAGGGCGAGGTCTACTACAACTACGGCCTGCAAGCCTTCCCGGCCGAAGAGGCGCCCGGCATCAGCGTGTTCTACAAGGACGACGCAGGCGCGGTCTTCCACACCTACTCGACCTACGGCCGTGGCGTGGAGGTGATGATGGGCACGTACAACCTGCTCGACCTCACACCCAAAGGCCGCGACGAGAGAGACGTGGACTACAAGATGGAGTGGGTGCGGCACCACGACCGCTATGAGGCGGCACCCGCGGCCGGCTCGTGCTGCGCGGCCCACGCCTGAGCCTGCACCGCCTCGCACGAATGGATGGGGATGCGCCATGGCAAACCTGTGGTCTTGGCTCGCCATCGCCGGCCTCGGCGCCTTCCACGGCTTGAGCCCGGCGAACGGCTGGATGTTCGCCGCCGCGTGCGGCGTGCGTGCGCGCAACGCGGGGCAGGCACGGCGTGCGCTGTTGCCCATCGCACTCGGGCATGCCGCATCGGTCGCGGTGGTGGCTTGCGCCGTGGCCATGGGGGCGTCGATGGACCGCACGCTGTTCCAGCCGCTGGCCGGCGCGCTGCTCGTCGGCGTGGCCTTGTACCGGCTGCTGCACGGTGCCGGGCGGCGCCGGCCCATCGGCACCGAGGCGGGCCACGCCGGCATCGCGCTGTGGTCCTTCCTGATGGCCACCGCACACGGCGCCGGGCTGATGCTGGTGCCGGCGCTCGTGCCGCTGTGCCTGGCCGACAACCCGGCGCGCGAGATCACTGCGTCGGGCTCGCTGGGGCTGGCATTGGCGGCAGTCGGCGTCCACACGGCAGCGATGCTGGGCACGACCGGCGTCATCGCCACCGGCGTGTCCCACGGCGTACTCCGCGGTGCCGCGATGCACCTCCGCCTGCTGAGCAGCAGGGCGCCGCGCCAAGCCTGGACGGCCGCACTGGCCGTCACCGGTGTGCTGCTGATGGCACTTCGTTAGCGGGCCACTCCGGTGGCTACCGATTCGCGAAGACGAAGACGACAGCCACAACGACGACGAAAAGCAGCACAGCCGCGCCTGTTCCGATCGTCGAAGTTGCGTCGTCACGCAGGTCATCTGAAGCGCGTGACCACAGGCGCTCTGCCACCTCGCGCCCGCCGACAAAGCCCGTCACCGCTCCCGCAAGAACAAACCACTTCACGTGGCCCGTCAGAGACCAGTGACCACTGCCTATGCCATAGCGAGGCGAGAAGAAATCGAAACCAAAGTAGAGCACTGCACCTGCTGCTGCGCCAAGAACTGCTGCGGCGATACGGTCAAACATCCGAGCCTTCCGAAGGTGATGCGTTGATCCAGAAACGTTTGGCTTGCCATGCGGCACGTCCGCTCGAACGGTCGGGCACCTGTTTGCACACGGTCTGATGCCTATGAACCAGGCGCGCGTTTCTCGCGAGACTTTTCATGGCATGTGTCGCAGAGCTTGCGTGTCTGGTGCAGGTATCTTTTCTCCACCTCATATGCGTGCTTCTGATCCGAGGCAGTGAAGACGCAAGGCGTCTCACACAACCCGCACCAATAGAACTCGTCGTAGTAGTGGACCTCGGCATTCGGTTCATACGATCGAGACTGTTTGCTTGCTTCCGACCAGAGAGACTGGTCGGCCGGAACGGCGGCGTCTTTGGATGAGTGGCGCCACTTTCTTGAGCACAAGACACAGAGGCTGCCAGTCATCACTGCGGTTACGGCAAGTATTTTGGTTCTGCAGTTCGTGCAACTTCGTTGAGTCGACAGCATGGGCGGGCCTAACGTTCAGACAAACTTCGAGTGAGACGGATGAACTCATCGCCAGGCTAGCGCCTGAAGCCCGGCAGCCGCTGGCGGCGGCCTTCGAACCAGTCGGACAGGCTGGTGTCGCCAAACTTCGCGGCCAGCGTCTCGGCGCGAGACAGGGCTGCTGCCCCCTCATCGAGCATGCCCAGCCAGACACAGGCATTCCAGCGCTCCAGCTCGAAGAACGCGCGGTCCACGTCTTCGCTGTGTGTGCTGTCGTGCGCATCGAGCAGTGCCAGGCCGGCGAGCGTGTGGCGCCGCGCGAGATGCGGTTCGCCGAGCGCCGTGCAAGCGACAGCACGGGTGTAGAACGCGCGCTCGTGCTGTACCCAGGGACCGGCGTGCTGCCACAGGCGCTGGGCCTGCTCGGCGCTGCGTGCCGGATCGGCATCGCAGCAGGTGTGGCTTCGTCCAGGCGTTCGGTGTCCGTGCGCATGGCGGCAACTCTAGCTGAGGCACACTCGCTGCATGCCAGTTCGCCTTTACCTGGAGCAGCCGCTTCAGACCGATTCCCTCATCAGTTTGCCGCCCGGTCCGGCGCGCCACGTGCAGGTGCTGCGCCTGCAGCCTGGTGCCGACATCACGCTCTTCAATGGCCGCGGCGGCGAGTGGCAGGCAGTGGTCAAGCAGATGGGCCGCAGCGAGGTGCAGGTGCTGGTCGGCCCACACGACCCCGTCGATCGCGAGCTGCCGCATCGCATCACCTTGGCCGTTGGCATGCCGGCCAACGAGCGCATGGATGCGCTGGTCGAGAAGGCCACCGAACTGGGTGTCGCTGCCTTGCAGCCTTTGCTCACCGAACGATCGGTGTTGCGGCTGAGCGGTGAGCGCGCCGAGAAGCGCCTCGCTCACTGGCAGGGTGTGGCGGTGGCCGCTTGTGAGCAGAGCGGGCGCACGCGGGTGCCGGAGCTCGCGCCTGTGCGCACCTTGGCCGAATGGCTGCGTGGGCTGTCGGCGTCTGCCATGGAGCAGCGATGTCTGCTCAGCCCTCGTGCAACAGCAGCACTGACGCCTTCGGCCGGCCCGATGATCTTTCTCAGCGGCCCCGAAGGCGGGCTCAGCGACGCCGAAGAAGCGCTTGCTGTTTCAGCAGGATTTGCGGCTGTGAGCCTCGGCCCGCGTGTGCTGCGCGCTGACACGGCACCGCTGGCGGTGCTCGCGCATCTGGCGCTGTCGGCCCGTTAAGCCGGGCGGCTGCGCGCCGAGCCGGCGACGAGATCGAAGCGGAACAACCGGCATTCGATCGGCCCGTTCCACATCGGCATGCGGCGCGATTCTTTCAGGCGCATGGCGCTGGGCAGCTTCATGTCGGGGCTGAGCACCCAGGCCGTCCAACCGGCGGGGTGCTGCGTATAGGCGCGCTTCCAGTGCGAGGCGAGGCGGGGGAAGAAGTCGTCGGGTGTATCCCGGTCTTGTGCTGATGGCCGTGCGGCCTTGCCGGCCACGTCGATGCGCTCGCCATACGGCGGGTTGATCATCAGCGTGCCGTGCAAGCTGTCGGGCAGTTGAGGGGCCGGCCGCTCCAGCGCGTCGCCGCCGTTGAACTGAATGGCGTGTTCTACGCCCGCGCGCTGCGCATTGCGGCGCGCGAAGTCGACCATGCGAAAGGCCACGTCGCTTGCGTAGATGGGCACGGCGCTCGCGTGAATGCGCGACTGCGCGTGGCTCTTCAGCCGCTGCCATTGCGCGCGCATCTCGGCGTCCGCAAACGGCAGCAGGCGCTCGAAGGCGAAGCGGCGTTTCAAGCCGGGTGCGATGCCGCAAGCGATCTGTGCAGCTTCGATGGCGATCGTGCCCGAGCCGCAGCAGGGGTCGTGCAATGCGCCGCCCGCATCAGGGGTACCTTGCCAACCAGCGGCAGCCAACATCGCGGCGGCGAGTGTTTCCTTCAGCGGCGCATCGCCCTTGTCTTCGCGCCAGCCACGCTTGAAGAGCGACTCGCCGGAGGTGTCCACATACAGCGAGGCGTGTGTCTCGCCCAGGTGCAGAACGAGCTGCAGGTCGGGGTGCTGCGTGTCGACGTTCGGGCGCTCGCCGGTGGCTTCGCGCAGCATGTCGCACACGGCGTCTTTCACGCGCAGCGCGGCGAAGTTGAGGCTGCGCAACGGGCTGCGCTGCGCGGTGGTGTCCACACGCAGCGTGTGCTGCGGGGTGATCCATTGCATCCAGTCGACGCTGCGGGCCAGGGCGTACAAGTCGTCTTCGCTTTGGTAGGGGCCGGCGGCCACTTCGGCGAGCACGCGCTGGGCCAGGCGGCTTTCGAGATTGAGCGCCATCACCTCGAGCGGCGTGCCGTCCACGCCGACACCGCCGCGACCGGTGTGCACCGTGGCCTCAGGGAGCACGCGTTGAACTTCTTCGGCGAGCCAGGCCTCGACGCCGGCTGCACAAGGCAGGAACAGGGGCAGCGCCATTACATCGTGCGCCGCAGGTTCGCCGGCGCAATGCGCAGGGCTTCGCGGTACTTGGCGACTGTGCGGCGCGCCACCTGGATGCCTTGCTCTTCGAGCATCTTGGAGAGCTGGCTGTCCGACAGCGGCTTGGCGAGGTCTTCGGCCGCAACGAGCTGCTTGATGAGCGCGCGCACCGCGGTGCTCGAAGCGTTGCCGCCGGCATCGGTGTTGAGCGAGGAGCCGAAGAAGTACTTCAGCTCGAAGGTGCCGAACATGGTGGCCATGTACTTGGCCGTGGTCACGCGCGAGATGGTCGACTCGTGCAGGCCCAGCTCGTCGGCGATCTCGCGCAGCACCAGCGGCTTCATCGCGATCTCGCCGTGGGTGAAGAAGCTCTTCTGCCGCTCGACGATGGCCTGCGACACGCGCTGGATGGTGTCGAAGCGCTGCTGGATGTTCTTCATGAACCAGCGCGCCTCTTGCAGGCGCGAGCTGAGCGCCGCGCCGGAGCCGTTGTTGGGCGAGCCGCGGCTGTGGCGTATGGCCTGCGCATACAGGTCGTTGATGCGCAGCTTGGGCATCACGTCGGGGTTGAGCACGACCTTCCAGTTGCGGCCCGACTTCTGCACGATCACGTCGGGCACGATGATGTTGGCCTCGGCACGCGCGAAGGGGCGGCCGGGTTTGGGCTCGGTCGCGACGATCAGCGTCTGCGCCTGCTTGATGAGCTCTTCGTCGGCGCCGGTGGCCGCCATCAGCTTCTTCATGTCGCGCCGGGCGAGCAGTTCCAGGTGCTGCTTGCAGATCATGATGGCGATCACCTGCGCTTCGCTGCGCGGCTGGGCCCGCAGCTGCAGGATCAGGCATTCACCCAGGTCGCGCGCGCCCACACCCAGCGGCTCCATGTTCTGCAGCCACTTGAGCGCGCACTGCAGGCGCTCGAGCAGTTCTTCGCGCTGGTCTTCGTCGTCGGCGAGTTTGGAGGCGATCTCTTCGAGCGGGTCGTCGAGGTAGCCGTCGTCGTTCAGCGACTCGATCAGCACCGTCACGGCAGCCGCGTCTTCCGCGCTCAGGCGCATGCCCATCAGCTGTTGGCGCAGGTGGCTCTGCAAGCTTTCACCGACGCTGTTGCGCTCGTGCGGGTCGAAGTCGTCGCTGTCGTTGCTGGTGCTGCTGCCGCTGCTGGGCAGCTCGCGGATGCCATCGAAGTCGTCGCGCTCGGTGCCGTTTTCCCAGTCTTCGCGTTCGGTGGTGCCGAACTCGGCGCTGTCGACGCCGGGGGTCACTTCATCCGGTGCGGAGTCGGCATTCGGCTCGGCCACGCGCTCGGCCTCGCGTTCGGCGACGTGCTCCGAGGGCGAGATGCGCTCGGTCATCGGCTCGAAAGCTGCTGCGGCCTCTTCCTCCGCTTCGAGGAAGGGGTTCTGCTCCAGCATCTGCTCGACTTCCTGGTGAAGCTCGAGCGTGGAGAGCTGCAGCAATCGGATGGATTGCTGCAGTTGCGGGGTCAGCGCCAGATGCTGCGATAGGCGAACCTGCAATGACGGTTTCATACTGCGTTTACTGCTTTGTCCGTCACACGCGCCGCAGCGCCGGGCCGCTCCCAAGCAGCGGCGCGGCCCCCACGGAGGGCCGGGTCACTGAAGGTGAGCCGGGGGGTCGTCATGCCTCTACATTCGGAAGTGTTCGCCGAGATAGACCTTTCGAACGTCGGCGTTCTCCACGATCTCACCCGGTGTGCCCTCGGCCAGCACCCGGCCCTCGCTGATGATGTAGGCGCGGTCGCAGATGCCCAGCGTCTCGCGCACGTTGTGGTCGGTGATCAGCACACCGATGCCGCGCGCTTTCAGGAATCCGATGATGCGCTGGATCTCGAGCACCGCGATCGGGTCGACGCCGGCAAACGGCTCGTCGAGCAGGATGAAGCGCGGCTGTGTGGCAAGAGCGCGTGCGATCTCGACGCGGCGGCGTTCGCCACCCGACAGAGACGGCGCGGGGTTCGCCCGAAGCTTCTCGATGCTCAGGTCATTGAGCAGGCCGTTGAGCAGTTTGTCGATCGTGGGCTTGGGCAGCGCACGATCGTCGGGGCCGTGTTGAAGCTCAAGCACCGCGCGAATGTTTTCTTCGACCGTGAGCTTGCGAAAGATCGACGCCTCTTGCGGCAAATAGCTCAGGCCCAGGCGCGAACGCTGGTGAATGGGCAGGCGCTCAACGCGTTGCCCGTCGATGCTGATCTCGCCCGAGTCGGCACGCACCAAGCCGACGATCATGTAGAAGCTGGTGGTCTTGCCGGCACCGTTGGGGCCCAGCAAACCGACGACTTCGCCGCTGTTGACCGCCAGGCGAACGTCTTTCACCACCTTGCGCGCGCCGTAGCTCTTCTGCAACCCCACGGCCACCAGCCGGCTGGTGGTCACCTCGGACGGAGCCGGCGCGTTCAACGCTTGGGCCCCGAAGCGGCGGCCGAGGCGGCTTCTGCGGCGGCGGGCGAATCCGACCGCGGCGTGAGCACCGCGCGCACTCGGCCGGTGGGGTTGGCCGGCGTGGCAGCCGAGGTGCCGCCCGAGACCGTGAACAGCTCGGCCGTGTTGTCGTAGGTGATCAGCGCGCCGGTCACCTCGTCGGCCACGGCGCTGCCGCGCAGGCGCTTCACCGCTGCCTTGTTGATGAAGCGGATGGTGTCGGCCTTGCTGTCGTATTCGAGGCGCTCGGCCTCGCCTTCGATGAACTCGTTGACGCCATCGCGCTTCTGCCGGAAGCCGGCGGGTTGGTTCGGGCTGCCGATGGCGGTGGCGTACTGGTAGCCCTCGGGGCTCTCGCGCACCTCGATGCGGTTGGCACGGATGACCATCGTGCCCTTGGTGACCACCACGTTGCCGTTGAACACGACGATCTGGTTCTGGAGGTCGACCTTGCCCGGCTGGTCGGACTCGACCTCCATCTTTTTCAGGCGGTCGGCCTTCTCGGCCTGGACAGGAGTCGCCATGGCGCCCAGCAGCAGGGCGCAGAGGGGAAGCAGGCGGAAGAGGGAGAAGCGGAGTGTGTTCATTGCGGCATGAAACTTGCAGGCCATTCTAGCCGACAGTTTCATGCAGCCGGGGTGCTTCGTGCGGGTTCGCCGCTCACGCGGCGTGTAGTAAAGCGCCTTTCAGCGCCCGGCTCTAATGCGTCAAGCCTTGCGCAAGGTCTGCACCAGGTACTCGGTGACCACCAGGGCCTTCTCCGGCGAACCGGCGAGTGTGCCCGAGGTGAAGAAACGGCCGTGGATGCCCATGGCCGGCACGCCGTCGATCTTGTAGCCCTCGGCCAGGCGGGTGGCCTGCTTGGCCTTGGTCTGCACCGAGAACGAGTTGAAGACTTCCAGGAACTTGGCCTTGTCGATGCCGTTCTTTTCCATGAAGGCGGCGATCTCGTCGACCTTCTCCAGGCGCTGGCGGTCGTTGTGGATGGCGTAGAACACGCGGCGGTGCATGGCGTCGACCTTGCCCATGGCTTCCAGCGCGTAAAAGATCTGCTGCTGGGGCGCGTAGATATCGCGGAAGGCGACCGGCACGCGGCGGAACGCGACGTCGGCCGGCAGCTTCTTCTGCCAGGCATCGAGCGTGGGCTCGAAGGCGTTGCAGTGCGGGCAGCCGTACCAGAAGAACTCGATGACCTCGATCTTGCCCGGAGGGGCGCTCACCGGCACCTGCGTGCCCAGGCGAACGTAATGGGTGCCTTCCACCGGCCCACCCTGCGCCTGTGCGGGCAGGCCCATCGACAGTGCTGCCGTTCCCAAGCCCAGACCCACCAGCTGTGAAGAGAAATCGCGACGGTTCATGTTGTATCTATTCAAAGTCAATGACGGATGTGGAGTACGGCAGCGCCAGATAAGTTCAGAGCTTCACTTCTGCACCTGGACCAGCGCCGACTCCACACCCACGCCTTCCAGCTTTTCTTTCATCTGCGTGGCTTCGTCTTTCTTGTCGAACGGCCCCAGGCGCACGCGGTAGACGGTACGCCCGGCTTGCTCGCGCTCGGTGACCTTGGCCGCCCAGCCCGACATCGCCAGCTTGGCGCGCTGGGCCTCGGCGTCTTCGACACGGCCAAACGCACCTGCCTGCACGAAGTAGCTCAACGCATCATTGCCCGGTTTCGTGGACACGATTTCGGGCGGCTTCGCGGGCGGAATGGCTGGCGGCGCGGCTGGCAGATCGGGCTTGGCCCCGCTGGCAGGCGGCGGGAAGACCGGCGCAGGCACCGCGGCCACGACGCCGCTGGCCGAACTGCTCGGCTTCACCGGCGTCTTGCCGTAGAGCGCGCTGTTCGGGTCCCAGTTCTTGTTTTTCTCGGTTTCGGCGGCGTCCTGCTCGGCGGTGCGTTGGGGCACCTTGTTGACGAAGGGCACCGGCACCTTGGCGATGTAGAGCGCCACGCCGAGGGCGAGCGCGAGGCCGACCAGCAGGCCGACGATGAGGCCCAGCACGAAATTGCCGCGCTGGTGGATCCGGCGGGAGGGGCTGGCGGGGCGTTGCATCTTCATTCCATCTCCATCACATCTTGTCGGGGGCGCTCACGCCCAGCACGGCCAGCGCATTGCGCAGCACCTGGCGGGTGGCGGCCAGCAGGGCCAGCCGGGCTCGGGTGAGTTCGGCGTTGTCGTCCACCAGAAAGCGCTCGGCGGCATAGTAGCTGTGGAACGCCGCAGCCACATCGCGCAGGTAGAACGCGATGTCGTGCGGCGCCAGGTCGGCGGCGGCCGAGGCCAGCATCTCGGGGTAGTCGGCCAGCCTTTGCATCAGCGAGATTTCGCTCGGCGCCACCAGCAGCGAGACATCGGCCTGCGACAGGGCAGCCAGATCGCCCCCATGCTCGCTGGCCCAGTCGCGCAGCACCTTGCTCATGCGCGCGTGGGCGTACTGCACGTAGTAGACCGGGTTCTCGTCGTTCTGCTTGACGGCCACATCGACATCGAAGGTGAACTCGGTGTCGGCTTTGCGGCTGATCAGGAAGAAGCGCACCGCGTCCTTGCTGGTCCACTCGATCAGTTCGCGCAGGGTCACGTAGCCGCCGCTGCGCTTGGAAATCTTTACCTCTTCACCGCCGCGCATCACCCGCACCATGGTGTTGAGCACGTAGTCGGGGTAGCCGGCCGGCACGCCCATGTTGGCGGCCTGCAGGCCGGCGCGCACGCGGGCAATGGTGCCGTGGTGGTCCGTGCCCTGCACGTTGATCACCTTGGCGAAACCGCGCTCGAACTTGTTCAGGTGGTAGGCCACATCGGGCACGAAATACGTGAACGTGCCGTCGGACTTGCGCATCACGCGGTCCTTGTCGTCGCCGTATTCGGTGGTGCGCAGCCACAGCGCGCCGTCTTCTTCGTAGGTCTTGCCGGACGCCACGAGCCGGGCCACCGTCTGCTCGACGCGGCCGCTGGTGTACAGGCTGGACTCGAGAAAGTAGTGGTCGAAGCGCACGCTGAAGGCCTGCAGGTCCAGGTCTTGTTCGTGGCGCAGGTAGGCCACGGCGAACTGGCGGATGCTGTCCAGGTCGTCAGCGTCGCCTGACGCGGTGAACTCGCGGTCGTCGGCCTTCACGGTCTTCTTGGCCATGAAGTCGGCGGCAATGTCGGCGATGTACTCGCCGTTATAGAACTTCTTGCTCTCGGGGTTTTCCGGATCGGTGGGCCAGCACGCGTCGCCCGGCTTGAAACCCTTGATGCGCAGCTGCGTGCTGTTCGCCAGCGTGGCGATCTGCACGCCGGCATCGTTGTAATAGAACTCGCGCTGGACCTTCCAGCCCTGCGTTTCGAAGAGGTTGCAGATGGCATCGCCCAAGGCCGCCTGGCGCGCATGGCCCACGTGCAGCGGGCCGGTCGGGTTGGCCGAGACGAACTCCACCATCACCTGCCGCGCCTGCTGCGGCCCGCGGCCGAACGAGTCGGCTGCCTTCAGCACGGCCGGCACCACGGCCTGCTTGGCCACGGCTTTCAGGCGCAGGTTGATGAAGCCCGGGCCGGCGATCTCCATCGATTCGACCCATTGCTGCACGGCCGCACGGCGTGACAGCGCGTCGATCAATGCCTGCGCCAGCTCGCGCGGGTTCTTCTTCAACGGCTTGGCCAGCTGCATGGCGGCCGTGCAGGCCAGATCGCCATGGGACGCCTGCTTGGGCGACTCGAAGACGGCGGGAACGGTGCTGCCGGGGTTCAGTTCGGCAAGGGATTCCTGCAATGCGAGCAGCAATTCCTGTTTGGCTTGGATCATCGGCAGATTCTAAGTGGCGCCTGCGCAGGGCCGCCGCCCACGCAGAGGCTCTGATAAGCGCAACGTTTTGTGTCCAATTTGACATGCAGGGCGGGTGTGACAGTGCCAAGATGCCAGTCCCGATGTCCTCGCTCACACCTCACCCCAACAGCTCGTTCGGCGGCCCGCCCCTGCCGGCGCAGATCGGCAAGTACCCCGTGCTGCGCCGCCTCGGCGAAGGTGCGACCAGCGAGGTCTTCCTGGCCCGCGACGACTTCCATCAGCGCGACGTGGCCATCAAGCGCGTGCGCGCCGGCGCCACCAACGACCCGACCGACGGCCGCTACTTCGAGCGCTTCTTCGCGGCCGAGGCGGCCCTGGTCGGCCGGCTCAAGCACCCGAACGTGGTGCAGATCTACGACGCGGTGGTCGACCCGGTCGAGTCGTATCTCGTGATGGAACACGTGCCGGGCAGCACGCTGCGCCCGTACTGCCGTGCCGACCAGCTGCTGCCCCTGGAGCTGATCGTCGAAATCGGCTTCAAGTGCGCGATGGCGCTGGGCTACGTGTACCGCCAGGGCCTGATCCACCGCGACGTGAAGCCGGCCAACCTGCTGGCCGTGATCAACAACGGCAACATCACCGACGTGAAGATCAGCGACTTCGGCAGCGCGCTCAACATGGCGTCGGAGACGACCCAGGTCTACCGCGTCGGCTCGCTGGCCTACATGTCGCCCGAGCAGCTCGACGGAAGCACGCTCGATTGCCGTGCCGACATGTACTCGCTCGGCGCCGTGCTCTATCACCTGATCGCCGGCCGGCCGATGTTCGACTCGAACTCGCAGTCGGCCATGATGAACCAGATCTACACCGCCGAGCCCACGCCGCTCAGCGCGCTGCGCTCGGGTGTGGCTCCCGGTGTCGACAGCGTGATCCTCAGCGCCGTGGCCAAGCGGCCCGACGACCGCTACACCGCCTGGGACGACTTCGCCCAGGCGCTCTCCGGCCTCATCACCAACCAGCAGGTGCCGCGCGGCCACTTGCAGGGCGTGCTCGATTCCGAGCGCTTCAACCTGCTGCGCTCGCTCGACTTCTTCTCCAACTTCGGCGACGTGGAGTTGTGGGAAGTGGTGCACCGCGCGCGCTGGCAGCGCTTCGCCTTCGGCCATGCGCTGTACAGCAAGGGCGAAGAAGGCAACAGCTTCCACATCATTGCGCAGGGCGAGGTCGAGGTCTTCCGCGACGGCAGCAAGGTGGCCCAGCTCGGCTCCGGCACCTCGGTCGGAGAGATGGCCTATCTCGCGCCCAGCCCGGAGCTGCGCCGCCACAGCACGAACGTCATCGTCACCGACCCGGCCACCACCATTTCGTTCACGCCCGAGACGCTGGCGCAGGTCAGCCCGAACTGCCGCCACTTGTTCGACGAGGCCTTCATCCGCGTGCTGGTGCGCCGCCTGCATGCTGCGCACGAGGCCATCGCCCACCCGCGACGCATCCTGTAGCGCTGTGTGGCTCACGCGCCGTGTCGTCCCGGCGCGGCACCCGCGCGTTGAGCCCCTTGCTGGGCGCCGGAGGTGGTGCTCCAATCCGACCCGGCGAACTCTTCGTCATCCACACCCCGGGAAGGAAGCTCCATGAAACATCTGATCAGCGTGTTGGCCCTCGCCGTGTCCACCTTCGCCATCTCGGCGCATGCGGCCGATGCCGCTTCGGCCCCCACCAAGCAACAGTCCAAGATGACCACCTGCAATGCCGAAGCCGGTGACAAGAAAGGCGACGAGCGCAAGGCCTTCATGAAGACCTGCCTCTCCAACAAGCCGGCCGCCGCTGCCAGCGGCAAGACCGCGCAACAAGACAAGATGAAGACCTGCAACGCCGATGCCAAGGACAAGAAGGGCGACGAGCGCAAGACCTTCATGAAGACTTGCCTTTCAGCGTGACTTAGGCGTCGCGCAAAAATAACTTGATAAAGTTTTGGGGATGTGTTTTAAAGCGGGATGCAACTTGCGGCCGCGATAGAGCAGATCGAATCGAAGTATCGATCACTTGCATCCGTGCTGGATGAGCGAGCGCGGCGCCACTGGGCGGCGACTGAAGCGCGAGCCTATGGATGGGGTGGCGTGAGTGCGGTGAGCGATGCCACCGGGATGTCGCCGAACACGATCCGCAAAGGGCTGGCCGAGTTGGCGGCGCGAGAAGGCGATCCGGCCTGCGAAGTCAGTTCGCGATTGCGCAAGCCTGGTGGTGGGCGCAAACGGCTGATCGAGAGCGACCCGCAGTTGAGCGTTGAGCTGGATCGTCTGGTGGCCCCTGTGACGCGGGGCGATCCAGAATCGGCTCTGCGCTGGACCTGCAAGAGCACGAACCATCTGGCGCATGAGTTGTCGCAGCAGGGGCACCCGGTCAGTGCCAGAGCTGTGGCGCAACTGCTGAACGAAGCCGGGTACAGCTTGCAGGGCAACCGCAAGACCTTGGAAGGAACGGCTCACCCGGACCGCAACGCGCAGTTCGAACACATCAACGCGAAGGTCAAGCGGTTCCAGCAGCGCGGGCAACCGGTGATCTCGGTGGATACGAAGAAGAAGGAACTCGTGGGCCCGTACAAGAACCATGGGCGGGAGTGGCAGCGCAAGGGCGAACCCGAGCGGGTGGACGTGCACGACTTCCCGGACCCCGAGCTTGGCAAGGTCATCCCCTACGGCGTCTTCGATATGAGTCGCAACGAAGGCTGGGTGAGCGTGGGCATCGATCACGACACCGCGCAGTTCGCGGTGCAGGCCATCGGGCGGTGGTGGCACAAGATGGGCAGCAAACGCTACCCCCAAGCCAGTGCGTTGTTGATCACGGCCGATGGCGGCGGAAGCAACGGCAGTCGCTGCCGTCTGTGGAAGGTTGCATTACAGACCTTGGCGGCGCGTCTGGGGCTGCCTGTCCATGTGTGCCACTTCCCGCCCGGCACCAGCAAGTGGAACAAGATCGAGCATCGCATGTTCTCTCACATCACCCAGAACTGGCGAGGTCGACCTCTGGTGAGTCACGAAGTCATCGTCAATCTGATTGCCAACACAACGACGCGCGCGGGCTTGAAGATTCGAGCCGAACTCGATCGTGGCAAGTACCCCACCGGCATCAAGATCACCGACGCGCAGCTGGCCTCGCTCAACCTCAAGCTGGACAACTTCCATGGCGATTGGAACTACTCGGTCCTGCCAGCGCGCAAGATAAATTAGTCATGTTATTTTTGCGCGAGGCCTTAGCCCCCCAGTCGCTGGCGCTCCTGCCCCCGAGGGGCGCCAACTCTACGCCCGGGAAACCCGTGCGTGAGTCGTTGCTTGATGGGCACTTCGCTCCGCTTGTGCTTGCGCGCGAGCAGCAATTGCCTTCGACCTGCGCCCGGTTTTGCCGGGCGTTTTCCATTGGCGGTTTGATTGTTTCGCTTGCTAATTGCAAACGACCTGCCTGGCTCAAGGGTGGGCTTCGCTGCCCATAATCCAACGCCTCAAATTCATTGAACCTCCCGCGGCGGTTTCGCGACACAACAGCACGACACAAATGGAGTTGGACAACGCCCAGGTGCTGGCCTTGCTGAAAGAGGTGGCCGATCGCGACGAGAAAGCTTTCGCCCGCCTCTACGAATCGGTGAGCCGGCGCGTGTACGCGTTTGCAATGCACAAGTCGGGCGACCCAGCCGTGGCCAGCGAGATCGTCAGCGAAACCCTGTACCAGGTGTGGCGGGCGCCCACCGCGTTCCGGGGCGACGCCAAGTTCTCGACCTGGGTGCTGGGCATCGCACGGCACAAGCTGCTCGACCGGCTCCGTGGCATGTCGCCAGCGCATGAGGACATCGATGAACACGCAGACCAACTGGCAGGCAACACCCCCGACGGCTTCGAGGCGCTCTCCGAGCAGCAGCGCCGCGAGGGCGTGGCGAGTTGCCTCGAGAAGCTCACCGACCCGCACCGCGAGTGCCTCTACCTCGTGTTCTACGAAGGCATGGCGCTCGCCGAGATCAGCGAGCTGCAGGCCGTGCCGGAGAACACCGTGAAGACCCGCCTCTTCCACGCCCGCACCAAGATCAAGAAGTGCCTGCAGTTGCTGCTGGCGCGCGAAGGAGCCGCGTCGTGAGCGAGCGCGAACGCTTCTTCGAACTGCTGCCCTTCGTCGTGAACGGCACGGCGTCGCCGGACGACGCGGCCTTCGTGCAGGCGCAGCTGGTGCAACACCCCGAACTGCAGGCGCAGGTCGATTTCCAGCGCCAAGTGCAGGCGAGTCTGAAGACGTCGGTCGACGGCAGCCTGCGCGGCGTGCCGGCCGACATCGGCTACGACCGCATCGCCCGGCGCATCGCGGCGGAAGCACGCCCGCCCTGGTGGCGCCGCGTGATGAGCAGCTTCGCGCCGCAGCCAAGCTGGCGGCTTGCGCAGGGTTTGGCGATGGGCCTGCTGGTCGGTGTGGGCACGATGCTCGTGCTGGAACAGCAGGCGCCCGACACCTCGCCGGTGCGCAGCACCACGCGCGGCCTGGCCGACGGGCCGCTGCTGCGCGTGAGCTTCCACCCGCAGACGACAGAGAACGAAATGCGCCTTGCGCTGATCGAGGCACGCGCCGTGATCATCGCCGGCCCCACGCGCCTGGGCGACTACTACCTCAAGCCCGCCGCCGGCCACCTGAAGGAAGCGCGTGACAGCCTGGTGAAGTCGCGCGTGGTGCAGCAGGCCGACGAAGTGCCTTCGCTGCCCGAGGAGTTGCTGGAGTGAATCGGCGCGTCTTCGCGCTGATGTCGCTCGCCGCGCTGAACGCACCGGCCTGGGCCGCCGCGCGCAAGCGCGAAGCGCTCGTCATCGGCAACGACGCCTACCCCGACGTGCCGCTGCGCAACCCCGGCAACGACGCATCGGCCGTCAGCCGCTCGCTGATCGGCCTGGGCTTCAACGTGCGCCTGCTGCGCGACGCCGGCTGGCGCAGCATGATCGACGCCGTTCAATCTTTCATCGCCCAGAGTGCTGACGCCGACATGCGCCTTGTCTTTTATGCCGGTCACGGTGCGCAGGTGCGTGGCCAGAATTACCTGATCCCGGTCGATGCGCCGATGAGCAGCGCCGACGAACTCACCGCGCGCAGCCTCAATGCCAACGAGATCCTGGAGCGCCTGGGCCGCCACGCGAAAGGCCTGAACCTGGTGATCCTCGACGCCTGCCGCAACAACCCGGCCAACCGCTACACCCTCACCGCCGACGGTCGCCGACTCAAGGTGCGCGGTGCTGCGCAAGGCCTGGCCGCGATGCAGCCGCCCAGCGGCACGCTGATTGCCTTCTCCACCTCGCCGGGCCAGGTGGCCGACGATGGCGTGCAGCAGGCCAACAGCCTGTACACACGCCACCTGTTGCGCAACATGGCAACGCCGGGCGTGTCGCTGGAGCAGATGTTCAAGCGCGTGCGCATCGGCGTGATGCGCGAATCGGCGCAGCGCCAGCGGCCGTGGGAAGAGTCGAGCCTCACCGTCGACTACTGCCTGGCCGGGTGTTGATCGTGGGACCTTGATCGTGTTCACCGGGAGATTCGATGCCGTCACGTTTCGCCGCCCTTCTCGGCACCCTTGCCCTGAGCCTGTGCTGTTTCACGGCGAGCGCGCAGACCACGCGCCCGGCCACGCCCGCCTTCCGCGGCCCGCCGCCTGCTGACACCACGGCCTGCCCGCCACCGCGGCCCGAGGACTGTCGCAAGGCGAAAGAGGAAGAGGAACGCGTCGAACGCGGCAACGAGCTGTCGTCGCCACAACTCGTGGGCGATGCGCCGCTGCCACCGCAAGGCCAGCCCAACCCCGTGCCACCGCGCATCGACCGCGGGCCGCTGAAGGTGCAGCGCTACGAAGCGAGCCTGGGCCTCGACCATGCGCTGTCGCGCCAGTGGGTGCTGGGAGGTCTGCTCGGCGTGTCGCACGGTAAGCTGCAGCGCCATCAGGTGGAGTTCGCCGCCGATGCGCCGGCCGACCCGGGGCAAGACAGCGACACCACCGTGCGCTCGAACAGCACCACGCTGGCTGCCACGCTCAGCTACTTTCCGCAGCCTTCGGTGTTCGTCGATGGCACGCTGTCGGTGATGAGCACGCGCTTCAAGGTCAAACGCGTGGTGAACGACGCGGCCGAGTTCAATGGTGACAACGATGGCCGCAGCATTGGCGCATCTTTGAGCGGTGGCAAGGTATGGCGGTCGGGCACACGCGCCTTGGTGTCGCAGGTCGGGTTGGACTACGTCGACAGCCACGTCGACGCATTGCACACCGTCTACGGCTTCTACGACTCGCCGGGCTTGCAAGACGAAGGCTTCAGCGTCACCGAACAACGCCAGAAGACGCTGGCCGCGATCTTCGGCGTGCAGCTGCAGTGGCCGCAGAGCACCTCCATCGGCACGGCCACGCCGTATGTGCGCGGCACCTTGCGCGAGCGGCTGTGGATGAAGGCCGACGACGTGATCGCCAGCGCACCGGGTGCCGACGACCGGTTGCTCGACCCCGAGGCCACCAACTCGCGCCGCTCGCTGGCCGTGGGCGGTGGCGCGGTCTTCCAGTTCTCGCACGGCATCAGCGCCTTTGCCGACCTGAGCTATGCGCGCGGCGCGGGTGATCTGCGCGAAACGCGGCTCGGCGTGGGCCTGAAGTTCGAACGCTGAGCTCGGTTCAGCTGCCGTCCTTCAGCCACGGGTCCTTCGGCGAAGCGAAGGTCTCGACCAAGAAGTCCATGAAGGCCTTGGTGCGCACCGGCACGTACTTGCGGGTGGGCATCGCGGCATAGATCGTCAACGCCGACATCCGCCGGTTCTTCAGCAGGCGCACCAGCGAGCCGTTGGCGAGCGCGCCTTCGACGACGAACGAAGGCAGCGCGGCGATGCCCAGCCCGGCCAGGGCCGCGCCGAAGACGGTGTCGGCATGCTGGGCAGACATGGCGCACGAGGTCATCAGCGCACCGATGCTGGCGATCTCGTCTTCGCTGTCCTCGTCGTCGTCGGGCCGCAGCGACCACGTCTGCGTCGACCACGTGCGCGATTGGCCGCCGGCGTTCAGCACCAGCGAGTCGTGTTGTGCCAGCTCGGTGGCGCGCTTGGGCGTGCCGCGCCGCGCCAGGTACGAAGGAGCGGCGCACAACAACACCTGGCTCGACGCCAGCCGCCGCGCGATGAAGTCGCCGCTCTGCAACTCGCCACGGGTCAGCAGGATGGACACGTCGTAGGCCTCGTCGGCCACGTCGAGCAGGCCGGTGCTCGACAGGTCGATCGCGATGTCGGGGTACTGCGCGCGAAACCGCGGCAGGTGCTTGACCAGCTGGTGAAACGAGAACGACGGCGGCACGAACACCCGCACGCGGCCGCTGGGCCGCTCGGTCGACGTGCTGGCCAGCGCCTCGGTCTCTTCGATGTCGGCCAGGATGGCGCGGGTGCGCGACAGGTACTGCTCGCCGGCACTCGTCAGCGCGATGCGGCGTGTGGATCGCTGCAGCAGGCGCACGCCCAGGTGAGCCTCCAGGTCGGCCACGAGGCGGGTGACCACCGCGGGTGCGAAGTCGACCGCACGCGCGGCCGCGGCGAAGCTGCCTTCGTCGACGACTCTCACGAAGATTCGCATCGACATCAATCGGTCCATTCGGTTCTCGGCTGCGGGTAAAGGGGTCAGTGTGGCAGCTTCGGGCTTGCAGACCCGGCCTCGAGGTCAAGCGCCGACGCACCTCAAAAATAGTTTGAACCGTCTCGCCACGGCTCACGACACAGAGACAAGAAGGCCCACCCTGGCCGCCCGACACCGTCTCTCGTCAAGGAGCTGCAATGACCCTGCCGATCCACACCAAAACGCTGCGCCCGACCGCGCTGGCTGTGCTGCTGATCGCCAGCCAGGTGCTCGTGGCCCATGCGTCCACCGTGCGCTATTACGACGCGCAGCACGTGCCCAGCCCGCAGGCCGTGGCAGCCATCCTCAGCCAGCCGACGGCGGGCCAGCGGATGAAGATGCGCGGCGGCCGGCCGCTCGATGAACCAGCGGCACAAGTGCCCATGGATGGCGGGCGTGACCTGAACCCCGATGCCGCCGCTGGCGAGCAGGCGCTCAGCGCCTCGGCCCAGGCGGCCGTGCAGCAGTGGAACCAGCGCTTCGCGCCGGCCAGCGTGCCCGCCACACAGGCCGAGCCACCCACGTCGCTCGCGGTGGCCGTGACCTTCGCCAACGACTCCGCCGCGCTGATGCCCGAGGCGGCGGCCAGCCTCGACGCCATCGCCGACGGCATGCGCCTGGCGGGCTATGACCGCGTCTACGTAATCGAAGGCCACACCAGCCGGCCCGGCTCGTGGGCACACAACATGAAGCTCTCTGCCGAACGCGCGCAGAGCGTCAAGCGCTACCTCGTGCAGCGGCGCGGCATCCCGGCCGCTGCGCTGCGCACCGTGGGCCTCGGCCCGCGGGCCCTGCTCAACCCACGCGACCCGGCTGCGGCCGAGAACCGGCGCGTGCAATTTCGCGCCGCGTGAGCGGTGTTTTCCCTGCGGCGTCGCCGCGTCTCTTCAACTTGAACTTTAAAGGACTCAGCATGAACAAGCTCCACGCATTCGCATTCGGCACCATCGCTGCACTGGCCAGCTTCAGCACGATGGCCGCGCCCGGCATCGGCGGCGACGCCACCGTCAAGGGCAACAAGGCCGGCACGGTGGTGGTCACTGGTGGCAAGGGCAGCGTCGGCCTCGGCCCGATCAAGGGCGGCAGCGTCGACATGACCTCGGGCGTCAACGTCAACTCCATCGTCGTCAAGGGCGCCAAGATCGGCGGCTCGGCCACCGTGGTGGACAACAAGGCCGACACCATCGTCTCCACCGGCGGCCAGGCCAACGTCAACTCGATCGTCGTGTCGAAGTAAGTCGGCCATGGACCGGCTCGCACGAGGTGGCCTGCCGCTTCGTGCAGGCCCGGCGACGCCCTGACGCTCCCATCGTTTGGAGGAAACCTGATGAACAACATCCGACAGTTCGCGACTGCCGCTGCCCTGTGCTGCAGCGCTGTCTGCCAGGCCGCCGGCAGCGACTACGGCAGCGCCTCGGCGGGCTACCAGGCCGAGATGAAGCGCGAAGACCCGCAGCTGCTCAACAGCGACTACATCGGCGACCGCGCGTCCAGCCAAGCCAAGCGTGTCATCGGCCGGGCCACCGAGCAGGCCGACAGCGCCGCCGCGCAGGCTGCGGCCGAGGCTGCAGCGGCTGCCAACGCAGCCACCTCGCGCGGGGGCAGGGTCAGCAGCGTCAACATCGCGAGCCCGCAGATCTTCGGCACGGTGCGTGGCAACGTCTACGTGATCACGCAGCGCAGCCGGGGCCACGTGACCTCGGTCGAACGATGAAACGCCTGCACGCGCTGGCCGGCCTGGCTGCAGCGGCAGCCGCGCTGCTGCTGGGTGGCTGCGCCAACACCGAACAGACGCGCGCCGATGCGCACAAGCTGCTGCAGCAGCGCAGTGCGGCGATGAGCGAACCGCAGGCGCTGACCACCCGCTACACCAGCGCACTGGAGCAGTTCGGCCGCATGCTCGACATCTACCACGCCAGCAACAAGACGCCGCTGTACGTGCAGTCGCGTGCCATCGGCGACGCGACCGGCCTGTCGCACCCGATGGTGGGTGCCGAGCTGCCGGGCGACATCACCGAGATGGTCCGCAGTGCCGTCAACCGCATCGGCGACCGCGTCGTCTACGTGCCCTTCCAGCCCGACTACGTGATGGGCCATGTGCAGCAGGGCGCGCGCATGCAGCTCACGGTGCCCACCGTGCTCATCACCGGCGCCATCACCGAGTTCGACCGCGCGCTCTCCTCGGCCGGGCGCGGCGTCGACTTGGGCCTGCTCTTCGGTAAGGGCAAGGGCGAGACCGACTCGTCGTTCTCGCGCCAAGCGGCCAGCACCATCTCGCGCCTGAGCCTCGACTTCAACCTCGTCGACTTCAGCACCCAGACCATGCTGCCGCGCATGCAGGCCACCAACAGCATGCGGGTGATGAACGACAGCGAACAGGATTCGCTCGACTTCGCCATCTACGGCAACGGTTTCGGCCTCAGCAGCAACACGCGCTACCTGCAGGGCCGGCACAACGCCATCCGCCTGCTGGTGGACATGAGCATGGTGCAGCTGCTCGGCCGCTACCTCAGCCTGCCCTACTGGCGCTGCCTGCCCAACGGCGCGCCCGACCCGGTGGTGATGCAGCGCGTGGCCCGAAGCTACGAAGCGAATGACCCTGCCAAGCGTGTGCGATGGATGCAGGAGACGCTGCGAGACTACGGCTTCGCGCTGGAGGTGAACGGCCGCATGGACGAGCGCACCAGCGCCGCGCTCGACAGCGTGATCGCGATGCTCAAGCTGCCGAAACCCAAGGACCCGAAAGATCGACTCGACCCCGAGGTGTTCACCCGTGTCTATGTCAATGTTCCCGTTGAAACGCCTCGCCGCACGGCGGCGCTGTGAGCTCGCTGGCCTGTTGCTCGCGCTGGCGGGTTGCAGCTCGGTGCAACAGCCTGCGAACCTGCCTGCGTCGGTGCAGAGCGATGAGCAACTGCTGATCGTCGACTGCCTGATGCCGGGCCAGGTGCGCAAGCTCGGTGCCTTCGCCACCGGCGTGTCGCCGCGCCGGCCCGAGAAGGTACCCGCCTACGAGTGCGAGCAGGCCGGCGGCGAATACGCGCTGGCCAGCCGCGACCCCAAACGCGCGCTCGCCATCTGGCTGCCGTTTGCGCAAGACGGCAACGCGCAGGCGCAGACGCAGGTGGGCGAGCTCTACGAGCGCGGCGTCGGCAGCGTGGCCGATTACGCGACCGCGGCGGCCTGGTACCAGAAGGCCGCCGACCAGGGCGACGCGCGTGCGCTCATCAACCTGGGTTCGCTCTATGAGCGCGGCCTCGGCGTCAAGCGCGACCCGCAGGCGGCGGCGCGCCTCTTCCGCCAGGCCAGCGGGCAGGCGACTGCGCCGGCTCGCCTGGCGATCCACCTCGTCGAACCGGTGATCGTGCTGCCGACTGCAGCGGCCGACGGCACGGCGCCGCCGGTGCGCCTGGCCGGCAGCGGCACACAACGCCAGCTCACCGGCAAGGTGACGGCCGATGCCGGCGTGCGCCAGCTCACGCTGAACGACAAGCCGCTCGCGGTCGACGCGCAAGGCATGTTCCGCACCACGCTCGACCTCTCGCAAGGGCCGATGGAGCTGCGCCTCACTGCCACCGACACGCAAGGCAACCAAACCTCAGTGAGCTTCAGCGCGGTCGCCGGCGCGGCCACGCCGGCACGCAACACGTCGCTGCTGCCCGACCATGGCGTGCAGAGCGGCCAGTACCGCGCGCTCGTCATCGCCAACCAGAACTACCAGCACTGGGAGCGGCTCGACACACCGCTGCGTGACGCGCAAGACCTGAAGCAGCTGCTCGAACGCCGCTACGGTTTCAAGGTCACGCTGCTGGCCGATGCCACGCGGCGCGAGATGTTCACCGCGCTCAACACGCTGCGCTCACAGCTCGGCAGCAACGACAACCTGCTCGTCTTCTACGCCGGCCATGGCGACATCGACCCGGTCACGCAGCGCGGCTACTGGGTGCCGGTGGACGGCGAGCGCCGCAACCGCAGCAACTGGATGTCGGTGCTCGACGTGACTGACCAGCTCAATGCCTTGCCGGCGCGCCAGGTGCTGGTGGTGGCCGACTCGTGCTACTCCGGCACCATGGCCCGCACCGCGCTCGCCGCATCGGACGCCGACCTGGCGCCTGGCCGCCGCTGGGATGCGCTGCGCGCGATGGGCCGGCTGCGCGCACGCGTGGCGCTCACCTCGGGCGGGCTCGAGCCGGTGGTCGATGGTGGTGCCGGCCAGAACTCGCTGTTCGCCAAGAGCCTGCTCGATGTGCTGAATGCCGTGAACGAGCCGATCGAAGCACGCCGCGTGCACGAAGAGCTGGCTGCGCGCTTCAGCCTGCGCGCCGCGCGCTTGCGCATCCAGCAGAAGCCGGAGTACGCCCCGATCCGCTTCGCCGGCCACGAGGCGGGCGACTTCCTGTTTGTGCCGCAGCGCTGACGACCGAGCGAATTACCGCGCCTGCTTCCAGTAGGCCGCGTCGCCGTAGGTCTGCTTCAGGAAATCGATCCACAGCCGCACCCGCAGGGCCAGATGCTTGCGCTGCGCGAACACCGCGTAGATGCCGTTCGGCGGTGCCGCGAATTCGTTCAACACGCTCACCAGCTGGCCGCTCTGGATCTGGCTTTCTACTTCCCAGGTCGAGCGCCAAGCCAGGCCCAGGCCGGCGAGGCACCAGTCGTGCAGCACCTGGCCGTCGCTGCAGTCGAGTTTGCCGTTCAGGCGCAGGTGGATCACCTCGCCGTCGAGCTTGAAAGCCCAGCCGCGGGTCTGGCTCGCGTCGCTGCTGAGCGTGAGGCAGTCGTGGCGCGCCAGATCGTCGGGGTGCTTCGGTGTGCCGGCGCGTGCCAGGTACTGCGGTGTGGCCACGCACAGTCGGCGGTTGTCGGCCAGGCGCACGCTGACCAGGCTGCTGTCGGGCATGTCGCCCACGCGCACCGCGCAGTCGAAACTCTCGTTGACGATGTCGACCAGCCGGTCGGCCAGGTTAAGCGACACCTTCACGTCCGGGTGCATCGCCACGAAGCCCGGCACCAGCGGTGCCACGTGGCGCCGGCCGAAACCGGCCGGCGCGGTGATGCGCAGGTAGCCGCTGGCCTTCACGCCGCCGGCGCTGACGCTGGCTTCGGCGTTCGCCAGGTCGGCCAGCAAGCGCTGGCAGTCTTCGAGAAAGGCGCTGCCTTCGTGCGTCAGCGTGATGCGCCGGGTGGTGCGCAGCAGCAGCTTCACGCCCAGGTGTTCTTCCAGTGCATCGATGCGGCGGCCGATCACGGCCGGGGCGATGCCTTCCACCGCCGCGGCGGCCGTCAGGCTGCCCTTGGCGGCCACGGAAACAAAGGATTCGATCTGCTTGAGCTTGTCCATCTCGTTAGATTACCCCCAGAGAAGTCACGAATCTTCGGCTTCTCAGGCTCTTAATAAACTGCGAAAGATCGAATAGATTGCGGGGCTGACATCGGCGCGCGTTTTGCACGCGTGCGCCTGCAACCTTTTCTCATGACGCCACGAGGGATCCCATGACCGCACGCACCTCCATCCACAGCCTGCAAGTTGCCACCGAGCTGGCCCGTTTCGTTGAGGACCAGGTCCTGCCCGGCACCGGCATCGACGCCGCGCACTTCTGGAAAGGCTTCGATGAGATCGTGCGCGAGTTCGCGCCCAAGAACATCGCATTGCTGGCCGAGCGCGACCGCCTGCAGGCCGAAATGGACGCGTGGCACAAGGCGAACCCGGGCCCGATCAGCGACATGAAGGCCTACAAGGCCCACCTGGAAAAGATCGGCTACCTGGCTCCGCACCCGAAGAAGGGCAAGGCCACGACCAAGAACGTGGACGCCGAACTCGCGCTGCAGGCCGGGCCGCAACTGGTCGTGCCCATCCTCAACGCACGCTATGCGTTGAATGCGGCCAATGCACGCTGGGGCTCGCTGTACGACGCGTTGTACGGCACCGATGCGGTCTCCGAGGCCGGCGGTGCGGAGCGCGCCGGCGCCTACAACCCGGTGCGCGGCGCCAAGGTCATCGAATACGCACGCTATGTGCTGGACCGCACCGCGCCGCTTCAGCGCGGTTCGCACATCAACTCGGTGGGCTACCACGTCGACGGCGGCAAGCTCGTCGTCACGCTGAAAGACGGCAAGCAGACCGGCCTCGACGACACCGGCCAGTTCATCGGCTACCAGGGTGATGCAGCGTCACCGTCATCGGTGCTGATTCAACACAACGGCCTGCACATCGACATCCGCATCGACCGCGCCACGCCCATCGGCAAGACCGACCCGGCCGGCGTGAGCGACCTGGTGCTCGAAGCGGCGCTGTCGACCATCCTCGACCTGGAAGACTCGGTGGCCGTGGTCGATGCCGAAGACAAGGTGCTGGCCTACGGCAACTGGCTCGGCATCCTGAAGGGCACGTTGACCGAGCAGGTCAGCAAGGGCGGCAAGACCTTCACCCGCGGCCTCAACCCCGACCGCGTCTACACCAGCCCCAAGGGCAAGACGGTCACGCTGCACGGCCGCTCGCTGATGTTCGTGCGCAATGTCGGCCACCTGATGACCAACCCCGCCATCCTCTATGACGATGGGAAAGAGATTCCCGAAGGCATCATGGACGCCGTCATCACGACGACCATCGCACTGCACGACCTCGCGCGCACCCAGCAGCCCGGCATCAAGAACTCGCGCACCGGCTCGGTCTACATCGTCAAGCCCAAGATGCACGGCCCGGCCGAGGTGGCCTTCGCGTCCGACCTGTTCGCAAGCGTCGAGAAGCTGCTCGGTCTGCCCGACAGCACGGTGAAGCTCGGCATCATGGACGAAGAGCGCCGCACCAGCGTCAACCTCAAGGCCTGCATTGCCGCCGCGGCTTCGCGCGTGGCCTTCATCAACACCGGCTTCCTCGACCGCACCGGCGACGAGATGCACACCGCCATGTACGCCGGCCCGATGATGCGCAAGGGCGACATGAAGGCCACCGCCTGGATCCAGTCGTATGAGAAGAACAACGTGCTGGTCGGCTTGGGGCTGGGCCTGCGCGGCCGCGCGCAAATCGGCAAGGGCATGTGGGCCATGCCCGACCTGATGGCCGCCATGCTCGAGCAGAAGATCGCGCACCCCAAGGCCGGCGCCAACACCGCCTGGGTGCCGTCGCCCACCGCGGCCACGCTGCACGCACTGCACTACCACCAGGTCAAGGTGTCGAAGGTGCAGAAGGAGCTGGAGAAGACCGACGCCGACGACGCGCGCAACGAGCTGCTCAACGGCCTGTTGCAGATCCCGGTGGTGAAGGAAGCCACCTGGTCGGCCGCCGAGCGCCAGCAGGAACTCGACAACAACGTGCAGGGCATCCTCGGCTACGTGGTGCGCTGGATCGACCAGGGCGTGGGTTGCTCCAAGGTGCCCGACATCCACAACATCGGCCTGATGGAAGACCGTGCCACATTGCGCATCAGCAGCCAGCACATCGCCAACTGGCTGCAGCACGGCGTGGTGACCGACAAGCAGGTGAAGGAGACCTTCCAGCGCATGGCCGCGGTGGTCGACAAGCAGAACGCCGGCGACCCGCTCTACAAGAACATGGCCGGCAACTTCAAGACCTCGGCCGCCTACCAGGCCGCGCTCGACCTCGTGTTCAAGGGCAAGGAGCAGCCGAGCGGCTACACCGAGCCGCTGTTGCATGCGTGGCGGTTGAAGGTGAAGGCGACGGGCTGACCCGCCGCCTTTACCGCCGATGGCGCAGGCTCAGTGTGAACCTGCGGACCCCTGCGCCGAGGCGTTGACCCCGGCGTTCAATGACCGGGGCGAGGCCGAGGTGGTCGCAGCGGCATTGCCGTTGGCGCCGGCAGCGGCGTCCGCCGACACCTTGCGCGCCGCCGTGGTCGTTGCCGCCGCGCCCTGGGCCTGCTCTTGCACTCGGCCCGCGGTGTCGGCAGCCTGGTCGCGCGTGGCCTTGGCCGCGGCGCGGCCGGTGTCGACCGTGCCCGCCGCCTTGGCCTGGCCTTGCTGGGCGGCCTGCTTCGCACCGCCCTGTGTCTTGTCGATCAGGCTGCGGTCGACGTAGCCCGAGCCCTGGACATCGGCCCCCGCGGTGCCCGACAACGCGCCGTTCGTCGAGGCGCCCGCACGCGGCAGGCTGGTCATGGTCTGCCCGCTCAGGCCGCCGGCCACGTTGCCGTGGCCTGACGTCAACACGCCGGCGTTACCGCCGATCAAGCCTCCTGCCTGCGCGGTGGTCGACAAGGCGATGGCGCTGACGCCGGCTGCGAGGGCTGTGAAGAGAATGGTTTTCATGAGGGACTCCTGTTGAATGAGAGCCGCGGCCCTTCCGTGGCTTTCAACAGGTACAACGACCGGCACTTCGGTGTTCTTCCCTTCGGCTGAAAAAATCCTGATCAGTGACATACCTCGGCCATCCTCCGTTCGATCTGTCGAAGGCCAGCCCGAACGGCCTGTGACGCCGACCCGTCAAACCTCCAGCGGCAACCCCACATAGTTCTCCGCCAACGAAGTCGCCGCTGCGGCAGACCCAAGCAAATACCCAATCTCCGCTTCCTGAATCTTCTGCCCGAATGCCCCGCCATCCGGGAACTTGTGCATCAGCGACGTGAACCACCACGAGAATCGCACCGCGTTCCACACGCGCCGCAAGCAGCGATCCGAGTAGGCATCGATCCCGGCTGAACTCTTGTCGCGGTAGAACTCGATCAACCCGCTCGACAGATAACGCACGTCCGACGCAGCCAGGTTCAAGCCCTTCGCCCCCGTCGGCGGCACGATGTGCGCGGCATCGCCTGCCAGGAACAAGCGGCCGAAGCGCATCGGCTCGGCGACGAAGCTGCGCAGGGGCGCGATGCTCTTCTCGATCGACGGGCCGGTGACCATGCTCTCGGCTGCTTCCGGCGCCAGGCGCAGCCGCAGCTCGTCCCAGAACGCCTGGTCGGACCAGCGCTCCACCTTGTCGTCGAGCGAGCACTGGATGTAGTAGCGGCTGCGCGTGTTGGAGCGCATGCTGCACAGCGCGAAGCCGCGCTCGTGGTTGGAGTAGATCAACTCGTGAGCCACCGGCTTCGTTTCCGAGAGCACACCCAGCCAGCCGAAGGGGTAGACGCGTTCGTAACTGCGCATCGCGTCGGGTGGCACGCTGGCGCGGCTGACGCCGTGGTAGCCGTCGCAGCCGGCGATGAAATCGCACTGCACTTCGTGCGTCACGCCGTCTTTCTCGTAGGTGACGCGCGGAGAGCTGCTGTCGAAGCCATGCAGCCGGACGTTCTCGGCCTCGTACACGGTCTTGGCGCCGGCCGAAGCGCGTGCGTCCATCAGGTCGCGCGTCACTTCGGTCTGGCCGTAGACCATCACGTGCTTGCCGCCGCTCAGCGTGTGCAGGTCGATGCGGTGCTGGGTGTTGCGGTAGCCGAGGTTGAACCCGCCATGCACCAGGCCTTCGGCGTGCATGCGTGCGCCGAGGCCGAGCTGGTCCATCAGGTCGACGGTGCCTTGCTCCAGCACGCCGGCGCGGATGCGGCCCAGCACGTAGTCGGCGCTGCGCTGCTCGATCACGATGGCGTCGACGCCCGCCTGGTGCAGCAGTGCGCCGAGCAGCAGGCCGGACGGGCCTGCGCCGATGATGGCGACTTGTACTCGTGTGTTCATGGGGTTCCTTAGAGAGTGGTGCGCAGACGCGCCTGTGCCTGCAGCAGCGCGGGCAGGCAGTCGGAAACGAGTTGCGCCAGGCTCACGCGCGAGGCCTGGGCGCTGATGTTCATCGCGGCGAGCACCTCGCCGCGGTAGTTCTTCAGCGGTACCGAGATGGTCCGCAGCCCCAGCTCGAATTCCTGGTCGACGGTGGCATAGCCTTGCGAGCGGATGCGTGCGATCTCGTCGCGCAACTCGTCGCTGCGGGTCAGTGTGTGAGGTGTTCGCGGCTCCAGCGTCTGCTGCGCGAGCCAGGCGTCGAATTCGGCGGGCGTCTTGGTGCTGAGCAGCACGCGGCCGTTGGCGGTGCAGTAGGCCGGTACGCGTGTGCCGGGCTGCAGCGTCGACGAGACCAGGCGCCCGGCTTCGGTGGCGGCGATGCAGATCACGTCGTTGCCGTCGAGCACGCCGGCCGACGAGGCTTCTTTCAGCGCATAGGCCAGCTTGTGCAGCTCGGGCTGCACGATGCGCGGCAGGCGGGCCGAATGCATGTAGCTCTGGCCCAGGCGCAGCACCTTGGGGCTGAGCGAGTACATCTTGCGCTCGCTGCTCACGTAGCCCAGGTATTCCAGCGTGATGAGGTAGCGGCGCGCGGCGGCGCGGGTCAGGTTGCAGCGGGTCGCGACTTCGCTGATCGTGAGGCGCGGCCGGTCTTGGTCGAAGGCCTCGATCACGGCCAGGCCCTTTTCCAGGCCGGCGATCAGGTCGCGCTTGCTCGGGCCTTCGTCTGCCGAGGCGGGGTCGGGCGCGGCGGGCTCCTCGGCGTTCGTCGCGGAGTCAAGCTGGGCAAAGGCATTCATGGGCTGGCGGGTCATGGTGGGCCAGGCCAATGTAGTTATTTGCCATCGTCAAATCTATTGCTAATCGCCGCAATTGGGCGATTAGCGTACTTTTCAAAGATCGACAGGCAGGGGCGAAGGTGCCTTGATCTCTTCCATGCAGATCATCGAGCGCACGTCGTCCACGCCGGGCACCTGCATCAGGCGGTCGGTGAGGAACTGGCTCAAGCTCTTCAGGTCGCGGGCCACCACCTTGAGCAGGTAGTCGCTGTCGCCCGAGACCGTGTGGCACTCGAGAATTTGCGGGAAAGCGCGAATGTCAGTCTCCACTTCGCGCACGCGGCCGAACTGGCCTCCGTCGATGTTCAGGCTCACATAGGCCATCACGCCCAGGCCCAGCGACTGGGGCTGCACCTCGGCCCGGTAGCCGCGGATCACGCCTCGCTCTTCGAGCGCACGCACGCGGCGGAAGCATTGCGGCGCCGACAAATGCACCTGCGCCGAGAGCTCCACGTTGCTGGCCCGGCCATCGGCTTGCAGCGCATCGAGGATCTTGCGATCCAAGGCATCGATTTCTTTTGATTCCACGAGATATGAGCTCCATGTACAAGAATCTTGTAAAAGTGAGTCTATGGGTGCAAGAAATGGAATGCAAATTTCGCGCGTTCCTGCCTAGACTGGAAAAGTCGCTGAGAGGAACACCATGACCACCGCCGCCCGCGCTGCTGCGCTGCGCCAACGCGCAAGCCAAATCACCACCTCGCCCATCCAGCTCGAAGCGCTGCACGGCGCGCACAACTACCACCCCCTACCGGTGGTGCTCACGCGCGGAGCAGGCGTTTACTTGTTCGACGAGAGCGGGCGCCGTTACCTGGACATGATGTCGGCCTACTCGGCCGTGAGCTTCGGCCACAGCCACCCGGTGCTGGTGAACGCCCTCACCGAGCAGGCGCAGAAGCTCGCGGTGACCAGCCGTGCGTTCCACACCGACCAGCTCGGCCCCTTCTTGCAGACGCTGTGCCGCCTGACCGGCATGGCGCGTGCACTGCCGATGAACAGCGGCGCCGAAGCCGTCGAGACGGCGATCAAGGCCGCGCGCAAGTGGGCCTACAAGGTGAAGGGTGTCGCCGAGGGGCGTGCGCACATCATCGTGGCCGAAGGCAACTTCGCCGGGCGCACGACGACCATCGTCGGCTTCTCGACCGAAGCGCAATACCGCGACGGCTTCGGCCCGTTCGCGCCGGGTTTCTCGGCTGTGCCTTTCGGTGATGCCAAGGCGCTCGAAGCCGCGATCACGCCCGACACCGCCGCCTTCATCGTCGAGCCGATCCAGGGCGAAGCCGGCATCGTGGTGCCGCCGGCCGGCTACCTGAAAGCCGTGCGCGAGATCTGCACCCGCCACAACGTGCTGATGATCTGCGACGAAGTGCAGACCGGCCTCGGCCGCACCGGCGCGCTGCTCGCCTGCGACCTCGAAGGCGTGAAGCCCGACGGCCTGATGTTGGGCAAGGCGCTCGGCGGCGGCCTGCTGCCGGTGAGCGCCTTCCTCTCGCGCGAAGACGTGATGGCGCAGTTCACGCCCGGCGACCACGGCAGCACCTTCGGCGGCAACCCGCTGGCCGCAGCCGTCGGCCGCGCAGCGCTGGAGCTGCTGGAAAGCGAACAGCTCTCGCAACGCGCCCACGAGCAGGGCGAACACCTGATGGCGCGTCTGCGGGCACTGAAGCACCCGGCCATCACCGATGTGCGCGGGCGCGGCTTGCTGGTCGGCGTGCAGGTCGACCCGTCGTTCGCCAGCGCGCGCGAGGTCTGCGAGCGCCTGATGAACGAAGGCGTGCTGACCAAAGACACGCACCACACCGTGGTGCGCCTCGCGCCGCCGCTGGTGATCGAGCGCGGGCAGATCGATGCGGCGGTCGACGCCTTGCAGCGCGTGCTGCTGGCCATCGACGCGCAGAAGCAGGTGCGCGCCAGCGCGCCGACCGTCAAGCTCGGTTAAAGAACGAGGAACGCGGCGAACGCGCAACGCGTCGCTGCACGGTAGCTCTGCCGCATTGAGTGCCATGTGGCCCGCTCGGGCCGCTGCGGCGCAGCCGCGTCCGTATCCGGGGCGGTGCCGCCATCAAACCCACCCTGCCGCTGACGAACTGGCTTTTTCAGGAATCGCGGAGCCCACCGATTCCGTGCGAAATCGCACGACCGTGTGCGCGCACTCTCTTACAAAAGAACGAAAAAAGGGATGAAAAACCGCCTCACACCGTTCGATACATCACTTAACCGGCGACGGAACATGCCGAAAAGAACACACACCCATGTCCAGCACCGATTTCCACGCTATGAACTCTGTTGCCGACGCGAATCTGCGCCTGCCCGCCCAGGCCCCGGGCCGCCGGCGACTGTTTGATCTCGCCGCATGGCAATGCAGCGCCGTCGGTGCTGCCGGGGGTATTTCGACCTGCGCCGCCAGCGGCGGGGAACTCTGGAGCTGGTTCGCCGCCGCAGGCCTGCTGGCGGCCGGCGTGCTGGTCGACCGCCGCCACGCCGCGCTCAAGCGCAGCCTGAAGCGCGCCACCACCGACTATCTTGTTGCCGCCGAAGGCGTAGGCATCGACGTGCTGCCGGTCTGGAGCGACCACATCGAGACCTCGCGCGTGCAGATGGAATCCGCCATCGCCTCGCTCACCGAGCGCTTCGCCGGCATCGTCAACAAGCTCGACCAGGCCATGCGTGCGTCCAACATGGCCGGCAGCTCGACGCAGGCCGAAGACCAGGGCCTGAAGGCCGTGTTCTCCAACAGCAGCCGCGAACTCAATGCCGTGCTCGACTCGCTGCGCGAGGCGATGGCCAGCAACAGCCTGATGCGCGAAGAGGTGCAGAACCTGCACCGCTTCATCGACGAACTGCGGCAGATGGCGGCCGAGGTGGCCAACATCGCTGCGCAAACCAATCTGCTCGCGATCAACGCCGCCATCGAGGCCGCTCATGCTGGTGAAACCGGCCGCGGCTTCTCGGTGCTGGCGCAAGAGGTGCGCAAGCTGTCGGCCATGTCGGGCGAGACCGGCAAGCGCATGGCCGACAAGGTCGCGCTGGTGGCCGATGCCATCGCCAACGCCCGCCGCAGCGCCGAGGCCTCGGCCACGCGCGAGGCGGCGTCGATCACCGGGTGCCAGGCGTCCATCAGCGGCGTGCTCGACGGCTTTCGCGGCGTGACCGAAGCGCTGTCCGAATCGGCCGACGTGCTCAAGCGCGAAAGCCTGGGCATCCAGGCCGAAGTGGGCGAAGCCCTGGTGCAACTTCAATTCCAGGACCGCGTGAGCCAGGTGATGACGCACGTGCGCCAGAACATGGCCAAGCTGCCAGAGCAGCTCTCGCAGAGCCGCATCGGCTACGAGCGCAACGGTGTGCTCGCGCCGGTGGATGCACGCGCGCTGCTTGCCGAACTCGAACAGACCTACGCGATGGCCGAAGAGCGCCAGACGCACGGCGGTGGCGGCGCGGCCGGTGCGCCCAAAGCCGAAGAAATCACCTTCTTTTAAGCACGAACCAACCGAGAACAACATGGCCAAGAGCATCCTGATCGTCGACGACTCCGCCTCCGTACGGCAGGTGGTGGGCATCTCCCTGCGGCAAGCCGGCTACGAGGTGATCGAAGGCGTGGACGGCAAGGACGCGCTGACCAAGCTGAAGGGCCAGAAGGTCCACCTGATCATCAGCGACGTGAACATGCCCAACATGGACGGCATCAGCCTCGTCAAGGCCGTGAAGGAAATGCCGGCCTACAAGTTCACGCCCATCGTGATGCTGACCACCGAGTCGCAAGAAGAAAAGAAACGCCAGGGCCAGGCCGCCGGTGCCAAGGCCTGGGTCGTGAAGCCGTTCAAGCCCGACCAGCTGCTCAGCGTCGTGCAAAAACTCGTGCTGCCCTGATCTCGTTGCCGACCCTGCGGAGCTGAACCATGGCCAAGAAAAACAAGCCGGCTGCTGCCGTGCACGCGCTGCGCATCGACGGCGAGCTGACGATCTACCGCGCGCTAGAACTCAAGCAGACCCTGCTCGACACCGTCGAGGCCCAGCCGAAGGTCGAGCTCGACCTGTCGGCCGTCACCGAGATCGACACGGCCGGCCTGCAGCTGCTGATGCTGGCCAAGCGCGCGGCGCAAGCCTGCCAGCGCGAGCTGCGCCTCGTGGGCCACAGCCCGGCCGTGCTGGAAGTGTTCCAGCTCTTCGACCTGGCCGCCTTCTTCGGCGACCCGCTGGTCGTGCCTTCCACCTGAGCGGTTTCACCGGAACACCTCCATGAATCTCGATCAAGCCCTGCAAACTTTCTTCGTCGAAAGCCGCGAATTGCTGGACGACATGGAGTCGGCGCTGCTGACCCTGAGCCAGCAAAGCGATGCCGAGACCGTCAACGCCATCTTCCGCGCGGCCCACACCATCAAGGGGTCGGCGGGCTTGTTCGGGCTCGACCCCGTGGTGGCGTTCACCCACGTGGTGGAAAGCGTGCTCGACGAAGTGCGCGAAGGCCGCGTGCCGGTCGACGACGAGCTGATCGCGCTGCTGCTTTCGTGCGGCGACCACATCCGCGCACTGGTCGACGCCGCCGAAGCCGACCCCCACAAGCCGGACACCGCACTTGAACAACGCGGCGAGCCCTTCCTCGCGCAGTTGCGCCAGCGCCTCGACCCCGGCTCGGCCGGAGTTGCCAGCCATGCGCTGGTCACCACCGACGAAGACGCCGCGTTCGAGCGCATTGCCGGTGCCACCGGCGACAGCGACTTGTGGCACATCTCGGTGCGCTTCGGCCGCGACGTGCTGCGCAACGGCATGGATCCGCTGTCCTTCATCCGCTACCTCGGCACGCTGGGCACGGTCACCGGCATCGTGACGCTGCCCGATGCGATGCCCGCGGGCGCCGAGATGGACCCGGAGTCGTGCTACCTCGGCTTCGAGATCGCGTTCAAGAGCCAGGCCGACAAGGCCGCCATCGAAAACGTGTTCGAGTTCGTGCTCGACGACTGCGTGCTGCGCATCGTGCCGCCCAACAGCCGTATCGGCGACTACATCGCCATCATCAACAGCCTGCCCGAAGAGTCGTCGCGGCTGGGCGAGATGCTGGTGCGCTGCGGCACCGTCACCGCCCACGAACTGCAGTCCGCCTTGCAGCTGCAAGCCGGTGCGCAGGGCAACTCCGCACGGGCCGCTCCGCTGCTCGGTATGGTGCTGGTCGAACAGGCCAGCGTGGCCGCACCCGTCGTGGCCGCCGCGCTCGAAAAACAGAAGCGCGTCAAGGACGGCAAGGCGCAAGAGAACCAGTCGGTTCGCGTCGACGCCGACAAGCTCGACCGCCTGATCAACCTGGTGGGCGAACTCATCATCGCCTCGGCCGGCGCAAACCTGATCGCCCGCAAGGCGCGCAACGTCGAGCTGCAAGAAGCGAACTCGGTGCTGTCGGCGCTGGTGGAAGAGGTTCGCGACAGCGCGCTGCAGCTGCGCATGGTCAAGATCGGCGCCACCTTCGGCCGCTTCCAGCGCGTGGTGCACGACGTGTCGCGTGAGCTGGGCAAAGACATCACGCTGGTCGTCAGCGGTGAAGACACCGAACTCGACAAGACGGTGGTCGAGAAGATCGGCGATCCGCTCATGCATCTTGTTCGCAACGCCATCGACCATGGCATCGACTCGCCCGACGTGCGCGCACAGCGCGGCAAGCCGGCGATGGGCACGGTGCGGCTCAACGCGTACCACGATTCCGGCAGCATCGTGATCGAAGTCGGCGACGACGGCGGCGGCCTCAACCGCGAGAAGATTCTCGACAAGGCCATCGAGCGCGGCCTCGTCGAGCACGGCAAGGTGCTGAGCGACAGCGAGATCTACGGGCTGATCTTCGAGCCGGGTTTCTCGACGGCCGACAAGGTCACCAACCTGTCGGGCCGCGGCGTCGGCATGGACGTGGTCAAGCGCAACATCGTCGCGCTGCGCGGCAGCGTGGCCATCGCCAGCGCTCCCGAGCAGGGCACCACCGTCACCGTGCGGCTGCCGCTCACGCTGGCCATCATCAACGGCTTCCAGATCGGCGTCGGCAAGGCGGTCTTCGTGGTGCCGCTCGACATGGTCGACGAATGCGTGGAGTTCACGGACGACGAGGGCCATGACTACACCGACCTGCGCGGCACGGTGCTGCCTTTCATCCGCCTGCGCACGTTGTTCGACGTGTCGGGCCCGGTGAGCGCGCGCCAGAACATCGTGGTCGTCAAGCATGCCGGGCAGCGGTTCGGCCTGGTGGTGGACACCCTGCTGGGCGAGGCGCAGACCGTGATCAGGCCGCTTTCCAGGATGTTCTCCCAGGTTCAAGGCATCAGCGGCTCCAGCATCCTGGGCAACGGCGAAGTTGCTCTCATTCTCGACGTGCCCGTGCTGATGCAGCGTGCCGGCACGCCCCCCCACGCCGGGCGAACCACTGGCGTGATCCAGTCGGCCTGAGCCGGGTTTTCACGTTCCACCCGAACGACCCGCCATGTTCTCCAACTTCAAGATCGCTGTGCGACTCATCACGGGCTTCATGCTCGTGGCCGCCATCAGCGCCGTCGTCGGCTTCATCGGCATCTCGAACACGAGCCAGATGAACGACATGGCCGACGACATGTACAGCAAGGAATTGTTGGGAGTCACCCACATCAAGGACGCCAACATCAACCTGATCTACATCGGCCGGGCGCGTTCCAACTATCTGCTGGCCACGTCACAGGCCGAACGTGACAAGCACCTCGCCTCGATCACCAAGAGCATGGCGGCGATGAAGGCCTACATCGAGAAGGCCAAGCCCCTGTTCGTCAGCAACCGTGCCAAGGAAGTGTTCGCGGCCTTCGACAGCATGACGGTGGAATACCAGCGCGAGATGCAGAAGGCCCTGAACCTGGCGGCGACCAAGAAACCGCAGGACCGTGACGAGGCGCTGGGCCAGGCGCTCGAATCGGTGCGTGAGAAGGCCAACAAGCTCGACGAGATGCTCGACGAGCTGACCCAGCAGAAGGAGTCCCGTGCCAAGCAGGTAGCCGAGCAGACGCAGGCGCTGTACCAATCGAGCCGCACCATGATGATCGGCATCATCGGCGCCGGTGTACTGCTGGGCATCGTGCTCGGCTTCTTCATCAGCCGCAGCGTCAGCAAGCCGCTGATCCGTGCGGTGGGCGTGGCCAACCGCCTGGCGGAAGGCGACCTGACGGTTCAACTCGAAGCGACTTCCCGCGACGAGACCGGCCAATTGCTCCAAGCCATGCACAACATGGTCAACAAGCTGTCGCAGGTGGTGGCCGAAGTGAACACCGGAGCCGAAGCATTGGCCGGCGCCTCCGAAGAAGTGAGCGCGACGGCGCAATCGCTGAGCCAGGCATCGAGCGAACAAGCGGCAGGCGTTGAAGAGACCAGCGCGTCGATCGAGCAGATGACGGCATCGATCACGCAGAACACCGAGAAC